>ENA-ORCR01000749-ORCR01000749.1-marine-metagenome-genome-assembly--contig:-NODE-749-length-13461-cov-2.519501_pt1 | contig 13461 bp, 11 predicted proteins | sample MGYA00237782_ERZ508514 | MGnify/ENA primary metagenome ERZ508514 (study PRJEB26185, sample SAMN06268960) | marine metagenome | isolation source: Eden Landing Ponds, San Francisco, CA, USA | place...
CGCTCCATCTCAACTTCGGAGTCGATCTCATCAACACGATCCGCGAGGAGAATCCCGGGGTCTGGACCGACGACTTCGAGGCGGAGATCGACGAGCTGATCCGCGAGGCCGTCGAACTGGAGTCGACGTACGCCGAGGAGGCGTGTCCGCCGGATCTCATGGGGATGTCCGCGGAGGGGTTCGTGGAGTACGTCGAGTACATCGCCGACCGCCGGCTCACGCAGCTCGGGATGGACGAGCGCTTCGGGACGGAGAACCCCTTCCCGTGGATGTCCGAGGCGGTCGACCTCAACCGCGAGGCGAACTTCTTCGAGCGGCAGGTGACCGAGTACCAGTCCGGCGGATCGCTGGACTGGTAGGCAGCGTCTCCGGCCCGATCCGGTGCGCCGTCTCCCGGCTCGATCCGGGACCGACCTCAGTTCCCCGGTCGCTCGCTTTCGGCCTCCAGCTCGATGTCTCGCTCGGCCTCGCGGGTCTCCTCCTCTTGGCGGGCGAGGTCGACGTCCCGTGTCGCGTCCGCGTCGCGCGTCTCGTCGGTCCGCAGGTCGAGGCGCTCGATGATCTGCGTGACGCAGGTGTAACTCGACCACGGCGCGATGCCGCAGTCGGTCTTGCCGGCGTTCTGTTCCGCGATGTAGGTGACCGTCTGGTTTCGCCCCGGGACGGGGTCCACGTCGAAGTAGCGGGTGTAGCTGGCGTTCCGGTAGACGACGTCGCCGGACTCGTTGAACGCCGCGATCGAGCCCTTCCGGTCGTCGTTGAAGTGTGTCGTGACGACGGTCAGGTTCGAGTCCATGCCCTGGGGTTCGTGGACGAACGTCGAGGAGTCGACGCCGTCGGCCGCGAGGGCGTGACTGGCCACGAGACCGCCCGTGCCGAGCAGGACCAGCGCGAACGCGACGCGGAGGAGGTTTCGGAGCGGCAGATCGCGGACGAACCCGGTATCCATCGTTATCCCGAACGTCCCGGGACGGATATTACTCTTGTGACCCGGAGCGAGGCGCTGTGGGCGTCCAGGACGCTGGGTCCGGTGCCGGTGAACCCTCCCGCCGAAGAAGGCCTTTTCCGTGTAAGTTGAAAAGACAGAACATGGACAGACACGACGGTGAAGCCGACATCGTCGACGAAGATACCATGATAGACCAGGCGGAGGAGGCCGACAAACGCACCGCTCCCGGGGATTCGGCCCTCGAATCGCTGGGGTACGACGTCGGCGGTGCCAGCGGTGTCAGCAGTGGTGGCGCCAGCGGGGACGGGGGTTCGGACGGGGCGGCCGCGACGCTCGAGACGGTCAAGGAGTTCGCGCCGCTTCTCATCGTCGCGGTCTTTCTCGTTCTGTTCACCCTGATGTGGCTGTGGTGAGACAGGGTACCGACCGCGGGAGTCGGCGGGGGAGATCGCTCTGTCCACGAAGCCTCCGACGTCTCGAACCCGTGCGGACGCGACAGCTATGACCGGACGACCGCCAGCCAGTTCCCGTCGCCGGGGGCCGAGAGCGAACGATGACCGCCCCCTTCGACACTCCCCGAATCGGTCCACGCCGCCCTGTCGGCGTCGAGCCACCGGACCGATAGTGTCACGTCCACCCCGGTGAGGTCGAGGTCGACCGCACCGCCGTCGGTGAAGTAGACCACGTACGAGCGGCCCGGTTTCGCGGCGCAGTAGGCCTCGTTCGGTCGACGGTTCGCGAGCAGGTCGGGACGCGGCGCGAGCGAGACGAGGTCCACCGCGTCCGTCAGCAGACCGACGGAACGGATCTGCGACCTGGCCCGCTCGTCCAGTCCGATGCCCCAGCGCGACGGTCGATGGAATCGGACTGCGGCCGCGCCGCCGACGATGTTTCGCCAGAACCGTTCGACGGCTTCGGCCGCGCTCCCCGCCGAGGGGTTGTCCTCGTCGGTCCCGTAGATCTTGACGTTATTGAACGGACGGGGACCCGTGTCCGCGTCGATCTCCTCGCGCCAGCCCTGGATCCTGTCCCAGTGTTCCTGTCCGGTGTATCCCTTCGAGTCCTGGTTGGCCTGGGAGATCTCGACGAAGGTGACCGTCTCCGGATAGCGTCGAGCGACGGCGACGGAGCGGCCCGGCCACATGTTCATACACGTCACGTCGACGTCCGTCCCGCGGGCCGCGGCCCGTTCGTGGACGTGCGTCGCCCAGTGGCGTTCCCACTCCTCGCCGGTCGTCGACTCGTTGTTCACGTTGTAGATGACGTGGTCGTAGCCGAGGGCCACGTCGAGGACGCGGTCGACGAACCGTGCGAGATGCGGGTAGACGACGTCGTTTCTGTCCACCGCCTGGTGGATGTCGGACGCACCGGTCAACCCGGAGTCGTAGCGCCCGTAGTTGACGTTGTTCTCGTGTGCGAAGGGGTGGTCCGCCGAGAGGTCGTGCTGGTCCCAGATCGTGAGATGCACGACGATGTCTCGCGCCGCCGTCTCGTCGAGGAAGGTCTCCAGTCGCCGGAAGTACGCCTCGTTGAACGAGGTGAGGTCGTACATCCCGTCGGAGACCTCGTTGAACGCGTGGACGTCGTTGCCCCCGCGGTCGGACATCGTGTTCCGGATGTAGTTCCCGCCGACCGCCACCAGTTCGTCCAGGTGCTCGCGCAACTGGTCGCCGGTCCACTGGAACGGATTGTCGGTGTTCGAACCGCCGACCAGGACCGTCGGCTCGCCGTCGTACGCCCAGTGCCACGGCTCGTCCGCAGCGATCTCGATTCCCGTTTCGGCCATGCCCTCCCTTCGACCAGCGAGGAAATACGTGTTCGCCCTCGCAGTCCCCGCCCGCGAGCGAGCGTCTATTGCGACGACGGGACGACGGAACACAACAGTCAACACGACCACCGCACAACCCGAAGGCATGACAGCGGACGGTGCGACGAGCGAGGGCGGGGCAGATCCGGACGGGGCGACGGGCGAGGGCGGGGCAGACCCGGACGGGGCGACGGGCGAAGACGCCGCCGCTCCGGACGGCCCGGAGTCTGACCCCGCGGTGACCGTCGTCGTCGTCTCTTACTTCAGCGGCGACTCGTTGCGGGACTGTCTCGACAGCGTCGTAACCCAGTCGGGCATCGACGCGCGCGCCGTCGTCGTCGACAACGGTGCGCCCGAAGCCCGCGCCAGCGGCGACCTGGCGGCCGACGCGGACAGCGAGACTGCGACTATCTGCGCGGAGTACGAGAGCGTCGCGTACATCGAGAGCGACGCGAACGACGGGTTCGGCGCCGGGATCAATCGCGGGTTCGAGGCAGCCGAAACCGACCACCTCGCCGCGCTCAACCCCGACGCGACGTTCGACGAGGGTGCGCTCCGGCGACTCGTCGATGCGCTCGGCGGTGACGATACCGGGGCGACCGCTGGAGCAGCGTTCGCCGCACCGAAGATCGTCCTCGCCGACGACCCGGACCGGATCAGCACGGTCGGACTCCACAACCACGTCACCGGAATCTCGTTCAATCAGGCCGCGGACCTGCCGAGCGACACCCCGGTCTGGTCGGCCGGGTGCGACCTGGGTGGTCTCTCCGGTTGTGCGTTCGCGACGACGGCGAGCGCGTGGCGCCGCGTCGGCGGCTTCGACGAGGAGATGTTCCTCTACAAGGACGACGTGGACCTCTCGTGGGCCTGTCAACTGTTGGGCGAGCGCATTCGGTACGTCCCCGACGCCGTCGTCGCCCACGACTACGAACGCGACCTCGACGGCTTCAAATTCGAGCACATCGAGCGCAATCGGCTGCTCGTGCTCGCGAAGTACCTGCCCGCGTCGGCCGCCGTGTTGCTGTTGCCGTCGCTCGTCCTCACCGAACTGCTGACGTGGGCGATGGCCGCCACGCTCGGCGTGGAGGGACTTCTGGCGAAACTGCGGTCGTACGGGGTGCTGGGATCGGGAGACGCGCGGAACATCCGCTGGCGCGGCGCGCGCTTCCGCGAGCACTTCCCTGAGAAAATCGGCGAGCTCGACGCCACCGTTCCGTGGGCCGATCTCCGGCGAAACGGCGTGGTGCCGGACTCGCCTGTCGTCGAGGGTGTCGGTGCCGTCGTGAACCTCGTCTATCGCGCGAACGTCGCGCTGTATCGGAAGTCGTGACAGCTCGACAACCATCGAGCCCGACTAGCCAGGGTAGAAGGCAGTGGATTAATATAGGTGGAGTCTACATTGCTGGTATTCATGCCGAAGGCGAGAAAGTTCGTCGTCGTTGCGGCTGTCGCAGTGGTGCTGATAACGATAACGCTGGCAGTTGCGTCCCCGGCCGGTGGGTCGTTGGGGCCAGTTGTTTCAAACCACGACGCGACACCGACCCCGACACCGACCCCGGAGAACAGTCCGCCGACGGCCGACGCCGGGTCCGACATCAGTGTGGCACCGGAAGAGAGTGGCACCCTCGACGGGACCGAGTCGAGTGACCCCGACGGCGACAGCCTGTCGTACTCCTGGGAGCAAGTGTACGCGCAAAGCGACCCCGACCTGAACCTCGAGGACGCCAACAGTGCCGAACCGTCGTTCACCGCACCCGCTGTCGAGAGCGAGACCACCATCGAGGTCCGGCTCACCGTCTCCGACGGCGCAGGCGGCGAAGACAGCGACATCGTCGACGTCACCGTCGTCCCGTCCACGCCGACCCCGACTCCGACGCCGACGGCCACCCCGACGCCGACAGCCACGCCCATGCCGACCGCGACGGCGACGGCCACGCCGACCGCGACTGCGACTCCGACGCCGACGGCCACCGCGACGGCGACGGCCACGCCGACCGCGACAGCGACCGTGACGGCCACGCCCACTTCGGCAACGACCGTCACCTCGACCGACAGTCCGACCGCCACCGCGACGAGCACGGCCACGGCGGCGCCGACGGCGACTCCGACGCCGACCGTGACGGCCACGGACGCCAGCGAGACGAACGACTCGGTCGAGACTCCCACGCCGACACCAAGTTCGAGCGACGGCGGTCCCGGCTTCACCGTTCTCGTCGCCCTCGCGGCCCTGCTCGTGGTCGCCTGGCGGCGTCGGTAACACCCGCTCGCCGCGCACCGACAGGAAAGCGTTATCACCCGGAGCGTGCCCATGTAGGGCAATGAGAGCGCAAGCGGGCCACACCGACTGCGAGGCCGCGACGCCGACGGCGGAAGCCGACCGTCGCAGCGACCGCGGTCCACGCTCCCGCTCGCGAACGGAGGAATATCGATGAGTAACGACGAGTCCGCCGCGGTCGCCGGCGACCGGAGCGACGACCCGACTGCGGACGTCGCCACCGATGGGCGGTCAGCGGGGACCGGCGGCGCGGCAGGCGACGAGCCAGCGGACCGCGTCGACGCGCTCGCCGCGCAGAACCACCGGCTCCGGACCGCTTACGCGGACGCGACGGCCTCGCAGTACCGGTTTACCGCCGTCGGCCTCGTCGGCGTCGGCATCGTCGCGCTGCTCGGCGCCCTCGCGTTCCCGAGCGTCCGCGAGGTGCTCCTGGCTGTGGGCGCCACCGGCGTCGTCCTCGGAATCCTCTCCGTCTACCTCGCCCCCTCGACCGACAGACCCGAGACGCTCGACGCAACACTGTACGGGACGCTCGCCGCGAACCAATCGGGCATCTGTACCGCGCTGGGCCTGTGCGACGAGCGCGCTTACGTCCCGCGCGGGGACGGGCGCGTCCGGCTGTTCGTCCCGCGAGAGAGCCGCGGCGACAGGCCGACCAGAGCAGACCTCCCGAGCGACGCGGCGCTCGCAGACCCGGTCGTCGGCGAGTCAGTCGTCGACGGCCCCGATTCGTCGCGTGGCACCGGTTCGCCGCGCGGCGCCGCGTTCGACCCCACTGGCGCCTCGCTCGTCACCGAACTCGAAACGAGCGACGGCGAACTTGCGGGGCTGTCAGCGGACCGCGCCGCGGACCGGCTGGCCGACGCGCTCGCCGGGCGATTCCGACTAATCGAGCGCGTCGACGCGGTCGCGGATGCGGAGGCCGGCGAGGCCCGCGTCACCGTCGGCGAGAACGCGCTCGCCCCCGTCGATGGCTTCGACCACCCGGTCGTCTCCGTCGTCGGTGTCGGTCTCGCCCGAGCGCTCGACCAACCTGTGACGGTCGCGGTCGAGTCGGACGATGGCGAAGACGGCGACGGCGACGACGGTGATGGCGTCATAGTCGTCTGCCGGTGGTCGCCCGGCGACGAAGTCGACGGGGGCGACAGCCAGTGATCTTCGTCAGCGTCGGCACCTCGAAGTACCCGTTCGTCCGCCTCGTCGAGACGGTCGACCGCGTCGCGCCGGACCTCGACGAGCGCGTGTTCGTCCAGGGCGGGGCGACGCTCGACGCCTACACCCCCGAGAACGTCGAGTACACGGACTTCGTCTCCCGCGAGGAGTACGAACGCCTCGTGAGCGAAGCGCGCGTGTTCGTCACCCACGCCGGGACGGGCAGCATCATCACCGCGCTGAAGGCGGGGACGCCGCCCCTGCTGGTTCCGCGGGAGGGCGACCGCGGTGAACACACCGACGACCAGCAACTCGAAACCGCCGCGGGCTGGGCGGAGCGCGCGGGCCTCTCCGTCGCCCGCTCGACCGACGAACTCGAGCGGTTCCTGCGGGAGGACAGCGTGGCGACGCCCGACCTGAGTGAGGACAGCGGCGGTGCGAGAGACCGACTGCAGGACACCATCGCCGAGATCCTGGCGACGAAAGCCGACGCGACGGGCGGCGACCTCACGGTGGTCTGCCCGAGCCCGCCCGGCGGCCACCTCACCCAGTTGCTCCAGCTCTCGGACGTGCTCGACGAGTATGACACCCGCTATCTCACCTGGGACGAGCAGATCACAGGATCGGTCGCGGGCGCCGAGCCGGTGACCGGCTACCACCTGGAGGAGTTCCCCGACCCCGACATGCTCCGGGACCTGGTCGTCTCGGAGTTCGAAATCGCGCGGAGCCTCCTCTCCGATCCGCCGGACGTGGTGATCTCGACCGGCGGCGGCTCCTTCGTCATCTCCGCCGTCTACCTCGCGAAAGCCCTCGGCGCGGACGTGATCCACATCGAATCGCTGACGCGTTTCGACTCCGCCTCGACGACCGGGAAGATCCTGGCCCCCATCGCGGACCGACTGTTCGTCCAGCACCCGGCCGTCAGGGGCGAGTACGGCGTCCGCGCGGAGTACGAGGGGACACTGTTTTGAGTTCCCGGCCTGTGCCTGCGGACAGACCACATGGCCGACGACGCGCCGTCCGAGTCGGGCACGCCCGCCGAGAGCGGTGAAGCGGCCGATGGGCCCGAACGCGAGTCCCGCGACGCCAGCGACGACTCGCTGGTCGGCCAGCTCGCAGCGGGCGCGGGGGCCGGCGTCGTCGGCAGACTGGGTTCGAAGGCGCTCTCGCTCGTCCTCGAGATTCTGCTCACGCAGTTTCTCGGCCCCTCGCGCTACGGACTGTACGTCCTCGGGAAAAGCGTCGCGCGTATCGCCCAGCGGTTCGCACAGCTCGGCCTCACCGAGGGTGCGGTCCGCTACGGTTCGATCCACTACGAGAGCGACGACGAGGACGCGCTCGCGAACACCCTCACCGCGTCGCTCGCGCTGAGCGCGGGCGCGGGAATCCTCGCCGCAGTCCTCGTCTTCGGGCTCGCGGACCCGCTCGCCGAAGCCGTCTTCGACGACCCCGCGCTCGCGGACCCGCTGCGGTGGTTCGCCGCGGCGATTCCCTTCTACGTCCTGCTCGAAGTCGTCGCCGCCTACTTCCGGGCGTTCAAGCGCATCGACCGCGAGCAGTTGCTGACGAGCGCGCTGCGCCCCGTCGCGAACCTCGCGCTCGTGGGTGGGGCCTTCCTGCTGGGGTATCGGCTCGCCGGCGCCGTCGCGGGGTTCGTCCTCACCGGCGCGCTCGGGGCCGGGGTGGGTCTCTCTCTCCTCCTCCGAGTTCACGATGTCCCCGTCGGATTCCGCGACGGACTCGTCAGCGCGCGCTCGACCGCCCGGCGACTGCTCGTCTACTCGCTGCCGATGATGCTGGTCTCGATGTCCTTCCTCGTCGCGACGCGAACCGACCGGCTGATGCTCGGCGCGCTCGCGACCACCGAGAGCGTCGGCGTCTACAACGTCGCCGCGACGGTCTCGCTGCAGTTCTCGGTCGTCATCTCCTCGCTCATCGCAATCTTCAAGCCGATCATCGCGGACGTCGACGAGAACCGAGACCCCGAGCGCGTCCCCGAACTCTACGGCGTCGTCGCGAAGTGGGCGACCTACGGGACGCTCGCCCTGTTCGTCGTCGTCGCCCTCTACTCTGGCCGGATCCTCTCGGTGTTCGGCCCGGAGTTCACCGCCGCGCGGGACGTGCTCTCCGTCCTTCCCCTGATGTACGTCGCCGGTGCCGTCTTCGGCCCCTGCGGCGCCCTGCTGGCGATGACCGGCCGCGAGCGCATCGAGGTCGTCAACGGCGTCGCGCTCGTCGTCCTCAACCTCGTCGGGAACTTCCTGCTCATCCCCGAGTACGGCGCGCTCGGCGCCGCCGCCGCCGTCGTCGGCGCCGGCGTCCTCGTCAACGTCGCCCAGGTGAATCTCGTCTATCGGTTCTACGACTTCCACCCCTTCGAGCCCGCCCACCTCCTCCGGATCGGTGTGACCGCGGCGGTCGTCGCGGGTGTCGTGTTCGTCGGGCAGGACCTCCCCCTTCTCCAGCGGACGGCGGCCTGCGTCGCCGTGCTCGCCGCCATCGCCGGTCTATTCTACGTCCAGATCGACCCCGCCGAACGCGACCTGATCGACGGTTTTGTTCGGGACGACTGACCCGCTGGCACCGCTCTCAGCAGACGACGCGAGCGCCGCCGGTGGTGTAGACGGTGTTGTAGTCCTCGAGCGGCGCGAGCGAGTACGTCGAGAGGCCGATGCTGCGCGCCCCCGTGCGGACGACGAAGACGTTGGTGCGGACGTTGTTCGTCCGGACGAACAGACAGCCCGCGGCGACCGCCGAGTCCAGCGACTGCTCCTCGTTGATCCGGTCGAGTTGGCCGTAGTCGAGCTGCGGATCGTCGTCGAACATCGTGAAGGAGACGCCGTCGAGCGACAGCGTGTTCACCTCGGCCCCGTGGTCCAGCGTCCACTCGTTGGCGGCCATGTCTTGAGGGCGATAGTGTTTCCCCTCGGGGTCGGCGGTGTTCGCGAAACTGGTGTACGTGGAGTCGCCGTCGATGGCGTAGGCGACGAGCCCGACCTGGTTGATGAACGCGAACACGACGACGAAGATGATCACGGCCGTCGAGAGCGTCTGGGCGTTGACTCGCGGGGCGGTGGTGGCGGTGCTGTCGCCGCTGTCGTCACTGTCGTCGGCTCCGCCGCCCCCGTCGCCAGCATCGTTCCCGCTTCTGCGACGACGCACCAGCGCCGCGACGGAGTCGGTCTGGCGGACGATGAAGACGAACAGACCCACGAGAAGCGGCGAGGCGTAGAGGAACACGCGGGTCACGCCGAGGATGGGTTTGAGGACGAGCGCGCCGAACCACGCGGCGTTGGCGAGGACGAGCACCTCGTGGAAGGTGTCGCCGTCGTGCCAGACCAGGGCGTCGCCCAGTCGGTCGCGCCAGATCCAGCCCGCGATGATCAGTGCGGCGCCGGCCGCCATCAGCCCGACTTCGAGGTAGATGGCCGCCTGTCGCAGGATGTCGATGACCGTCTCGCTTAGCGTCTCGACCGTCGTGCCGACGCTACGGGTGCTTTCGCGGCCCTGCGAGATGCCGGTGACGAGCGAGACGACGAGGCCGACGCCCCGACCCAGGAACGTCTCGAAGGAGGTGCCGCGGCTGTAGAAGAGATAGAAGGCGAGCACGCCGCCGACCGCGGCGCCGTAGAGGCCGACGAGGCGGTCGACCGTGATCCCGCGCGCTTCGGGGAGCACGCGACCGGACAGGAGCCAGAGGGCGAGCGCGAGGGCGGCAGCGAGGCCGACCGGCCCGAGCGTGAACGCACCGGCCGTGTCGTGCAGGAGGAGCGCAGTGGCGATGTAGACCAGCGCCTGGACCGAACGGCGACGGTCGTCGGTCGCCGCCAGCGCGAGGAAGAAGCCGACGATCACCGGAAAAGCGAGGCTCGTCCGGTAGCTCGTCGTCAGTTCGACGAGGAAGGGAAACTGGAAAGAGAGGAGAAAGGCGGCGACGAAGGCCGCGCGAGCGTCGAGCCACGTCCTGGTGAGCCGGTAGATGCCGACCAGCGAGAGGCCACCGAGCGCGGGGAGGAAGTACTTCGCGACGCGGAACGGGGACCACCCCGAGAGAAAGGAGAGGCCGGGCAGGAGCCCGCCGATGGCGAAGTTGTGGTAGAGCCGTTCGCTGAAGATAGCGGTGTCGACGTCGGAGACGAGCGCGCGGACCAGCCGAACCGAGGAGAGGCCATCGACGGCCATCAGTCCCGGCGAGGACAGCGCCTGCGAGAAGGTCATGAACACGCCGGCCGTGGCGACGAAAGCGACGTGGACGCCGCGGTCGGCCGGGTAGCGCAGGTAGAGGTAGACGAACGCGCCGAGCACCCACAGGGTCAAGAGCGTGGTCGGGATTCGCGTCCCGGTGACGCCTTTCGTGACGAACGCGAGCGCGCCGCCGACGACGACCGCGAGCCCCGCCGCCCCCACGGCGAGCGACTGCGGCGTGAGCGTCGGGCGCGGCACCGCCCGCAGGCGCTCCCGGCGAACCGTCCAGAGGGCGCCCAGCACTGCGAGGAAGACGGCGTCGAAGGCGGCGACGAGGCCGACCGTCGAGAAGGGGATCAGCGGCAGGTACCGGCAGGCCGCGCCGAGGGCGGTCACCGCGACGAGCGCGTTCACGAGCGCGAAGTAGGCGAACGTCGTCGGCGACTCGGGCGGGTCGGCCACGAGCGTGAGCGCGACGCCAAGGCCGAGAAACGGTCCCAGGAGGAAGACCAGCCCCGAGAGAGCGCCCGGTAGCGCGACCAGCGTCGCGTGCCAGGCGAGCAGCGTCGCGAGCAGGAGCGCGACGACGCCGACGGCCGCGTCCGCGCGGAGCGCCGCCAGGAGGCGTGTTACGGGGCGGGCGACTCGCGACGCTGCCCGCGACGCGGCTGGCGTCCGTGACCCCGGTTCGGGACTCATGCGGTCACTCGCCGTCTTCCGACGGGCGCCGGTTAGACCCGTCGGACCCGCGGCGGTCCGCGCCGGCGTCGGATCCGCGGCGGTCCCCGCCCGCACCGGATCCACGGCGGCTGGTGCCGCCGTCGGCCTCCCGGGGGTCAGTGCCGCCGTCAGCCTCTCGGCGCTCGGCGCGCCCGCCGGGGCCGTCCGTCGACTCGTGTCGCTCGTCGCTTAGCTGTTCGATCTCGTAGCGCGCGATGGCGAGTTCCTGCTGGAGGTCGGTCATCTCGCGGTGGTAGGTCTTGACCATCGTGTACGTGTAGAAGACGATGAGAAACAGCGAGATGACCGAGAGGACGAGCAGGCCGCGCTCGCCGCTGCCGAAGCCGAGCGACCGGAGGAAGGCGTTGATGTGCCCGATGACGTCGACCGTTGTGACCATCCGCGCGATCGTGTACACCAGCAGCACCGTCCCGAAGAAGGCCCACATCACGAACTCGAAGATGTTCTCGCGGCGGCTCCTGACGAGGCGGACGCTCTGATAGAGCAGGAGCAGGGAGACGGCGAGCCCGATGACGTGGATCGGGACGACCTCGACCATCTATCTGAACAGCAACACCTTGAGCGTCGTCAGGACCATCCGGGCAGGGTACTTGGCGTACGTTTCGAGGTCGAACTGCGACCCCTCCGAATCCGGCGGCATCCGGACTGACACCTCCTCGATGTCGTGGCCGTTGCGGGCGACTTCGAGCGTCTGTTCGAGCGCCCAGTGGCCGTTCGCCGGGCGACCGAGCTCCGCCAGCAGCGATGCGTCGTAGACGCGGTAGCCGCTCGTGATGTCGGTCACGTCGACGCCGCCGAGCAGGTTCGCTTCGAGCGTGAAAAACCGGATGCCGGCGCGGCGCAGCGGCGGGTACTCCTTGTGACTGGAGTTGAGCCACCGGCTGCCGACGACCATCCCCGCGCCGGTCTCGGTCAGTCGCGCGACCATCTCGGGGATGTGCGAGGGGTCGTGTTGCCCGTCGCCGTCGAGCTGGACGACCACGTCGTACTCCTTGCGGAGGGCGAGCCGATAGCCCGTGTGCAGCGCCGCGCCGACGCCGAGGTTCGTGGGGTGGGTCACGACGCCGTCGGCCACCTCGCGAGCGACGCTCCCGGTGTCGTCGTCGCTCGCGTCGTCGACGACGACCACGTCGTCGGCGTACGGTTTCGCCGCGCGGACCACGTCCGCGACGGTGTCGGCCTCGTTGTAGGCCGGCACCAGGACGACGACCGACAGGTCAGAAGGGTCGTCGCCGGCGTCGACGCCCACGTCCGAGAGGTCCGCCGCGTCGCCGTCGCCGGGGACGGGACCGCCCTCGAGCGGTGGGTCGGCCGTGCCGGCCGCTGCTGCGGCGTCGACCGCATCGGGATCGGGCGGACTTTCGGCCGCCTGTGTGTGCTCGGGTTCGACCACCGTCGACTCGGCCGAGTCGGTGCGAGCCCCCGCGGCGCTGGCCTCGCTTTCCTCGGCCTCGGACGGGGTCAGGTCCGTCGAGTCGCCGTGTACGGTGGTCATCGTAATGTACGGCCTCCAGTTTGACAGCCGGATACATTAGCGTACCGGATCAGAAGGCGCGGAGGAAGGTCGGATCGGCATGTTCGCGGCGTCCGGTTGGGGGGCACTCCGATCGCCGGACGGCTCGGTCTGGTCGGCGACTCAGCCGGTCCGGTTGGCGGCTCAGCCGGTCCGGTTGGCGAGAATCGACGTCGGATCGTCCGCGGCTGGCGTCGAGAACGCCACGTCGTCGACCTGCCCGGCGAAGTTCGTGCCCCCGGGCGGGCCGCCGACGTACAGCGACTGTCCCGCCGGCGGCGCGCCGCCGTCGAAGGTGTCGCTGGCGACGAGTTCGCCGTCGAGATAGAGTTCGAGGCGGCCGTTCTCGAACTGCAGCGTGGCGTTGTGCCAGGCGCCGTCGTCGACGCGCGGCCCCTCGATGTGACGGAAGGAGTCGCCGTCGCCGTACGTCGCCGCGATGGTCCCCTTGCTCATCGCGAGCGAGAAGCCCGAGGCGCGGATGTTCGCCCCGCTCTCCGGTGCGCTGGCGACGATCGGCGCGAACCGTCGGTCGTTCCGGTAGTCGACGCTCTCCGCGGCGCGGAACCGTGCCGAGAGCGTGACGCCCGCGCCCGCGCTGACGTTGGCGGGTTCGGGGACCGTCACGCGAGCGCCGTCTCGCAGCGTGACGATACCGTCGCCGTCGACGTTGGTCCACTCCGCGCCGTAGACGAAGCCGTGGTTGGTGCCGCGCTGGTCGAAGGCGACGGTCCCCTGGCGCTCGTCGAAGCTCCACCGGCTCTCCGGGCTCCTGCCGTCGAGGGCGAACCCGCCCGCGTGGATGTCGTGTTCGGAGACGGTCACCGCGGGCGTGCCCG
>ENA-ORCR01000750-ORCR01000750.1-marine-metagenome-genome-assembly--contig:-NODE-750-length-13448-cov-3.629497_pt1 | contig 13448 bp, 10 predicted proteins | sample MGYA00237782_ERZ508514 | MGnify/ENA primary metagenome ERZ508514 (study PRJEB26185, sample SAMN06268960) | marine metagenome | isolation source: Eden Landing Ponds, San Francisco, CA, USA | place...
ATCTGCAGCGCCTGGCGGACCTCGTCGTAGTCGATATCCCCGTTGCCGTCCTTGGCCTCCCAGATGTCGTGGCCGCGGTAGTTGACGCTGCCGCCGGTCGGGCGCTGCAGCCCGATGGCGGTCTTGCCCAGCGTGGTCTTGCCACAGCCGGACTCGCCGAGCAGCGCGACCACGTCGTTCTCGTAGACGTCCAGGTCGACGCCGTCGACGGCCTTGACCACCTGCGGGTCGTCGCCGAAGATGTCGAACAGGCCCTGCTCCTCCTCGAAGTGGACCTCCACGTCGTCGAGCCCGAGGACGGGCTCCTCGTCGGTCCGAGCGGTCACGTCGCGGTCCTCGGCCGACGCGGATTCGGCGTCCACCGCACTCTCGCCGTAGTTGAGGTCGATCTCCTCGCGGGCCTGCTCCCAGTGGTGACAGGCCGTGCGGTGGTCGTCGTCGATCGGGTCCAGCGGCGGGTCCTCGGCGACACACTCCTCGGTCGCGAGCGGACACCGCGGGTGGAAGCTACAGCCCTCGGGGACGTTGACCGGTGCCGGCCCCTCGCCCTCGATGGGCTGCATCTCCGACAGCGGCGCGTCGAGGTTCGGTGTCGCGTTCAACAGCGCCCGCGTGTAGGGGTGGCCCGCGTCCGCGATGATCTGGTCGCGGGTGCCGACCTCGACGAACTGGAACGCGTAGATGATGCTCATCCGGTCGGCCAGCGCGGTGATCAGCGGCAGGTCGTGGGTGATAAAGGCCAGCGTCAGGTCGTAGTTGTCCTGCAGGTCGTTCAGCAGCATCAGGATCGACCGCTGCATCAGCAGGTCCAGCGCCGCCGTCGGCTCGTCCATCACCAGGACTTCGGGTTCGAGCACCAGCGACAGCGCGATCAGCGCGCGCTGTTGCATGCCGCCCGACAGTTCGTGGGGGTAGGCGTCGAGCACGCGTTCGGGCTCGAGATACAGGTCCTCGAGCAGCTCGCGGGCGAAGGCCATCCCCTCGTCGACGTTGGAGTCGTGGGCCTTCAGCGTGTCCCGGAAGTGCGCCCCGACCTTCATCGTCGGGTTGAACGAGGACATCGCGCCCTGGAACACCATCGAGACCTCCTCCCAGCGGAACTGGCGCAGCTCCTCGTCGCTCTGTTCGAGCACGTCGATCGTCCGGCCGTCCGCGGAGTGATAGAGGATCTCGCCGGTGAGGATCCCCGGGTCCGGGATCGAGTCCAGAAGCGCCGAGGCGAACATCGACTTGCCCGAACCGGACTCGCCGACGATGCCCAGCACTTCGTCGCGTTCGATGTCGAGGCTCACGTCGTCGAGGACGTACGTGTCGCCGTCGTCGAAGGTCACCTTCGCGTTGGAGACCTCGACGATCGGGTCCTCGACGGTGGACTGTACCGCCGCGTTCGCCGTGGATCGTTGATCGGTTGCCATTTAGACCATCCCCTTCGTCGTCGACTCCTCGCCCTCGACCGTCGATTCGGACTCGCCGGCCAGCCGGGTACGGACCCGCGGGTTGAACACCCGGTCGAGGCCCTGACCCAGGAGGATCAGCGACAGCGACAGGCCGACGATGAACATCATCGGCGTGATCAGCCAGTGGGCGGCCTCGGGCACGAACAGTGCGCCGTTGGCCTGGGCCCGCGACAGTGTCACACCCCAGGTCTGCTGGGTGTACGGCAGCACGCCCAGGAAGTACAGCCCGACCGACGCGAAGATGGTGTAGCGGGCGGCGAACACGAAGTTCACCGTCACGTACGGCATCAGGTTCGGGATCACGTCCTTCCGGAGGATCCGTATCGTCGAGGTGCCCATCGTCCGGGAGGCCTCCACGTAGCTGTCCTCGCGGATGGTCAACACCTGCGAGCGCAGCGACCGTCCCAGCCCGGCCCAGTAGTTGATCGTCAGGATGACCCCGACGAAGATGGGATTTTCCGGACTGAACGCGACGGCGAGGATGATCACCAGCGGGAGGCCGGGGATAGCCATGAAGAAGTCCGAGATGGACATCATGACCGTGTCGACTTTCCCGCCCTTGTAGCCGGCCAGGGTCCCGACGACGACGGCGACGCCGGTCGCCCAGACGCCGCCGGCCAGCACCATCAGCAGGATGCGCGGGGTCGCGTGGACGAGCGCCGCCGTCAGGTCGACGCCCGCCGAGGTCGTCCCCAGCGGGTACGTCCAGTTCTCGAACATGCCGAGCAGCCGCGGCGCCTGGCTCGTCGACGGCTCGCGCCACAGGCCGAAGACGGCGACCGATGCGATCGCCAGGTAGACGCCGAGCAGCAGGATTCCGAGGCGGGTCCGCAGGTCGGCCCACGCGACGACCGCGGGCTCGTAGATGCTCCGCTCGTAGAACTCGCGGAGCCGGTCCCCCCTGGTCATGTCCGCACCGGTACTTTCGCTCTGCCAGTCGAGCCCCTCGGTGGGGGCGTCGGATTCAGTATGCTTCACTGGAATCACCTGCGCTGATGCGCGGGTCGATCTTGCTGTAGGTCAGGTCTGCGATGTACACCCCGACGACCAGCGCCACCGTGATGACGAGGAACGTGCCCATCATCATCGGGTAGTCGTTGGCGTTGAGCGCGTCGAACAGCTCCAGCCCCAGGCCGGGGTAGTTGAAGATCTGCTCGAGGATGATGGTCCCGCCCAGCCGGAAGCCCAGCAGGAGCAGGAACCCGGTGTACATCGGCAGGATGGCGTTGCGCGCGACGTAGCGGGTCGCGATCCGGCCGTCGGAGAGGCCCCGAAGCCGCGCGACCTCCACGAAGTCCTCGCCGAGCACCTGAATGGAGTTGCCCCGCATCGCCAGCGCCTGCGCGCCGATCCCGACGATCGTGTACGACAGGATCGGCAACGTCCCGTAGCGGATGACGCTGACGACGTAGTCCAGACTGAAGTGATTCTCGATGTTGGGGTCGGCGGTCCCCGACGCGGGGAACAGCCCCCAGCGGTACGAGAAAAACAGCAGGAGCAGGATCGCCAGCACGTAGAAGGGGATCGACATCCCGACGATCGACGCCGAGGAGACGATCGTGTCGAACTTCGACCCCTCCCAGTAGGCCTGGACGGCGCCCAGGACGATCCCGAACGCGAACATCAGTATCGTCGACACTGCGACGATGAAGATAGTCCACGGGGCCGCCTGCGCGACGACCTCAGCGACGGGGTCGCCGTACCGGATCGACGTGCCCAGGTCCAGCTGGACGGCCGATATCATGTAGTCGATGTACTGTTGCCACAGCGGTGCGTCCGGCCGGATGTTCTGCAGGTTCTGGATCTGCTGGTTGACCTGCTCTGGTGGGATACCCTGCCGGAGCAACTGCGTCCGCAGTTGCGTGAACGGTCCTCCCGGTAGCAAGCGGATCAGCCCGAAGGTGAGCGACATGACCCCGAAGATCGTGACGAACACCCTCGCCGTCCGCCGCACGTAGTAGTTAACCATGCGTCTTGGTAGCTGTATTTACAGCCAGCACTCTAAGGTCTAACGACTCGCGTCGTGAGAAACGGTTCGGTGCGAGACCGGTCGATGCTTCGCCCATCAGGACGTGAGGTGGCCGTGAGAGTCCGTTACTCTTGGGCCGTCAGGCGGCCCTGGCGGGGCAGCCAGAACGGCGGCCACTTGATCCCACGAGCAGCACTCCCCTCGGGGATGTCGACGTTCCACTCGTCCGTGGTGAGCCACGACTGCTCGAACTTCGAGACCAGCGACAGCATCGGCAGGTCGTGGTTGTTGTGCCACGCGGCCTCCTGAACGACGGGCTGGGCGCCCTCGTTGGTGGACTTGGTGGCGATCTCCTCGACCTTCTCGAGCGGGTTGAACGACATCTCGCCGGAGCCGCTCATGGCCGGCACGGTCGCCTCGGCGTCCGTGTCGTAGTTGTGCCCGCCGTCGAGCGCGGACAGCGCGAGCTGGTGGCGCAGCGGGAAGTACGGGAACGCGGAGCGAGCCTGGCCGGGCAGCCAGTAGAACGCACCGATGCGGAAGTTGCTGTTGATGAACGCGCCCTGCCAGTCGGAGGTGGGTCGCGTCGCGACCGACAGGTCGAAGCCGAACTCGTTGAGTCGGTCGACGACCGTCTCGGTCATCGTCGTCCAGTCGGTCCAGCCACCGGGCGTCAGGTAGTTGGCGCTGATGGGCTCGCCGTCCGGGCTCGTCCAGACGCCGTCCTGCATCGAGTAGCCGGCGTCCTCGAGGACCTGGGTCGCCTGGTCGGTCTGGGCCTCGTCGACGCCGTAGGTGTTGAAGTTACTCTTGGTGTCGCCGAGCCACGAGTCGATGTCGCGCGGGGCGATCCCACACGGAACCTCCGCGGGGAACTTCGTGCGCGGACCCGCGTTGTTGACCAGTTCCTGCCGGTTGAGGACGTACGCGATGGCCTGGCGGACCGCGCGGTCACCGAAGATCGGGTCGTCGTGGTTGAACAGCATCCCGTACCCCCACTTGGCCGGGATGGTCTGGACTTCCCTGACGTAGTCCTGGAAGGCGTTGACCGTCTCCGGCGCGGCGAACATGCTCCACAGGCTGTCGAAGCGCTTGCCGCCGGTGGTGAAGTCCTGCTGGGGGGCGGAGGCCTCCTGGTAGGAGTCGAACCGGTAGGTCGAGAAGTTGACGTTGTCGATGCTGTGGAACTCGGTGTTGCGCTCGAAGTTCCACTGCTGCTGGTTCTTGTCGACGTAGGCCCACGCACCGGAGGTGATGACCTCGGTGTCGCTGTCCTCCCAGTTCCAGGTCTGGACCTCGGAGGCCTCGGCGTCGACGAACTGCTCGAAGGCCGCAGCCGGCGTGTCGATCCACATGTTACCCAGCTGGTGTTTGACCATCACCGGGTTGGTCGGGCCGGTGAGGTTCAGCTGGTAGGTGTAGTCGTCGACGACTTCCGTACTTTCGACGTAGCCCCAGATGGCGCTGCCGACCTTCTCGAGGATCTGGAACTGCACGTCGATGTCCTCGGTCGTGACGTCGCTGCCGTCGGACCACGAGAGGTCCTCGCGGAACGTCAGCGTGACCGTCTCGCCCTCGAAGGTCCAGTCGTCCAGCGCCGCGAGCTGGAACTCCTGGGTCTCGAAGGAGTACGCCGCAAAGCGGTCGAACGCGAGCCGCCGTGCCGGCTCGGAGGAAATCTGTGTGTTGTGCGTGTTGAGCGTTCGGTTGGTCGGGTCGGCCTGGAGGCCACCGGCGTGGACCTGGTCGACGACGTTCGTACTGCCGCCGTCACCGCCGTCTCCACCGTCGCCGCCGTCCCCGCCGTCGGAGCCGTCGGAACCGTCGGAACCGTCGCCGCCGTCGGAGCCGGATCCGTCTGTCGGTGTCCCGTCCCCGCTACCACACCCTGCGAGTGCCGCGGCACCGGACGCTCCTGTCAGCGCCAGGAACTTCCGGCGGTCTACGACATCGCTGTACTCATTGGTACTGTCAGACATGCCTCTGGTTGGTATACGATAACGGGTAATAAAGCTTTTGGAAGGGCGCGGACCTGTCCGGACGATTGCAGGCTCGTCGCAATCAGAGATGCGGCGTCGTGGGCCTTCAAACCCCTGGTACTTTGGGGGTCGGCGTTCGGCCGGGTGTGGTTCACCGTCACCGACCACGGACGGCCCCCACGGACGCGTGATCGTGACTGTGTTTCGGAGAACGGAACCGGTTTGGGGGCAGAGCCGGGCTCGGAGACGATCTCTCCATCCGGATATCGACCGAATTGTGGGCCGCGAGCGCCGAGAGTCCGATACTGAACGGGGGCGGAGTCGGTCCTTCGCGTAGAACGACTGTTCGTCTATTCTGAACAAAATTCGATCGCGGATGAAGAAGGTTTCGCTGGTCGCGCTCGCGCGCGGGCGCCACCGAAAGGTGCACCCGGATGGTCCAACCGGCCGGTCGGGGTCGGAAACGGGTCGACTGCGTCCCCTCACCAGGACGGGCGCGCCCCGGATCCGTCGAGCGTTCGTGGAAGGGTTTTTCAACCGGAGCGACTAACCCTGTGCAAATGTCACCGGACAACGAGCGTGGCATCGGCCGCCGCGAGTTCGTCGCGTCGGCCGTCGCTATCGGTGGGCTGAGCGCGCTCTCTGCGTGCCAGGAACGGGAACGGGAGCTGGTGGACACCGACTCCGGGGCGACCGACCGGCCGGAGCGGACGGGGACGGACACGGAGTTCGACCTGTCGGTCCCGTCGGGGAACCCCGACGCGCTGTCGAAGCGCCAGCACGCCTGGAACTACGCGGTCGTCCACGACGCTCACGGCAACACCGTCATCCCCCAGCAGCAGCTGATCCTCGGGCTCACGTACGAGGGGTCGACCCCGCCCACCGAGGCCGAGCGCGAGCAGGTCGAGGGTGCTCTGCGAACGCTCGAAGAGGCTCTGCAGTGGGGCACGGGCGGCAACCCCTCCGCGTCGTTCTCCCAGGGGTTGCTCTTCATGCTCGGTTACTCGGCGCAGTACTTCGAGCGCACCGGCGGCGTCCCCGAACAGCTGGTGCCCGCCGAGGACGTGCTCCGGGCGGTCGGCGAGGACCCCGACAAAGCCGACGACTTCGACGCCGTCCTGCTGATGAACAGCGACATCGGATCGGTCGTCATGGCCGCCGAGGCCGCGCTGTTCGGCGAAATCGAGACGATCAACGGCGTGGAGGTGACCGACTCCTTCGAGGGCGTCTTCTCGAAGGCCGGCCGGCGAACCGGCATGGTCGGCAAGGGCATCCCGGCGGACGTGCTCGACAACGACTCGATCCCCGAGTCGGCCCCGCTGTCGATGGGGTTCAAGTCCGGCTATCGCGACAGCCAGCCCTCCGAAGACGGGATCACCATCCGCGAGGGGCCGTTCGCCGGCGGCACCACGATGGCGGTCTCCCGGCTCGGTATCGACCTGGACCGGTGGTACGACCAGTCCCACGACGAGCGGGCCGCCGAGATGTTCTGCCCCGCCCACGACACCGACGAGATCGGCGAGATCGGCGAGAAGCTCGGCGCCGAAAGCGGCATCACCGAGGAGAACGCCAACAGCGTCGAGGAGTTCGCCGAGGAGTACGGCCGCGTCGGCCACACCCAGAAGGTCGCACGCGCACGCGACGAGGAGTTCGTCCCGACGATCCTCCGACGCTCGGAGGGGGTCGCCACCGACGCCGCCCAGGGGACGGAGTTCAATTTCTCCGGCCTCCAGCGCCACGTCGACGACTTCGTCGCCACCCGCAAGGCGATGAACACCGACGAGTACGACGACGATCTGGACGCCGAGGACCACGGGATCGTCGACTATCTGGAGACGCTCCACCGCGCGACGCTGCTCGTACCGCCCCGTCCCCAGCGAGCGCTCCCGACGGGAACCGACGCATGACCGGCGCGGACACGCGAGGGCCCGGCCGCGCCCGGCGAGCCGTCCTGACCGTCGCCGTCGCGCTGGCGCTGGTCGTCTCCGGCTGTGCCGTCGCCCCGGGCAACGGCGACGGCGCGGGCGCAGACGGGGCGAGCGCCGAGATCGGCTTCGCCGACGTCACCGACGAGTCCGGCCTCGCGTACAACGGCACCGGCACTGGCGCCGCCGGCAACGGCAACAACGGCGTCTACGTCGCCGACGTCGACAACGACGGCTGGGAGGACCTGCTGGCCGTCGGCGGCGAGCGCCCCGCCCTCTTTCGCAACACCGGCGGCGCCTTCGAGCGGACGGGCCAGCTGTCGGGGCTCGAACGCGAGTACAAGAGCGCCGCGTTCGTCGACTACGACGGCGACGGCTGGCGCGACCTCTTGCTCCTGGCGAAGGACGGCCCCGCCCTCGCCTTCCACAACGACGAGGGGACCTTCGAACGGGCCGACATCGGCCTCGGCAACTTCACCCATCCGCTCGGCGCGGCCGCCGCCGACTACGACGGCGACGGTGACCGCGACCTCCTCGTCTACCAGTCCGGCGACTGGAGCGACGACCGCCCCGCGGGCTACTTCTCGCCCAACAAGTCCGTCGCAGACGACAACGGCAACCCCAACGTCCTCTTCGAGAATACAGGAGCGTCCGGCGAGGACCGCTTCGAACGCGTCGACGCGCCGGCCATCGCGGGCGACCGCTGGAGCCTCGCGGCCAGCTTCGTCGACCTGACCGGCGACGGCCGCCCCGACATCCACGTCGCCAACGACTACAACAACGACACCGTCTACCTCAATCAGGGCGACGGCAGCTTCGAGCAGATCCAGCTCGGCGGCGCCACCGCCCGCAACGGCATGGCCTCGGAGATCAACGACGTGAACCGCGACGGCCGCCCCGACTTGTTCGTCACCAACATCGATATTCCGGCCTCCCGTGAGACGCTCTCGCCCGAGCGCTACGAGCGGCTCAAGCGGTTCCTCCAGTTCGTCATCCACTCCGGCCGCACGAAGGGCAACACCATGCTCGTCAACGAGGGCGACGGCGAGTTCGTCGACCGCGCCGACGACTACGGCGTCCGCGAGGGCGGCTGGGGCTGGGCCGCAAGCGTCACCGACCTCGACAACGACGGCGACCGCGACCTGTTCCACACCACCCAGACCGTCGTCGCGCTCAACCAGTCCGACCCCGTCTACACCATGCCGATGGTCTGGGAGCGCGACGGTGACAACTTCACCCGCCTCGACGCCTCCGATCGGGGCCTTCGCGAGCAGGACGGCCGCGGCATGGCGACGCTCGACTACGACCACGACGGCGACCAGGACGTGATCATCGCCGACTACCACGGCCCCTACGCCGTCTACGAGAACACCGTCCGCTCGCCCGCGGGCGGTGACCGAGCGGGCGCGACCGAGTCGGCCGGGACCGACGCGCCCGCAGGCGCCGTCCAGTTCGAGGTCGTCGACGACGAGGGCGCTGTCGCCATCGGTGCCACCGCGACGGCCACCGTCGACGGCCGTGAGACCGCCGTCTGGCAGCACTCCCGCACGGACTTCGTCTCGCAGGACTCGGCGTTCACTCACGTCGGCCTCGGCGACGCCGACGCGGCGACCGTCGCGGTGACCTGGCCCGACGGCACCGAGCGGACGGTCGAACTCGACGCCGACCGCCGCTACCGGATCACGCCCGACGGCGTCGAGGTCGTCGCGAACTTCTCCGCCGCTCCGGGCGAGGACTGACTGGCCCACCTGGTCGGTCAGACCCGCTCGCTGTGCATGATCACGTCGTCGCCGCGGCCCGGACTCCAGACGATCCGCACGGTCGACCCCTCGCTGGCCTGGACGACCGTGCTCTCCGACTCGCTCACCGGGTCGGTCCAGTCGGTCGCCCGCCGATAGCTCTCGACCCGGACGGTGAGATCGTCCGCTCGGACGGGCTCGCCGCCGGCGTGGATGATCCGGACGGCCGTGTCGTTGACCCGCTCGACCGTCCAGTTCACGTCGGGCGCCTCGGCCCCCCCGCTCCCGCCCGCGATGTTGAGCCCGACCACGACGAACCCACCGACGACGGCGACCACGATGGCCGCCCCGACCAGATTCAACATCGTGTCCCCGTCCATGCGCCGAACGTGGGGGCCGAGTGGTATGAGCGTGTGGGCCGATTCGAGTATCGCGGTCCGTTCGTGTTGTGAGTGTATCGCTTGTTTCTCGCTGGGGTGCTGTGGATCGAACTCACGTGACAGCGGCCGACGGTGAGCGCCGAAAGCCCTCGACACGCTCGTGAGACTCGGGCACGCGAGCCAGCGCGCGCCACCGCAACCGCTCATCACCTCACCTGTACTGAGCGTCGCCGATCCGGGGTCACGGACGCGTCTTCGTCTGAGAGTCCCGACACTCCGTCGCTGGCAAGCGTTTTGAGTGGTGCAGACCCAAGATCGAACCATGCGCTGGGTACTCCGCGGATTGATGGCCGTCGTCGGCGTGTTGACGCTGGCGGTGTACCTGGCCGGCGCCTACCTCGTCTACGAGCTGGCGCGAGCGGTCTGGGCGGTCAGGCCGTCGCTGTCGACGCTGGCGCTGTATCTGGCGGTCCTGACGCTCGTGTTCGCGTTCGTGAGCTACCGGCTCGGGACCGCCCAGATCCTGCGGGACCTGCGGGTGTGGGAGCTGCCCGAGGCGCGGGCGCCGCTGCTGTATCGGCGCCTCGGGGGCTTCAGCGAGGCGATGGGGATCGAGCGGCCCGACGTGCTCGTGGCGGAGATGGGCCAGCCCAACGCACTGGCGCTGGGCGGGGGGTTCGGCCGCGGGCACGTGGTCGTCGACCGGCGGCTGTTCTCGCTGCTGACCTTCGAGGAGCTGTCGGCGATCCTGGCCCACGAGCTGGCCCACATCGAGCGCAAGGACAGCCTGGTCCAGACGTTCGGCTACAGCGCCCTGCAGACGCTGTCGGGGCTGGTCGTCCTGGTACTGGCGCCGGTGCTGATCCTCGGGGCCGGGCTGGCCCGCGGGGTGGCGTGGATCCGCGGGCGGCCGGAGGCGTGGACGCGGACGCTGCCGGGGAAGCTCCAGCGGGCGGTCGCCGGGTCGGTGTCGCTGGTCTTCTTCGCGCTGACGCTGGCGATGCTGGCCCACTCTCGCCGTCGGGAGTTCGCGGCCGACGACCGCGCCGCGGCGGTGACCGGCGACCCCCTGGCACTGGCGCGGGCGCTCCGGAAGATCGAACGCGCCAGCCAGGGTCCGTGGTCGCTCCTCTCTCCGCTGTACGTCAACGGCGAGGAGGAGGGGCCGCTGACGCGGCTGCTGTCGACCCACCCTGCGACCGGCGAGCGGGTCGAACGGCTCCGCCGCCGGGCCGAACGCGACCGGCCAGTCCGGGTCGACGCCGGCCGCCGGTGACCGCGCCCATCAGGCCCGTTTCTCGGCGGTGTCCCGGGTGCCACCGGTGACCGGGGCGTGCGCCGGCCGCTCGCGGCGGTCCCGCAGGCCGAACAGGCGGCCGACGCGTTCCGTATTCGAAAACCCTATACTCGCAACGGGAGACGGTTCATCCAGTATGAGTGAATCTCACGAGGGGACCGTACGGATCGGGCTGAACGGCTTCGGCCGCATCGGACGGAACGTCTTCCGCGCGTCGCTCGGGGACCCGCGCGTTGAGGTCGTCGGCATCAACGACGTGATGGACGACGCCGACATGGAGTACCTCGCGCGCTACGACACCGTGATGGGGACGCTGGACGGCGTGACCCTCGACGAGGGCGTCATGACCGTCGACGGGACCGACTTCGCCGCCTCCGTCCACGAGGAGACCGACCCCGCCGAACTCCCGTGGGACGACCTGGACGTGGACGTGGCCTTCGAGGCGACGGGCATCTTCCGCAACTACGACGACGCGAGCAAACACGTCGACGCCGGCGCCGACAAGGTCGTCATCTCGGCCCCCCCGAAGGGCGAGAAACCGGTCAAACAGATCGTCTACGGCGTCAACCACGACGAGTACGAGGGCGAAGACGTGGTCTCGAACGCCTCCTGTACGACCAACTCCATCACGCCCGTCGCGAAGGTGCTCGACGAGCAGTTCGGTATCGAGGCCGGCCAGCTGACGACCGTCCACGCCTACACCGGCTCGCAGAACCTCGTCGACGGCCCCAAATCGAAGACCCGACGGGGCCGCGCGGCCGCCGAGAACATCGTCCCGACCTCCACCGGCGCCGCCCAGGCCGCCACCGAGGTCCTCCCACAGCTGGAGGGGAAACTCGACGGCATGGCGATCCGCGTCCCGGTCCCCAACGGCTCGATCACCGAGTTCGTCGTCGACCTGGACGAGGAAGTCACCGAGGCCGACGTGAACGACGCGTTCCGCGAGGCCGCCGCGGGCGACCTCGAAGGTGTGCTCGGCGTCACCGACGACGAGGTCGTCTCGACGGACATCCAGGGCACCCCCTACTCCTCGCAGGTCGACCTGCAGTCGACCAACGTCGTCAACGGCATGACGAAGATCCTCACCTGGTACGACAACGAGTACGGCTTCTCCAACCGCATGCTCGACGTGGCCGAGTTCGTCACCGAGTACTGAGTCCTGTCTTCGACCTAACTGTTTTTTTGCGTTCGGACGCTACTCCCCGGTAGCGATGTCCCTCCTGTCGAAGCTCCGTCAGCGACCCGACGAGTGGAACAACTCCGCGAGGCTACAGTGGGTGATACCGAGCGCCGCGGGGATCGGTGGGGCCGTCGGCGCCCTGCTCGCGCTCGCCGTCGAGCCCTGGGCGCTCTCCGGCGCCGTGACGGCTGGCCTGGGCGCCGGACTCGGCGCCGCCCTCGCCGTCGTCCTCGCCGCCGCACTGGACTGAGTCCGCCGTCCGAACGGGCGGTTTTTTCTCGCCGCCGGGCGTCGAGTCGAACAGACACATGGCCTCGTTCAAGACGCTCGACGATCTGGAAGACGGACAGCGCGTACTCGTGCGCCTCGACCTGAACTCCCCGGTCGAGGACGGCGCGGTGCAGGACAACCGCCGCTTCGACCGCCACGCCGAGACAGTGGCCGAACTCGCCGACCGCGAGTTCCGCGTCGTGCTGATGGCCCACCAGGGCCGGCCCGGCCGGGATACGTTCGTCTCGCTCGAACAGCACGCCGACATCCTCGCCGACCACGTCGGGCGCGACGTGGCCTTCGTTTCGGACACCTTCGGCGACGACGCGATCGACGCGATCCGCGACCTCGACGGCGGGCAGATCCTCCTCCTGGAGAACACGCGCATGTGCGACGAGGAACTCCCCGAGGAAGAGCCCGAAGTCAAGGCCGACTCGGAGTTCGTGCGGACGCTGGCCCCCGAGTTCGACGCGTACGTCAACGACGCCTACTCGGCGGCCCACCGCAGCCACGCCTCGCTGGTGGGGTTCCCGCTGGCGCTGCCGGCCTACGCCGGCCGGGTCATGGAGACCGAGTACGAGGCCAATACGGCCATCGCCGAACGCGAGTTCGACGGCGAGGTGACGATGGTCGTCGGCGGGACGAAGGCCACAGACGTGATCGACGTGATGACCGCCCTTGAGGAGAAGGTCGACACGTTCCTGCTGGGCGGGATCGCGGGCGAACTGTTCCTGCGGGCCGACGGCGTGCCGGTCGGCCGTGACATCGAGGGGATGGATCTCTTCGACGACCAGTGGGCCGACAACGAGGCGACGATCCGGGGGCTGATCGACGACTACGGCGACCAGATCCGGCTGGCGTCGGACCTGGCCTACGAGGACGATGCCGGCGAGCGGGCGGAGGTCGCGGTCGGCGACATCGAGGAGAAAGACCGTGCGTTTCTGGACGTGGGCTCGGAGACGGTCTCGGAGTACGGCGCTCACATCGAGAATTCGGAGGCGGTCTTCGTCAAGGGCGCGCTGGGTCTGTTCGAGGACGAACGGTTCGCCGACGGGACCGTGGGCGTGCTCGAAGCCATCGCCGGGACGGACTGTTTCTCGGTCGTCGGCGGCGGCGACACTTCCCGAGCTATCGAGCTGTACGGGATGAGCGAGGCCGACTTCGGCCACGTCTCGATCGCCGGCGGCGCGTACATCCGCGCGCTGACGGGCGCGGACCTGATCGGCGTCGAAGTCCTCCAGCAGGACTGAGC
>ENA-ORCR01000751-ORCR01000751.1-marine-metagenome-genome-assembly--contig:-NODE-751-length-13363-cov-3.665738_pt1 | contig 13363 bp, 10 predicted proteins | sample MGYA00237782_ERZ508514 | MGnify/ENA primary metagenome ERZ508514 (study PRJEB26185, sample SAMN06268960) | marine metagenome | isolation source: Eden Landing Ponds, San Francisco, CA, USA | place...
CCTGCTGGCCGGCGAAGGAGGCGTCGGGGAGGTCCTCCGCGGTCGCAGAGGAACGGACCGCGACCGAGGCCTCGCCGTCCTCGACGTCGTCGTAGGCCGCGACGATTTCCTCGCGGATGGACTGGGGCATCTCGGTCTCCCGGATGAGTTCCTGTGCGTCCTGGGCAGCGCGCGCGAGGGCTTCCGAGTCGTCGACCGAGACGTCGACTGCCTCGAACAGTTCCTCGTCGATTCCGGTCTCTTCGATGAACGACCGGTAGGTTTCGGCCGTCACGACGAACCCGGGCGGAACCGGCAGGCCCGCCGATGTCAGCTCGCCCAGGGATGCGCCTTTACCACCGACCGAGTCGAAGTCCTCGGCCGTAACGTCGTCCAGCCAGAGTAATGCCATAACCGTACCTTCACTGTGACCAAGGACACCCAAGAACTTTCCGGCCCCACGATCAATAAATAGGTTGCGTTAGGGGGCTAAGGGGGCCGATTTCTGGAATATTGTTTCGGTTCCGAGTACCTGTCACGCCGACCCATGGGACGCACCCGCGTGGAGGCCTACACCGCTGGTATCCTTCCCCGATGACGGGCACGTATACGTCTCGTTCGACTCCGGAACGGCTGTGACGCTGACCGGGTACTCGCCACCGGTTCGGACCGATTCGACCGCACTGGCTACCGACTCGACCATCGGGGTGGCGGGAGTCGGCCCGGGCGAAACGGCGCCCGGGAACTATGGGTCCCGACACGCTATGGCCGCTCATGAAACAGCGGGCGGTCGGCGTCGTGCTCGTCTGCGTGGTCGCCGTGAGCCTCCTCGGCGGGGCGGCCATCGGGAGCGGACAGAGTCACGGCGAGGCCCCCGCTGGGTTGACGGACGACGAGCGGCCCCCCGCCGAGCGCCTCGTTCACCCGCGCGAGGGTGGGAGTTCGCTGTGGCCCTACACCAGCAGGTCGCGGTCGGTCGACGGTCGCACGCTCCCGCTAAACGTCGTCGTTCTCGGAGCACCAGACCGCGTCAGGACGGTGCTCGAAGCTCGCTCCTCGGCAAATTGGTCGAGGGCGCGCCACGACGGCGCGGTAGGCGAGACGCCGTGGCGGGCCGCCAGCGGTGCGACGCGGTACACCTACGTCGGCGATACCCCGAACGGCGCCGGCCAGTGGGTGGACGAGGGGTATCAACTCGCCGTCGGGTCGTATTTCACCTCGCGCGTCCACGTCCGGGCCTATCCCGCACCGTCGGGGAACTGGACGGCCCTCCAGGCCCACACCGAGTACTGGGACTGGTTCCGTCTCCGCCACACCGTCACCGGGACCGCCACCGGCGCTCGATTCGTCGAGGAAGACCTGCGTGACCTCGCAGTGACGAGTGACCTCCGCCGGGAGTATCACGGACTCGGCGGGAGCGGGAACAGCGGGTGGCTCACGGTGGTCGAACTCGGATCGGTGGCCGCGGGGATGCTCCTGGTGGTCTCGCGGCGGCGATTCGGGGCGACGCACGTCGAACTGGTCCTTCCGATCACGCTCGTCGCGCTCGTGCTCGGGGTCCGCGCCGGCGGCATTCTCACTGCCGACCTGCTCACGGGGACGAATCCGCAGTACGTGGCGGGTGCCTGGTATCCGGTCCTGGCGGTTGGCCCACCGCTGGTGACAGCGAAACTCGCCCCGCGGGACCCGCGATACGCGGCGGGGCTGGCGGCACTGGGACTCGGCGTCGGCGTGACCCTCGACCTCGCGCTCGTCGGCGTCGCCCGGATTCCAGTCCGGATGGCCCTCCATCGCGTCGCGCTCGTGGGGTCACTGTCGCTGGTCGCCATCGGGGCCAGCGTCTCGAATCGACGGTTGCTGGTCGGGGGCGTCGCCGCGTGGGTGGTGACGCTCGGCCTCCCGCTGGCGGGTGTCCTCTGAGGCGTCTGGGACACTGGACCGTCGAGTACCGACGATTCCACCGGATTCCGGCGGTTTCGATTGCCTCGGCACTCGCAGCTGCTGATCTGTTCGATACGTTTGTCTATAGTGACCACAGGTGACTAATACTGCGGCTTCGAATCGCCGAGAACGACAGATGACACGTGGGGGAGCGGCGCCACAGGACCTGTCGAGACGGGCGGTACTGGCGACAGCGGCAGCCACGCTGGCCGGTGCGGGCGGGTGCGTCAAGCGCACTCGCAACGTCATGGCGCGTGACCCACCGGAACAGGTGACGCTCCGGATTCTGACGGTTCCGGTCGACGCCAACCCCTATCCGTCGCGGATCGCTCGCGAGCTCGCCTCGCATCTGCAGGCCTGTGGCGTCGATGCGAGCGTCGAACCGATGGAGCCGGAAGCCCTCTATCGGCGGGTCCTCCTCGAACACGACTTCGACGTCTACGTCGGCCAGTTCCCACGGAGCGAGTGGCGCGACCCCGACACGCTCTACGCGCTCTGCCACTCGATGTTCGGCGGTGAACCCGGCTGGCAGAATCCCTTCGGCTACACGAGCATGGGGCTCGACGACGACCTCGAAACCCAACGGACGTCGAGCGGGCGCGAGCGTCGGCGGGCCGTCACGGATCTGCAGGCTCATCTCGCGGAAGACCAGCCGTTCACCCCCCTGGCGGTGCCGGACGCCCTCGGGACGACCCGGACCGACCGGTTCGGGGGCTGGCACGGGAATCCGATGCAGCCGGTCGTCCTCCTCGGCCTCGACAGAGTGGGAGATACGGACACGCTGTCGGTCGTGACCACCGACGGGCGTGTCACCGGCAACCGAAATCCGATCGCCGCGGAGTTCCGTGCGCGCGGAACGATCATCGATTTGCTCTACGATCCGCTGGCGAGAGAGGTGGACGGCGTCACGAAACCCTGGTCGGCCGCCGACTGGCGACTCGACGGGGGCGACGGCCAGCCAGTCGCCGAGGTGACGCTCCGTCCCGACCTGAGGTGGCACGACGGCGAATCGCTGACCGCCGCAGACGTCGCATTCACCTACGAGTTCCTGGCGGACACGTCGCTCGGGAACGCCGACAGCCCGATCCCGGCCTCCCGGTATCGCGGGCGCATCTCGCTGGTGGACGAAGTTGCCGTCGCCGACGAGCGGACGGTCCGGATCGCGTTCGGAGACGCGTCACCGGTCGTCGCGATGCGCGCGCTGACGGTTCCGATTCTCCCCCAGCACGTGTGGCGCGACAGAACTGAACCGGCGACCATCGCGGGCGTCGAGACCAACCGGACGATGACGGAGGCGCTGGCGTGGAACAATCCCCGGCCGGTCGGGAGCGGCCCGCTCGCGTTCGACCGTGGGGTTCCCGGCGAGTCGCTCCGCCTCTCGCGATTCGACGACCACTTCCTCCGGGGCGACCCCGAGGGGCTGCCGGACCGACTGGTCGGCGGGCCGGAGTACGGAGAACTCCGCCTCTCGGTCGCGGGGTCTGACGACGCGGCGGTGGAACTGGTGGCCGCCGGTGGGGCCGACGCGACCGTCTCGCCGCTGGGGGCCGCGGTCGTCCCACGGATCGGCCGCGAATCGGCGCTCTCGCTGGTGAGCGACCCGTCCAGGGCGTTCTATCACGTCGGGTACAACACGCGAACCGCCCCGCTCTCGAACACGCGGTTCCGTCGGATCGTCGCGCGCTTGCTCGACCGTGCGACCCTCGTCGATGACGTCTTCGACGGGTACGCGAGGCCGGCGGCGAGTCCGCTCGCGGGGACACCGTGGTACGAGGCCGACGCGTTCCCCGACGAGATGGGGCTGGGGAGTTCGTTCGTCCGCCCGGACGGCACCCTGGACACAGCGTCGTCGAAAGCGGCTTTCGTCGAGGCCGGATACCGATACGACGACGGTCGGCTCCTGGTCGAATGACGCTCGTACCCGTGCTCGCGAAGGTGGTGGCCGTCAAAGTAGTTCTCCTGTCTGTGAGTGCACTCGCACTCGTCGGCGTGGGTCGCCTCCGGACCACCGCGACGGAACTCCCGCAGCGGCTACGAAACGTCGGCGTCCCGATCACCGTTCTCGTCGTGGTCCTCCTGATCAACAGCGTCGTCCGCGAACCCGTCACAGAGGTGGCCTGGCTCGTCGGCATCAACATCACACCGCTGATATACGGGATCGAGGGCGACTTCGTCCCGTGGTTCCAGTCGCTCGGCACGCCCGCGTTCACGACGCTGTTCTCCTACGCGTACGTATACGGCTACGTCTACGTGCTCGTGTTCCCGGTCGTCGCGTACGCGGCCCTGGAGGACTCCCGACCGCTCGAAGAACTCGCGGTCGCCTACAGCGTCAACTACGTCCTCGGACTCGTCTGTTACGTGGCCTTCGTCGCCTACGGCCCGCGGAACCTGCTGGGCGACTCCGTCGAATCGCTCCTGTACACCCACCATCCCGAGTTTCAGTTTCTCACCAGCCGTGTCAACTCGAACACGAACGTGTTCCCGTCGCTGCACACCTCGCTGTCCGCGACCGTGATCGGCGTCGCCTACGACACCAGGGAGGTCTATCCGGGCTGGTTCGCCATCGCGACTGCCGTCGGGATCACGATCATCGGTGCGACGATGTATCTCGGGATTCACTGGGCGACGGACGTCCTCGCTGGAGTGGTGCTCGCTGGAATCGCCGTGCTCGCGGGGCGGCGCTACGCCGAGGGCTGACCAGCCAGTGCGGGCACGAGAGACGCTCAGGCCTCGATGATGTCGTCCTCGTCGTCCTCGGGGATCGTGAGGTCGCCGTCGAGCGTGGTCACGGCCCGGCCGCCGACTCTCGGTGCGGTTTCGCCCTCCTCGCCCTGGCGGGTATCGACCAGGACGCGACCGGGTCGGTCCAAGAAGTGGCCCTGTTCGAACACCAGCGGGTCGTCGGTGTCGAGCGCACCCTGATACCGGAGGTACGAGCCGACTGCGCCGCTGGCCGTCCCGGTCACTGGGTCCTCCGAGATGCCGGCGAGTGGGACGAACGCCCGGCCGTGGAGGGTCGCGTCCGACTCCAGCGTGTCGAAGGTGAAGGCGTAGAGTCCCTCTGTCTCGGTTTCCTCGCACAGGTCCTCGATGGCGTCCAGGTCGGGGTCGATGGCCGAGAGTTGCTGGAAGTAGCCGACGGGCACGATCAGGAACGGAAAGCCAGTCGAAGCGCGCGCGATGGGGAGGTCCTCGCCCACTTCGGAGAGGGCGGACTCGTCCAGGCCGAGGGCCGCGGCGGCATCCGCCAGCGACACGTCGACGGTCCGAATTTCGGGCGGCGACTGCGTGAGCCAGACCGTGCCGTCGGCGTCGATGGTCACGTCGAGCGTGCCGACGTTCGTCTCGACGGTGTAGTCGCCGCTCTTGAGGATGGCGCGGTCGTACAGCGAGGCGAAGGCGGCGACGGTGGCGTGGCCGCAGAGGTCGACCTCTCGTTCGGGAGTGAAGTATCGAAGCTTGCGATCGGCCGCCTCGGTTGGGAGGACGAAGGCCGTCTCGCTCGCGCCGACTTCTGAGGCGATGGCGGCTAGCTGGTCGTCGGTGAGGTCGGCGGCCTCAGGGACGACTCCCGCGGGGTTACCGGCCATCGGTTCGTCCGTGAACGCGTCCACGATCTGGACGCGACGATTCTCGCTCATGCTCGCTCCGTCGGCCACCTGCACAATAAGGCCCTGGGTGTGCGCGAGTGCGATCGAACCCGGCTCGGACCGCTGAACGTGACCCGGCAGTCGCGGATCGACCCACCGGATTCGGAAGGATTGTGCGGCCTCGTGGGAATGCACCGAGTGTGTCGCTGGGCTCGATTTTCGCCTCGGCCATCTTGCCGGTCGTGGCGATGGCGGGACTGGGGTATCTCCTCGGCCGGTGGAAAGCCGTCGAGGTCGACGCGCTCAACACAACCGTCGTGTACGTGCTCGCCCCGGCCCTCGTCTTTCACAGCGTGGCGACGACGGAACTCAGTGGCGGGACGCTCGCTCAAATCGTCGCTGGCGTGACTGCCTTCACACTCGCGATGGCGCTGATCGCCGAAGCCGTCGGTCGTGCCGTGGGCGTGCGCGAACCACTCCTGTCGGCACTGGTACTCGTGAGCGCGTTCTCGAACTCCGGCAACTACGGCATCCCGCTCTCGGAGTTCGCCTTCGGCCAGCCCGGGCGCTCGACCGCCGTCATCTTCCTGACCACCCAGAGCGTGCTCATCTACACCGTGGGCGTCTACATCGCGGCCCGCTCGGGGAGCGAGCACTGGACCGATGGCCTGAAGCGAGTGTTCAGCGTACCGCTGGTCTACGCCGTGGGCGGGGCACTGTTAGGCCGTGAACTCGCGCTCCTCCCCGGCGCAGGAACGACCGCGATGGAGACGGTCGGCCTGCTCGGCGAGGCCTCCATCCCGCTGATGCTCATCATCCTCGGTATCGAACTCGCCCGCACCGAGTACGGGGCGACGCTCCGTACTGTCGGGACTGCGACGGTGCTCAAGATGGCAGTCGCGCCGGTCGTCGGCGTCGCTGTCGCAACCGTAATCGCCTTCGAGTCGCCGACGGTCAGTGCCGTGTTCGTCCTCGAGTGTTCGACGCCGTCGGCGGTGACGCCGCTTATCCTCCTCATCGAGTTCGGTGATTCCACCTCGGTCGGTGGAGTGACCGTCTCCGAGTTCGCCAGTACCGTCGTGCTGACGACGATGCTCGTCAGCATCCCGGCGATGACGCTGTTGATATCACTCTTGCAGTCGGGACTGCTCCCGTAATTCCCTCGCCTTGCTCACCACTACTCGACAGTGAACAGGGGAGAACCGACCGGCGCGGGGGACCCTCTCTCGCCGAGAACGACTCGACCGACCGACGCATCGCTCTGTCGACCGCCGACCATCACAGTCGAGGAGCGGTCACTGTTTGCGAGTTCGTCCGTCGTCGTGGACGTACTGCAACGCCTCGTAGTAGGCCTCTAAATCGACGCCATCTTCGGCCTCTTCGAGGCGTTCGCGGATCTTCGTCGGGGTCATGGTCGGTGGTAGCATACGACAGGGGTGTGAATAAGCGTTTCGCTAAGTAGACATGTGGCTCGTGATTCGGCCGCTGGGGCGGGTGAACCGTCCGATCAGTCCACCAAATCGGAGCAGTTTGTGCACCGCCGAGTCGTCACTCGGTGGCGTCCGCTATCGGACTGGCGGCCTGCTGGTACTCTTCGATGGTCTCTCGTGCCCACTCGAGGACGCGCTCGTCTCGCGATTCGAGCAAGGCTCGTGGTTCACTCTCCTCGTCGACGCCGATCTGGACGAGTTCGTCGTCGAAGACGCCGAGGAAGTATGGAATCGATCTGTCGTCGGCGACGATGAACGTGGGCGGCTTCCGGGCCTGGAGGTCCCGGAACAGCGGTGCGTACGTCTCGTCGGTCCGGAGCGTCTCGGCGACCCCGGGTTCCACGACGAACTGGGCGTCTGCGTCCGCCTCGAGTACCCGTTCGTGGAGCACTTCGACGCCGTGGAGCGCGACCAGTGGCAGGATTCCGCGTACGCGCTCGGTCGACTCGAGCGCGCGGACGTGTCGATTCACCATCGCCCACGGGTCGTTGGGTTCCGGCGTCCAGCAGTCGGCATCGGTCAGCCACTGCAGGTCGAGGTCGAGCGTTCCCGGGGGAATCCAGCGGAGGACCGGTTCGAGTTCCACGGTACAGCCCACTCGCGTTCGGAAGGCCGCAAACTCGTCCAGGAGCCGTTCTCCGAGCGGCGTCAGCGCGTAGCCACTGGATTCGTGGGTGATCAGGCCGGCTGCCTCCAGTTCGCGGACCGCACGGTCGAGCGTCGAGCGCGGTACGGCGAGCGTCTCCACGAGGACTCGTTTCTCCCGGGGTTCGGCCCGCAGGTGTTCCAGTAGCTCCGACCGCCGTTCCAACAGGTCGACCAGATCCGTGACGAGCTCGTCATCTACCATAGCTGATACCTTCGCGCCCAGTCGTGGGGCCGTTACACGTACCTGTACCGCTCGACACAAAAGGTAGGGGCCTGTTCACAACCCTGGTCGGCTCTCGTCCTGACAGTTTTATGAGGGCTAAACCGTCGCCAGTGTGGGGTCGCCTGTACTCCTGTCCAGTGTGCAGACTGGCCTGCGGTCCACGGCAGAACCGAACCGCGATGGACAGCACCCAAACATTTTTATACCATTGCTCAGGCAATGGGCAAATTCCCGGAACGTAAGGTAACAAAGGTCGCGACCGATCTGTTGTACAGACATGGGGCTGGACAGTCGTAGTGGTGTGCCTGTCCCTCGAACTAGCAGCCCTTCCGGGAACGGACGGTCGCGGGCCGGCGCGACGACTCCCAGGACGTCTCGCACCGTTCCGGGGCGGTGTCGGACGCTCACGCGTCTGGCCGCTGCTCGACCGAGGACGTGCCTCTGACATGGACGAAGGTCACACCGCCACCCCCCATGTCTCTCGTCGTTCACATCGGTAGTGAGTCGGCGCCAGATTTTCGAACCCGAAGTCGTGGAGCAATAGCGGGGAGACTCTGTGTCGGTCAGTCGGCGATGGCTTCTTCGGACCCGATGGTCGCTGTGGGGTCCTGGATCCAGAGGTCGCCGAACATGTCGTCCTGCGTGAGACGGACGTGGCCCCGATGGGCCAGGAAGAGCAGGCCGAGGAACGTGAGGACGCGTGACCCACCGGTTTCGGAAATCTCGCGGTAGAGGACTTCCGTTCGGCCCTTGTCGTACTGCTCGCGCAGGGCGTCGTGGACGTCGTCGATGATTTCGTCGACGTGTTCCTCGTGGGCGGTGCCGGTCACGTCCGCGGCGCTGGGTTCCTCGTCCATCCGCAGGTCGTCGCCGGTGTGGTAGTCGAGTTCCTGCGTCCCGCGCTGGAAGCCTTCCGGCGACCCGCTGGTGTCGTACTCGCGAGACTCCTTCCACCAGTTGTCACGCTCGGCGTCGCGCAGGTCACGGACGAGTTCGTCCAGCGTCTGTGGCATCCCACGAGCGCGACGGCGCTCCAGGCGCCGATCCATCTCCGACTCGAGCGCGGCGAAGGGGTCCGGTCCCTCGAACCCGTCTTCGGCCATCTCGCCGCCTTGCTCCCAGGGTTCCTCCCACGGTTCGTCCTCCTCTTCGTCGCCCTGGTCGAGCATCGCGTCGCTTTTCATCCGCAGGAGGACGCTCGCGTAAAAGAGCGCCCGTCCGGAGGTCCGGAGGTCACCCTCGTCCAGTCTGTCGAGGAACTTGTCGGTCACCGCGACGATGTCGATGTCCCACGGGTCGATTTCGCCGTCCTCTGCGAGGCCGACCAGGACTTCCACCGGTTCGACGTCCTCGTCATCGTCCTCATCGCCGGAGGCAGTCTCGGCCGCCGTCGCGTCGTCCTCGACCGATGGTTCGGGCTGGCCGTCGACGGACGGCTCCCCGGTGACGAGTTCGTCGGATTCGGTCGACATCCCGGACACTTCTTCGGCCTCGCCATCCTGGCGGGCCTGGTCGGACTCCGTGTCGTCGTCTGCGTCAGTGCCGCCGAAGAGGTCGCTCGCGTCCTCACCCGGCGGGTCTCGGTCTTCGTGGCCCGCGATATTGAGTGGAATGTCGTCCGCAGGATCTTCAGGTCCGTCAGTCATCAGCAGGCACCCCCTCCGCACTGAGGTCGATGCCGGTCACCGCGCTGACGTTGTCGCCCTGCATCGTCACGCCGATGGCGCGCTCGGACCGTTCGAGCATGGCCGAGCGATGCGAGACGACGACGAACTGGGCTTTCCCGGCGAGTTCGTCGACCATCTCGCCCACCAGGTCGGCGTTTTTCGCGTCGAGGAAGGCGTCCACCTCGTCCAGCGCGTAGAACGGCGCGGGGTTGTGGCGCTGGATGGCGAAGATGAACGCGAGCGCGGTCAAGGACTTCTCGCCGCCGGACATCGCGTTGAGGCGCTGGATGGGCTTGTCGGCCGGCTGGGCCTTCATCGTCAGGCCGCCGTCGAAGGGGTCCTCCTCGTTCTCGAGGTGGAGCTGGCCGCTCCCGTTCGAGAGACGTGTGAAGATGTCCTGGAACTGCTCGTCGATAGCGTCGTACGACTCCATGAACGTCTCCTTCTTGTTCGCCTCGTAGCGGTCGATCCGGTCGCGGATCCCCTCGGCCTCCTCGACGAGCGTCGACCGCTTGTCCTCCAGGTCGTCGAGTTCCTCCTGAACGCGGTCGTACTCCTCGATGGCGAGCATGTTGACCGGCTCCAGCGCCTCCATCTCGGCTTCCAGCCGCTGGATCTCGGCCTCGACCTCGTCGTGGTCGGGGACGTCCTCGGGGTCGTAATCCCCGACGGCCGCTTCGAGTTCGTCGACTTCCCACTCCAGGCGCTCCTGCTCGTCCCGGGCCGTCTGGAGGTCGTCCTCCACTGCACCGACGGCCTCTTTCTTCTCGTCGCGCTCGGCGCGAGCGTCCTTGAGCTCGGTCTTCAGGTCTTCGCGCTCGTCTTTGAGCTCCGCGAGTTCGGACTCGAGTTCGGCGACGGCTTCCTCTTTCTCCGCGAGTTCGGCTTCCTTTTCCGCGATGTCGGCCTCGAAGGACTCGATGCGCTCCTGTTGCTCGGCCTTGCGGTTCTGGGCGGTCTCGATTTTTGCCTGGAGGTCGTCGATGGCGTCTTCGGCGTACTCCTTCTCGAGTTCGTACTCGTTGAGGTCGCCGTCGATGTCGTCGATCTTCCGTTCCAGGTCGTCGATGGTGGCCTTGATCTCGTCGGCGCGACTCGTCAGCTTCGGTAACTCGGAGTCTTCGACCTCCGATTCGAGTTCGTCGATGGCCGCCTGCAACTCGTCGATTTCGGCGGTCTTGTCCTCGATGTCCGCCTCGATGGCGTCCATGTCCGCCGACACCTCGTCGCGTTCGGCCTCGATCTCTTCGAGGCGCTCGGTGAGGTCGTCGATTTTGGACTCGACGTCCGCGCGCTCGCTCTGGCGTCGTTCGATCTCCGTCTCGATGTCCCGAACCTGCTCTGCGGCGTTGGACTCCTTGTCGCGAGCGTCGTCGAGGCGGTCCTCGACGTCCCGCAGGTCCTCGCGGACCGACTGGCGCTCGTCCTCCAGATCGTTGATCGCTGCGGCGATGCGTTCGAGTTGGCCTTCGCCGCCGGAGAAGGAGTACCGGGTCCCTTTCGAGGAGCCACCGGTCATGGCACCGGATTTCTCGACCAGGTCGCCGTCGAGGGTGACCATCCGGAAGTCGCCCATGAACTCGCGGGCGGTGTTCATGTCGTCGACGACGAGCGTGTCGCCGAGGACGTACGAGAAGACGCCCGCGTACTCGTGGCCGAAGTCGACGAGGTTGGCCGCGAAGTCGACGACGCCGTCGTGGCTCGGCAGCGAGGGCAGCGAGCGGTTCTGCATCTGCGTGATCGGCAGGAAGGTCGCTCGCCCCGCGCCGCGCGATTTCAGGTAGTCGATACACTGCTGGCCGATGCTGTCGTCGTCGACGACGACGTGGGCCAGGCGTCCCCCGGCGGCGGTCTCACAGGCCACCGCGTACTCGGGGTCGACGCCGCCGAGTTGGCCGACCGTGCCGTGGACGCCCTCGATGCCGCCGTTCAGAATCGTCGTGACCGCGCGGCCGTAGGAAGAGTCCCCGTCCTGGCCGGCCTTCGCCTCGAGTTCGGCGTACTCCTGTTGTTTGGCCGAGAGTTCGTCCTCGATGTCGTCGAGGTCGGACTGGAGTTCCTTGCGTTCGGCTTTGAGGTCTTTGACGACCTCGGCGATCGTCGACTGGTTCTTCTGGGCTTTGTCGAGTTCGCCCTCGAGATCCTGGATCTCGGCCTCGATTTCGGGAATGCGGTCTTCGAGGTCTTCGATCTCCGCTTCGGTCTCGCGCTGTTCGTTCGACCGACGGCGGGCCTCGTCGAGCAGGCGGTCCTGCTCGCGCTGGAGGTCGTTCTTCTCTGATTTGAGTTCCTCGAGGGTGGCTCGCTTCTCTTCGAGTTCCTCTTTGACTTCCTCGAACTCCTCGCCGACCTCGTCGATGCGGGCCTGAACCTCCTCGAGTTCGCTCTCTTTGCCCTGCACGTCGGCTTTGAGCGAGGACTTCGACACCTTCGCTTCGCGGATGTCCGATTCGAGGTCGTCGATGGTCTCCTGCTTGCGGTCGATTTCGACGAAGGCCTGGCGACGGTCGTTCTCGGCGCTTTCGATGGCCTCTTCGGCGGACTCGATCTTGTCTTCGAGCCGCGAGATGTCGCCCTTGACCTCCTCCATCTCCCGCTTGATGGCGAGTTGCTCGTCCTCGCCTTTGCGTTCGATCTCCGCGTTGAGTTCGTCGAGTTCGTCGTCGAGCCGGACGACCCGACCCTGCCGTTCGTCGAGTTCGAGCTGGAGCTCTTCCAGTTCCTCGTCGAGGTCCTCGATTTCCGCCGTCACGGCGTCGAGTTCGTCGCGTTTGTCCTCTAGCTCGGCGGCCTTGCGGTAGCTCTCGTACTCCTGTTTCTCGTCGCGCAGGTCCTGGTACTCCAGGGCCGTCTCGCGTTCGTCAGAGAGCTGATCGAGGCGCGTTTCTTTCTCCTCGATGCGGAGTTCGGCCTCCTCGATGCGTTCTTCGACGACGTCGAGTTCCTCGAAGGCCGATTCTTTCTTCTGGTCGAACTCGGCCACGCCGGCGATTTCGTCGATGATCTCCCGACGTGCGCCGGCGGTCATGTTGATGATCTCGGTCACGTCGCCCTGCATGACGACGTTGTAGCCTTCGGGCGTGACGCCCGCCTGGGCGAGTAAATCCTGGATGTCAGAGAGGTTGACCGAGCGACCGTTGATGTAGTAGTAGGAGTAGTAGTTGTCGTCGGTCTCCTTGACCCGACGCTTGATGGCGATTTCGTCCACGTCGCCGACGTTCTCGGTGCCGGCGGCGGTGACGACCTGTGAGCGAGAGAGCGTGCCGTCGCCGTTGTCGAGGATGACCTGGACGCTGGCTTCGCGCTCTTCCCCGGTCGCGACGTCGTCGTCGTGGTGGCCGGGGTTGTAGATGAGATCCGTCAGCTTCTCCGCGCGGATGCCGGAGGTCCGCGCGAGGCCCAGGGCGAAGAGGACGGCGTCGATTATGTTCGACTTACCGGAGCCGTTGGGGCCGCTGACGGTGGTAAAGTCCTCGTAGAACGGAATGCGAGTCTTCCGGCCGAAACTCTTGAAATTGTCAAGGACGAGCTCTTTGATGTGCATGGTGCTCGCGATGGAGCCCCGGCCTACGCGACGATGATGTCGCTCGATCCGGTCTCCGTACTATCCTCACCGTCGGTATCCTCGGTTTTAGTCCTATCGGCCTCCGCTTCGTCTGGAGATTCCGGTGGTTCGACCGGTTCTTCCGGGGTAAAGCCGATGTCTTCGTCCACTGCGTTTTCCAGTTCGCGCAGGCGGACCTTACATTCGACGAGTTCGTCCGTCAGCCCCTCGACGGACGCCTCGAGTTCCTTGACGCGTGATTCGAGCTCCTCGACTCGGTT
>ENA-ORCR01000752-ORCR01000752.1-marine-metagenome-genome-assembly--contig:-NODE-752-length-13334-cov-2.805084_pt1 | contig 13334 bp, 6 predicted proteins | sample MGYA00237782_ERZ508514 | MGnify/ENA primary metagenome ERZ508514 (study PRJEB26185, sample SAMN06268960) | marine metagenome | isolation source: Eden Landing Ponds, San Francisco, CA, USA | place...
GCTGGGGCACGAACGCCACCCAGTCATAGTGAGCTTCGTGTTCGAGCCGAATCTCGACGCGTTCCGTGATCGCCGTCGCGAGCGCTTCGAGGTCCTCGCGCTCCTCGTTGTCGACGTCGGGATCCGGGGTTACCCAGATTGAGTCAACGATGCCGTGGACGACACGCCAGCCGCCGTCCTCCAGCTGCTGTTTCGCCGTCAGGGCTCTGTTGAAATTCTCTTCTTCAGACAGATTCTCACCTGAAACAGCCGGTCGATGAGAGTTGCCCATCAAACATATATGTTTATTCGTTACTAAATACACATGAGAATTCTGTGGCGTATTGACTAACGAAGATTCTACCAGTCCAAAGAGAGGTTTTTGTAGTCATGCGGGGGAGAGCGCGCATATTTATCAACCAACCACCATTAGTAGATCGTTATGGGAGAAAACGCGCTTGTTGAAGCGTACATCAGGAATGGGGCCTCGCCAGATGGAAAATGGTGGATCGAATTCCCTGTCGGACTATCTATTCAACAGGAAAATACGCAGTCGATTGTACCGAAACATATTGACGCGGTATGTTTGACTGACCGAGCACAGCAGGTACCCGAAAGCTATCCTGATTACGATGGTCTCGATTACATCAATACGGACATTCCCGAGAGTGGTGTGACAAGAACCGAATTATTCCGAAGACTTCGTGACCTGGAGCATTTCACCGATGAGACAGTCTCGATTGTCGAGGCAAAAACGGGTGCTTCGTCGTTTAAAGCGATTGGGCAACTGGAAGCATATAAGACGCTTCTTGAAGAGGATTTTGGGTGGACAGTTGAAGAGAAGATATTGTTGCGCGAACAACGGGATCCGATTATTGACCATGCTGCAAGTTCATTAGGAATGCGAGTTGTGAATTTACAGTAGTAGATGTACCCTCTGTATTCAGCACGGGGTTTCTGATACAATGTAGGTAGATCCGTGCTGTATGACGGCATGTGGATTACCTGTATTGACTGTTCAGAGTGATCGGTCGATGTTGTGAATGAGACAAGCGATAGTAAGTTCACGGAACTGTTTCCACCAGCGTCGTGACCGGACGAACGCACCGTACTTCCGCTTGAGCGTTGAGTTAACCGTCTCTGATTGACTCCGCTGGCCGTAGAGATCAGTGTCTAAGCGTGCGTTCCATGCCCGGTGGAGTGGGGTAAACTCACGATGCTTAATCAGTGGTCGAACCTCGTGTTGCCGAGCGAGTCGCCTGATTTTCTGATCGTCGTAGCCCTTGTCACCGAGCAAAACGTCAATATCCTCGGGGTTGCGCTTGATCAACGACGGAGCGATCTGGCTATCGTGTTTTCGTGTCGTCGTCACGTGTAAATCGAGAATTGCGTTCACTTTCGTATCGACCACCAGCGTCACTTTGAGCTGCTGAATCGTGAGTTCAGCTCGTTTCGTGTAGTGTTTCGAAGCGTGACTGCGGTCGAATCCTGACGCATCAACTCCGACGACGCCGCTCGTCGGGAGTAACGTTGCAGAGAGAGTCAATATAACACGCCACACGGCCATATCAAGTCGGTTGAACGCCTTACAGAGTGTTGAAGCCGCAGGAAGTTCGGATAAGCCAAGGGTTCGGCGGATGCGTGGCATCTCGATCAGTTCGTCAAGCAGACCACGATAGGTCGTGTTCTTCCGAACTTTAAGACAGAGCAGAACAACGTGCTGCGGGAGTGTATAGCGGTGTTTAGAAAATTTCGAGGAGTATCGAGAAACAGCTCGGCGGGCCAAATGGATCGCCTTCTCAGTAAACCGGAGAATTAGTGACTAGGCAAGTCATACAGTATCATCTCCAAAGAGATCATCAAACTCGGGCGGGTCGTCAGTTGAGCCATTTGTCGGTTCCTCGTGATCGAATGACTCCGGGCCCTCTGTTTGGCCGAGATACACCGTTTCCTCGTCAGTTTGAGTTGTCATGTGGCCGTGCTCATTAATGTGGATCGTCCCGCCGCCTTTGAGTCGATAGACGATGTCGGCGGCAGCCGTAACTTCCTCGTTGGTGATAAACGATCGTCCCGATCCGGTGCGTTCGAACGGGCGTCCCTCTGCATCCACACTGATCTTGTACCCGTGAGTGGGGCCCTCGTACGAATCGCCTGGTTCAAGATCGGTTACGTCAGGGACCGATGGTTTGGTATACGTCTGTACATCGGGTCGCTCACCGTCGACCAGTTCGCCCTCTAACACTGAGTCTTCAACCTCCCAATGGAGATGCTCAACGTCCGCGTTCCCAAGCTGTTCTTCCCAGTCGTATTCGCGGAAGATGTTCTCATCGACCGTGTCTCGTGCGTACAGGACGTACAGTTCCGACTGCCGATCCGGGTTGTCTCCTGTTCGAAGAATCCGTCCAAGCGTTTGGATACGTTGACGAACGCTACCGCTTGAGACCCGAATGATGCCGGTGTCGGCATCGGGGACGTCAACACCCTCGATCAGGGCTTTGACACTGAGCATCACGTTTGCGTGGTCATCGGCACGGAACCACTCCATCGCGAACTCATTCCACACCTCGCGGCGGTGTCCAGAGTGATACATCACCGGCCAATAGTCGGGCTGTGCGAACAGATCCTCAATTGCCTTATCGACCTCTTTGAGCTCTGGAAATTCGTCGTACAGCTGTGATCGATAGCCACTGGCGCTTTCTTGGGACACTTCACGCTCTCGTGTTTGCCCGAGCCGTTCGTACGGAGCGATCAGCTGTTTGAGCTGCTCGATACGCTCTTGGAACACGATCGCTTTCTCACCGGGATCAATCTCCTCTAAGAGGCGCAGTGTGATCGCCTGTCGGGCGACGGCATTTTGCACAAGGTTCCGGCGCTGTTGGGTGAGCGTGAAGAACTGACCCACTGCTGGATGAGGTGACTCATCCGAGTTGAGAATGGTGTGTAATTTCTGATGGAGGTTGCCGTTCAGCTGGTACAGCCGGTTGGCGTACCGCGTGCGGATTTCTGTAAGGGCATCCGTGATCTCGCGGCTGAGGCTGTCGTACTTTTGTCGCTCAGTGGGTGCGAGATCAAACCCGACATAGTTAATTTTGAAGCTTGGAATAAGCTTGCGTTCAATTGCTTCGCTGTACGTGAGGGTGTAGAACGGCTCACCTAAGCGGTTGAAGAGGTTGGCCTCATCGTCGCTGGGGTCACGTTCGCTGTGCGGCTTTTCCGTTGGCGTCGCCGAAAGACCCAGCGTCGCGGTGTGATGATACCCTAAGACGTTCGAGTGGACATCACCAGTGTAATTGTGACACTCGTCTGCAACAAGCAGGTGTGACGGTGTTCCAACCGCTTCAAGGCAGGAGGCGAGATAGTCGTTTTTGACAGCGGTGTTGACGATCGTTACGAGTACCGTGATGTCGTCATCGGCGAACGAATCGCGGTGGCCATCGCCTGCCCAGCCGAGATCCTCGATGGGGACGTTGAGCTTCTGGGTTAATTCGGTGAGCCACTGATACATCAACACCTTCGTCGGGACGACGATGGTCACAACGCCGTCGTCAGCCTCATCGAGCCACCGACGGATGACTTCCAACGCCATCACCGTCTTGCCGGCGCCAGTCACCACCTCTGCAATTCCCTCTTGAGGAGCAGTGTGATCTGTCCCTGTAAACCAGGTGTTAGCTGCCTCCGCTTGCCAGTCATACAGCGCAAAGTCATTCGAAAACTCGTAGGAACGGTCCCCTACAAACTGAGTCAGGTCTGCTCGAGTAAGCCCGCTACCACTTTTAACGAGTTCTTGGCGGGCTGCTTTCGGATCCCCGGCGTCATGAATCCGCTGGAGATCATCAGCTGAAAGTCCGCGAAGCCGGCTCTCAACAATATCGTATCGGCTGTTGATTTTCGTTCGTAGGCCTCTGCGTTTGGTTTCAACATCTCGGAACTCATCTTTCCGCTGGAGATTTGGCTCGACATTGTCCCCGTCACGCGCACTCGGTTTGAGATAGTGGCGGTGAAACTGGCGGTACCACTGTTTGCGTTTCGACCAGCCACCCGATTCGCGGTACATGTAGTACTTCATCAACGCCTGTTTGGCGCGTTTCGGGGGGTGGTCGCCGAGAGCGCCTTCCCGTTTGAGATAATTCTCGTATTTTCTGAAGAGGTCTGGCTGCCGCAGCCGGGTGAGCGCTTGCTCCGGATCAACGTCCGTAGGAATTTGGTATTTACCGTCGACGTCTTCGAGATATCCCAGATGACACAGGAGTTCAGGGTAGCCACGAAGCCCCTGTTGACTAAACTGATAGCCGTACTCTGTCTCTAGCGTTGTTTTAATTTTGCGTGAGCTTGCTGGCTGCTCACACTCATAGGTAATCGCATGGAAGATCCGTTCGAGCGCTTCGAACCCCTCGGGGTATTCGGCTCGAAGCACCCAGCTGCGTTTCAGCGCGTTGTACACGCAATTGGCAAACGACAGCTCACCAGCCAACCATCGCTGGCTGTCGATCCCGACAGCAAGTCGTTCGGCATCATCAGGACCGACTTCGTCAGCTTCGCGGATGAATCCTGAGCGCGCCAGGTCACTGATAATGTGACGCGTCCACGAATCGCTGAGCGTATCGTCATGGTCTCGTTCAATCGCGGCTTGACATGGCTGGATGAACTCCGCTCGGGTTGGGGGCGTTGGCTGCTTAGCAAGAGTAGTGAGAATCGTCTCGTAACGGCCCTGCTCGTTTGGCAACCCTGGAATCGGTGGTGGGAAGCGTCGAACCAATAGTTCATCTACCAATGTGTTTCACCCCCGGTGAGCTGAGCGGTGTATGGACTTTCAATAGAGGCTAGAGAAGAGACGTTGCTTGTGTCATACTGAGACGTACACGTAGGTGTCGGGTGTAATCTACCGTGAGCGGTATTCCAGTCGGTGAAGCGCGTCTGAATCATTCGTATGACACCAAAGCCCACATGATAACGTAGTATCGTTCAACCAAGTAGAGATAACAATCTTGCGCTTGATTATTTTATTAGGCCGCGGCTAGAGTCGTATTGAAGAGGCCGCTGGATACAGATTTCAACAGAGCCGTGTGTGGATGATTTGAGAAAAAATCTCACATCGTCTGAGGCAGTGATACCGTCCGCTTGTCCGTACCAATTATTGATCGGCATCCCGTGCCGCTGCGACGAAATACCGCTGATCTGAAACGATCGGTTTGGGGGCCACCCCCTGGTCGAACTGGCTAAGATGCCCAAGATACACTGGCAACAGCCCGTCGGGAGCATCCTCACTCTCAGTATGTTGGAGCCGCCGGGTCACTAGCCGCTGGGCAGCCGGACCAGCAGTCTCACGCCAGTTTTGATACGCCTCCATCACCGCTGCGTCCATCTCTGCCGGCACAGTGCGCCGATTAAGGTTCCCCCAGATATGGCCGTGTTCGTTGATATAGAGTCGTCCGCCTTCTGGCCTGAACTGTGTGTATTTGGCGACGAGCTCGTCATGATCAAAGGCAGAGTCAAACTGATAATCCTGCCAGCGCCAGCGTAAGACGCCATCAGAACAGACACTCCACGCCTCTCCGTGATGGAATGGAAGCCCGGTCCACACACGGATTGCTGATTGGGTCGTAAGGAGCTCGGGATCGTTAGAGAAGTCACTAAAATCAAAGGTGCCTCCGATCTGACCGAGATACACGGGGATGTATCCTGAGTTTACCTCAGCAGCGCCAACCTGATCGTAGGATCCAGCGGGGACCTTTGTAAGCACTTCACCGCTTGCCGTGAGTCGCACACTGCCGTAGCCGTCTGGTTTCCCCACCTCACGAAGCAGTTCATGGAGTCCATCGGGCACGCTCCGGAGTGCCTGAATTTCACCACGGTGACTCCATCGGAGAGCAGTGCCGTGTGACTGTGAGGCGATAATACTGTAACGAGAGCCGCGATACGCGGAGGGCCACGGATCAGTTGGCGTGACTGTCACTTGGCGATCGGCAGCGGTGGGGACCTCGGTCGACACGGCTGTCAGGGACGCTGTAGGCGGTGTTTCTGTCATGTATCGTCACTAGGATCGACACGGTGGTCATCCGGTGACAACTCTTTGCTCTCGTAAGAATCGACCGCGGCCGCCCACCCCTCCAGCGAGGCTTCTTCCTCATCCGTGAGGGGGTCAGTCAGTCGGGTTGGTTCCTCAACGTGGATCGGACGGTTCGTCGCATCCAGTGTTCCAACGTACACCGGAATCATATCGACATCACCCCGGTTACGACGGAGCTGTAACACCCGCTTGACCGGACGGGGCAGCGCCCGAAACTGCTCACGCACGTCCGACGGCGAACGATCTGGTGGGATCTGTGTGAGCACATCGCCTTGCGGCGTCACACGAAAGGAGCCCCCCTGCGGACGGAGTCGTCGGAGTTCGCTCACGATCGTGTCCGGCAGTGAGTCAGCAAATGGATGACGGAGCTTGCTCTCGGCATTATGCCACCAGAACCGGTCACCAGTAAACGAGTACTTGGCACCGTCGTACACGCTACTCCACAGATTCCCTGGTTGGAGCTCTGTCGGGCTCAGCGCGACGGAATGAGTAGGATCGTCCGGAGGCACAAGCCGGCCATTCAGATCAGTAGATCCAACGTAGAGCGCTTCATACGCATCATCTGCACCAGCCATTTCAGACCGTGTGAGCACATCACCCGCCTCAGTGACCCGAATACGCCCGCCTTGTCGTTTGATACCCAGGAGATTCTCGACGATAGCATCCGGTACTGGATCGAGACGGAGTCGATCCGTACCGTTGTACGCCTGCCACCAGACCTCCCCCTCTGCGTTCACGCTGAAACTGTAGCCGCGATAGTAGTCTGTCCAGCTCTCACCGGGCGCAGAAGGAGTCTCCGAACCCGCATCGGAGGTTCTGTCAGTCGTCATATGAGACCATTCTGGCGCTGACACATATAATCGGTGGCAGCCAGCAGCGCGACAAGTATTGCTTCGCGGCTGGCGGAGTGTAAATCAATAGAGCTCCACAGCTCAGTCTCTGTGATTCACACAACTAGGCACATCACATAGGTGGTCTCAACCTATGCCGAAAGTTCATATGTGACTCCTGGGACAAGTAATATATGTCAACGCAGGATTTGCTTGTTGGTCCTCATCTCTCTGAACTTGAAGCGGCAGCGTTCGAGCGGGTCGAATCGGAGATCGGCGACCAGCCGAACAGTATCTTATATCTCTCCCAGCGGGTCCGGTCTGATAACACTACGCGCCAGCGGTGGACTCAGTACGGCTCCACAGCATGTCTGCGTATCGAGACGTTCGACCGACTCGTCACGACGTGCTATGAACGAGACCAGTACAAAGGAGAAGTCACTCACATTGATCAGCCCTTGCTATACCGGCTTGTCGAGGCTGGCATCGAACAGTTAGAAACATCAAATCCGTTTTCAGCTGACGGACAGCTGCCACGGGCAGGGCTAGTTCAAGAAGCCGAACAGCTGTACACGGCGCTGGAACGTGGGGGACTGCTGTCAGCAGACGCAATGGAAACACGACTCTCCGAGCTCGGCCTCTCGGATCGCGCCAACGCCGTGGCGGCCCTCGCGACTGCGATCGAGGAGGTCCGTGACAGCATGTTGGCTGACGAACTTCCCGAGACTTATCAGACCGAGCGGATGCACCAGATTACGACGACTACAACGCCGCTCGAAGAGCTACTCCCGGCTGTTGATGCCGTCGTAGTGGGAGGATTCACCCGCTTTGACGCGCTCGAACGCCAGCTGCTCGAGCGGATCACTGAGACCTGGCCGACCGTCGCATTGCTCCCGTCACAACATGAGGGCGGTGAACCGGCCGGTGTTGATGCTGGCACTCAGCCTGCAGCCGAGACGTATAACGCGCTTGGCTTTACCCCAACACCGATCTCGACGGACGCACACCCAGCGATCGCCAACCGACGGCGGGTGACACAGAACCTGTATCGCCACCCGGACGAGTCACCGCCCGTTGCCGACATCGATCCAGCCGCGCTTGCGCTAACGATCACCGACTCTGAAACACTTCCAACCGAGGTCAGAGCAACCGCACGAGAGATTCGGCAGCAGCTGGCAGCTGGAATCGATCCAGAAACCATCGGTGTCGTACTCACAAATTCGGTCGAATACAGCGATACAGTTCGCGAGGTGTTTGACGCCTATGAGATTCCGTTTGTACTACAGACAGAGCAACCCCTCGCCGAAACCGCTATCGGCACCGCCGTCGAAGCGGTCTGCCAGCTGGCGACAGAGCCACGCTCCGTCGAGACACTACTGGATCTGCTCACGAACCCGCTGGTGACAGCCACGGACACAGAGGGTACTGTGGATCACCATTCGCTGGCGCGGGTGGCAAGCCGGACAGACACAATAGCGCTTGCTCCGGTCATAGAACATCTCGATGCGGAAACGACTGCGGGTATTGAGGCACTGATAGCCGATGTTGACGCCGTTGCACAGAGCACGCTTGCAGATCTGCCCATACGTCTCACCACACTGTTAGACCAACTGGGAATCACGGCCTCGCTGTCAGACGCCACAGACAACGCCGACCTAAACCTTGACCAGGAGATGCGTGCAGCCGACCGCCTTAACCGCATCAGCGAGACACTTGCGATGACCGCGGGAGTCGCGGACCACGATCAGGGGACCGTTATGGAGCGCCTTGAGCGTGCCATCACGTATGGAACCGTCAGGGCACCCGCAGCGGCCGAGGAACACAGTGTCGTTGTCTGTGGACTGTCCGATGCGGACGCTCGGGAGTGGGATTACGTGTACGTGCTTGGGATGACCGCCGCGCACCTGCCATCGGATCCCGAGCACATGGCGTTTACTCAGCCCATCTACGATGCCCATCGGGATTTCGCACAGCAAGATACCTCCCTGGAGGCACGCTACCATCTCGGCACGCTGCTCCGTAGTGGCGCCACGCTACGGCTGTCAGCGCCCCAACGGACTCTCGGCGGGGAACCGCACGTCCCACCGGATCTTCTCACCGAGCTCCGACGTGTCATCGACTATGAGGCGATCACGACAACGCCAGAGGAGACGCCAGGCACACGTGAAGACGTCCAAACGGCGATCAGTACGGCTGTCACTGCTGGAGACGAGTCACAGCCACAACCCCACATTGACGCCGCGGTCGCAGCCGGGACATTCAGTGAGGCGATCGGCGATCGGATGCATGCCGGCGCCGCCTGTGCGGCAGCTCGTGCTGATCCGGAGCGGCTCTCAGCGTATGATGGCCAGCTGTCTCCCGAGATGGTTGCCCAGCTACACCCAGAGACCGCGCGGGAACCCTACAGCGCGAGCCGCCTCGAAACATACGCTGCCTGTGGGTTCAAATACTACATGCAGCGGGTGCTTGAGATCGGCGCGCCCGAACCACTCACGCGTGAGCCGCACGCAGGGCTTCGGGGCTCATACATCCATGATGTGCTCGAACACTACTACCGAACGGTCCAATCCGATGTGGGTGACCCGGTCGATCCTGGCGGTGACTTTCAGACTCGGCAGGCAACGCTGCTAACCGTGGCTCGCGATCGGCTGGCGGACGCCTTCGCTGGGTACGCCGCCACAGCGTTCCAAGAGGAGTGGCTCACCGGTGTGCTAGCGGGACTCGACACACCAGCCGAGAACCCCTATTACGGGCCGACGGCCACGAAAGACGGCGAGCCGGTCGCAAAGGGGTTGCTCTACCGCTTCCTCGAACACGAATTTGCCGAGCCAGCCAAAACGACTGCTCGCCCAACATGGCTTGAAGCACGCATTGGAGATCCACACCCAGGAGGCACACCGGTGGGAGACGGGCCAGCCAGCATCCAGACCCCGACTGGCGAAATCCAACTGCATGGCCTGGTCGACCGTGTTGATACGGTGCAGGGGACGAGCCCGACGCAGGCGGTCGTCCGCGACTACAAAACTGGCTCTGCGATTCCAAGCGCCAGCGATGCCCTGCTCGGCCTCCAGTTTCAACTCCCACTGTATGCGCTCATGATCGAAGCCGCACTGCCAGAGCTCGAGACAGTGGGAGCTGCCTACTACCAGATGTCTCCCCCGACAGCAGTCTCGTCGCGACGCGGCCTCGTCACCTCACAGGAAATGGCTGTCTACCACGGCGACGACGAGGTGTCGACACCACTATTGCGCCACTCGTACCCGCACTTTGAAACGCACACTGCGTTCCGACGGTTCCTCACTGAGAGAACGCCAGCCCGGCTAGGCGAGCTCACAGCAGGCATTGCTGGCGGACAGTTCCAGCCAACACTGCTTGAGCCAGCGGATGCCGGCTGTCGTCACTGTGACTACGCACAGGTGTGTGACGTACGCCATCATCAGCGACAGGAGACGATCGAAACAATCGACACCGAGGGGATACCCGCCTATGTGCCGCCTGCCGCGCGCGGTCTGTCGCCAGAAGACGTTGTGGAGGTGAACTAACAATGGTAGAGTACGACCGTCTGACGGACGAACAACAACGAGCCGTTGACGCACTCGATCGGAACGTCACGCTGACCGCCGGCGCCGGAACGGGAAAGACGACAACGCTCACGGCGAGGTATCTCAAAATGATCGAAGCGGGTATTGCGGAAAGCGACGATCCAGCGAACGATCTGCTTCTACCAGAACAGATCCTCACGACGACGTTTACCGAGCGGGCCGCAAACGAATTGGAAAGCAGCATCCGGACAGAAATTACGGAACGTATCGCCACGCTTGATGCCGAGGAGTTTCCTGCATGGCGCCGGGTTGCTGACGAGCTTGAGCATGGCTACATTCACACCCTCCACGGGTTCTGTGCACGCCTGCTGCGCGAACATGCGCTACGACTTGAGCCACTTGATCCGGGGTTCACGACGCTTGACGAAAACGAGGCGACCGCGATGGTCCACGACGTTGTAGAGACGACGCTTCGGGACCACGAGACACACACGGCGACACAAACGCTTGCCCGACGGTTTTCGCGAGCACAGCTCCATGACGTACTCACCGATCTGTTGAGCGAGCGCCCAGCAAGTCTCACGTGGGCACAGCGGTGGGCAGACGCCAGCAAAGCAGAATATCTCTCTTTCGTCGAAACTGAACTGCATCCGATCGATCCAGATGAGGCGGCTGCTCGCTTAGCCGATCCGACCGTGGTCGGTCCACTCACAACACTACAGGAGCTGGTGACGGATCCACCAGCCATCTCAACGGAGGGGAAAGCGTGGCAACGTGCCGTCAAAGTGGTGGAGTTGTTGGAAGACGGGTATGATGATGGCGTCTCCTCACGGGCCAAGCAAACGCTCATCGCACAGCTCAGCGGCGCATTAACCACGGCGGACGGCGCCAAATACGCGAGTTACACTGGCGCCGCAACGCACTGGAACGATCACCCACAGAAGACAACATTCGACACAGCCATGGAAGAGCTTGTTGCGGCGCTTGAGCCGGAAACCTACGCTGTGGAGGTAGATCTAGAGCGGGACCGCCAAAGCTACCCGTTCGTGACGGCACTCGCCGAACTCACGCAGATCGCTGGTGAGGCGTACGCTGAGCGCAAACAACAGCAGAATACCGCCGACTTCACGGATCTCGTCTCATACACCGTGGACTTTCTGGCAGCACCCAAGAACGCCCATATCCGCAAGGAGCTACAGGCCCAGTTCGAGTATGTAATGTTAGATGAGTTTCAGGATACTGACCCCAGACAGTGGGATCTGATTCGGTTACTCACGACCTCACCACAGGGAGAATTCGACGCGAACAATATTTTCGTAGTCGGAGACGTTAAACAGAGCATCTATCGATTCCGGAACGCCGACGTCACCCAGTTCAAAGAAATTACGGATATGCTTGCCGCCGCAGGTTCGGCGACCGACGCTACAGGCGGGGACACAGCGGCAGACGATCAGCTCTCCACGAACTTCCGGACGCTCCCCGCAGTGCTTGAACCGATCAACGAACTGTTCGGTGCGGTGTTTGATGTCGACGGCGAACCGTACGAGGCAACGCCACAACCGCTCACTCCAGCCCGTGGGGATCCGGCAAGCCTCGGGAGTACAGAGTATCTCGCAGTCCCAACAGATTCGGAGTTGCGAGCCAATCGGTGTGGCCAGTATGACGCGTTCGCTACGGCCGATCCTGAGCATGACGTTGAACTGGAAGCGATGGCGCTAGCAGCACGGCTCTCACAGGTGTTAGCCGAACCGTATCAGGTATATCCCGAAGCAGACGAAGACCGGGCAGGTGATGAGCCGCGAGCAATCAAGCCAACAGATATCGCAGTGTTGTTGCGCAGCCGGACACACCTCAAGAGCTTCGAGCGGGCCTTCGAAGACGCTGGAGTTCCATATTCGGTAGCATCCGGCATTGGGTTCTATGAGACGACCGAAATTACCGCCCTCCTGAATCTGTTTCGCGCCCTCGCGGATCCGCAGGATGAGCGAGCGTTGTATGCCACATTACGCTCACCACTCTTTGGATTCACTGATGACACGCTGGCAGCGCTCAAAACGGACGGCGACACGCTGTGGAGGGCGTTAGGCGACGCAGACGCCACAGAACTACAGACCGCGTATGAACTTCTCACGACGTGGCGCGAGGACGCCGGCGTCTCGGAGCCGTCGACAGCGACAGTTGACGGCTCGTGGGGCGCATACCTCACAGAGATTATTGACGCGACAGGCTACCTCGTCAGCGTGAGTGCCGGTGAGAGGGGCCAACAGGCGGTGGCGAACGTCGAGAAGTTTCGCGAACAACTGCGCGGCTTTAGCGATGAGGGCGTGCGCAGTCTCACAACGCTCGTGAACCGGATTGAGCGGCGCGTTGAGTTAGGCGGGCGTGAGAGTGAAGCCGACACCACAGATGAGGGCATCCAAATCCTCACAATCCATGACGCGAAGGGGATGGAGTTCCCGTTCGTCGTTGTCCCCCAGATCAGTCGGCCGTTCAAAGACGACGCCGCGATCGGCGACGGAAAAGTCGAATTCGAGCGAATCGGGGATCAGTACGCCGTCGGCATGAAAGCGCCCAGTCCGGATGACCCCTTTGAGCTGGAAGATACGATGGCACGAGAGACAATCCGCGATCGGCGACGCGCCGAAGAGCGCGCGGAAGAAAAACGTGTCCTGTACGTCGCCTGTACCCGAGCCCGCGATCACCTCCTGCTCAGCGGGCTCCATGAATCAGCTGATGACACGAGTGAACCAACATTCACCGATCTTGTGGATGCTGACCCCGAGGAGGCGGCAAGCTGGCGTGACTGGGTCCAGCCAGAGTTGCTATCCGAGGAGGTCTGTGCCGCGCTCGATACCACGAGCCAGGTAGAGCAGCAGTTCGGCGCCGGTAGCTACACGGTATCGCTTCCAACCGCCC
>ENA-ORCR01000753-ORCR01000753.1-marine-metagenome-genome-assembly--contig:-NODE-753-length-13299-cov-3.712373_pt1 | contig 13299 bp, 9 predicted proteins | sample MGYA00237782_ERZ508514 | MGnify/ENA primary metagenome ERZ508514 (study PRJEB26185, sample SAMN06268960) | marine metagenome | isolation source: Eden Landing Ponds, San Francisco, CA, USA | place...
CCCGCCTGTTCGAGAACTGCTTCCGCAATGCGGTCGAGCACGGCGGCGCCGACGTGACCGTCCGCGTCGGCACGCTCGCCGACGATCCGGGCTTCTACGTCGAGGACGACGGGGCGGGCATCCCCGAGGACGTGCGCGAGTCCGTGTTCGACCGCGGCGTGACGACCGACGAGGACGGCACCGGGTTCGGCCTCGCGATCGTCGCGGAGATCGCCGAGGCCCACGGCTGGGAGGTGGCGGCGACCGACAGCGACGGAGGCGGCGCCCGCTTCGAGGTCCGCGGGGTCCCTCGCGGCGACGACCTCTGAGGGCGCCGACCCGCCCACGGTACCGTCCCGCTCGCTCCGCGCCGCCGTGCAGTCGGTCGCTCCGGCGGACAGTTCACGCGGACGTGTCGTCCCGGGAGGTATATCACAGGCCCGACCGAAGTCCGGTGCGATGCAGGGGACGCGAGAAGAGCCGACAGAAGTCGCGGCCGTCGGATCGGCCGACGACCGCGACCGGTTCGCGGCGGCGTTGTCGGGGGACGACGCCGTCGTGGTCGTCGACCACGGGGGGCTGGATAGCCTCGTCGGCGACCCGACCACCGGAGCCGACTGTATCGTCTGTCCGACCGTTGCGGACTACGACCGGATCAGGGAGACCGACCGCGCAGTGGGGGTGGTAGTCGTCGCCGCGGGGCTCGACCGGGACGCCGTCGAACGCCTCGCCGCCGACGCCCGCGCGGCGCGGCTCCACCCGGCGACCGACCTGGCGACGGCGCTGCCGGTACGGGTCGACCGACTCGCCGGCCCCGCCTCCTCGACCGCGTGGCAGCTGGCCGACTTCGCCGACGAGGCGGTCGTCGAGTTCGACCCCGAGACGCTCGCGCTCCGGGACGCAAACCGCCGGTTCTACGACCGCTGGGGGTGGGACCCGTCGGACCTGGCCGACGCCACCGTCCGCGACCTGCCGGCGACGGACATCACCGAGGAGCTCCGTGGCCGGGGCCGCGGCGCCGATGGCGAAGAACACCTCGAGTGGATCGATCCCGAGGCCGACCCCGTCGAGACGATGGTCGAGCGGGCCCGCGGCGGCAACTACGAGACCCGCGAGTGGCACTGCACCGACGCCGACGGGACCGCCTTCAAGACCGAGGTCGACCTGCTGGTCGACGACCGGGCGGGCGCGGGCTATCTCGTCGCCTCCGTCCCGCCGCGGGACTCGGCGCGCGACGACGGCCCGCTCGACCGCGACGAGGCCGCGATGTTGCGCTCGCTGGTCGAACACGTCCCGATGTCGGTGTATTTCAAGGACACCGAGAGCCGACACGTCCTCGTCAGCGAGGACGTGGTCGAGCCCTTTATCGAGTCGCCCGAGGGCAAGATCCTCCACACGCCCGAGGACGTGGTGGGCAAGACCGACTTCGACCTCTACGAGGGGGACAACGCCGCCGAGGCGGTCGCAGACGACCGCGAAGTCGTCGAGACCGGCGAACCGATCCGCGACCGGATCGAACACGCCCAGCCGCCCAACGGCCAGGACCTGTTCTTCCAGACCACCAAGGCGCCGTGGTACGACAGCGAGGGCCGCGCCCGGGGGATCGTCGGCGTCACCGTCGACGTGAGCGAGCAGAAGCGCCGCGAGCGCGAACTCGACCGCCAGAACGAACGGTTAGAGGAGTTCGCCGGCATCCTCAGTCACGACCTGCGCAACCCGCTGAACGTCGCCAAGAGCCGGCTGGACCTGTATCGCCGGCGCGGCGACGAGTCACAGCTCGACGAGGTCGAGGAGATGCACGACCGCATCGAGGCCATCGTCGACGAGGTGCTCACGTTCGCCCGCGAGGGCAGCCACATCGACGAGCTGGAGTGGGTCACCGGCGTCGACCAGGCCGAGGCCGCCTGGGGGAGCGTCGACACCGCCGACGCCACGTTACGGACCGACTGGGCCTACGCCGTTCGCGGCGACGCCGACCGGCTCGCTCGCCTGTTCGAGAACTGCTTTCGCAACGCCGTGGAGCACGGCTCCACGAGCCCTGCTTCGCAAGCTCAGCAGGACGCCGACGGAGCGAGCTCCGTCGAGCCGTCTGGCGCTGACGCGCCCGACGACGCCGTGGAGCACGGCGGCGCCGACGTGACCGTCCGCGTCGGCACGCTCGAGGAGACCGACCCGGGCTTCTACGTCGCGGACGACGGGGCGGGCATCCCCGAGGACGTGCGCGAGGAGGTGTTCGAGCGCGGCGTGTCCGGTGGCGACGGCACGGGGTTCGGCCTCGCGATCGTCGCGGAGATCGCCGAGGCCCACGGCTGGGAGGTGACGGCGACCGACAGCGACGAGGGCGGCGCGCGCTTCGAGTTCCGCGGGGTCACTCGCGGCGACCGGCTGGACGAGTAGGGCGATGCGTGCCGTCGGGGAGTCAGTCGGCAGCCTCGCCCTCGCGGGCCGGCGTGCGTCGGCCGCCGAGGGTGTACACCCACAGTATCGCGAGTCCGACCAGGTAGGCCGTGGCGACCGGCAGCGCGAGCACGAGCATCGTCAGCAGGCTGGAGGGGGTGATGAACGCGGCGAAGACGACGATCGCCATGACGACCGTGCGCCAGCGGTCGAACATCGTCTGGAAGGAAATGAGGTTGCCGCGGTGGAACAGGAACATCGTCACCGGCACCTCCACGAGCAGGCCGAAGCCGACGGTCGTCAGCACGACCAGCCACCCGAAGTTGTTGATCCGGTAGTAGATGACCATGCTGGACTCGACGGCGTCGGCCGCGAGCCAGGAGATGATCGCCGGCGCGACGTAGAGGAAGCCGACGAGCGAGCCGCCGACGATACCGACCAGTAGCGTGACCGCCCACGCGCCCAGCAGCCGGCGGTCGCCGCCGACCAGCCCGCGCTCTTTGAGCCGCGGCCAGGCGTAGTAGAGGATCAGCGGCAGCGTCGCGACCAGCCCCAGCAGCGTCGCGAACTTGATCTCGAAGATGAGCGCCTCGGCGGGGTGCAGCGTCACGATGTTGGCCTGGACCTCCTGGCTCTCGGGCATCCGACCGAAGAAGATCTCCCTGAGCGTTCCCATCCCGCCCTGGTAGAGGAAGACGAAGGTCGCGGCCATGACGATCCCGAACAGGCCGACGATGCGGAAGGCCCGCGAGGTCAGGCTCTCGAGGATGAAGGCGATGTCGTAGTAGTAGCCGCCGATGTCGTCTTCGGTGGTCTCCTCCTCGGTGAACGAGTCGACGACGCCGGCCGTCGTCGACGTGAGCACGCCGCCTTCCTCCTCGTCGGTACCGCCACCGCCGGTCGCGCCACTCGCGCCGTCGGCGGACTCGGCTTCGGCCCGTTGCTCCTGGGCTTCCTGGACCTCGTCGAAGCGGTCGAGGATGGCCTGGGCCTTGTCGGGGTCTTCCTGGTCCTGGAGCGCCTCGCGGGCGAGTTCGGTCGCCTCGGCCTCGTCCATGTCTTCGAAGCGCTCGGGCGGTGTGGCGGGGATGGCCGCGGCCGAGAGTTTCAGCAGGTCGATGTCGCTGGGCGATCCGACGGGTTCGGTGGGGTCCCGGGCCGCGTCGAGGGCCTGGATCGAGTAGTAAAACAGCGCGACGCCGACGGCGACGAACGTCACCGTCAGTCCGACGAGCGCGGCGACGATCTGTGGGTCGAGTCCGGTGATCTCCGGCAGCGTCGGGAAGGGGCCGGTCCGGTAGTTCTCTGGCAGGTTGGTGAGCGCGCTGTTGACGGCCGCGACGCCGTAGCGAACCACGAACAGATAGCCCGCCGCGAAGGCGAGGAGGGCGATACCGGCGATCTGGTTCCAGTTGGACCTGAATATCTGGCCGGCCGAGACTTCGTCGGCCGACCGCCGGAGGAGTTCGGCGAAACGTGCGAGGGCGAGGCTGAAGGCGTAGAGGCCGACCAGCGGCAGCGCCCACATGATCTGGGTGAGCGGGTCCGGCGGCGAGAAGAACGCGCCGAAGACGAAGATTGCCATGACCGCGTAGCGCCAGCGGTCGCGCATCGCCTGGTAGCTGAGAATCCGCAGATAGGCCAGCGAACTCATCGCGAGTGGCAGTTGCGCCGCCAGGCCGAACGAGAAGCCGAGGAAGGCGATGAACTGCGTCCACTTGACGATAGACCACGACGGCTGGAACCCGGCGTTCACCGCGTTCCCGGCGAGGAACCCGAGCATGAGCGGGAAGAAGAGGTAGTAGGCGTAGGCGAGGCCGGCGGCGAACAGCACGACCGAGAGCAGCGCCGGGACGGCGAGTTTCCAGCGCGCGACGTCCTCGGCGGGCCACCAGCCGCGAGCGCGCAGTGCGTCTCGGCCGTAGTAGATAACCACCGGGATCGCGAGCAAGATGCCGACGAAGATGCCGATCTTCGCCTGCAGGAGGATGACGTCGAAGGGGGTGGTGGCGACGATCTTGATGTCGGGGTTCTGGTTCAGGTCCTGTTTCAACTGGTCCCAGACGTAGAGTCTGAGCGCGTAGAAACTTCCCATGAACCCGAAGACGAAGACCATGAACGCCTTGCGAAGGTCGTCGCGGGCGCTCCCGATCATGGACCCGAGGGTCGCCCGACCCTGCGCGACGGTCCGTTTCGTGTCTTCGTCGATCGCACCAGCCATCTCGGGGAGTGGTAACCGAGTGATTGTTATCAATCTATTCATCACGAGACAGCGCGCGCGGGCAGCGTCGGACGCTGCTGCCGGCGCGAACCCAACGGGAAAAGAAGGCTTACAATAGGGGAGCGCAAACCCGGCGACGAATGACTGACGAGCGGCCCGGCGACTCTGAGGAGGACGAGGGAGCCGCCGGTCCGCACGACGAGCGCGACACGGAGCCCGAAGACGGCGGAGACAGCGACCGTGAGACCGCTCCCCGCCCGTCTAACGGGCCGGACGTCGACGAGACAGCGTCGGCCGCGGACGATGTTGACGGTGCGGGCGACGATGAGGCGAACGACGCAGATGCTGCGAGAGACGATGAGGCGAACGACGCAGACGTTGCGGGCGACACCAACGCCGACGATGCAGACGTTGCGGGCGACACCAACACCGACGATGCAGACGTTGCGGGCGACGATGACACGGACGATGAAGACGTTGCGGGCGACGATGACACGGACGACGCAGACGCTGCGGGCGAGACCGGCGGAACTGCTGCTGTAGTCGACGACGAAACGAGCGACGACGGATCTGAAGATACGACCGAAGGCGGATCTGACGACGATGCGGTCGACGACGATTCGACCGATTACGCCGTCGGCGGTCGCTCGTCCCCCGACCGCCACGAATTCGCAGACAAACGCAAAGCCGCCGCGGCGCCGGACCCGGACGAACGCACGGCCGATAGCGACGACGCGGACGACTCCGACCCCATTGCCGAAGCGGCCGGCGCCGACGACAGTACCGATGCGACAGCAGATGGAGGGTCGGGAGCAACCGAGTTCGGCGGCGACATCGACCCCCACGGCAGCGCATCAGGGGGCGCACCCGCCTCACCGGGCGGCGAGGGACTGGCCGGCGCGCCCGACGACCAGGAGATGCCGCTGGCCCAGCACATCGAGGAGATGGTGCGACGCCTCGGCGTCGTCATCGTCATCATGGCGCTGGTGAGCGGTCTCACCTTCCCCTTCGCCGACCGCCTGATCACCTTCCTGTGGTACTCGTTCCTGCCGGGGTCGCCCGAAGTCTGTCCGACGACGAGCCCCAGCGCCGAGGCTGCCTGTCCGTACCTCTTTCACCCGCTGGCGCTGATGTTCGCCCGGCTGAAGGTCGCCTCGCTGGTCGGCTTCATCGCCGCGCTGCCGGTGACCGTCTACGAGTCGTACCTGTTCATGCGCCCGGGCCTCTACCCGCGCGAGCGCCGCTACTACCTCGCCTCCGTCCCGACCAGCCTCATCCTCGCCGGCGTGGGCGTGCTCTTCGCCTACCTGCTCGTCCTGCCGACGCTCTTTGCCTACTTCACGGGCTACACGAACCAGGCCGCCGAGGTCACCTTCAGCCTGACCGAGACGTTCAATCTCATCGTGATGATGCTCGGCTTCTTCGCCCTGGTCTTCCAGATTCCGCTGTTCATCATGCTCGCGGTGATGATGGGCGTGACCTCGCGGCGCTGGCTGGCCGGCCGACGTATCTACTTCTGGGGTGGCTTCGCCACCGTGGCCTTCCTGTTCAGTCCCGACCCGACCGGGATGGCCCCCATCCTCGTCGCCGCGACGATGATCGTGCTGTTCGAGGGGACCCTCGCCCTGCTGTACTGGACCGGCGAGGCCTCCTCGGTCCGCGCCGAGGACGTCGCGGCCCGCCGTCCCTTCGCATGGCTGACCGCGGCCGTCGCGGGCTACGTCGTCAGCACCGCGCCGCTCCCGGGGAGTTTCTACGGGCAGTTGCCCGCGGCCGTCACGACCGTGCTGACCGACCTGGGCGTCACCCGGCTGACGCCGCTGATCATCGGCCTCGGCCTCATCGTGCTCTACGAGGGGACGCTGTACGTCGCCCGGCAGACCGGGACGAATCCGCGGGTGTACGCCACCTTCGCCCGCGCCAGGGTAGCCGTCTGGCCGCTCTCGCTGTTCGTCGGCTACCTGGGGAGCCCGGACCCGGCGCTGCTCACCCGCATCGACGCAATCGACCTCGCGCCGGCGGAGGCGGCGGCCGTCGCCGTCGGCCTGATAGCCGCCTTCGAGGCGTTCGTCGCCGCGCTCGACTACGTCCAGCGTCGGCGCTCGAACCCGCCGGAGGAGTGACTGCTCCGCCTCCCGCGGACTGCATCGAAAATGACCGCCACAATTGTACTCGTCCGACACGGCGAAACCACCTGGAACAGGGACGGGCGGGTCCAGGGCTGGGCCGACTCGACGCTGACCGACGCGGGTCGCGAGCAGGCACGGGCGGTCGGCACGCGTCTGGCCGAGGAGTACGACCTGGACCGACTGGTCGTCTCGGACCTGAAACGAACTCGCGAAACGGCGGACGTCATCGATGCAGCGGGGGTCGAACCGGACCCGTCACTGGACCGGGCCTGGCGCGAACGAAGCTTCGGGAGCCTGCAAGGGCTCACGAGGACCGACATCGCCAGCCGACACGCGGAGTACCACCCGGGCCGGTCGCTGCACACGGTGCAGACCGTCGAGGGTGGCGAATCGCTACCGGCGTTCGAGACGCGCGTGCTCGATGGCTGGTCGGACCTGCTCGCGAGCGTCTCGGCCGACGAGACGGCCGTCGTCGTCACCCACGGTGGTCCCATCCGTGTGGTCCTCGCCGACGTCACCGACCGTGACCTGGCGACGGTTGCATCCTCGTTCGCCCCCTCGAACTGCGGGCTGACCGAGGTGGAGGTCGCAAATCGCGGCTGTACGGTCATCGCCCGTGACGATACCGACCACCACTCGCTGTGAGTGTCTCGGTGACGCCGCGAGGACGGGACGTGCCTCGGCAGAAAATCTGTGGTTGCCAGCGTGTCTGGTCGCCGAATCGACCGTCCTGCCGACCTACAGCCAGTCTTCGGGGAGTTCGTCGCTGTGGTCGTCGAGGAGTTCCAGGAGCGGTCTGATCTCCTCGAAGTTCTCCCCCTTGGCCACTTCGTGGGACGCCTCGTCCCACTCGATGAACCCGGCCTCCGCGAGTTTCGGGAGGTGAACGTGCCGCATCGACACCAATCGGTCGACCACGTTCGCGTCCTTCTCGTCCGTGATGACGACCGGTGAATCGTTCTGCGGATTGTGTTCCATCAGCGCGACGAGGAGTTTCCGCCGCTGGACGTCCGCCAACGCCTCGACCATCTCGTCGAACCGAACCGCGCTACTGAGTTCTTTCATACTTTTTGCAAGAGTCGTAGACGGATAACCTAGGTATATTTTACAATCCGCTAGACGTTTGAGTAAGTGAGTGACACAGCCGGTTGCTATTACCAATTTCCTGATAATTGTTCGCTTCGCTGTGTTCTGCGGGTTTGTACCGGCGAATGCTCGAGTTTGGGTCCGATTTCCAGGAGTAGTATCGGATACGATACATGCCCGAGTGGGCCGAGGGCTGTCAGGAATCACCGGCACCAAGTGATTGTCAGTTGAACTGTCCCTGTTCCAGCCGGAGTTGTCGCCGGCGGCGTGCGACGTGCAACGAGCCATTGACCCTATCGGGAACGACGGTGGTCGTGCCGGTGCACTCAGTCGAACTTCTCCAGGAGTTCGAGGTAGAAGCCGTCGCGTTCGTCGGCGAGTTTCTCCACGATGAGTTCGGGTGTCGACCTGGCGAGGACGCCCTTGACCGGCGAGCGGTCGACGACGAGTTCACCGTCGACCAGCCCTTCTGCTTCGATGCCGTCCACGGAGAGGTCCGTCCGCGCGGACTCCTGAATCTCGCGGGCGAGGTGGGTGACGAAGACGGCGGTGGCGTCCCGGTCGTCGAACGCTTCGAGGATGCCGGCCATGATCTTCGCGCTCGCGCCGGGTTCGGTGATGCTCTCCAGTTCGTCGACGAGGACGAGGACGCGGCCGCCGTCACCCCGTCGAATCTCGTCGACGAGCGAGCCGAACTCCCGGAGCGTGGACTCGAAGGCGCCCGCGTCGAGGGTGCCCTGGGTCTTCGCGTGGTAGTGCAGTTCCTCGATGTGTTCCACGCGGGCGGACTCGGCGGGCACGGGCAGGCCCATGTGCGCAAGCGTGACCGTCAGCGCCACGAGGTCCAGCACTGAGGTCTTGCCACCGCTGTTGACTCCCGTCAGCAGTGCGACGCCAGACACCTCGTAGTCGACGGGGTCCACGTCCTCAAAGGCGACGTCGAGCAGGGGCGAGCGGCCCCCGTCGATGGCGACGCCTTTGCCACCCATCTCGGGCATCGTGCAGTCGTAGGCCGCCGCGAAGCGTGCGATGGTGAGTTCGACGTCGAGTTCGAGCGCCGCTTCGGTGAGTCGCTCGGCGTCCGCGCGGACGTCGGCCAGGTCCGTCGCCACCTCGCGCTTGAGGCGCGTGGCCCGGCGATCCCGGGCGGTCGTGAGTTCCTCGCGCAGACGCGAGACCACTTCCTCGTCGCGCTGGACGGGGAAGGTCGGCTGATCGGGGAACGCACGGCGGGCCACGTCGGCGTAATCGGCTAGCTGGAGCGCGTCGATCAGGTGGTCACGGGCGTCGTCGATGGCGTCGGCGTACTCGTCGGCGAGTTCGCGCTGGAGGAGCGAATCGACCCCGGCCCCCTGTTCGACCAGCGAGAGGAGATCCGCACCCTCGATGGTGACGTCTCGTTCCTCGATGGCCTGGCGCAGGCGGTCGTTGGCGAGGCTCTCGGCGGTCGAGACGGCCGCGTCGAGGTCGTCGACGGCGTTCTGGAGGCGTTGCAGTGCGTCGTCGTCGGCGACGTTGCCCTCGTCGTCGATCCGGTCGAGCGACCCCTCCAGCAGGTCGAGATCACAGGGCGAGTCCAGGTCCGCGGTGCGGTGGACGTCGATGGCGGCCCGGAGGCGAGTCCGGTTGTGGGCGAAAAACGAGAGGCTGCGCTCGGGGACCACGGTCACGGGGTCCTCGAGGGCGTCGGGTTCGACGCGGACGTCGCCGTCGACTTCGACGCCGGTGAACGCGTCGTCGAGCGCGATGACGGTCGCGTAGCCGCGCGCCAGATCCGCGAGGCCGCGGGCGTCGTCGACGATTTCGACGCTGACCTCCGGGAGCACCTCCTGGGCCCTCGCGTAGGTTTCGGCGTCGGTCGTGGCGAGACAGCGGTCGCGCACCCGGACGTCGGGCGGCGTCTCCAGCGGTTCGAGGCCGGCGAGCGCACCGCGAATCTCGTCGTCAGGCTCGCGGGCCAGCGCCCGGGTGGCGAACTCGCGGGCCTCCTCGACGCGCGAGCGGGAGGGAGAGGGGTAGAGCGTCTCCAGGCGGCGTTCGGCGTAGCGCGTGACGGCGTGGTCGGCGACGAGTTCGAGTGCGGTACGGTAAATCTCCTGGGCGCGCGAGGTGGCGGCGAAGCCGCCGGGGTCGCCGTGTTGCTGGCGAATCGCCGCGCGGGCGATGCGGGCCGCGCGCCCGTCGCTGATCCCCGGTGCTCGCGACAACGTGGCGACGTCGCCGTCGCGAAGCGCCCGTTCCGGGTCCTCGAGTGCCGAGAGCGCTTCGGCCGTCTTCTCGCCGACCCCGGGAATCGTCTCGATGTCCATCTACCGCCAGTATTCACACCGGCAGAGAAAAATCCCGCGCCTGTTGGGCCAGAAGCCGAATCCATTCGCCCGCCGCCGAGCGGTCGAACAACGGGCTTTTGGCCACTCACTCCGAATCGCCGTCGATGAGTACTTCGGTCGCCGACAAACTCGATGCCGCGCGCGCCGACCTGGCCGACCGGGACGGCGTGTTGGTCGCCTTCTCCGGCGGTGTGGACTCGAGTGCCGTCGCCGCCATCGCCCACGACGCCCTCGGCGACGACGCCGTCGCCTGCACGGCCAAGAGCGAGACCCTGCCCGCCGCGGAACTCGAGGACGCTCGCCGCGTCGCCGACGAAATCGGCATCCGCCACGAAATCGCGGAGTTCTCCGAACTCGACAGCCAGGCCTTCGTCGAGAACGGCGACGACCGCTGCTATCACTGCCGCACGATGCGCCTCGGCGCCATGTTCGACCGCGCCAAGGAACTCGGCATCGACGTCGTCTGTGACGGCACGAACGCCTCCGACCCGGGCGAGGGCCACCGTCCGGGCCTCCGTGCCGTCGACGAACTCGACGCCTACTCTCCGCTCCTCGAACACGGCATCGTCAAGTCCGAAGTCCGCCAGATCGCCGACGACTACGGCCTCTCGGTCGCCGACAAGCCCTCGATGGCCTGTCTCTCCTCGCGCATCCCGACGGGGCTCGAAGTGACCGAAGAACGACTCTCTCGCATCGAGAAGGCCGAAGTCGTCCTGCGAACCTGGGGCTTCGAGCAGTTCCGCGTCCGGGACCACGACGACATCGCCCGCATCGAAGTGGGCGCCGACGAACTCGAAGCCGCCCTCGACCCCGACTTCGTCAGCGCCGCCCAGCAACACATCGGTGATCTGGGCTTCGACCACGTGACGCTGGACCTGGAGGGCTATCGAACCGGCAGCGTGAGTCCAAGCGAGGCCCAGAGCGCCTCGAACGAGGCGAGCGGTGGAACCGCGAGCCCCGCTGACGCGGACGAGAGTGATACAGTCGACGAGGCGAGTGAGACGGCCGAGGACGACGACGAACCGCTCGTCGAGGACGTGTTCGCGACGGAGTATCCGACCGCCGACGAGATCTGAGAGTTCTTTTCGGCTCAGTCGGCGCCCGTCACCACCACAACGATCCGCTGTCGGCCGCTCCGTTCCGGACAGGATTGTCGCCGTTCGACCGGAACGGTCCGATTCATCGACTCGACAGTCGCGGCCGTCGCGAAGACGGTCATCCGGGCCTCCATAGTACCCGACCCGCCGATGCCCCGCGGGTAGTACTCGCCGTCGGTCATGTAGAGGACCGGCGAGGTCACTCGCGCGGTGCCGTTGAACAGACAGGCCCGCGCCGGGGGGAAGGCGACCTGCTCGCGAAACGGCGATGGATTGGTCGCCGTCGCCGTACCGACGGCCAGGGCCTCGGTGGCCGCCGGATCTGCGGGCACCTGCGTCTCGGAGGGGGTGCGTATCTCGTAGTTCACTGGGTCTGCGCGCAGGTCGGCACCGACGAGGCCGCCACCGACGAGCGCGAGGATCAGCAGGACCGCAACGGCCTCGCGCGGCCTGAGCGCGAGCAGGTGGCCCTGGTGGAGAAACACGACGACCAGCGCCACAGCCATCGTTCCCAGGGCGAGCGCGACTGTTCCGTCGGCGCCGATCGGATGCGTCGACGCCCCGTAGGCCGCGCCGCCGACGAACAGCAGTATCGCGAGATACGTCAGCCCCTCACCCCAGCCGGTCGTCCCGGCACCGACGAGCGTGACGACACCGGCGAGGCCCAACAGCGCCGACTGAACGGTCAGGGACAGCGTCGGTGCGACCGTCCGCGCGAAACACGCCAGCGCGACCAGTGCCGCGAGGACGCCGACTGCCTCGCTGACCGACCGCGTGTCGAACCGGCCGCTCATCAGACCACCGCCGTCAGTGGGCCGCGTTCGCTGGAGGGCATACGCGAGAACGGTCGCTCCACCGACACAAAATAGCTCCGTCAGCGGCAGTCCAGGGAGACGGGTCAGGCCGGGAGCGACGTGCGTTCCCGGACAACCGTGTAGCCCACGACCAAGACCACCCAGACGGCGATGCCCGCCATGAACAGCGAGAACGGGACTGCGTAGCCCAGATTCTCCGCAACGATGTACCCCTGTGCGGCCGCCATCAACGCCATCGTCGCGACTGTCACCACGCCCAGGACGCTGGGGTCCTCCGGTGGGTCGACACGGCCCGCGCCCTCGATGAACAGCAACGTCGCACCCATCAACAGCGGCATGCTGGCGACTGCAATCGGCCTGGAGACGAAATTGTCTGGTTCACCCGATGCGGAGAAGTGAACCGCCATCTCCGCTGGCAGTCGATTCCAGAGGACCAGCCCGCTGGCGAGTGTCAGTGCGATGATCCCCAGCGATAGCCAGTCAGCACGGGTGAGTGTGGGGGACATACCGGCCGTTCAGGTGGACCGTGTAAAAAGCCTCAGTCGCTGGTCGCGGACTGCCCTCAGTCGCCAGCCGCAGATTGCCCGCCGTCACCGTCACTCGCACTCCCGCTCGACAATGGCGTGCGCTCCACGACCGTCCCGTCGTACGTCGGATTCTGCTGCGACCACCTTTTTGCGCCTCGGGTATCCTCGGGCCACCGGCCCTGCGGGTACCACTCACCGCAAAAAGATGGGGCAAAAATGCCGTGCCTCACTTCGTTCGGCCCGGAGAACCGCGCGCCTGCGGCGCGCGGACGATCAATCTCCTGCTGCCGTTTGGCCGTCGTCACTCGCACTCCCGCTCGACAACGGTGTGCGCTCCACGACCGTCCCGTCGTACGTCGGGTACTGCTCTACGATTTCGCCCTTCTCGACGTCGCCTTCCTGGACCATCTCTTCTAAGAGCCACCAGGCTACCTCGACGTGTTCGCTCTTCTCGGTGTAGTACTCGTCGGGGACGCCCAGGGCGTCGAGGCGCTCGGGGTCGGCCCACGTCTTGCCGTAGACGAGGGTGCCGTCGTCGGTGATTTCGTCGAACGGGCGGCGCAGACTTCGGGCCATCCGCTTGAGGCGCCGGCGGTGCTGGGCGGCGTCCTTGAACACGCTCGTACAGAAGTAGACCTTCTCGTGGTCGCCCATCGTCTCCAGGATGTCGTGGCTCCCCTCGACGGCGCTCATGTGGTCGTCTTTCAGTTCGAACCCT
>ENA-ORCR01000754-ORCR01000754.1-marine-metagenome-genome-assembly--contig:-NODE-754-length-13284-cov-3.068827_pt1 | contig 13284 bp, 6 predicted proteins | sample MGYA00237782_ERZ508514 | MGnify/ENA primary metagenome ERZ508514 (study PRJEB26185, sample SAMN06268960) | marine metagenome | isolation source: Eden Landing Ponds, San Francisco, CA, USA | place...
CGGTCCTCGTGGTAGCGGATCCGCGGCTCGTCGGGGATATCCAGACCGTACGTGCGCGCCTTCGGGACGTAGGCGTCGAGGAACTGGCTCCGCAACTCGTCGTTCGTCGCGGTCTTCAGCCCCACGTCGGCGGCGAAGTCGTGGTGGGTGCTCCTGTCGTCGGTCGGCCCGAAGAACTGGAGGATGCGCGGCCACCACGTCTCGAAGGCGTCCTGGAGACGTCGCTGGTCCGCCCGCGTCCCCGTGGCGAGTTCGCGCATGATGTCCTCGCCGTGCTTGACGTGAAACCCCTCCTCGAAGCAGATCTTGTCCATCGCGTGGGCGTAGGGGGTCCAGCTCGACCGCTTGAGGGTGGCCTGGCGTTTCATCGCCGCGCCGTCGACGAAGAAGGCGATCATCGGCGTCTCCGCCCAGTCGGTCAGCTCGTAGTGAAAGCAGTTGAGGAAATTCCCCTCGCCGCGGGCGAGTTCGTCGAGCATCTCCGCGCGCGTCTTGACCCCCAGAGCTTCGGCCGCGCGATAGAGGAGTTGGCCGTGACCGATCTCGTCCTGGACCTTCGCGCTGAACGCCAGCTTCCGGTCGACGCTCGGCGACTGCCGAACGAACGGCCGCTCCAGGTATGCCCCCATGATCTCGCTGTTGGCGTGGAACTGGAGCATCCGCGTCGCCGCCTCCCGGTACTCCGTGGGCATGTCGTCGGCCGGCCCGAACTCCCTCGGACCGGCCCGTTCGCTCACCGCGTCGATATCCATGTCGGAACTACGCCGCCGCCGCAAGTACGTGTTGGCCCGGCCATGTCGCGGGTTTTTACGTTCTGAGAGAGTATCTCACATGGATGATCCGGGAGTGTCTGGTCGTCGAGTTTCGGGTGACGGGCGACGACTGCCCGCTCGCGCGCGCCTCGGCGACGGCCGCCGCGGCGGTCGATGCCGACCCACCACAGCTGCGGACCGACGGGAACGCGCTGGTCCGTGCCAGCGGCCCGGCGAACTCGGGGGCCGCGGAGGCCCTCGACGCTGACGACCGGATCCGGTATCTCCACGTCGCCCGGACCGACGACCGGGAGACCTACCGCTGTCTCTCGAAGTCGCCCTGTGCCGTCCACGAACTGACCGACGCCGGGTTTCTCGTCGAGTCGGCGCGCTACCGGGACGGCGAGGAGCACCACCGCGGCGCCGTCGTCGGGCGCGACGTGCTGGCCGGCGTCCTCGACGCCGCCGACGACCGGGTCGGCATCACCGTCGAGCGGGTCTCCCCGCTCGGTCCGACCGACGAGGGGACCGTCCCGACCCACTGGAACCTCACGCCGGCACAGATCGAAGCCGTCGAGGCCGCCCTCGACCGCGGCTACTTCGCCGTCCCGCGGGAGGCGACCGCGGCCGAGGTGGCCGCCGACCTCGGGATCAGCAAGTCCGCCTTCCTCGAACGCGTCCATCGCGCCGAATCGACGCTGTTCGGCGGGATATTCGACTGAACGACCGAACCGGGCCCGGAGCCGTCGTCACCGATGCAAACCACATATCGCTATATCCATTCCGCACGGCCCCGACTGCGATCCCCCCCAGCGGACCGCTGTTAGCACACTTCTCGGCATAATTATATTTTCACGGAGCCAACTAGGGGTGATCACAATGGCACCGAGCAACGACCCCTTCGGCGAGATGGACCGACTCTTCGAGCAGATGCGGCGGAACATGCACGCTGCGTGGACGGCGCCGATCGGGTCCTGGACCGAGCAGGGCGCCCGTCCGGCGTTCGAAGCCCAGCGGTCTGCGTCGGCGGCCGGCGAGCTGGAGCGTCCCGGCGACCACGGGGACGTGACACTCCGCTTCGAGCGGACCGACGACGAACTCGTCGTGATCGGCGACCTCCCGGGCTTCGAGCGCGAGGAGATCGACGTGCAGTTCGCCGGCGACCAGCTCTCGGTCGAGGCCGCCCACGAGGTCGAGAACGACGAGCACTACCGGACCCGACGCGTCTCCGAGCGAGTGCGGATCGCGGACGGTGTGGCCGTCGACGAAGCCAGCGCCACCTACCGCAACGGCGTCCTCGAACTCCGATTCCCCCTGGCCGACGCGGACGACGACGCGACCACCATCGACGTGGCGTGACCGACCCGCACCGCCGACAACTCTAATTTCGTTTTCCGAACGTTCAACAGCCGAGCGCCGACCGTACGTTCGATAACATATATCACACGCGGACCCCTACGGGAGGCTATGACTTCTCCGGGTCCCACCGGTCAGTGGTGGGCCGCAGAGCAGTCCTACACCGACGAGGTCGTCGGCGAGGACACGCTCGCGGCGATGTTCGAGGACGCAGCCGACCGGTACGGGTCCGCGCCGGCCCAGCGGTACAAGGGCGGCGTCTACGACCGCTCGCTCGCGCCCGGCGTGATCCCCGAGGCGCCGACCGGCGAGTTCACCGACATCTCCTACGCGGAGATGCGCGAGATCGTCCGCCGGCTGGCGGCGGGCTTCCGGGATCTCGGGCTCGAAGCCGGCGACCGCGTCGCTATCTTCGCCGACACGCGCATGGAGTGGGCGCTGGCCGACTTCGCGATCCTGGCGGCCGGCGGGACCGTGACGACCGTCTACACCGACTCCTCGCCCAAGCAGGTGGCCTATCTCCTCGACGATCCCGAGGCGACCGGCGTGGTCGTCGGTGACGACTCGCTGCTGGAGCGAGTCCAGGCCGTCGAGGACGACCTCGATCTGGACTTCTCGGTCGTGATGGACGAGACCGCCCCGGACGGTCCGGCGGCCGACCGCGAGGACGCCCTGACGATGGGCGACCTCTACGAGCGCGGTGACGCCGCGTTCGACCGCGACGCCTACCAGGGGTGGATCGACGAGCGCGACCCCGACGATCTGGCGAGCATCATCTACACGTCGGGGACGACGGGACAACCGAAGGGCGTCCGGCTCACCCACCGCAACTTCCGGTCGAACGTCAACCAGTGTCGCAAGCGCATGGGGCCGCGCCCGGACAAAGGCGAGACGCCAGTGCTCGACGAGGGCTCGAAAACGATCTCCTTCCTGCCGCTCGCGCACGTCTTCGAGCGACTGGCCGGCCACTTCCTGATGTTCGCCTCCGGTGCGACGGTCGGCTACGCCGAGAGCCCGGACACGCTTCCCGAGGACCTGCAGCTGCTCAGCCCGACGACCGGCGCGAGCGTCCCGCGGGTGTACGAACGCATCTTCGACAACATGCGCGAGCAGGCCAGCGACTCGGCGGCCAAAGAACGGATCTTCGAGTGGGCCGTCGGCGTCGCCCGCGACTACGCGCGAGCCGAGCGCCCGGGCGCGGTCCTCCGAGCCAAGCGGGCGCTGGCCGACCGACTCGTCTACTCGACGGTCAAAGAGCGGATGGGCGGGGAGATCGAGTTCCTCGTCAGCGGCGGCGGGAGCCTCAGCCGCGAGCTCGCCGAGATGTTCCTCGGGATGGGCATCCCCATCGTCGAGGGGTACGGCCTCACCGAGACGGCGCCGGTCCTCTCGGTCAATCCGCCAGAGGAGATCCGGCCGGGGACGATGGGGCCGCCCGTGACCGAGGTCGATGCCCGCGTCGACGAGCCGGCCGTCGGCGAGGGCCAGTTCCCCGAGGCCGAAGGACCGGTGGGCGAACTCGAAGTGACCGGCCCGAACGTCACCGACGGCTACTGGAACATGCCGACCGAGACCGACGCGGCGTTCACCGAAGACGGCTACTTCCTGACCGGCGATATCGTCGAGATAACGCCCGATGGGTACCTCCGGTACAAGGACCGATTGAAGCAGCTGATCGTCCTCTCGACGGGCAAGAACGTCGCGCCCGAACCCATCGAGGACCGCTTCGCGACCAGCGACCGCATCGACCAGGTGATGGTGGTCGGCGACGACCGCAAGTTCATCGGCGCCGTCGTCGTCCCCGACTTCGAGGCGATCCGGCGGTGGGCCGACCGCGAGGGCGTCGACCTGCCGGCCGACGACGAGGCGGTCTGTCGCGACGAGCGAGTCCGCGAGTGGGTCGGCGAGGCCGTCGAGGAGGTCAACGCCGACCTCGAACGGGTCGAGCGGATCAAGGCCTTCGAACTCGTCCCCAGGGAGGGGTCCGCCGACAACGACCTGCTGACCCCCTCGATGAAGAAGAAACGGCGGAACATCCGGTCGATCCACGACGACGCGATCGAGCGGATCTACGCCGAGCGAGCCGCCCCGCCGGCCGAGTGAGCGCAGCGGCCGCGGCTGCCGCTCGACGGCGGGATCGCGCGACCGCGGCCCGACCGTCCGGATGACGCAATCGCTTTTGCCGATGACCTCACAGGGACCGATATGAAACCGAGCGGCGGGCGATACGACGCGATCGTCCTGGGAGTCGGGGGCGTCGGGAGCGCGGCGACGTATCACCTCGCCCGCCGCGGCGCCGCGGTGCTCGGACTGGAACGCTTCGACGTGCCCCACGCCAGGGGCTCCTCGCACGGCCGGACGCGACTGCTCCAGCGACTGCTCGACGCCGACGCGGCCGCGATGGCGTTGGCCGACCGCGCCCAGGAGGCCTGGCGCGACCTCGAAGCCGAGACGGGGGCGGATCTGCTCGCCGCGACCGGGTCGCTGGCCGTCTCGGTCGGCGGCGACGACCCGGTCGCGAGCGCCCGGCGGGCCTGCGAGCGCCACGACCTCACCTACGACGACCTCGACGGCGCCGCCCTCGCCGAGCGGTTCCCCGGCTACGACTTCCCGGCGGACGCTGCGGCGCTCTACCAGCCCGACGGGGCCGTCGTCGCCGCCGAGCGCGGGGTCGTCGCGCACGTCCGCGCCGCCCTGGACGCCGGGGCGACGGTGCGGGCGCGCGAGCGCGTCGTCGACTGGGAGGTGGTCGACGGCGGCGTCCGCGTCGACACCGACCGCGATACCTACCGCGCCGACCGGCTCGTCGTCACCGCCGGCGCGTGGGCCGCCCGGTCGGTCGATGCCCTCGACGGACTCCTCGAACCCTGTCGTCACGCGACCGCCTGGTTCGCGCCCAGCGGTCAGCGGGCCCCCGACGGCGAACCCGACGACCGTCGAGAGGGCGCCGCCGAACGTCTCCTGGGTCACGACCTCCAGCCCCGGCCGGCCCAGCACCAGCCCGGCGACGATGTAGAAGACGATGGCCGGCACCTGGAGGCGGTCGGCCAGGATCTGGGCCAGGACCCCGATGGCGATGATACCGGCGACCAGCAGGAGCAACGTACTCTCGGCCATTCGTCTCGGTTGTGCGCTGCCGTACGTAAAAGCACACCCACTGACCCCGGGCCCGACGGGCCTGGGGTCCCGGCAGGGCCCGCGTCCCGAGTCGATTCGTCCGGGACCGCCGCTCGGCGGTCGTCGCCCCGCCGCGAGGCCAAATCCCTTTTGCCCCTCCGCCCGGGCGGTGTGAGTAATGGCCGACGCCGACGGCGAGTCGCCGACGGACCGCGAGCGGGAGGAGAGCGTCCCCGAGACCGGCGAGGTCGTGCCCGGTCGGTTCTCCTCGGACGAGGTGTTCCAGCGGATCGTCGCCGACGCCGACCACGAGATCACGTCCGGCTTCCGCGAGCTGTTCTTCAGCGGTGTGGCCGGCGGGTTCGCGATCACGATCACCTTCCTGCTGTACGCCTCGCTGTCGGCGTCGACGGAATCGCCGGTCCTCGCCGTGTTGCTCTACCCGCTCGGGTTCGTCTACATCATCATCGGCGGCTACCAACTGTACACCGAGAACACGCTGCCGCCGGTCGCGCTCACCCTGGAGCGGCTGGCGAGCCTCCCGGCGCTGGTGCGCCACTGGCTGATCGTCCTCGCGGGGAACTTCACCGGCGGCGCCGTCGGCGCGGTCGTCCTCGCCTACGGCGGCGTCTTCGAGCCGGCCGCTGCCGAGTACGCGCTCGGACTGGCACAGAACGGCGTCGAGACGCCGATCACCGCCCTCTTCTTCAAGGCCGCCTTCGCGGGGCTGATCGTCGCCGGCGTCGTCTGGATGGACTTCGCCGCCCGCGACACCATCTCCCGGATCGCCGTCGTCTACATGGCGTTCCTGGCGATCCCGCTGGGGAACCTCTTCCACGTCGTCGTCTCCTTTACGGAGGTGGTGTACACGATGCTGGCCGGCGATCTCGCGCTGACTGCCGGCCTCTTCGAGTTCGTGCTCCCCGTCCTGGTCGGCAACACGCTCGGGGGCATCCTGCTGGTCACGGTCGTCAACTACTACCAGACCAGCGAGCGCCGCCTGGAGATCGAGCAGTTCGAGAACGTCCGCCGGCTGTCGGTCCGGGAGATGCTGCTGGGCAACCTCGCCGGGCGGTCGTACGTGCCGCTGGTCGACACGCTGGAGGAGTTCGTTCGCGACCCCGACTCCTACCGGATCCTCGTCCCGGTCGCGAACCCGCGGACCGAGACCGCCCTCGTCGAGTTCGCCTGTGCGCTCGCCAGCGCGCGCGAGCAGGGGACGGTCCACGCCGTCCACATCGTCCAGGCGCCGGCCAACCGCCCGCTCGACGACGGCGACCGCGCCCGGATCACCCGCGAGTCCGAGCGGCTCATGGACGACCTGGAGCGGCGAGTCGGACCGGAGGGCGCGGCGTTCGAGACCTCGACCATCGTCTCCTCGCGCTCGTTCGAGGAGGTGTTCGACCGGGCGCGGCGCACCCGTCCGGACCTGGCGCTGATGGGCTGGGGACAGGGCCGGCTCTGGAACGCGGCCCGCGCCGAGCGGCCGCTGGACGAGCTGACCAACCGCCTCCCCTGTGACTTCCTCGTCGTCAAGGACCGCGGACTCGACCCCTCGCGGGTGTTGCTGCCCACCGCGGGCGGCCCGGACTCCGACCTCAGCGCCGAGGTCGCACGCGCGCTCCAGTCGACCCTCGACGCCGAGGTGTCGCTGCTGCACGTCGTCAACGGGCCCGGCGAGCGCGAGGCGGGCCAGCGGTTCCTCGACGAGTGGGGCGCGGAACACGACCTGGGCGGGGCGGCCACGATCGTCGACGACTCCGGCGACGTCGAGGCGGCGATCGAGTCGGCGGCCGGCGACCACACGATGGTGTTGCTCGGAGCGACCGAGCGGGGGATGATCTCGCGGCTGGTCACCGACTCGCTGCACCTCGACGTGGTCAACGACGTCGACGCCTCCGTGCTGTTCGCCGAGCGACCGACCGACCGGCCGCTGGTCGATCGGCTGTTCGGGAGGGGCCGACGAAACAAGAGCGGCGAAGGGTCGGACAGGTAGCCGACGGCCGGGAGCGGGCCGGCGCCGCCCCGTCAGAACACGACGCGTTCGAAGAAGCGGCGGACGATCCCGGGCTGGCCGGACTCGTGGGAGTGGACGGAGATCTCAGTACACTCGACCGGCCCGGCGTCCTGTCGGTCGAGCAGCGCGCCGCGGAGCCGGGGGTCGGCTCCCCGACGGATCCGCAGATCCGGCCGGTCGGAGCCGCCGTCGGTGGCCGGCTCGGTGGGGGTCCGGACCGGAACCGACAGCAACTCGGCCAGCCGTTCGCGGTACTCCTCGATGGTCCGTTCGCGCTGTTCGGGGCTGTCGTCGGTCTCGGGGTAGCCGAGACACACCTCGCTGCCGTTCTGACTCGCGATCGCCTCGGTGACGGCGACCTGGTCGGGGTTGAACGGCCCCCCGTCGCCGACGAGTTCGATCAGCGCGGGTCGGTCGTACCCCTTGTTGTCGACGAGCAACACGTCGGTGGGGGCGTGGCGGACGACCCAGTCGATGGGGTCGCCGACGAGCCGCGACCGGAGGCGGAGCCGCTCGTGCTCGGCGAGGATCGTGTCGACGCGGCGGTGGTCGGCGAAGTTGACGATGGCGTGTTTCGTGTCGTGGCTGACGATCTCGCCGGCGTCCACGTCGACGTCCAGGTCGACCGCGAGGTCGTCGGTCTGCTCCTCGAAGCGGACCTCGGCGGGCGATTGGGTCTCGGTCGCGGTCTCCAGGGGCGCCTGGTCGGGGACCTCCTCGAACCAGACGACGACGACCCGGCCGTCGTGGGGACGGACGAGGTCGGCGGCCATGCGCAACAGCGCCGCCTCGCGCTCGCGGGACACCTCCGAGGTGAGCGCGACCAGCACCTCGTAGGTCTCGCCGGTGATGGCCGCCTCGGTCTCCGTGAGGACGTTCTCGCCGACGCGGCGGCGGACCACGTCGGTGGCGGCGCCCTCGCGCTGGACGCGCGGCCGGGCGTAGGCGAAGTACCACACCGCGCTGCCGACCGTGATGACGACCGCGCCCGCGATGGCGATCGTCCCCATCTGGGTCAGCAACAGCAGGCCGCCGAGGACGCCGAATACCTGCGTCCAGGGGTACAGCGGCGACTCGAAGCTCGGGTCGTACTCCATCTCCCCCTCGCGGAAGGCGACGATCGTGAGGTTGACCATCACGAACACGAGGATCTGGAAGGCGCTGGCGAGCTTGGCGATGTCGAGGATCGGGACGAACGCGATCAGGACGAGCAACACCGCGCCCGTGAGGGTGATCGACGCCGAGGGCGTCCCGAACCGCTCGCTCACATCGGCCAGCGACTCGGGCACCAGGCCGTCGCGGGCCATCGCGAAGGGGTACCGCGACGAGGAGAGGATGCCCGCGTTGGCCGTCGAGATCAGCGCCAGCACGGCCGCGAGCACGACCGCCCCCAGTCCGAGGGGACCGACCGCCGCCCGCGCCGCGTCGGCGACGGGCACCTTCGAGCCCGCGATGACGCCCGCGTCCGTGACGCCGACCATGATCGCGACGACCAGCACGTACAGCACGGTGGTGAACCCCAGCGAGAGGAGGATCCCCAGCGGGATGTTCCGGTCGGGGTCTTCGATCTCCTCGGCGACGCTGGCGACCTTCGTCACGCCGGCGTAGGAGACGAACACGAGGCCGGTCGCGGCCAGTAGCCCGCCGTAGCCGTCGGTGAGGAACGGCCGGAAGTTCGTCTGTTCCACGCTGGGCGCGCCCCCGAAGACGAACCAGGCCATCGCCGCGAGCATGACGGCGACGATCGCCACCTGCAGGCGGCCGGTCTGTTTCGCGCCGACGAGGTTGACGAGGATGAGCACCGCCGCGAGCGCGAGTGCGACGGGCGTGACCGGCAGGTCGAAGGCGATGAGCAGGTAGGGCACGCCGCCGACCAGCGCGAGCCCGCCCTTGAACGCCAGGGCGAACCAGGTGCCGACGCCGGCGATGGTGCCCAGCAGCGGCCCCATCCCGCGTTCGATGTAGATGTAGGTGCCGCCGGCTTCGGGCATGGCCGTCGCCATTTCCGATTTCGACAGCGCCGCCGGCAGGACGAACACGCCCGCCAGCAGATAGGCGAGGACGACCGACGGACCGGCGATGTCGAGCGCCAGCGCCGGGAGGATGAAGATGCCGCTCCCGATCATCGCGCCGATACTGATCGCGAGCACCGTCGGGAGACCGAGGTCCCGTTCGAGCGACTTCATCTGGGGGTAGAACCGCCCGTCGGTCGTCGTCGCCGCAGTTCGCCCGCGGGCGACGGACTCGGCGGTCCGCCGGATCCGAACGCGGGGTGTCGACACCGGGGTCGAGAAGCGTCCCAGTCGGGACTGGTGGCGACGGTCACTGTGTTCTCGCGTGGGAGGTGGGTGTCTGTCCCGATAAGCGTACGGGTCGCTGCAGGACTGACGGCCCCCAGGGGTGCCCGGACTCGCCTACAACGAGACCGTCCAGCCGTGGTCACACGCCGGACGGGCGAACTCGACGACGACCTCTCTGTCGGCGTCGTGGCGTCTGTCGACGGACTCGCTGTCGGTCGCTCCGCAGTTCGGGCGCCGCGCGTTCACGGCTCGCGAGCGCCGGGCCCCGGCCGCGCGTCGCCCCCGGGTGCCACCGTCCCGCTCACGACGACCGCGAAACGGCGAGGTGGCCGACGCCGCTGACCCGATTCGCGCCGGCGTCGTAGTCGAGGACGCCCAGATCCGCCATCCGCGGCAGGTGGACGTGGTGTAGCGAGACGGCGACCTGCTCGGTCGCGTCGTCGCCCGGGGTCGGCGCGCTCGTCTCGTGGGCGGCGACCTGCCTGGCGAGGTCCCCGAGTCCGACGGCCCCCTCGTACTCAGACAGTGCGTGGATGACCACTCGCCGCCGCTCGACCGCCAGGAGGTCGTACCGTTCGTCCGCGCTGAGGTCGATAACTGTGCGACCGTCGCCTGTCGTCCGCGAACTGGTCCGTGACATTGGGTTTGCTCCGTGTTCCGCCGTAGTTCGAACGAGTCTCCCCATCGAGGTAAGGGGACGCTAGAAGTGATTAGGTGTGTCAGCGATGCGTAGCGGGCGAAGTAACGTTTCAATATCTCACCCGTCGATACAGAATGATCCGAGCGTAGATATCCGATACTGACCAGTTATGATCAGTTATTGCCTCCGCCGGCGGAAGGTTGTTGTCGTAGCCGACCCTGAGTGGGGGCAATGGAATCGCACGGGCTGACCGAGAGCCTGCGGGAGACGCTCGCCGTGTTCGACGGGGCGAGGGAGCCGCGGACGACGAGCGAGGTGGCCGAGCGCCTCGACCTGGGCCGTCGGAGCACGTACGACCGGCTGGACCGACTGGTCGATCGGGGGCGGCTCCGGACGAAGAAAGTCGGCGCGAGCGCCCGCGTGTGGTGGCGGGTCCCCGACCCGGCGGCCGACGACCGCGACGAGTCGGACTGGTCGGCGACGGCGGAGTCGCTCGTCGAGGACGTGTTCAGAAACGTCGCGGTCGGCGTGGTCGTTCTCGACGCCGACCGCGACGTGGCCTGGGTCAACGACGCCGTCGAGCGCTACTTCGGGCTCGACCGCGCGGACGTGCTGGGCCGGGACAGACAGGTGCTGGTCGACGAGCGGATCGCGCCGGCTGTCGCGGAGTCGGCGGCGTTCGCCGACCGAGTCCGCGAGGCCGACGACGAGGGTGGTGACGAGCGCTTCGAGTGTCGCGTCGCGCCCGGCGACGGCCGCGACGAGCGCTGGCTCGAACACCGGAGTCGGCCGGTCGAGGCGGGCGCCTACGAGGGCGGGCGGGTGGAGCTGTACGTCGACGTGACCGAGCGCAAGCGCGCGGCGCTATCCCCGCGCGGCCGGCGCGACCAGTTCGAGTCGCTCGTCGACGCCGTCGAGGAGTACGCCATCTTCCGGCTCGACGCCGAGGGTCGCGTGCGGACCTGGAACCACGGTGCCGAGCGCCTGAAGGGGTACGACGCCGAGTCGGTCGTCGGCGAGCACCTCTCGACGTTCTACACCGAGGCCGACCGCGAGGCGGGCGTCCCCGAGCGGAACTTGGCGGCGGCGGCCGAGGCGGGCTCGGTCGAGGACGAGGGCTGGCGCCTCCGCGCCGACGGGACGCGCTTCTGGGCCGACGTGACGATCACGGCGATCCGCGGCGACGACGGCGACCTGGAGGGGTTCGCGAAGGTCACCCGCGACATGACCGAACGCCGCGAGTTCGAGCGGCGCCTCCAGCGCGAGCGGGCCCTGCTCGAACGCGTCCTCGACGCCATCCCGGTCGGTGTCTCGGTCTTCGAGGGCGACGAGGTCGTCCGGACCAACGAGACCGCCCGGGAACAGCCCCTCGACCTCGACCTCGACGGGTCGCCCGCGGAGTACGAGGCCGGCGACGCCGCTCTCTACGACGAGACCGGCAAACCGGTCCCGCCGACCGAGCGCCCATACGAGCGCGCCCGACGGACGGGCGAGCCCGTCAGGGACTGGATCGGGCGGATCGAACGCCCGACGGGCCAGCGGCGGTGGCTGTCGATCGACGCCGTGCCGCTGACCGACGCCGAGGGGGCGGTCGAGCGCGTCGTCCGCTCGACCGAGGACGTGACCCAGCTCAAAGAGCAGGCCCGACGGCTCGAACGGCGTCAGGTGGACCTGGAACACGAACTGGAGGAGGTGCTCGAACGGATCGACGACGGCTTCGTCGCCCTCGACGAGGACTGGCAGTTCACCTACGTCAACGAGCGAGCGGCCAAGCTGCTCGACCGGCCGCGCCGGGACCTGGTGGGCGAGACCCTCTGGAACGCCTTCCCGGAGACGATGGGCACGGCGTTTCAGGCCTACTACGAGCGCGCCCGCGAGACCGGCGAGTCGGTCTCCTTCGAGGAGTACTTCCCGCCGCTCGCGACCTGGTTCGAGGTGTCGGCCTACCCCTCCGAGAGCGGCCTCTCGGTGTACTTCCGGGACGTGACCGAGCGCAAGGCCCGCGAGCGGGAACTGGAGCGCTACGAGCGGATCGTCGAGACCGTCGAGGACGGCATCTACGTCGTCGACGGGGACGGCTACTTCACGCAGGTCAACGACACCTACGCCGCGATGGTCGACCGCGACCCCGAGGCGCTGGTCGGCTCGCACGTCTCGACGGTCGTCGACGAGGAGACCGCCGCGGCGGCCCGGCGGCTCGAAGACGCCCTGGCCGTCGACGACCGGGCGACGGCCACGCTGGAGGCGACGCTCTCCGACGCGGACGGCGAGGAGTGGGTCGGCGAGGCCACCTTCTCGTTGATGGAGCCCGCCGACGGGCCCGAGGCGGCCGACCGCGACGCCCACGAGCGCATCGCGGTCGTTCGCGACATCACCGAGCGCAAGGCCCGCGAGCGCGAACTCGAACAGTACGAGCGGCTCGTCGAGACGGTCGACGACGGCATCTACGCGCTGGACGACGACGACCGGTTCGTGCTCGTCAACGAGGCGTTCTGCGAGATGCTCGGCTACGAGCGCGAGGAGATACTCGGGATGCCCGCGACGGCGCTGTACGACGAGGAGTACGCCCCCGTCGTCGAGGAGCGGGCGGCGGCGGTCGCCGAGGGCGAACGCGACGCCGCGACCATCGAGTTCGAACTCCGGCGGGCCGACGGGAGCGCCGTCCCCGTCGAGACGCGCTACGAGCCGTTCCCCTACGGCGAGGGGACCGGCCGCTGTGGCGTCGTTCGGGATATCTCCAAACGTAAGGCACGCGAACGGGAACTGAAAGACCGGATTCGTCAACAGGAGGTGGTCACCGAACTCGGGAAGTACGCACTGGAGACGCAGGATGTCGACGTGTTGATGGCCGAAGCGTCGAATCTGGTCGCGGAGACGCTCGACGCCGACTACTGTAAGGTGCTCAACCTCGACGCCGAGGGCGAGGAACTGCTCCTCCGGCAAGGGGTCGGCTGGGACGAGGGAACCGTGGGCGAGGCGACCGTCTCGGCGGTCGATCGGAACTCGCAGGCGGCGCACACACTCGAAGCCAGCCACCCGATCGTCGTCGAGGATCTGGACGCCGAAGCGCGGTTCAGCGGCCCGGATCTCCTGACGGATCAC
>ENA-ORCR01000755-ORCR01000755.1-marine-metagenome-genome-assembly--contig:-NODE-755-length-13251-cov-4.196448_pt1 | contig 13251 bp, 13 predicted proteins | sample MGYA00237782_ERZ508514 | MGnify/ENA primary metagenome ERZ508514 (study PRJEB26185, sample SAMN06268960) | marine metagenome | isolation source: Eden Landing Ponds, San Francisco, CA, USA | place...
GGGCCCGTATCTCAGTCTGGTTAGAGAGAGCGGCTCATAACCGCTTCGTCCTTGGTTCAAATCCGAGCGGGCCCACTCTTTTTGCGACGAGCGAACGCGAGGAGCAAAGAGTGGAGTGCGAGGATTCGAGCCCTGGCAGACGCAGCGCGAGCGGAGCGAGCGACCGTCTGCCTCCGGTTCAAATCCGAGCGGGCCCATTCAGCATGTCACGAACGCCAGTGAGTGACTGCTGTATTCGTCCCGAGGATTTGAAGTAGACCTGTCGCGCGCAGCGAAGCGAGCACGTGGATGCGATGGTCATCTGTGACTGGGGCGGGTGGGACGGCCTCCAGACGGTCCTCGACCACTACCGCGGACCGGACACGCCCGAGGCGGAGCGCCGCGAGCGCGAAATAGTCGAGTGGTTGTATGGACAAAACGTTTGTATACAGGCTGCATACAACCGCCCATGAGCACGAGTATCCGGGTCAGCGACGAGACGAAAGATCTCTTAGAGCGACTGAAGCGCGACGATGAGACGTTTGACGAACTACTCCATCGGCTCGCTAGTGACGAGGAACCGATCAACATCGGCGCGTGGAGTAATGAGGAAGCGGACGAGGCCCGCGAAGCGGTCCGGCGTTCGCGGGAAAGCTTCGAGCGATGACGTTTCTCGATTCGTCCGTCATCATCGACCTGGTAGCGGGAGTCCCGGAAACCGTCGACCAGATGGAGGAGTACGAGACGCCGTATCTCACCTCGTCTGTCTGTGTATTCGAGGTTCTGAACGGGAAGCTCGGATCCGGTTCGACAGACGTCGTTTCCGCCCGGAACGACTTCGGCGGCGTACAATCACTGGATTTGACCGAAGACATCGCTCAAGAAGCAGCACGGATGCAGGACCGCCTGCTCGACGACGGACAGCGGATGGCCGCTCGTGACCTGCTTATCGCAGCGACCGCGCGAACGACGGGCGATCAGTTTGTCGTCGCGGATGGTGACTTCGAGACAGACCTGCTTCAGGACGTGATGCAGGTGACAAACCTGCGGAAGTAGTGCCAACCGGCGAACCCTGCTGGGAGTACGTTGGCAGTCACGATTATTCAGAAGCTTTGAGGTCAGAATTTGATCCCATCCGAGCAGGTGCACTTCGATATAAACCGGCCGCCGCTCAGTATTCGATGCTGTCTCCGACTGCGAGCGCTCCGGACTCGACGATATTGGCGTTCAGTCCGCCGCGGTGGACCAGCGCGTCGGCGGCGCCCTCTGTCTCGGCGAGCGATTCCATGTAGCTACAGGGTTCACACAGTCGGACGCCGACGAGGGTCGCGTCGCCGATTTGAAACTCGCTGTCGACCAGGTGGTTCAGCGGGACGTCCTGGGTCAGAATATTCCGTCGCGTTTTGGCAGGGTCTAATTCGACCCCCTCATCGCGGGTTGCGGCCTGGAGTGCCTCGGATTCGATGAGCGAGACGTCCGTTCCCTCGGGAAGGTCCTCCCGGCGGTCGTACAGTCCCTGTTCGCGAAAGTATCGATCACCACGGAGTCCGCGGCCGGCGACAGCGTCGACGGCGTCGCGGGCCTCCATCGGCTCGCCGGAATCCGGCGCGACGTAGATGCCTTCGACACGTCCCTGGGGTGTCATGCGGGAGAATCGATGGGCCGGAATAAATCGTTTCGGTGACAGCCAGTCCTTCAGATCGCGTCGGTCACCCACTCGATAGGGTGGCTGATCGGTGACCGAAGAGACCTCCTTACTCGACGATTATCGAGCCAGTCATCCCCGCGGCCTCGTGCGGGACGCAGTAGTACTCGTGGGTCCCCGTGGTCTCGAACGTGTGGACGTAGGAGTGACCGGACTGGACGGCGCCCGTGCCGTTATCCCAGCCCTCGGTCGCGGCTGACTCGGACTCGAAAGCACCGGATGCCCAGTAGGCTGCGTCTTCGGGGATCGAGTCCTCGTAGGCCGTGACGCTGTGGGGTTCTCCGCCGACGTGTTTCCAGGCGACCGTGTCACCGTTCGAGACGGTCAGTTCCTTCGGGGCGAAGGCGACGGCTTCCATGTCGACGACGTGGTCGGCGTCGTCCGGGACGCCTTCGACCACGTTGGGGCCGCCTTCAAGATCGGATTGCTCGTCGGAATGGCCGTCGTCGCTCTCAGCGCTCGATCCGTCCAGTGGCAGTTGCACTGGCGCGTTGTCGGTGCTGTCGACGATGGCGAACTGGGCGTACAGGGTTGCTTTGGCGAACGTGTCGGCCGCGGCCTCGACGTCGCCGCCCTCCGAAAGCGTCTCGCTGAACTCGTCGAGTTTCTCCTCGAAGGTCTCGTAGGCCTCGTGGTCGGCCTCCTCGATCAGGTCGTGGACGCGGGCCTCCTCGAAGTGAGCGAAGGTGTCCTTCAGGACCGAGGTTGCGGCGCCACCGGTCTCCCCACCGGCGTTCTCGACGACGGTGTAGGCCGATTTCAGGGCTGCGGCGTTGAACGACTTCGCGGCGGCGTAGACGTCGTCACCGTTGTCGGCAGCAGTCGCGACGGCGCCGAGTTCGTCCTCGAAGGCCTCGTAGACGTCGTGGTCTGCGTGTTCCAGCGCCTCGTGATAGCCACCGGCACCGGCCTCGAAGTGCTCGAAGGCACCCTGGGCGATCCCTCGGGCCCGTTCATCATCTCCGAGTGCGGCGAGGACTGCAGCGTCGAATCCGCGGGCGCCCATGAACGCGGCTTCGACGCCGCTCACTGCGGCCGTCGACCCAGCCTGCGTCTCGAAGTCCAGGAGTGCGCTCTGGGCACCCTCGTAGTGGGTCGCGACGCCGTCGTCGTTGCCCGCTTCGAAGGCGCTGACCAGCCCGTTGAGGTGTTCTTCCTCGAAGCGGTGATAGAGGGCTTCGCTGGTCGTCTCCATCCGCTCGTGGAAGTCGAGTTCGTTCGCCTCGAAGCGCTCGAAGAGACCGCTCGCGACGCTGGCCGCGGCACTGCCGTGGCCGAGCTGGTAGAGTTCGTACGCATCAGCCAGACGAGCGCGGAAGTAGCCGGCTTCCAGGAGGGGCGCCTTGGACCCGGCCAGTGCCTCGATGCCGCTGACGAGGTTCTCGTCGACGGTCGAGAGCCCTTCGTCGATACCGCTGGAATCGCCTTCTCCGGCGGCCGATTTGAGTGCGGAGAGACCCGATTCGAACCCTTCGTAGGCCTCGTGGTCTGCCTCCTCCAGGGCCTCGTGGGCCAGCGCGCCCTCGAAGTGAGCGAAGACGTCGCTCACCATCGTCGCCGCCTCGTCGTGGTCGCCCTGGACGGCGAGCCACTGACTGTCAGCGGCACGAGCCCGGTAGAGCGTCAGCGCGGCCGCGTGTGCGAAGTCAGTCGATGGGCCTCCGAGCGACGCGACCGCTGCGGCGTCCCAGCCCCGTGCCTGGAGCGTGGCGAGGTGGCCGGCGCCGGCGGCGGACTCGCTGGCGGCGAGTTCGTAACTCCCGTCGATGGCTGCACTGTACGCGGACGCTGCCTCGGCCTGCACGTCCTCGTTCGTTTCTGACTCCGCGGCCGAGGCGACGGCTTCCACGCTGTGTTCGAAGGTTTCGTAGATGTCCTGATTCGCCGATTCGAGGGCGTCGTGAACGCTGGCGTCCTCGAACTGTGCGAGGACGGCCTCCGCGGTGGCGTGCGCGCCGTCGAAATGACCGGCGGTGGCGAGTGCGGCGGCGTCGAGCACGCTCGCACCGAGCAGTTGCAGGTCGAACGCATGGCCAGTCGACGCTTCGACGATGGACCCCTGAGCGTCCCGGAGGTGCGTGGACGCCAGATCTACTTCCTCACGGATCCGTTCCCCGTCGCCAGCCTCGAGGCCCTCTGTCCGGAGTTCGTCGAGTGCTTCCTCGAACCCTTCGTAGTGGTCCTCGCTCGTGTGTTCGAGCATCTCGTGGGCGCCGTGCTCGCCGCTCGAGACTTCGAATCGCTCGAACGTCGACTGGGCGACGGCCGCACCCACGTCGTACTCCTCGGCGAGGCCGAGCGCGAGCGCGTCCCGGATGCGTGCTCGCATGGCGTTCCACTCCGTCGCGACAGCGACGGACGCCGACCCCGCCGGTGGGGACCCGGACCCCTCGCCCTCCGACTCGTTCGTCTGGGCACTTGCACCCTCGCTGTCGTCGCCACTCGAGGTCTGACACCCGGCCATTCCCAGTGCCGCTATCGATGCACCCGTCGCAAGGAACTCGCGTCTGAGTCGTTGCATTATGCTTTAGGCTCGCCTAAAGGGATAAAAGTCCATCGAAGTTTAGGCATGCCTAAAGATGCGAGGGATCGATCGTGTACGACTCACTCGAATCGGTAATTCAACTTTCAGAGACGTCGCGCTCGGAGGAATCGAAGCGAGAAAGAATGGCCACCCAGTCCCGGTCAGCGAGCGTCGTGCACAGTGGGACCCACCCTCACTGTTCGATTTCGTCGGTGCGGTCGGACTGGATCCAGGCGTGCTCGTTCTCCGGGTCGGCGATCATAGCCAGGCGGGCGTCACCGACGTCGTATTCCTCGTACGTTTCGCGAATTTCGTTGTCGGCGTCGTCGCTCATGGGCGTCGACATCAGATCGGCCCCCGTTCACCGTCGACGCGAACAGTGCCATCCGAATCGATGGTAACCTCGTGACCGTCGTACTCGAACTCGACTGCCGCGGAATCGCTCTGTTCGAACAGTCGGTCGAGCGCGTCCGTGTCGATAACGTCGTAGAGGGGCGGGTCCATGGTGAGGGGGTCCCGTTCGGTGACGGCCGCGATGGTGTTGATGACGTCGACGCTGATCCGAGAGGTATTCTTCGAGAGATCCGTTGCGTCCATTCTACTATCTACTCTAACGGTTACGCGTATCGGACTGTCCACAACGTGAATAACAGCGTCCGATTTTAGGGGTAATATGTATAGCGTCGCGTCGCGCTGGCATGCGGTTCGGAGCGTCGAACTGCTGAATATATCGCAGTACAGCACCCTGATGCGACCCCTGATTCGTGGAACTCAGTTCCGAGTCACTGTTGGACGACAGCAATAGCCCGTTTGCCGTGCCCCTTTCGTGCACGTCGCTGAAGAAAACTTGCCAATTTCGTATCGCGTTATTTGGTTTATATCTGCCGAATCGAACACCCGGTTCTCCCGAAAATGTGGCTCCGCTGACGAGTAGTGGGCACTGATTCGGGAAAATGACCCCGACAATCAGGCGATCTGCGCTTCGTACGACTCGGCGGAGAGCAGGTCGTCGAGTTCCGACTCGTCGGCCAGGTCGACTTCGATCAACCAGCCGTCACCGTAGGGGGCTTCGTTGATCAGTTCGGGCGCGTCGACGAGGTCGTCGTTGACGGCGGTGACCGTTCCGGAGACGGGTGCGTAGATGTCCGAGACTGCCTTGATCGATTCGACGACGCCGAAGTCCTCCTCGGCGGCAAGCTCGTCGCCCTCGCTCGGGAGGTCGACGAAGACGACGTCGCCCAGTTCGTCCTGGGCGAAATCAGAGATGCCGATGCGTGCGGTACCGTCGTCGACCTGCACCCACTCGTGTGAGTCGAGAAAGTGCAGATCCTGGGGAACGTTGAAGCTCATCTATCGAGGAATGGTGTGGTCGTCGTACGTGCTTTCTTCGGTTCGCCTCGGACTTCGACGTGAATCGCGTCGCCCGGATGGACGCGGTCGACCGGGAGATACGCCAGGCCGATTCCGTACCCGAGGGTTGGACTCATCGTTCCGCTCGTGATCCGTCCGAGCGGGTCGCCATCGGTCGTGGTCACCTGGTATCCCGCCCGGGGGACGCCGCGGTCGACCAGTTCGATCCCGTGCAGTTTCTCGTCGACGCCCTCGACGTCGACACCTTCGAGCGCGTCGCGGCCGACGAACTCGCTGTCGAGGTCGACGGCGAATTCGATCCCCGCCTCGTAGGGGTTCCGTGGGTTTTCCTCTGCGTCGAAGTCTTCCCCGGAGAGCAGGAACCCCATCTCCAGGCGGAGGGTGTCTCGTGCACCGAGGCCACAGGCCTGACAGTCCAGTGCCGACCAGACGGGTTCGGCCTCCTCCCACGGAACGACGAGTTCGAAGCCGGGTTCGCCAGTGTAGCCCGTTCGGGAGACGAGCGTCTCGACACCGGCGACCGGAGCGACGAACGTTTCGAACCTGGCTAGCTGGCCGAGGTCGGCGTCGGTCTCGTCTGCGAGCAGGTCTTCCGCGACTGGTCCCTGGAGCGCGAACATCCCGTGGCGCTCTGTCCGGTTCTCGACTGCGGCGTCCAGGTCCCACTCGTCTCGATGCTCGACCCAGTGGTCGGTCATCTCGACGTCGTGGCCGGCGTTCGGGACCACGAGGTAGTCGGCCCCCACCGACCAGTCGGTGGGTGGTCTGTAGACTATCGTATCGTCGAGGATGATTCCGTCCTCGTCCGTTATCGCAGCGTAGTTCACGTCGCCTGGCTCCAGGTCCGACACGTCGTTCGTCACGAGCCGATTCGTCAATCGGCCAGCGTCGGGGCCCGAAACGGCGATCTGTCCCATATGTGAGACGTCGAAGCGGCCGACAGTCTCGCGGACGGCCTCGTGTTCGCGCCGGATCGACTCGAACTCGACGGGCATCTCCCACCCCCCGAATTCGGTGAGCGACGCGTCGCTCTCCTCGTGGACCGCCGCGAGCGGCGGCTGTCTGAGCGCCATATCCCGGGTTCCGCCCGCCAGCGCCGTAACTGTTGCCGTCGCAGTCCCCCGAAATCGGGGCTACCCGTCTGAATTAGACCGTTCCAGCGCGCGTGGTCTATTCGTCCCCTGTGGTCCGATGTCTGACGCTCTCAACCCCATGGTGCTATATCGAATCAGCTGTGTCGTGGAACGCGTCTGCTGATCGGGAGCAAACACGAGGACCCGAATTTCACGGCTCTGTCCGCCGAAGGGAGGGTACGGCCCGCGATTCGACCCACCATTGCCCGTACTGACTGCACCGCGTCTCTCCGGGACGCCATCGGGAGCGCAGACTCTCCCGAACTCTCCCCTTCTCTCCCCGACTGTTCCGCTCCACCACACACACGGGCGAGGTGCGCGCAGGAAGTTTCGAACGGTTCATCGAGGATGTTTCGAACGGTTCTTCGAGTTTGTTCGCTGCACCGTGGGGACATCGGATTGGGTCGCCGCGGGTGGCAAACTGATTCACCGGGAACCGCGCACGTGGCTGGACGACTGTCAGGCGTCTCGGACGAGCGACTCGCGTCCCGGTGTCTGTGGAGGCAAACCGACACACCGTCCAAAGATTAGATGCATCTAATTCTATAATTCGATCAGAACTATTATTGTGTTGGTGTCACCAAGGTTCAGTTGATGACTGACTCGAATGCGACGACGCTCGGACGGCAACCATCGCGGCGTGCGGTACTTGCCGCTGGGTCGACAGTGGTTCTCGGCGGACTCGCGGGCTGTATCGGTGGGGGGACTGCGGGGTCGGGCGCGGCAGATGGGACCGAGAGCGACGATACCAGCGACGGAACTGACGAGGGAGATGGACCGGTCGCGGCGGCCTCCTTTTTCAGTTTCTACGACTTCGCGCGGAATATCGCCGCCGACACACCGGTCACGATCGAAAATCTCGTTCCGACGGGACTCCACGGCCACGGGTGGCAGCCCAACTCCCAGGTCACCAAGCAGATTATCGAGGCCGATGCGTTCATCCACGTCGGCCCGGGCTTCCAGCCATGGGCCGACCGTGCGATCCAGACGCTGAAAGACGACGACGTCGACACGCAACTCATCAACTCGCGGAAAGGCGTCGAACTCGTCGACCTCGCAGCGACGCTCGACCCGGACGAGGAAGGCGTCGGGAAACAGCAGGGCAAAGACCCGCACTTCTGGCTCGACCCCCACCGGGCGAAGACGTCCATCGACAACATCACCGAGGGACTCGTCGACCTCGCGCCCGAGTACGAGGACGTCCTCCGGGAGAACTCGGAGACCTACAAGTCAGAGACTATCGACCAGATCGACGCGGATTATCAGGCCATCTTCGACGCTGCCGAGCGCGACGTTGTGCAACTGGCCGCCCACAACGCGTTCCAGTACATCGGCGTTCGGTACGGCGTGCGGATGCGTCCCCTCGTCACCAACCTCGCCGCCAGTGGGGACGTGGCACCCGAGGACATCGCCGACGCGAAACGCGTCATCGAAGACAACGACATCGAGTACATCGCGAACGGCGTCTTCGAAGCGCGTCGCCCCGCCGTCCAACTCATGGAGGAGACGGACGTATCGGCGTACTTCCCCGTGACGCCGTACGCAGGTGTCCGCGAGGACTGGGTCGAGAACGACTGGGGCTACGAGGAGATCGCCTACAACGTCAACATGCCCACCTTCGAGGTCGTCCTCGGCAACAAGTCACCCGAAGCGGTTGGCTACGACGGCTGGGCCGACGAATGGAGGAATTTCGAATGAGCGCGGACACCTCCACCGAACAACGGGTTGGGGCCCGCGACGGTGCCGACACCGCCGACGCCGCCGACGAGACGGCGGCGACGACCGAGACGACCGACTCGTCGCGCTCGGCCGACCCGGTCATCGAACTGTCGGACGTCGAGTTCGGCTACACCGCGACGCCGGTCGTGCGAGACATCTCGCTGGCCATCGAGCCCGGCGAGTACCTCGCCGTGGTCGGACCGAACGGGTCGGGCAAGTCGACGCTGATGAAGCTCATGCTCGGCCTCCTCGAACCGGACCAGGGGACGGCGACGCTCTTCGGCGAATCGGCCCACCGCTTCGACGACGGCCAACGGGTCGGCTACGTGGCCCAGCACGCCAGCGCCTCGAAGGAGATGCCGATCACCGTCCGCGAAGTCGTCAAGATGGGACGATTCCCCCACGTCGGCTTCGGTACCCTCTCCAGCGAGGACTGGCAGGTCGTCGACGAAGCGCTGGTGACCGTCGGCATGGGCGAGTTCGCGAATCGCCGCATCACCCAGTTGTCGGGCGGCCAGCGCCAGCGGGCGTTCATCGCGCGGGCGCTCGCCAGCGAAGCCGAGATGCTGGTCCTCGACGAGCCGACCGTCGGCGTCGACGCCGAATCGGTCGACGCGTTCTACGACCTGCTCGAATCGCTCAACGACCAGGGCATCACCGTCCTCCTCATCGAACACGACCTCGGTGCGGTCACCGACCACGCCGACCGCGTGGTCTGTCTCAACGGTCGAGTGCATTTCGACGGCCCGACCGAGGAGTTCGTCGACAGCGACGCGCTGGCTCGCGCGTTCGGCACCGCCGCGAACCTCGCGGGTGACGGGGGATGACTGGGGCCATCCTCACCTGGCTCGTCGCCGCAGTCCTCGACCCTGTTGCCAACCTCTCCGCAGCGGGACTCTCGCTCGGTGTGGGACTCCCCGAGACGATGGCGGCACTCCAGTCAAGCCCGCTCGACTCCGTGCTCGCGCCGCTGTACTGGGTGCTCGACCAGTGGTCGGGCTTCGTCGGCTGGATCGCGAAGTGGACCGGTCTCCAGGTGCTCGAATACAACTTCATGCACCGGGCGATCCTCGTCGGGCTCTGCATCGGGGTGATGGCCCCGCTCATCGGGACCTTCCTCGTACACCGCCAGCTAGCCCTCATCGGTGACGCGCTGGCCCACACCGCCTTCGCCGGCGTGGCGATCGGACTGTTCCTCAACGCGACGATAGAGCTTGGCGTGACGCCGTACCTGACTGCCGTCGTCGTCGCGATGATCGCGGCGCTGCTCATCGAACTCATCTCGGAGGTGACCGACGCGTACAACGACGTCTCGATGGCCATCGTCCTCTCGACGGGGTTTGCCCTGGGGACGACGCTCATCAGCATCAACGCCGGGGGACTGACCGTCAGCATCGACCAGTACCTCTTCGGGAACCTCTCGACGGTCACCTCACAGAGCGCCGCGGTGTTGCTCGTCCTCTTTGCGATCATCGTCAGCGTCGTCGCCGTGACGCGCAACCAGCTGCTGTACGTCACCTTCGACGAGACGGCAGCGCGGGTCTCGGGCATCCCCGTCGACTGGTACAACCGGATCGTCGTCATGCTCACCGCGATGGTCGTCGTCGGCGCGATGCAGATCATGGGGGTCATCCTCGTCGCCGCGATGCTCGTGGTGCCGGTCGCCGGCGCCTCGCAGGTCGCCCGCAGTTTCAACGAGGCCTTGCTGGTCTCCATCGTCCTCGCGGAACTGGCCGTGCTCATCGGCATCGGCCTCTCCTACTACGCGGGCGCGACCGCTGGCGGTGTGGTCGTGCTCGTCGCCGTCGCCATCTACGTCCTCGCCGTCGCCATCGGCAAGGTCCAGACCGCCGCCGGTGAGGAGTCGACGCCCGAGATGGGCAGCATCGACGTCCAAAGCGGTTCTTCGTCGGACTGACGCCGTGTCCGTTCCGTTTGTGCCCACTGTTTCGCACAGTTTCTGGGGCTGAAACTGTGTTGCCCTTTATACGTCGATGCCGGCTGTCGGATCGAGCGCAATGGTTCCCAGACCGATCCGTCGTCGATTCGCCCTCCCATCCGACCGGGCTCGCCCACCGGGTGGCGCAGCAGCTATCGCTCGGGAGGTCTCTCGATGAAAGACGCTCTCGAACGTCCGCTGGAGTTCGTGACCCAGCACAACGTCATCGTGCTGGTGCTCATGCTGGTGCTCTCGGCCGGGGTCGTCGCTGGCGTCGGTCAGCTACAACTGGAGAGTCAGACCAACAGCAGTAACGCCGTAGGCGACACCGAAGTCGCCCAGAAACTGGACTACATCCAGGCCAACTACGGCACGAACGAGAGCGACGAAAACGCCACCTCAGTGCGTCCCGCACCGGTGTACGTCCGGAGCGAGACGGGGAACGTGCTCTCGAAGGCTGCACTGCTGGACTCCTTGCAGTACCAGCAACAGGTGCTCGAAAACGAGTCGGTGGCGAGTAGTCTCGGCGACCGCGAGCCCTACGGGATCGCAAACGTGGTCGCGAAGCGACTCGCTGGGTCGGAGTCAGCGTCCCTGGAAGCGCAAGTGAGTGCGCTGGAATCGGCCAGTGCGGCCGAAGTCGAGCGCGCCGTGACGTCGACGCTCACCGAGGGGTCGGCCACGATAGCGTTGCTCCCCGACGACTACGAACCGGGGACGGCGACGGCGTCCAGCCGTCGGATGCTCTTCCGGTTCGAGGACGGCGAGGATGGCGGCTCGGTGGCCAGGACCCGCTCGGCGGCGACCGCAGCCCTCTACGAGGCCGCGCGAGACACCGAGCGACCCGAGCACTTCACGCTCGGCGAACACGCCATCCACGACGCTAACTCCGTGTACAGTCAGCAGATGATCGAACTCATCGTCCCGCTCGCGCTCCTGGCGATCCTTGCGGTGCTGGCGTTCTCGTATCGCGACCTCGTGGACGTGATCGTCGGCTTCAGCGGCGTCATTCTCTCTGTCCTGTGGATGTTCGGCATCCTCGGTTGGCTACAGATCCCGGCCGGGATGACGTTGATCATCGGCCCGGTACTCATCGTCGGCCTCAGCGTCGACTACGGATTGCACGTATTCATGCGCTATCGAGAGGAACGCGAGGCGCGAAGCGCCTCGGAAGACCGAGCGGGGAGCGCGAGGGGCGAAGCCACTCGGTCCGGTGAGCGGGGAGCGGAGCGACCCGCGAGCAACGCGACCCGCGAGGAACGTGGCGCGAACGAAGACATCCGCGAGCCGATGGTCCGAAGTCTCTCGTCGGTCGCCGTGGCGCTCGGCCTGGTCACGCTGACGGCCGCGGTCGGCTTCCTGTCGAACGCGACTAACGAGTTTGCGATCATCAAACAGCTCTCCCTCGGTATCACGCTCGGCGTTGTCTCCACGTTCGTGATTTCGCTGACGCTCGTGCCGGCGCTGAAGGTGACCGTCGACAGCCTGCTCGAACGGGTTGGCCTCGACCGGCGCAAGGCGCCGCTCGGGAAGACGCGACTGCTCGAACCCCTCCTGGGAAGCGGCGCGAACCTCGCCAAGCGGGCGGCACCGGCGGTTATCGTGCTGGCGCTCGTCGCCGGATCGGCCGGTGCCGTCGCCTGGACGGACCTCGACCGCCAGTCCGTCCAGCAGAGCAACGACGCCGTCGCCGACTGGAAGCAGACTCTCCCCGGTCCGCTGGCCTGGGAGACTCACGAATTCGACACGCAGAACCGGTACGTCGAGAACCACTATCGAGCGGCGGGCGAGGATGCCCAGCGACGGTCGATGGTGCTGCTCGAAGGCGACGTGACCGCGCCAGCGGCGCTTTCGGCCGTCCAGACTGTCCACGATGCCTCCCCCAAACAGGACGTCGTGTTCCAGCGAGACGGATCGGTTCCCGTCGTTTCGCCCCTCTCGGTCATGCAATCGGTCGCCACGTCGAACGACGAGTTCGCGCAGGTGTACCGTGCGGCCGATACGGATAGCGACGGCGTTCCAGACCGGAACGTCGCTGGTGTCTACGACGCGCTCTACGCCGCGGCGCCCGATCAGGCGAGTCGCGTTATCGAGCGCACCGACGGGGAGTACCGCTCGCTTCGCGTGGTGGTCCCGATCAGTGACGCTGCGACTTACACCGGGCAGGCCGACGCGATGCAGGCAGTGGCCGGGAGCGTCGACGCTGAGAGCGTGCGTGCGATTGCGGTTGGCGCGGGGACGGTGAACGAGGCAGAGCTAAACCAGACCGCCGATAGCATCCTGCGGACGCTCATCATCGCGCTCGGGGCTGTCGGGCTCTTGCTCACCATCATCTATCGACTCGCGACCGGAAGTGCGACCCTCGGTGCGGTGACGTTCGTTCCGATCACGCTCGTCACGGCCCTGGTCGTGGGCGGGATGTACCTGCTCGAAATCCCGCTGACGTTGCTGACGGCGCTCCTGCTCAGTCTCGTCATCGGCCTCGGCATCGACTACAACATCCACGTCAGTGACCGGTTCGCCCAGGAACTGGAGCGCGGGCAGTCCGTCACCGGCGCGCTCCACACCGCTGTCACCGGCACCGGTGGCGCGCTGCTTGGCAGCACGCTCACCTCGGTCGGTGCCTTCAGCGCGCTGCTCCTGCACCCGCATCCCCAGATCCAGAGTTTCGGGACGCTCGTCGTCCTCGCACTGTCGCTGTCGTTCGTCGTCGCCGTGTTCGTCCTGCCGAGTCTCCTCCTCGTCTGGGCTGACTACGGGAGCGTCGGAGCGGTCCGGAGCGAGTCCGCGAGCCGCGACGCCCCGGTCGCCCAGGACTGAGCGCCCCCGGAACACCTCATTTTTTTGTCGCACCGTGGCCCCGGCCCTATCGGCTCGAGCG
>ENA-ORCR01000756-ORCR01000756.1-marine-metagenome-genome-assembly--contig:-NODE-756-length-13251-cov-2.980188_pt1 | contig 13251 bp, 10 predicted proteins | sample MGYA00237782_ERZ508514 | MGnify/ENA primary metagenome ERZ508514 (study PRJEB26185, sample SAMN06268960) | marine metagenome | isolation source: Eden Landing Ponds, San Francisco, CA, USA | place...
CAGTGCTGCCGACGCGCCGGTCGTCGGCCGGGCGCTCGAATCGGTCGCGGCGACCGACAGCGGCTCCAGGACAGTCGAAGCGTTCGTGGGTCGGGCGTCGACGGCCGGAAGCGACGACGAGAACGTCGAGCAACTGCGGGCCGAGCTCGCTCGGAAAGAGGAGACAATCGAACAGTTAGAGGACCGACTGGACGACCTCGAAGCGGCCGTCGAGCAACTGGCCAGTGGGAACCCGCGACCTGCCTCGGCGGACGATTAGGGCTGCAACCACCGGGTGGGCGGCGAATTACCGGCTATGAGGGACAGAACCAGCTATTTTCGACCCTTCCCGGATTTTTATTGGGTAGAAAACATCATTTAGTGTCATTCGGCACCCAGCGACGGGCGGTCGAGGAGCTTTACAATGTCAGAGGCACCCGATTCAGAGAACGTGGATTCGACCGAGGCGACTGAGTCGCTGGCGACGATGGCGGTCGTCTCGAACTACAAGGTTCTGGGGCAGTTCACCGACTACCAGGGCGCCGGCGTGCTGGGACGGAACGACGCCGGGAGCGGGACGCCCATCGGCGTGCAGGGGGCAGTGCCGAACAGTAGCAGTGGGTACGGGCTGGCGACGCCAGACGATATGCGGCTGGCGGGGATCCTCGACACCGACGAGACCGACTTCAGGGTGCAGGCGGGGACGACATCAACCAAGGAAGGACAGAACGTGATCCTTGGGCACGCGAGTAACCACGTCGCGGACGCCGTGGTTGGCGCGACGATCGGTGGCGGCGGGTGGGACGACGGAGCCGTCGCGTTCACCAATGAAGTGTACGATAACTACAACACGATCGCAGGCGGCCAGCGAAACGTCGCTGGATCGCCGAACGACGACGATCCGACCACATCGGAGTACGCGACGATTGGTGGGGGCTACAATAACGTGGCGGCCGGTGAAGCTTCGACAGTCGCTGGCGGGGATAAGAACCAGGCGAGCGGATACGCCGCGACCATCGCAGGTGGGTCCAATAACAGTATACATTCGATGGCCACCGAGGCGACGATCGGTGGGGGCGGTAGCAATTCCGCAGAGAGGGGCCGAGCCACCGTCGCAGGCGGCGGGGGGAACGCAGCGAGGGGAGAGAAATCGACGATCGGCGGGGGCTTCGGCAACGAGGCCACGCTGACCGCTGCGACTGTCGGCGGCGGTGATTCCAACAGAGCCTATGCACAGTACGCGACGGTTGGCGGCGGACAGAACAACGAGGGCAGCGGCAAAAACGCGACAGTTAGCGGCGGCGATTCGAACCTCGCCTTTGGCGAGTGGTCGGTCGTCGGTGGTGGCCAGTACAACGACGTGATGGCGAGCCACGCGACGATCGCCGGCGGCGGCAGCACCGACGGCACCGACGCGACGGGCAACGCGGTCTACGACGACTACGGTACAGTGGGCGGCGGCGGGAACAACCAGGCTGGGATGGACGACAGTACCTCCAATGCCATCTACGCCGTCGTCGGTGGCGGCCAGGACAACACGGCCTCGGCCGCTCGCACGACTGTCGGCGGTGGAGAGGCTAACACCGCCAGTGCCCAGCACGCGACCGTCAGCGGCGGGACGAGCAACAGTGTGACTGCCGCGAAAGGGACGGTCGCCGGCGGGGGGAAAAACCAGGTCCAGGAGACCCAGGCCGTCGTCGTCGGGGGGGTCGAGAACATCGCATCCGGGACACAGTCGGTGGTCGCTGGCGGCTTCGACAACGAAATCAAGTCTGGTGCACTCCAGGCAGCCGTTGGCGGTGGGTACTTCAACATCGCCGATGGCGACCGCGCGACGATCCCCGGTGGGAGAGGAAACAAGGCGACCGGGAAGGTCAGTTTCGCCGCCGGCTACCGCGCTCAGGCCGTCGACGATGGCGCATTCGTCTGGGCCGATGACCAGGGTGCCACGAATTTCAGTTCTTCCGGTCAGGTCGGTACCTCCGATCCCACCGGTGCAAATACGTTCAGCGCTCGCGCCTACGGTGGGGTTCGGTTCGCCACGGGGTCGAGCAAAGTGACCTACATCTCTTCGGGGTCGACGGGCTGGTCGATCTCCTCTTCGCGAGCGGTCAAGACCAACGTCAGCCCCTTCGAACCCGACGCCGCACTCTCCGGTGTCGAAGAGATGGACGTCTGCACCTGGGAGTACGAAGACGAGGACGGCGAGGGTGCAGGCGTGACCCACGTCGGGCCGATGGCCGAGGACTTCCACGAGGCCTTCGAGGCCGACCTGGGTGATAGCGACGAGCACATCAACTCCATAAACGCCGACGGGTTGGCCTTCGCCGCCATCCAGGGCCTCTCGGAGCGGCTCAAGCGGAAGGAAGAGCGGATCGACGAATTGGAGGCCGAGAACGAACAGTTGCGCGAGCGCCTGGAAGAGATCGAGGCACACGTCGGACTGGACAACGGGACCTGATCCTCGCCAGCATCACGATCACCCGGCCAGTGCGATATCGAGATACAGCATGACAACGACCCCGAGCATGAGCCCGAGCGTCGCGACGCGTTCGTGGCCGCGGGTGTGGGTCTCGGGGACGATCTCGTCGCTGATGACGAACAGCATCGCGCCGGCGGCGAAGCCCATCGCGTAGGGGAGGATCGGCGCGGCAAGCGTGACCGCCAGCGCGCCCAGCAACACCAGCGGGATCTCGACGATCCCCGAGCGGATCCCGGTGATCGCGGCGTAGAACCGGCGGTCGAGGCCGGCGTTGATCGCGGCGACCGAGACGGCCAGCCCCTCGGGGATGTTCTGGATGCCGATGGCGAGCATCAGCGCGACGGCGCTGCCGACCGACGCGTCGCCGGCCGCCGCGGAACCGAAGCCGACCCCGACCGCGAGCCCCTCGGGCATGTTGTGCAAGGTGATCGCGAGGATGAACAGGACGACCGAGGCCAGACGGTCGTCGTCGACCGGCAGCGTCTCGCCGGGGGCGGCCGCATCGTCGCGGCGCCTGCCGGTCAGGAGGTAGTGAGCGTGCGGGACGAGCACGTCCGCGCGGTCGAGCGCGAGCGCGCCCAGGAGAATCCCGCCCAGCACCGGCAGCGGATTCCCGCCGGGCGTCGCCTCGATCCCGGGGAGGATGAGACTGGTGAAACTCGCCGCGAGCATGACGCCCGCGGCGAACCCCAGCGCCCCGTCCAGGGCCCACTCGGAGGGGTCGCGCCAGACGAACACCAGCGACGCCCCCAGGAGATTCAGCCCGGCGATGACCAGCCCGCCGACCAGCGCCTGGACGAGCAGCGTCTGGGCGCCCAGCGTCTCGACGAGCATCTCGACCGGCCCAGCCATTACTGAATCGGGCGACGCGGCCCGCTCATATAAAGGTCGGCCGTAAGTATACCTGCGCGCCGGCCCAACGGACCGGTATGAACGGCCAGGCACTCGTCGAGGCGGTCCGGGAGTCGCAGGCGACGGAACTGGATCGGCTGGGGTCGGACAAGTACCTGATCGCCGCGACCGGCGCCGACCTGGAGCGGGCGCCGGTCCTGCGGTCGGTGGCCGAATCGGCAGCGAGCGGCCGGGACGCCTTCCGGCGGTGGGCCGAGGCGGCGACCGGCGAGGCGGCGACGGCCTTCGAGACCGCCGCCGACGTCGAGGTCGACCACTTCGACCGCGTGGCGGAGTCGCTGGCCGCGCTGCCGGACGACGGGGCCGACGCCGCGGCGACGATCGACGGCGGCGACGCCCCGCTGACCGACGCGCTGGCCGGCTTCGAGGACCCCGCCGAGCGGGTCGCGGCCGCGTTCGTCGGCCGCCCGCTCGTCGCCGACCGGGCGCTGCTACAGGTGGTCAACTTCTTCGTCAACGAGGCCGACGAGAACCGGGCGGACCTGGCGCGGGAGCTGCGCAGTGACGCCCAGCGCCGGCTCGACGAGGGCGCCGACCTGCTCGATGCGGTCTGCGAGACCGACGCCGACTACGAGCGCGCCCGGCGGGCCGCCGAGGAGGTCGTCGCGGCGGCCTACGACGACTACGCGACGGCGCTCGAAGCGATGGGCGTCGACCCGAAACCCGTGTGCTAGAGCCGGGGCCGACCTCAGCCGTCCCGTCCGGGCCGACGAGCACCGGGGGCGACCACTCGGCACGCAGACGGACTGCACGCGTCGACCGACCCGCAACCGGGCTTATCCTCTCGCGAGACGTACAGGATCGTATGAGTCAGACCACGGAGTTAGAGGAGCCGAGCGCCCCGCGGAAGGTGCTCCGGACGGTCACGCCGGGGTCGAAGCCTCGGCCGGACATGGAGATGGACGCCATCGGCTGGGGGGTCTTCCTCGGGATGGTGATCCTGCTGGTGCCGCTGTTGCCGTTTCTGGTCGTCCTCTGGGCGTTCACGAAGGCGCTCGATTACCTCGCGAGTCAGCGCGGGGAGTGAGGAGACGACCGCGAACGCCGCGAGCCGTCCTCGACCGACCGCGAACGGCTCACTCTTCGGCCTCGCGGACCGCCGACCACACGCGCTCCTCAGTGAGCGGCATGTCGACGTGGTCGATACCGAAGGGGGCGAGCGCGTCGCAGACGGCGTTGACGACGGCGGGCGGGGCGGCGATGGTGCCCGCTTCGCCGATGCCCTTGACGCCGAGGTCGTTGGTAGGGCTGGGCGTGACGGTCGCCTCGGTCTCGATATCGGGGACGTGGAAGGATCGGGGAACGGCGTAGTCGAGCATCGAGTCCGTTTCGAGAGTCCCGTCGTCGGCGTAGACGGCCGATTCGTAGCGGGCCTGGCCGATGCCCTGGGCGACGCCGCCGGCGACCTGGCCCTCGACGATGGCGGGGTTGATCCGCTCGCCGCAGTCGTCGAGCGCGACGTACCGCTCGATGTCGACGGCGCCGGTCTCGGGGTCGACGGCGACGCTGACGACGTGTGTCCCGAAGGTGTAGGCCGTCGCGTCCTGCTCGAAGAACGTCGTCGCTTCGAGCCCGGGGGCCAGGTCCTCGGGGACGCCCCAGCCGTAGGCCGCCTCGGCCACGTCGGCGAAGGCGCGGGTCTCGTCGGTGTGGTCGGGCGCCGAGAAGACGCCGTCGGAGTACTCGACGGCCGACTCGGGCGCGTCGAGCAGGGCGGCGGCCAGCTCCCGGGCCTTCGCGCGGACGGCGCGGGCGCTCTCGGCGACGGCGTTGCCGCCGGTGATGGTCGAGCGGCTGCCGAAGGTGCCGGTGCCCTGGGGGATGGCGTCCGAATCGCCCTCCCGCACGTCGATCGCGTCGGGGTCGGCCCCCAGTTCGTCGGCGACAATCTGGGCGTAGGTGGTCCCGTGGCCCTGGCCGTGGGAGTGGGTGCCCGCCGAGACGGTGACGGTGCCGTCGGGGTGGGCGCGGACGACCCCGCTCTCCATCCCGCCGCCGGTCGATTCGACGTAGCACGCGAGACCGACCCCCAGATACCGCCCGTCGTCGTCGCGGTCGGGCCGGTCGCGCAGGTCCGCCCAGCCGGCGGCGTCGAGCGCCTCGTCGAGGCCGAGTTCGTAGTCGCCGCTGTCGTAGGTGGCGCCGACGGCCGTCTCGTGAGGGAACTCGGTGATCTGGTTCGCGCGGCGGAGTTCGGCGGGGTCGAATCCGAGTTCGCGCGCGGCGGCGCCGACGAGGCGTTCGGCGACGTAGTTGGCCTCCGGGCGGCCGGCGCCGCGGTAGGAGTGGATCGGGGCGGTGTTGGTGAAGACGGCGCGGGTCTCACAGTGGATCGCGGGGATGTCGTACTGGCTCGACAGGAGCGAGCCGTACCAGCCGGGCATGCCGAGGCTGCCGCCGAGGCCGTAGGCGCCGACGTTAGCGTCGGTCTCGACGGCCAGCCCTCGGATGGTCCCGTCGTCGTCGACGCCGATCTCGGCGGTGGTGCGGTGGTCGCGGCCGTGGGCGCCCGCGAGGTAGTTCTCGCTCCGCGTCGCGGTCCACCTGACCGGTCGGCCCAGATCCATCGCCGCGAACGCCGCGGCGGCCTCGCCGGGGTGGTGGTGGCCCTTGTGGCCGAAGCCGCCGCCGACCGAGGGGGCGACGACGCGGATGTCGCTCTCGGGCAGGCCGAGGGTGGTCGAGAGCTTCCCGCGGTGGCCGTGGGGCGACTGGCTGGTCAGCTCGACGGTCAGCCGCTCGTCGCCGGCGTCCCAGCGGGCGACCGCGGCTCGCGGTTCGAGGGCGTTCGGGATCAGGCGGTTGTTCGTCAGGTCCAGCTCGACGGTGTGGTCGGCGTCGGCGATGGCCTCGTCGGTCGCCGCGCGGTCGCCGAGTTCGGAGGTGGCGGCGACGTTGTCGGGCGCGTCGTCGTACAGCGTCGGGGCGTCCGGCCGTTGGGCGTCGCGCTGGTCGACCACGGTCGGGAGCGAGTCGTACGTGACTTCGACGGCGTCGGCGGCGTCGCGGGCGCGGTAGCGGTCCGCGGCGACGACCGCGGCGACCGGCTGGCCCTGGTAGCGCACGCGGTCGCGGGCCAGCACCGGGTGGCCCGGCGGGTCACAGTCCAGGCCGTGGGTGGAGATCGGGAGCACGCCCGGGGCCTCGGAGGCGGCCAGGTCGTCCCAGGTGTAGACGGCGAGGACGCCCTCCATCGATTCGGCCGCGGCGGTGTCGACGGCCTCGACGTCGGCGTGGGCGGCCTCGCTCCGGGCGAAGGTGAGATAGGTCAGGTCGGGGTGGTCGACGTCGTCGGTGAAGGTGGCGTCGCCGGTCAACAGCGCCGCGTCCTCCCGGCGGTCGACGGACTCGCCGACCAGGGTGTCCGGGTCGTCGGCGCCCTCCTCGGAATCGTCGTCCGGCGGGTCCGCCTGCGTGTCGTCGGTCATGGGCGTACGTGCGGCGACAGCGGCTAAACTGTTGTCCCGGTCACGGTCCATCCTCGCGGTTACGGCCCCGCGGACGCGACGGCGTCAGCCCAGCGAGACGGAACTGACCGACTGGGAGCGCTCGGCGTCCCAGAACTCCAGGCGCTCGACGGTCCAGTCGATGGGCTCGATCGGGGTCTCACACAGGTCGGCGGCGCGCTGGACGGACCCGCCGCGGGCGACGGTGACGTGGGGGGTGTAGTCGTCTCCCTCCACGTCGTCGACGGGGTCGAAGCGCTCGCACAGCCGCTCGTGGAGCGATTCGAGGCCGGGGCTCTCGACGGCGAGGTAGACGACGGGCCCCTCGCCGCGGGGCACGTCGGTGAAGGCGTCGACACCGGTGACGCGGACTTCGAAGGGGGGTTCGCCGCGGAGGACCTCCCGGGCGCGGGCTTCGAGTTCGTGGTAGGCGGCGGCGTCGCCGCGGCCGAGGCGCTTGGCGACGAGCGTGTGCTCGCCGCGCTGGCGGCGGTCGGCGGTCCCGAGACGGGCGCCCAGGTCGCGGGCGAGCGAGGCGACCGTCCCGGGGACGGGGACGTTCAGACTGTACACGCCTGTGCGGAGGAGTGTCGCGCCGAAAAGGCCGTCGTTCGCTGCGCCGGGACGGCGGGTCGCCGGGGTCCGTCGGTCAGATGCGGTCGAGCAACCAGAGGACGATGAGGACGACGATCACCAGGCCGAACAGCGACTGGAAGGGCCCGAGCACGATGTCGATGATCAGGTCGAGCACCTCCAGCGCGAGCCAGACGACGACCAGCGCGAGCACGATCTTCAGCAGCGTCTCGACTTCGATGTCCGCCCGTGTGTCCATGCCGACCACGTAGGAACCGCTGGGCAAGTGCCTTTGGGGACGTGTCAGCGGGACCGAGGGCACGCGCGACCACGAAAGACTTTCCGCCGTTCGCGCCGATCCGACTGACGATGCAAGAGGCGTCGCGGGGGGCCGTCGTGTCGGTCGTCGTCGTACTGTGCTGTCTATCGGCCGTCGGGCCCGCTCTGGGGGCCGCGGACGGACCGACCGGAGCGGTCCAGCAGGGGCCGGTCGAACGGAGCATCGCCGCCCAGGGGGGGCCGGCCCAGACCGGGGCGCCGCGGCCGTTCCAGTCGGCGGTCGACCCGGACGTGGTCGTCCTGCGCGCGGCGGTCGCCGCGGACGGCACCGCCCAGTGGACCGTCGAGTTCCGCGTGCGACTGGACGACGAGAACGCGACCGCCGCCTTCGAGTCGGTGCAGGACGACGTCGAGGCGGACCCCTCGTCGTTCACGACGCAGTTCGCGACGGGGATGGCCCGGACGGTCGCCAGCGCCGAGAACGCCACCGGCCGGGAGATGGCACTGGAGAACGTGACCGTCACCGCGACCCGGGAGCAACTGCCCCAGGAGTACGGCGTGCTGACCTACCGGTTCGCGTGGACGAACTTCGCGGCGGTCGACGGCGACCGCCTGCGGATGGGCGACTCGCTGTCGGGCTTTTTCCTCGACAGCGAATCGGCGCTCGTGCTGTCGTGGCCCGCGGGCTACGAACGGCAGTCGGCGACGCCCGCCCCCGACGCGACGGGCAACGGGTCGGTCACCTGGCGCGGTCCCGCCGACTTCGGGCCGAACGAGCCGCGCGTGGTCGCCGCGCCCGCGGGCGGTGGTCTCCCCGTGACAGCGCTCGCGGGCCTGCTCGTCGTGCTGGTCGCCGCAGTCGCCGCCGGGGGATGGCTCTACCGCACCCGGTCGAGCGACGACGGGGCGGCCGCGGGCGGCGCCGCGGCGACCGCCGAGCCCGACGAGTCGCCGGCGAGCGGCGCCGCGGCGGCGGACACGGACGGCGACGGCGACGCGGACGAGACGGCGGACGAACCCCCGGCGGAACTGCTCAGCAACGAGGAGAAGGTGATCCGTCTGCTGGAGGACAACGGCGGGCGGATCAAACAGCAGCAGATCGCCGGGGAGTTCGACTGGACGGACGCCAAGACCAGCCAGGTCGTCGGGAACCTCCGCGACGAGGACGCCATCGAGACGTTCCGCATCGGACGCGAGAACGTCGTCGCGCTCCCCGAAGAGAGCGACTTATGACTTTCGACCCTTCAGTCGGACCCGGTCGGCCGTTCGTCCGGAAACCGGGCGACCGGGCGGGCAACGGCCGCGGTCGAAACTCGGGTTAATCGGGATTGATCCGGGTTGGGGATTGGGGGTTTATATGTTCGAAGGGGACCAACGGAGGAGTGAGATGGCCGAAACGTCACCCGTGGTCGCGGCGCTGCTCGTGGCGGTCGCGGCGGTCGGCGCGGTGCCGGTCGCCGCGCTGGGCGGCGGCGTCCCGGCACAGCAGACCGCGACGAACGACACCGCAGCCAACGAGTCGCTGGCGCCCGGCGAGCGCTTCGCCGGCGTGGTCGGCGTCCAGCAGGCCGAGGTAGCGGGCGAGATCGAGGCGCGAGCGTTCGGCCAGCGCGTGGCCGCCGCGGCCTCGAACCGCTCGGCCGCCGGCGTCGTCGCCGGCGAGGTCGAGGATCTGGAGCGTCGGCTCTCGGAGCTAGACGCCGAGATCGCGGCGCTGGAGCAGGCCCACGAGAATGGAACGGTGAGCGAGGGCCGCTACCGCGCTCGCCTCGCGAAGCTCCACGCCCAGGAGCGGACGATCGAACGACGGCTCAACCAGACGGCGGCCGTCGCCGACCGACTGCCCGCGGCGGCGCTGGAGGCCAAGGGCGTCAACGTGACCGCGATCCGGACGCTCCGCTCGCAGGCGAGTCAGCTGACCGGCCCGGAGGTCGCCGCGATCGCCCGGACCATCGCCGGGAAGGGCGCCGGCGCGGGCATGGGCGGACCGCCGGCCGACGCCGGCCCGCCCGCGTTCGTCGAGAACCGAACCGGTGGCCCCGGCGGGCCGGAGAGTGACCGGGGAAACGGGAACGGGCCGCCTGACGACGCCGGCGGCGACGGGGCGAACGCATCCGAAGCCCGGGGAAACGGGAACGGACCGCCTGAGAGCGTCGGCGGCGACAACGAAACGGGGCCGCCCGACGCGGGCGGGCCCGGCAACGAGACCGGACCGCCCGAGGACGCCGGTTCCGACAACGAGACCGGGCTGTCCGACGCGGGCGGGCCCGGCAACGAGACCGGATCGGCGGAGAACGACGGTGCCGGCACCGAAACTGGTCCGTCCGACGCGGGCGCCGGGAACGAAACCGGGACGGCCGACGACCGACCGGAGCGGTCCGACGCTGACCCGAAGAACGGAACGAACTCCGGCGACGGGGCCGGGAGCGCCGGCGGGAGTGACGGCGACGCTGCCGGCGGGAACGACGGTGCCGGCGGCGAGAGCGCGGGCGACGAATCGGACGGGGAGCCAGCACGTTCGCTCACGGCGGCGCCCCTCCGACGGTAGTCCGCGGGCGTTCGCGGCGGTATCGCTCGGGTTTTCGGCCACTGTGTGACTCGCTAACAGGCGATAGCGGGCCGCTCGGCGGCGGTTCGGAAGCTTTTAGTAGCGAGTTGTCGGTAGTAGCAGGTACATGGCTCCGACCCGCGCTCACGGCACGCAGGCCGCGACGAGTCGCGGGTCCGCCGACCGACTTTTCGCGCGTCGGACGGCGGCGCCGGCAGGCGTCGACGCCCGACGACCGCGGCGACGACGACCGGGCCGTTAGGCCCGCAACTACTCCTCCCCTCGTCGCCACGTCTCGACTTCGATTCCCGCCACCGTCGGGTTCCGGGCGGACATCTCACCCGACAGTCACCACACAACACATGACATCCGACCCATCCGGCACCGTCGCGCTCGCCTTCTCCGGCGGGCTCGACACGACAGTCTGCGTCCCGCTCATCAAAGAAGAGTACGGCTACGACGACGTCATCGGCGTCACCGTCGACGTCGGCCAGCCCGCAAAGGAGTTCGACGAGGCCGAAGAGACCGCCGAGGAACTCGGCCTCGACCACTACGTCGTCGACGCGAAAGCGGAGTTCGCCGACCTCTGTCTCCAGTCCGTCAAGGCCAACGGCTCCTATCAGGGTTACCCCCTCGGGACGGCGCTGGCCCGTCCGGTCATCGCCAACGCCATCCTCGAAGTCGCCGAGGAGCAGGGCTGTAGCGCGCTGGCCCACGGCTGCACCGGGAAAGGCAACGACCAGCTCCGTTTCGAGGCGGTCTGGCGCGCCTCCGACCTGGACGTGCTCGCGCCCGTCCGCGAACTCGGGCTCACCCGCGAGTGGGAGAGCGAGTACGCCGAAGAGAAGGGGCTGCCCGTCGAGGGCGGCGACGGCGGCCGCTGGAGCATCGACACGAACCTCTGGAGCCGCTCGGTCGAGGGCTCCGAACTGGAGGACCCCGCCCACGTCCCGGGCGAGGAGATCTACGACTGGACTCAGGCGCCGGGCAACGCCGAGCCCGAGACGGTCGAGGTCGAGTTCGACCAGGGCGACGTGGTCGCCGTCGACGGCGAGTCCCAGGACGCGGTCTCGCTCATCGAGGACCTCAACGAGCGCGCCGGGGCCCACGGCGTCGGCCGCTCGGACATCATGGAGGACCGCATGCTCGGGCTCAAGGTGCGCGAGAACTACGAGCACCCCGCGGCGACGGTGCTGCTGACGGCCCACGAGGCGCTCGAATCGCTCGTACTCACGCAGGAAGAGCGGTCGTTCAAGCAGCAGATCGACCAGCGCTGGGCCGAGAAGGGCTACGAGGGGCTGATCGACGCGCCGCTGACGAAGGCCCTGGAGAGTTTCATCGAGCAGACCCAGACGAAAGTGACCGGGACCGTGACCGTCAAGCTCGACGGCGGCCAGGCCCGCGCGGTCGGCCGCGACAGCGAGTACGCCGTCTACAGCGAGTCGGCGGCCTCGTTCAACGAGGAGGCGGTGACCGACGATATCACGCAGGACGACGCCACCGGCGTCGCGAAGTACCACGGTTTCCAGTCGCGTCTCGCCAACCGCGTCGCCGAGAACGTGGCCGCGAAGCAGGCCGAGGCGGCGACCGACGGCGGCGAAGAGACAGACACGGACGAGTAAGATGACGAACGGCGAGGACACCCCCGATGCGGGCGAGGCGGCCGACGCGGACAGCGCGGGCGCCGGGACCGGCGGGACCGCGATCCGTCGGGACCGTTTCTCGGGCGGCCCCGCACGCGGGTTCATGTCCTCGCTGGCCGCCGACGAGCGCATCTTCGAGGCCGACCTGCAGGTCGACCGCGCCCACACGGTGATGCTCGCGGAACAGGGCATCGTCGACGACGACGACGCCGCGGCCATCCTCTCGGCGCTGGACGACGTGGAAGCGGCGGGCCACGGCGAATTGCCCGACGCCGAGGACGTGCACGAGGCCATCGAGACCGCGGTGATCGAACGCGTCGGTCCCGAGGGCGGACGCATGCACACCGCCCGGTCGCGCAACGACGAGGTGGCGACCTGTATCCGCTACCGCCTGCGTTCGGATCTGTTCGAGGCGCTCGAAACCGTGGTCGGCGCGCGCGAGCAGTTGCTCGACGCCGCGGCCGACCACACCGAGACCGTCATGCCCGGGTTCACGCACCTGCAGTACGCCCAGCCCGTGACGGTCGCCCACTGGATACTGTCCTACGAGGGGCCGCTGGCCCGCGACACCGAGCGGTTGCTGTCGGCGCTGGACACGACGAACCAGTCGCCGCTCGGTGCGGCCGCGTTCGCGGGCACGCCGTTCGACGTGGACCGCGAGCGCACGGCCGAGCTGTTGGGCTTCCGGAGTACGGTAGCGAACTCGATGGACGCCACGTCCTCGCGGGATTTCCTCGTCGAGACGACGAGCGCGCTGACGACGCTAGCGACGACGCTGTCGGGACTGGCGGAGGATCTCGTCGTCTACAGCGGTCGCGACTACCTGGAGATCAGCGACGACTACGCCTCGACGTCGTCGATCATGCCCCAGAAGAAGAACCCCGACACGCTGGAGATCGTCCGCGCGACCGCGGGCGAAGCACAGGGCGCGCTCCAGCGACTTCTGACGACGCTGAAGGGGCTGCCCCGCTCGTACAATATCGACTTGCAGGAGGCGACGCCGCCGGCGTGGACCGCCGTCGATTCGGTGCCGCCCGCGCTGGAGGTGGCGACCGGGGCGCTCACGACGGCGGAGTGGCACGAAGACGTGCTGGCGTCGGAGGCCGCAGCCGGGTTCTCGACGGCGACCGGCGTGGCCGACCGGCTGGCGATGGCGGGCGTCCCGTTCCGGACGGCCCACGAGGTCGTCGCGTCGGTGGCCGAGGACCTCGAACCCGGCCAGGACGCGCCCGACATCGCGGAGCTGGAGGCCGCGGCCGAGGAGATCCTCGGCGAACCGCTGACCGCCTACGTCGACGCCGAAACCCTGGAAACGACGCTCGATCCCGTCGAGAGCGTGGCGATGCGCGACTCGGCGGGCGGGCCGGCGCCGGCCGCCGTTGAGGCACA
>ENA-ORCR01000757-ORCR01000757.1-marine-metagenome-genome-assembly--contig:-NODE-757-length-13233-cov-3.058756_pt1 | contig 13233 bp, 11 predicted proteins | sample MGYA00237782_ERZ508514 | MGnify/ENA primary metagenome ERZ508514 (study PRJEB26185, sample SAMN06268960) | marine metagenome | isolation source: Eden Landing Ponds, San Francisco, CA, USA | place...
CGCTCGCCGTCGGCGGGAGCGATCGTGGCCGCGACGCCGCTGGTCCCGACATCGCCGGTCGCGCTCGTCTCGTCGACCGTCCACGCGACCGTCCGTTCGGCGCCGCCGTCGGCGACCGCCTCGACGGCGGCCGCCGCGCGCTCGGGAAGGACCGCCTCGATGGCGGTCCCCGCGATGTCGGCGGCCGCGCGGTCGAGATACCGCTCGACGCCGGCGGCGCTCGCGACCGTCCCCGCCTCGACGACGAGGACGCCGGTCGCCGTCGCGTCGGCGACGGCCGCGAGGGCGGTTCGGGCGTCCGCCCCGTCCACCGCGTGTCCGCGTCGATCCGCCCCGCCCGTCGTGGTCCCTGACCCGTCTCCCGTCACGTGTCGGGATACGGTGCGAGCGCGCAAAAGCGTACTCCACGGGGTCGCGACGACCGCGCGCCAGCGGTCCGCGGGCCCGGCGGGCGCCGTCGCCCGGGTGGGTCCGTTGTTCTCAGCGAACGGTAACTACCGAAACGCAGGTACGGCGCTGTGGGGTACCAGCGAATAGGGCGTTCCCGATGAGACACCACCCCGACCACGAACTCGAACTGTACCGCGACGACGGGACCTACCGGGTCTTCGTCGACCTGCCGGGGTTCGACCCCGAGGACATCGCGGTCACGTGGCTCGACGGCCGGCTGGCGGTCGCGGCGCGGCGACCGAGCCCCACCGGCAGCGCGCGCGTGTTCGACCACGAGGTGACGGTCCCGCGGCCGGTCGACGCCGAGTCGATCACCGCGACCTACCGGGAGGGCGTCCTCGACGTCGAGCTGCCGGTCGCGGAGGGCGAGAGCCCACCCGGTCGGCGCATCGAGATCGATTCGTAACGCACGCGGGTCGGGCGGCGGTCCGCGGTGGGGTGGGTCGGGCGACAGACGGCTCAGACGACGGTGAACTGGTCGGAGACGACCGTTTCGACGGTCTCTTTCTCGGCCTCGACGGTGACTTCGTACTGGTAGGTCCCCCGTTCGGTGTCGGGGTCGGTCGCGATCTTCGACCCCCAGGTGTCGGCCGAGTAGGCCTCGTGGTCGCCCTCCCAGTTCAGCTCCAGCGGGCCGTACTCGGCGTCGGGGAACTCGACGCGGACGGCGTCGACGGCGTCGGCGCCCAGCGGGTCGCCCGTCTCCGGGTCGTAGAGGGCGACGTGGAGGCCGATCTCCATCCCGGCGGCGAACCGGCCGAGGCTGGCACAGGAGGGGGTCGTCGGCGGCGGGGTCGGCGTCGGCGTCGGGGTCGGCGTGGGGGTCTCCTCGTCGCCGCCGGGCGTCGCGTCGGGATCGTCGGTCCCGCCGGAGGGGGTGGGCGTCGGGGTCGCCCCGCCCACGGGGTCGTCCGTGGTGGTGGTCTCGGTCGTGACCGTCGGGGTGTCGGTGTCGTCGTCGCCGGTGCCGGGGTCGGTGATGTACTGACAGCCGGAGACACTCGCCGTGGCCCAGGTCGCCGCGCCCGCCGCCATGAGTCGCCGTCTCGTCATCCGTCCGTCGCCCGCCGAGTCCGAGCGGTCGCTCTCGCTCGGTGGTTCGCTCTGTTCGCCCGCGCGACCGTCGCCATCGGCTCCGGAGGTGTCTTCAGCCATCTCGCTAGGGGCTTGGGCGAGTCTCGGCTAAAACGACCGGTGTATCTCCCAGCGAATAGGAACTACGGCGAGGGTTTTGTCGGCGCCTCGTGGAGTTGCGAGTGTACGATGAGCCGTGACAGCAGCTACTCGACCGAGGAGGAATCGCTCGCCGAACCCGAGGACGGCGACGACGGGGCGACCCGTCGGCGCGTGCTCGCCGGCGGCGCCGCCAGCTGGGCAACCGTCGCGCTCGCCGGCTGCCCCGGCGGGGAGACCGACACCGACACCGCCGAGCCGGCCCAGGACACCGAGACGGCGACGCCGACCGACACGCCGACGGCGACGCCGGAACCGGAGCCGGAGAACTACGTCGTGACCGCCGAGACCGGCACCGGGGAAGTGCCCGAGGGCGCCGCGTTCGCTTCGGCGTGCTCGGCGACGCGTCGGTTCGTCCCGGGCATGCTGGCGGTGTTCTACGTCGGCATCTACGACCCCGAGACGGGCGAGCAGCTCACCGACGAGGACCTCGACAGCGTCGTCGTCAACGTCGAGGGCGGCCCCGAGGTCGAACTGGGCTGGGCCGGCGACGACGAGGAGAACCCCGCCCAGGAGTGGGGCGGCTCCTGGGAGCTGCCCGACGACATCTCGACGGGCACCTACGCCTACACCGTCGAGGTCACCGACGGCGACGCGAACTTCCGCGCCGTGGGCATCCTCGAGGACGCCATCGAGGTCATCGAGTACTCCAACCCCACCAACTACGTCGTCACGACCGACACCTTCTGGAACGGGTCGCCGGTCGACGCCGCCAACGGCTTCGTCGGCGGCTGCGTGCCCGAGCGGCAGTTCAGCGGCGAGATGGACGTGACCTTCTCGGTCGGGATCTACGACGGCGCCAGCGGCTCGCTCGTCGGCGGCGACGCGCTCGACTCGGTGACGGTGGAGTCGACCGACGGCGCCTTCGACCCCGTCGAGCTGTCCTGGCAGGAGGGCGGCGAGGAGTCGACCGCCCAGTGGACGGGCACGCTGGAGACCGAATCGCTCGACCCCGGAAGCTACGGCTACGAGGTGGTCGTCACCGACGGGGAGGCGAACTTCTACGACGTCGGGATCGCCTCGAACCAGTTCACGATCATCGAAGTGTAGCGACCGCGGCCCCCCGTTTCTCACCAATGAGCCATTCCGACGACACGCGACCCGACGAACCGACCGGCGACGACGCCGAGGAGCCCGCGGCCGACGACGACGGCGTCGAGCGCCTGGAGTTCGCCGACGCCGTCTACATCGACGCCGAGCCCGACGAGCTGTGGGACTGCCTGTCCGACCCGGCGACGCTCACGGAGTGCGTGCCCGGCGCCGACTCGGTCGAGCGGCTCTCCGAGCGGCGCTATTCGGTGGCGATCACGCGGGGGGTCAGCCGCCTCACCGTCTCGCTGTCCGGCGAGGCCGAGTTCGTCGAGATGGACCCGCCGGACCACGTCGTCACGAGCGCGACCGCCTTCGACTCGACGACCGGCAGCGAGTTCGACGTGCTCGCCGCCATGGAGATCCAGGACGGCGACCGCTACGGGGCGAAACTGGCCTACACGGCCGAGGTGACCTACACCGGCGGCGCCGCCACGCTCACCCCGTCGGTGTTGCGCCCCATCGTCGAACGGGACATCGACTCCTATTTCGGGAACCTCACCGAACTCGTCGAGGGCGAGGACTGACCGGGCTCGCGGTCGCCGTCTTCGAGGGCCGACCTACCACAGTCCCCTGTGGCTCGTGAGTACGAACTGCGGGGGGTCCTCGGCGTCGCCGTCGCCGAACAGTTCCGCGAGAAAGGACAGCGAGTAGGTGTACCCGCCGATCTCGATCGGGCGTCCGTCCGGCGGGTCGTCGAAGCGCTCGGCGTAGCGCTCGACGGTGTCGCGGTTGACCTGGAGGCCGTACCGGCGTCGGAGCAGCCGCTCGCAGGCGGTCGGCGACCGCTCGGCCGCGTGGAAGCGACACAGGTCGACGACCGGCCGCGCGTAGTCGCAGTCCGGGTAGAACAGCGCCGACAGGTCGCCCTGGTAGGAACGCCCGCAGGCCCGACACTCGTACTGCTGGACCGCGACGCCCACGTCCTCGATGCCGGCCTCGGTGACCAGCCGCGCGACCGTCTTCGGCTCGCGCTGGGAGCCGTTCTTCCGGCGCTCGCTCGCCCCGCACCCGGGACACGGCCGCGGCTCGCCGGCCCGGTCCCCCGCGTAGGCCCGCAGCTCCTCGTGGATCGCGCTGACGAACAGCGGTGAGACGACCGGGTCCGGCGCCTTCTCCGTCGGTCCGCGCATGGGACCTCTTGGTCGCGCTCGCACTAAGAACTCACGTCAACGTTCGATCAGCAATATCACGTAACCATTCCGAACCACCGAACCCAGATATCACGTCAGCGTTCGACTGCAGTCTTCCCATCGAATAACAATCTCCACTACCCGTTTATCCGCCGCCGGGGTAGCTGGACGTGTATGACGGAACAGCGTTCAGCCGACGCCGACCGCGGACGCGACGAGCGTGACGACCACCGGCGTCGGACCGGTTCGCCTTCGAGGCGGGCGTTTCTCGCGACGGGTGCGGCGGTCTCGGCGGCGTCGCTCGTGGGGTGTCTGGGGTCCGGACCGTCGGCGACCTCGACGCCCGGCGCGGGCGGACAGCCGACCAGCGGCGGGGACGGGTCGACGAGCGCCGAAAGCGGGTCGACGGCCAGCCCGGCGCCGACGACGGCCGGCGAGCCCGAGCCGCCGTGGACGACCGAGCAGCTCGCCGACTACGTCGACGACGCTGCCGAGGTGACCATCTACGCCGGGACGGGCGACTCCCAGCAGTGGTACGATCTGGTCGACGTGATCAACGACGAGTTCGGGACGAGCGTCGAGGCGACGGTCTTCGCCAGCGACGGCGCGGCCGTCTCCCAGCGGCTCCTCCAGGAGCGCCAGGCCGGCGAGGACAAGGCCGACGTGGTCAGCGTCGCGTCGAACCTCCGCGACCGGATCAAACAGAAGGGCCGCGAGGAGGGGACCGCCTACGCCAAGGAGTGGTTCGAGTGGGGCGTCGACGAGAACTTCTGGTTCGGCGACGCCCTGCCCGACAAGCGCGTGCTCCCGTTCCTCGTGTCGGGGTTCAACGGCGGCGCCGGCGTCGTCCTCCCGGTGAGCACGGAGATCTTCGAGCAGCGGGGGCTCGACTACCCCGAGACGTACAACGATCTCTTCGACGACCAGTACGAGGGGCTCGAAGTGGCCTTCTCCGGCTACGTCAGCTCCGGGATGATCGGCTGGATCACCCGCTACCACGCCGCTCAGACGGACATGGGAGAGATGGAGTGGATCCGGAGCCTGATGGACCGCTTCGAGGTGGTCGGGGTCAACTCCCACTCGGCGGGGATGCGCGAGGTCGGGAAAGGCAACGCCGCGATGATGCTGTACAACTGGCCGTGGGCGGCCGCGCCGTTCGTCAAGAACGAGGACCTCGCCGTCGAGGGCATCTTCACCGACCCCGCCAAGCGCAACGCCACGGAGGGCGGCCTGAGTATCAACCGGGAGGCACCGCACCCGTGGGCCGCCCGCTACTTCGTCAGCGCGATGCTCGAGAAGCCGGTCCAGCGGCGGATCCTGACCGACGTGACCGACCAGGTGCCCGTCCGGACGGACCTGGACCTGTCGGGGATCGACGTCGACCCCTACACGAAGCGCCGCCTGAACGCGAACCTGTACCCGATCGGGTTCTGGGAGTCGGCGGAGTACTCCACGCTCGGGCAGCAGGCGGTCGACACCGGGATGTTCGAGCCGTAGCCGACGGCCGGCCCGGCCGGGACGCGGGCCACTTCGACGGCGGTTTCCACTCACAGCATGGACGGCACTGACCCCACGAACGCGCGCGGAGGCGAGCGATGAGCGTCCGCGACGAGGTGGCCGCCGCGCTCCGGGGCGGCGTCGGCGGGTTCGCCGACCGGCGACTGTCGGCCAAGCGGCTCGTCCTCGGGACGGTCGTCGCGGGCGTCGCCGTCCTGACGCTGGTGCCGCTCGTCTTTCTCCTGTGGACGAGCGTCTGGTCGGGCTACCCCGGCGAGATCGGCGGCGCGTTCACGCTCGACCATTTCGTCGCGGTGTACAGCGATGGCTTCTTCGACGTGCCGACGCTGCTGGCCAACACCCTCGTCGTCGCGGTGGGGATGACGGTCACCGGCGTCGCGCTCGGGCTGACGCTGGCCTGGCTGTTCGTGCGGACGAACCTCCCGACGAAGGGCGGGCTGGAGCTGGTCCTGCTGTCCGGGCAGGCGATCCCGGGGTACGTCTTCGGGATCATGTACATCACCGCCTACGGACCGCAGAACGGGCTCGTCTCGGTCGCCGTCGCCGACGCGCTGGGGCTGGGGTCGCTCTCGGTGGGCCTGTTCACCCCGTGGGGGGTCGCGTTCGTCGCGGGCGTCAACGTCGTCTCGACGGCGTATCTCCTGACGGTGCCGGCGCTGCAGGACATGGACGCGTCGTTCGAGGAGGTGAGCCGGATCCACGGGGCGAGCGTCACCGAGACGCTGCGGTCGGTGACGCTCCCGCTGGTCAAGCCGGCGCTGCTGTCGGCGGTGATCACCGTCTTCCTCTACGGCATGGGGGAGTTCGCCATCGTCTCGGTGCTGGGCTCGCGCCACGGGTTCGACGTGTACTCGACGGTGATCGGCTCGGCGATCAACTCGCGGTTCCCGCCGGCCTACGGCCAGGCCGCGGCGCTGTCGTGTAGCCTGCTGCTCGCGACGGGCGTCCTCGTCTACTACTACCGGCGCGTGACCAGCCGCAAGCAGGACTTCATGACGCTGACCGGCCGGAGCGGTCGGCGTCGGACCTGGGACCTGGGCCGGTGGCGGTGGCCGCTCGCGGGCGGGCTGTGGGCGGTCGTCGCCCTCGTGTGGCTCCTGCCGATCCTCGCGATGGCGCTCACGTCGCTGCACTCGACGTGGACCGGGAGCGTCCGGCTCTCGGGGCTCTCGCTCGAACACTACGTCACGGCGGTCACGAGTCCGGGGCTGCGCGAGGCGTTCGTCAACAGCGTCCTGGTCGCGGTCGGCGCGGCGACGCTCGGGACGGTTCTGGTCGTCGGGGCGGCCTACTACACCGAGCGGACCGACGGCCGCTTCCGTGGCGCGGTCGACTTCCTGACGCTCACGCCGCTGGCGGTGCCGGGGATCATCACCGGCGCCGGGCTGATCTTCCTGAGCCTCTGGGTCGGCAAGCTCCCCGGCGTCACCCTCTACGGGACCCTCGCCATCATCGCTCTCGGGTCGGTGATCGTCTTCCTGCCGGTCTCCTCGCGCATCGCGGTCGGGAACGTCGTCCAGATCCACTCGGTGCTGGAGGAGGCCGCCCGCGTCGCCGGCGCCTCCTGGCTCCGCCAGCTCCGGGCGGTCTTCCTCCCGCTGTTCCGAAACACGGCCGTCGTCCTCTGGTTCTTCCTGGCGGTCCACGTCTTCCAGCTGTTGTCGATCCCGTGGATGACCTACTCCTCGGACACGGTGGTGATCCCCGTCGAGCTGTTCCAGCTGTACATGTACGAGCCGGCGCTGTCGCTGGTCGCCGCCATCTCGACGGTGTTCATCGGGCTGACCGTCGTCTTCGTGCTCGCGATGCGGGTCTGCGGGATCACCTTCTACGAACTCGGCCAGCACTAGGTTTGCACCGCGTCCGGCCCCGACCCGGTTTCACCGCCCCGCCCCCGCAGTTCCCACCGCGTAGAAATCCGCGGTAGGGGTTAATGCGTGGGCGGGGTAGCTCGAAGCGAGACGACCGGCGGGCCGTCGGGTCGGGAAGACCGACTGTCGGTCCGCCGGGGACACTACCACAGCTATGGACAGTGACACGCGGCTGACGGTACGGGACCTGGAGAAGGGGTTCGGCAGCGAGTTCCACCTCTCTGGCGTCGACGTGACGGTCGGCGCCGACGAGATCGTCGCCCTGCTCGGCCCGAGCGGCTGCGGCAAGACGACGGTCCTCCGGTGTGTCGCCGGGGTCGAACGGCCCGACGGCGGCGAGATCGCTATCGACGGCGAGCCCGTCTTCGACGGGACCACGTCGCTGCCGCCGGAGCGACGCGACCTGGGGATGGTCTACCAGAACTACGCGATCTGGCCCCACAAGACCGTCTACGAGAACGTCGTCTTCCCGCTCGAACACGCCACCGACGTGCCCAGCGACGACTACGACGAGCGGGTCGCGGACGTGCTCGAACTGATGGAGATCGGAGACCTCGCCGAGTCGCCGGCGACGGACCTCAGCGGCGGTCAGAAACAGCGGACCGCCCTCGCCCGTGCCATCGTCCACGACCCCGGGCTGCTGTTGCTGGACGAGCCGCTGAGCAACCTCGACAAGGAGCTTCGCAAGCACATGCGCTACGAGCTCCAGCGGCTGCAACACGAGCTCGGGCTCAGCGTGCTGTACGTGACCCACGACCAGCAGGAGGCCTTCTACCTCGCCGACCGGGTGCTCGTGATGAACGACGGGGACGTCGTCGAGCGCGGCGAGCCCGAGGCGCTGTATCGACGGCCCGAGTCACCGTTCACCAGGCAGTTCGTCGGCGTCCGCAACCGCTTTACCGGGACGACCGAGCGCACCGGCGACGGCGAGCGGGTCGTCCGCACGGCGTTCGTCGACTTCCCGCTGGGCAACGTCGACTACGTCGAAAACGGCGGGAAGACGGACGACGTCGAGTGTTTCCTCCGGCCCGACGACATCAAGATCGGCCAGTTCGCCGGCGAGGTCGACGGGCGCATCGAGCTGTCTGGGACGGTCGTCGCCGAGGGTATCATCGGCGACCGCTACGAGCTGACGGTCCGGGTCGACGGCACCGACGCGACGCTGGTCGTCCACGCCGACAGCTACCGGCAGTTCGACCGCGGCGACGGGATCAACCTCCAGTTCCAGCCCAAGGCCCTGCAGGTCTACGAGGCCGAGTCCCGACCGGCCTGAGAAGCCGGCCGCGCTCGTAGGTCGACAGCTCCGCCCCGTCCGTTCCAGTTCAGCCCCGTTTCAGGTCCGCGCGACCGAGCAGTCGACGAACAGCTCGTCGAGGTCGTACGGGTCGGGGATCAGTCCCTGGTGGTCGGCGTACGTCTGGAACTTCTCCAGTTCGGGGACCGTGCGGTCGGTGAGGCCGTACTCCCAGGCGTCCTCGCCGAGGATCCGGTCCTGTTCGACGAGGTGGAGGTGCGCCCAGGTGTTGGTCGTGTGGGTGCTCGGGCTCAGGTTGGCCTCCAGCGCGTCGTCGCGGGCCTCGCGGAAGGCGTCGAACAGCGAGACGGCGAGCCACGGGTGCTCGTCGAGGAGTTCGTCGCGGACGGCGACGGTGTGCATGATCGGGTGGATCCCCGTGTCGCGGTAGTACTCGCGCTCGGTCTCGACGGGGTCGTCGAACATGAGCGCGGCGTCGTCGGACTCGACGACGCTGTGGAACATGGCGTTGGCGGGCTCCATGGCGGCGACCAGATCGCCGTCGAAGAACATCGCCCGCAGGTCGTCGGGGTCGACCATCGCCTCGCCGCCCTGCTCGCCCGGCACCGTCCGGATGTCGAAACGGTCGGGGATGTCGACCGGCACGTCGTCCTCCTTGCGACGGAACCAGGTCACCTCGGAGAGGTCGAGCCCGTAGCGCTCGCGGGCGATGCCGCGCATCCACACGTCCCGGGTGGTCTGCCAGGACTGGACGCCCACCCGCTCGCCGGCCAGGTCCGACGGGTCGTCGATCCCGGCGTCGGTCCGCCGGTAGCAGAACGACTGGGGGAACTTCTTGCAGGGGAAGACCGGGATCGCGGTGAAGGGGTACTCCTCGGGGCGTTCGCGCGAGGAGAGGTACGACGCCAGCGACACCTCGCAGACGTCGAAGTCGCCGCGTTCGAAAAAGCGGCGGTGGCGCCGCGGGGGGTACTCGGCCATGACGGTCGCGTCGACGCCGTCGGGCTCGACCGCGCCCGTCAGCAGCGACCGCGTCAGGTCGCGCGTCCAGCAGGCGATCGACAGGTCCAGTGCCATACCCGAACCGTCGCGCCTCGCGGCCGTAAGCCCGGTCGAACGCCCCAGCTGACGGGACGCGACGCAACGCTTAACGGGGCAGTGGCGACCGCGCGCCGGTCCGCGCCGCGTCTGCCTGCGACCGAGTGTCAGTCCGCGTCGGCCCGCCGCTCGGCGACCGCTTCCACGGCGTCGAGGATCGTCTCGTAGCCGGTGCAGCGACAGACGTTGCCCGACAGCGCCTCCCGGAGCGCCTCGCGGTCGGCGTCGGGGTGGTCGTCGAGGTGGGCGAGCGCCGACAGCACGAACCCGGGCGTGCAGTAGCCACACTGCAGGGCGCTGTGGTCCTCGAAGGCGTCCTGCACCTCGCGACCGAGGCTCCCGGCGGCGATGCCTTCGACGGTGGTGACCGAGCGGCCGTCGACCTTCGCCGCCATGACGAGACAGGCCTTCACGGCGTCGCCGTCGAGCAGGACGGTACAGGCGCCACAGCGGCCGCCGTCGCAGCCCGATTTGACGCTCCGGGCGCCGCAGTCCTCGCGGAGCAGTTCGCGCAGCGACCGGTCGGGCGGCGTCTCGACGGTCCGCTCCTCACCGTCGAGTTCGAAGGTGACTCTCACGGCGATCCCCCCGCGCGGCCGACCGCCGTCAGGAGACTCCGCTCGACGAGCGTGCCGGCCAGCCGCCGTTTATAATCGGCCGAGCCCGCATCGTCGTCGATCGGGTCGATGTCCTCGCTCACGCGCTCGCTCGCGGCCGCGACGGCGCCCTCGGTCGCCGGGCCACCCACGAGTGCGTCCTCCACAGCGTGCGCGCGGACGGGCGTGTCCGCGACCGCCGAACAGGCGACGCGAGCGGTCGCGACGGTCCCGTCGGCGAGGGTCACGACCGCGGCGACGCCGGCGGTCGCCCGGCCCGACCCGGCGGCGGCGTGGCGCTCGTAGGCCGAGCCCGACCGCCCGGGGCCGGGCCGGTCGAACGTCACGTCGGTCACGAGCTCGTTCTCGCGGCGGTCCGTCCGGAGGTGGCCGACGAGGAACTCCCCCAGCGGGAGGTGGCGGCGCCCGTCCGGGCCGGCCAGTCCGACCGCGGCGTCGAGCGCGCGCAGCGGAGCGAGCAGGTCGAACGTCGGGTCGCCGTGGGCGACCGCCCCGCCGACGGTCCCGAGAGTCCTGACCTGCCGATCGGCGACCACCGAGCAGGCCTCACCCAGCGCGGCGACGCGGTCGCCCAGGTCGTGGTCGGCCAGCGCCGCGTAGGTCGTCGTCGCGCCGACGGTCGCCCGATCGTCGTCGACCGCGACGCCCGACAGCGCCGGGATCGCGCTCACGTCGACGAACGTGTCGGCGTCGACGAGCCCCTGGCGGACCAGCGGCATCAGCGTCTGTCCGCCGGCCACCACACGGGCGCGGCCGTCGGTCTCGCGCAGGCGGCGACACGCCGCCGCGACCGTCCCCGGGCGGTAGTAGTCGGCTTCCGTCTCGCCGGTCGCGCCCGCGGCCCCCTCAGTCACCGTCGACACCTCCGTCACCGTCCGTGCTCCCGTCGAGCGCGAACAGTACGTCCTCGTCGCGGACCGGCGCCGCGGTGAACCGCTCGCCGACGGCGTCGCGGACCGCGTTGGTGACCGCGGGCGCGACGGGCGTGATCGACGGCGTGCCGACGCCCTTCGCGCCGTAGGGCCCGGACGCTTCCCGGGACTCGACGATCTCGCAGGCCAGCCGGTCTGGCATCTCCGCGGGCGAACTCACGGGGTAGTCGGCGAGCGTCGCGTTGGTCGGCACTCCCCCTTCGAGGCGCAGCTCCGAGGTGAGCGCGAACTCGATCCCGTGGCCGACGGCGCCCTCGATCTGTCCCTCGACGAGCGTCGGGTTGATCGCGTAGCCCACGTCCTGGCCGGCGACGTAGGCGGTCACGTCGACCGCGCCGGTGCCGGTGTCGACGGCGACCTCCGCGAAGTGGACACCGTAGGCCAGCGGCGCCGTGTCGGTCTCGGCGCGGCCGGTGACCGCGAGGGAGTCGTCGACGAGGGCGCCGAGCGGAACGGCGTTCCCGTCGGGCGCTTCGACGCGGCCGTCTCGGAGAGTGAGGTCCTCGGACGGTGCGGCGAGGCGGTCGGCGGCGCGCGTCCGCAGTCGTTCGCACAGGTCGTCGGCGCCGTCGCGGATCGCCGCGCCGACGAGGTAGGTCGTCCGGGTGGCGACCGAGCCGTACTTGTCGTCGACGGCGTCGTCGGGGTCGTACCCCTGGACGGTCACGCGGTCGAGGGACAGTCCGGTGGCCTCGGCGGCGATCTGCGCCAGGGCGGTCGCGGCGCCCTGTCCCACGTCGATCGCGCCCGTGCGGACGGCCAGCGAGCCGTCGGACGCGAGGGTCAGTCGCGCCTCGGCGTAGTCGTCGTTCTTCCCGGCCGCGGGCGTCGTGATCTGCCCACCCGCGGCGACGCCCCGGCCGTAGACGGTGTCGGCGTCGCGGGGGTCGGTCCCGCTGGGTTCGGGACCCGTCCGCAACTCCTCGAAGCGGGCTCGGCCGCGGTCGAGACACTCCCGCAGGCCGCAACTGCTCACCGGGGCGCCGGCGTGGGGCCGCTCGTCACCCTCGGCGACCCAGTTGCGCCGGCGGAAGGCGACCGGGTTGAACCCCGCGCCGCGGGCGAGTTCGTCGAGGTGGGACTCCAGCGCCCAGGTGACCTGCGTGACGCCGATGCCGCGGTACTCGCCGGCGGGCGGGTTGTTCGTGAACGCGGCGACGCCCTCGAAGCGGTAGTCGTCGACGGCGTAGGTGTCCAGCGGTCGGCCGCGACAGGCGCTCAGGACGACGTGGCCGACGCCGTTGGGGTACGGGCCGGTGTCGGCGACGGCGTCGACCGACAGGGCGGTGAGCCGGCCGTCGTCGGTCGCCCCCGCTTTCAGGTCGAGGTGGGTCGCGTGGCGCGACTCGGCGGCCGAGAACTCCGTCTCGCGGTCGAACGCCAGGCGGACGGGCCGTCCGGCTTCCCGCGCGAGCGCGGCGGCGACCGGTTCGAGGGTGAGCTTGGCCAGCGAGCGGCCGCCGAAGCTCGACCCCGCGGTCGGGGGGCGCTGGATCTCGACGTCGACGCCACCCTCGCCCTCGGAGTCGAACAGCCGTTCGAGCGTCTCCTCGGCGTGGCCGCGGTTACCGAGCGTCGCGGTCACGCGGAGGTCGTCGCCGTCCCACTCCGCGACCGCGCAGTGGCGGTCGAGGTTGCAGTGGGTGACCCGCGGCGTCCGGTAGGACGCCTCGTGGACGTGGTCGGCGGCCGCGAACGCGGCGTCGGGGTCGCCCAGTTCGAGCGAGTGGTAGTCGTCGACGTTCCGGACGTACTCGGGGTCGTCCACCCGCAGGGGGTGGCGGTCGGGCTGGCCGAACGCGGGGTCGTCCTGCACGACGGGGGCGTCGGCGCGGACGCTCTCGCGGGGGTCGTGGACCGACTCGCGCGGGTCGAGGTCGTACTCGACGGCGTCCAGCGCGGCGTCGAGGGCGGCGGGCGTCTCGGCGGCGACGGCGGCGACGGCGTCGCCGTAGTGGCGGACGCGGTCGTCGAACCCGCCCGGCAGGTCCCAGCGGGGGACCACGGCGGCCACGTCGGCCATCGCTTCGGCCGCGC
>ENA-ORCR01000760-ORCR01000760.1-marine-metagenome-genome-assembly--contig:-NODE-760-length-13171-cov-3.913395_pt1 | contig 13171 bp, 12 predicted proteins | sample MGYA00237782_ERZ508514 | MGnify/ENA primary metagenome ERZ508514 (study PRJEB26185, sample SAMN06268960) | marine metagenome | isolation source: Eden Landing Ponds, San Francisco, CA, USA | place...
CGGACGAGACGGAGGTCGATCCGTTGTCCCACAACAGCGGCATGGGCCTGTGGCTGGTCAAACGGATCGTCACGAGGGCCAACGGGACACTCCAGTTCTCGGAGCGAGAACCACGCGGCTCGATCGTCACGCTCGTCTTGCCACGCGGGGGTCACACCGACCTCGACGCGATTCGATAGCGGTGGCCTGCCCCGCCTGGCCTGTGAGACTACGACACAAACATCGTCAACACTCTTAACGATGGCCTGCAATGGCCGGGTATGTACGTCGCAGCAGCGGTTTGCGGACAGCGTTGTGAGTACCCCACCACACGTTCGGGGTGGGACCGATGAGCGAGCGCCCGGAGATGTTCGAGGGCGTCGACACGATCTGGCAGGACGGCGAGTTCGTGGACTTCGAGGACGCGCAGGTCCACGTCCTGACCCACGCGCTGCACTACGGCACGGGCGTTTTCGAGGGCGTGCGCTGTTACGACACCGACGACGGCCCGGCGATCTTCCGCTGGGAGGAACACCTCGATCGGCTCTACGAGTCGGCGAAGGTGTACGACATCGACATCCCCTTCGAACCGGAGGAACTGACCGAGGCGACCGTCGAACTCATCCGCCGCGAGGGACTGGAGTCCTGTTACATCCGGCCGATCGCCTTCTACGGCTACGGCCCGCTCGGCCTGAACCCCGAGGAGTCACCCGTCGAGACCGCCATCGGCGTCTGGCCGTGGGGCGCATATCTCGGCGAGGAGGCGCTCGAAGAGGGGATCGACACCGCCATCTCCTCGTGGCGCAAGCACTCCTCCAGCCAGATCCCGACCAACGCCAAGACCACCGGCCTCTACGTCAACTCCCTGCTCGCCACCGAAGAGGCCAAAGGCAACGGCTACACCGAGGCCATCGTGCTGAACAAGGAGGGCAACGTCGCCGAAGGTCCCGGTGAGAACCTCTTCCTCGTGAATGACGACGAAATTTACACGCCCGGCCTCGCAGAGTCCATCCTCGACGGGATCACCCGGCGCACAGCAATCGAACTCGCCGAGGATCTGGGCTATACGGTCCACGACGAGGCCACCATCTCCCGCGGGGAACTCTATACCGCCGACGAACTCTTCTTCACCGGCACCGCCGCGGAAGTCACGCCCATCCGCAGCGTCGACGACAACGTGATCGGCGAAGGTACGAAAGGCCCGGTCACCGACGAGATTCAGACGCAGTTTTTCGACCTCGTCGAGGGCCGCCTCGACGGCTACGACGAGTGGTTCACCTACGTCTAGGTCCGCTCCCGATCGCTGTTCGGTGCCTGCGAGTCCGTCCCAGTGGCTAAAGAATTAGGGACAACTGTCAGGTGTATCCTCACCAGATAGCCCGGTAGATGCACACCAGAGACTTCCCTCCCAGTGGCAGTTCGGTCCGGTGGGACGGCCAGCGACGCGAAGCGACGCGGGGGCCTGACCGACCGACTGGTGCATTCGAGAGTGCTTCGGAGGTGTGTCCGTGACGCTCACGGGCCGTCTCCGGTCGGTACTCACCGACGCAAAGGAACGGGCGGCCGGGGACGTCTCGGCCGACACCAGGGGGAGCGATGGGGCTCGGCCCGACGAATCGCCTCCCGACTCCGAGACGTCGCTGTTCGAATGTGCCAGGTGTGACACCGTCTACGTCGCCGTCGAGAAGTCGACGTGCTCGACGTGCGAGTCAGCGGTCGACGAGGTGTCCGCGACACTCACCGATCCGTCCCGAAACACCACTGAGGACCACGGCTGAGACGCCAGCGACTGAGTGGGTCTGCGGAGGTCCCCGGCAGCCACTGGTGACCCTCCGCCGACGGGGGCGGTCGAAGCGCGCGAGTCCTGATTCGGGGTCCCACCCGAATTCACTCGCGTGGCAAGGACGAGCGCTCGCTCTGCCCCTGCTCATTCGGCAATTATACCAATTCTACAGTTATTCTGGAACTTAGGTATGTTGTGGATCAATTATGACGTCATTGCACGCAAACAGCGGCGGCATCGAGCCGAACCACTCGATCGCCGGACAGCTGGCGAACGCCCCTGACTCTGCGACGTGTTCGTTCGTATTCCATCGTTCGATGGGGTTACGAGTGAACGACATGAACACACTCTCCCACCTTCTTTATCTGTACATCCATAACTCCCTCTGGTGAAAAAATCAGTTGTCAATTCGTGTCCGCCAGAATACTGCAACATACGGCAATTATATCGAACTCACGGCCGAGCGTCTCTCCAACACCCACCCGCTCCCCTTCGAATAAATAGATACTTTTCCAATTAGCTGTTCACTCATATCAAGAATATTAATTACAGCCGCGCCCGGTCAGGAGTCGCGCAATCGTGGCCGCCACCATGGTGGGCGGGGGCGTCACTGTTCGGCTCACGGGATTGCAGGCCCACCGTTCGTCGTCGGATCAGGGTAGACGAGGGACGGCTGTTCGGAATCCGGCTCAGCGGGTATCGAATTCGACGACGGTCTTGATCCGGTCCGGACCGGTTTCGAATGCCGCCCCGACTTCGCCGGGGGTGTGGACGTGTGTCACGATTTCGTCGGTGACCCAGTCTGGATAGGCTGCGAGCGTGTCGACGGCGGCCTCGAAGTGGGGGACGTGGGAGTTGACGCTCCCGAGGAGCGCCTTGTTCTCGAGGACGAGGTCACGGTGGATACGCCCGCCGTCGATATCGAAGGACCACTCGCCGGGGATGCCGAGCAAGACGCCGACGCCGTTGGCGGCGAGGGCGTCGACGGTCTCGAAGGCGTGTTTCGCATACCCGGTCGCCTCGTACACGAGATCAACGGCTTCGTGGGTCTCGGGGAGGTCGGAGACCGGGGTCTCGCGCGAGTCGACGTAGGTCGCTCCCAGGCGTTCGATGACGTCGATGGTCGGATCCGGTCGGTCTCGACGCCCGAGACAGTACCGCCTGTCGATGCCGCGCTGTTCGAGGAGGGCCAGCGTGAGCAGGCCGAGCGGGCCGTTGCCGAGGACGATGGCCGAGTCGGGCGACCACTCGAAGCTCGACCGCGCCGCAAGGGCCAGTTCGAGGGCCTTCTCGGTGTTACTGATCGGTTCGACCAGGAATCCGGTCTCGGCGAACTCCTCGGGTACCGATACCAGAAACGCTGGCTCGCTCGTGAAGAACTCGGCCATGTACCCGTGGGCGCCGGCGATGCCGCGCTCGACGTACGCCCCCGCGGGCGCCATGTCGGGTTCACCTCGCTCGAAGTACTCGTTCGTCCCGTCCGCAGGCGGTCGCCGGACGGTCGGCACGACCAGTTGCCCCGCCTCGAGGGCGGTCCCGTTGGGGTCCTCGACGACGCCGACGGCCTCGTGGCCGAGAATCTGGTAGTCCTCGCCCTCTGGGTACCCACCGTGCGATCCGTCGATGACTTCGTGGTCCGTGCCGTCGATGCCGACCCGGAGCGTCCGGACGAGTACCTCGCCGTCGTCGGGGGACGGCCGCGGGACTTCGATGACCTGCGGGCGCTCGTCTCGACGCGTGGCCGCGATCGCTCGCATCTCACGCCCCCCGTCCGACGGGACTGGATCCTTGTACTGGTCTGACGCGCTCGCGGACGCGGGTCGCTGAGGCACGCCCTCGCTCGATTTGGCGCTCGCTGTTCGGCTGGATAGACGCGGTGCTCTTCCGCATACAAACTGGTTCTACGGCACGATTCAAAAACTTGATCGTCCGCCGTGGTGGCGAACGCACCGACTGCCGTGGCCGGGGAGTGTATTCGAACTGGGAGCCGCTCTACCGGCCGCTCATTCGTCCCCGTCGAAGCGGCTGACTGTCTCGACGCCGGAGTTCGTGACCCGGACTCGCTGGTTCACCGCGACGCCGTCGAATGTCCGCGTCGTCCCGTCGGGCCAGCTCACGCGGAGCGTCACTTCGTCCGCGGATCCGGTGCCGAGGTGGCTCACGGGCGAATCCCGGGAGAGATAGCCTGTCCGCGAGTGCTGGACGACGGATGTCGACCGGTCGCCCGCCTCGACGGTGACGGTGGCACCGACCGCGGTCCCATTCCCTCCGGCGGCGATGACGCGGAACTCGATGCTGTTCGTCCGACGGGGCACTGTATTCTCGTAGACGACGACGGGGCCGTCGTAGGTCGCAACCACCACGTCCTGGTCGCCGTCGCGGTCGTAGTCGAGCGTCGCCATCCCGCGACCGTTGTGCTCGTCCAGGCCGCGGGCGTCGGCGTCCAGGCTCGTAAATCCGGAGCCGTTGTTACGCCACAGCATCGGGTATGTGAAGGTGGGGTCGTCCGGGTCGATGCGGACGACTTCCTGGGTGGTGTGGATCAGATCCCGTCGGCCGTCGTTGTCGAAGTCGGCGAAACTGGCTTCCCAGCCCCAGCCGCCGACCTGGACGCCGTAGGCGTCTGCGCGGTCGATGAAGGTGCCGTTCCCACGGTTGACCAGCAGGGTGTTGCCCAGCGTCCGGTCGGAGTGGATGACGAACGTGAGGATCTGTTCGATCCGCCGGTAGCGCTCGCGGCCGACGCTGTCTCTGGTGATCGGGAGTTCGATGTTGGTGGTGAACACGTCGAGTCGGCCGTCACCATCGACGTCTACGACTTCGGAGGCCATCCCGTTGCGAGCCGTGTGCCCACCGATCACTCGCTGCTCGAACTCCCCGTCGCCCTGGTTGACGTAGAGAATGTCGGAGTTGTAGTCGTTGGCGACGTGGACGTCCGGCCGACCGTCTCCGGTGAGGTCGACGAAGCTGGCCGCGAGACTCCACCGCTCCCCACCGATTCCCGCGTCCTCGACGCGCTGGAAGCCCTCTTCCGTGTTCTCGTAGAGATAGTTGGGATTGCCGTTGTCCTCGGCGACGAAGCCCTGGCCCGCGAATCGACCGGCCGGCGTGCCCTCGGTCCAGCGGCCGCTCTGATAGACGAACAGGTCCTGGTCGCCGTCGCCGTCGTAGTCTGCCGTCGCCGCTCCGAGCGGGTTCGTGAACGCTCCCAGCCCGACGTCGGTGCGTTCGAGCGACCCCTCGTCGTTGTGGAGCGCGACGGCGGAGCCGTTCCTGGCCAACAGCAGGACGTCCTGCCAGCCGTCGCCATCGTAGTCGACGACGGCAGCGCTCTTGTACGACCGATTCAGTCCGCTGAGCTGGCCGCTCCGCTCGAACTCACCGCCGCCGTTCCGGAACAGGGCCGGTCGCTCCCCGCCGAGCGTGAGCAGGTCGGTGTAGCCGTCGCGGTCGTAATCGACGGCGTAGACGCCGGCGTTGCCGTTGCCGGCGCCGCCGCGCTCGACCGTGTCGGAGTAGTCGAGTCCGCTCGCAGCCGTGGCGTTCTCGAACTGGATTTCTGCAGCCGCGTCGTCGCCCGACACCCGCTGCCCGAGGCCGGTACACCCTGCGCTGGCGACCAGGACCACTACTGCGAGGAGGGTCAGGGCCTGTCGCGCTGGGGATGTCTCGACTTCGGTCATCTCGTCGGGAGCGCCCGCTTGTCACGTGGCGGCACGAGGTACGTTCCGCGAGCGCGCGTCTCCAGGAAATCGACGATGCCGTGGTCCTCGTCCGGGACGTCCACGTCGTGCTCGTCGGGTCGCATGGCGGTCCGGGCGTCGACGAACGCCTCGAGCGTTCGCTGGATTGAGCTGAAGTTGAATCCGGCTCCACTCGAAACGTCGGTCGCGACCCCCTCGGACCGGCGGAGGATGCGCGGTCGGAAGTCCTCGTCGCGGGCCGTTGCGACCTTCTGGGAGTGGCCGATGCAGCCGTGTTCGGCGGCGTGTTCCGGGATGTCGTCGACGGTACCCGGGGCCAGTCCGCTCGAATTTCCGAGCTTGTCGCCGTTCGAGCCGACCTGCTCCAGGTCGTGGTCCGGCGAGAACATACACGTGACTTGCCGCTCGTCGGACCGGTCGTGCCACCGGTCGACGTCGATGTGGAGCCGGGATACCTGCATCGTCGTTCCACCGGCGAAGTGGCCGTCCTGGAGAGTGACCCGGTCCTCTGTCGCCTGGTTGTCGACGAAGCCCGACCGGAACCCCATCGAGAGCGGCGCGTCCTCGGGGACCGCGTCGGTGTCGAGTTTGCGGGCAACGATTCCCTTGCCGACGACTCCGCTCCGTCGCCCAGCCCGCGAGAACACGCCCTCGAACGTCCCCTCCACCGACACCCCGTTCAGACGGTCTCTCTCGCCGAACAGCGCTTGCTCGGCCGCGAGGAGGAGCGACCCCCAGTCACTGGAGAGCACCAGGACGGCGTCGAACCCGTCCGCGTCCGAGGGGTCTTCGCCCACGGCTTCGAGCACCTCTTCGGGTGGCGTGACGTCGACCGGGTCGCCGACCCGCTCGAAGTACCGCGGTGCGTAGCCGAGCATGCTCAGGAGGCCACCGTTAACTTTCGTCCCCTCGTCGCCGCCCGTTCCCCACTGATACGCACGTTCGAGCGACGCCAGTGCGCGTCGCACCTGGTCGCGTTCCTCGTCGGTTGGGGGCGTCGACCCCTCGTAGGAGAGCCCGAGGATCAGCTGGTGGACCGGCAGCGTCGTGTTTCCGTGGGCATTTCGCACGAGATAGTCGTTCCAGGCGTGCTGGCGCGTGGGCAACGACGCCGGATCGGTTCCCGTCGGGAACGAGTCGGTCCCCGTCTCCGTCCGCATCAGTTCCGACTCCCTGTCCAGACACGCCGAGAGCGCACTGCTCCCACCGATAGCGACGGCAGCTTTGATAAAATCCCGCCGCTCGACGTCGCGGGACTGGTCCCCGAACATACGAGTGGATCGATAGCATACTATTATAATCTTTTGGCAAGAACTCCCCGTTCGACCGCAGCCACCGTCAGGATTAATTACGCTCATCCCGGTGTGATGAACGATGACTGATCAGGGTGACCACGCGGTCCTGGCGCTCGATCCGGAAACGGTGTCCCCGGCCGACGTCTCGCCCGAGACGCTCCAGTCCGGACTCGACTGTGCGGACAATCGCACACGTGTCCACGCCGCCAGGGTCGCCGCGAGCGTCGCGACCGACGACCCCGACGCGGTGGCTGGACTCGTCCCGACGTTCGTCGACGCGCTCGAGGACGAACGCACGCTCGTCGTCGTCCACAGTTCACTCGCGCTCCGGGCCGTGGCCGAGTCTGACCCGACAGCGGTCGAACCTGCGGTCGACTCGCTGGTCGACTGTCTGGGTCGCGACGCGCCGGTCGTCCAGGCTGGGGCCGCAGAGGTCATGAAGCAGTTTCTCTCCGCCGACGTCGGCCCGTTCATCGACGAACTCGACCGGCTGGTCGAATACGTGGTGTCGGAGCCCGCTGATGGACTTGCCGATGGCGTCGCACCCACAGACGGACGAGCCCCCGGTGACGACGTCCGTCAGGCAGCACTCGAAACCACGCTCGAAGACGACCGCGAGCGGCGGCGACACGCACGGATCGTCGTCGCGAACCTCGTGGCTGAACTGGCAACGGTCGCACCCGAGCGCGTGGCCCCACACGTGCCGGAACTGAGCAGCGTGCTCGACCCAGAGCGCGACGACGCTGCCACGCTCACGACGGTCGCAGACGTCATCGCGACCGTCGCGGAACACGACCCAGACGCGGCCGCCGCGGCCGTCGACCCGCTGGTCGACGTGCTCGACCACCCGGACCTGACAACTGTCGCGACGAGCATCACGGCGCTGGGCTACGTGGGGGACCCGGCCGCCGCCGAGTCGATTCGGACCGTCGCCGCGGAACGAGATGACGAGGACCTGTGTGCGCTGGCGGCCGAAACCGCGGCCTTTCTCGACCCGAACGCGGACACAGCCGCTGGGAATTCTTCGGTCTGACCGTCAGTACGCTTCCTGTTGCCGTTTCGTGCACACGTACACGACGCCGCCCATCGCACCGGTGAGGCCGAGGAGCAAGAGGAGATTGATGATCGCGAGTCTGTAGGCCCCGGTCCCGGGCGTGCCGAACACGAGTGTGAAGGCCGTCAGCACGAACAGTGCCGCGAGGACGGCCAGCCAGGGCATGAGGTAGCGGTGATAGGGGCAGACCGTCTCCCAGAAACGCTCGCGAGCGGACATACTCTTCGATGCGCCTGCCGGACTAAGAAACTTCCTCGTCAGGAACCGCGGCGTCGCGGTGACGGCCCGCCGGAGCGATCCTGTGGAGGGGTCGAGTGGGGGCCGTCGCCGGGAGTAACGTGGCGAAAGCGATGACGGTCCGGTACGTCCGATCCTGTGGAGGGGTCGAGAGCGGACCGTCGCTCGAAGCCGGGTCGGGAGTCGGGCGTCGCCGGTCAGTCGGCGAGTTCCGGGCTGTTCCAGTACTCGTGGTCTTCGTCTTCTCGGAAGCACTGGGTTCGTTGGCCGTTCTGGGCGTAGACCGACGGCGTCCCGTCACGGCAGGCCTCCCTGGCCTCCGGACAGCGGGTGTGGAACCGACAGCCGCTGGGCGGATCGATCGGGTCCGGGACGTCGACCGTCCGCATCGGCATCTCGCCGGCCTGTCGCAGCGAGAGATCCGGCGTCGCCCACCGCAGCACCTTGGTGTAGGGATGACGCGGGTTCTGCACGACGTCGTCGGCGGGACCGATCTCTGCCATCTCACCCAGGTACATCACCCCGATACTCCCGTCGCCGTGCTCGGTGAAATACCTTGCGTTTGACAGGTCGTGGGAGATGAAGATGTAGGACGTGTCGAACTCGTCCTGGAGTTCGAGCATCAGATCCATCAGCTCCACGCGGAGCGAGACGTCCACCGCAGAGATGGCCTCGTCCGCCAGGATGACGTCCGGGTTCATCAACAGCGCACGGCTCAGCGCCACGCGCTGTTGCTCGCCGCCCGAAAGCTGGTGGGGATACCGGTCGACGAAGTCCGCCGCAGGCGTCATGCCCACCCGTTCCAGCAGGCCGTAGATCCGCTCGTGGCGCTCGACCTTGCTGAGTTCCGGGTGGACCTTCTTGAGCGGTTCCGACAGGATCGAGAGGATGCGCCGATTGGGATTGAGCGCACTCCCGGGGTCCTGGTGGATGATCTGCAGGGAGGTCCGGATGTCCGCCCACTCGATGTCGGCGTCGCTCGTGCCGTCACGAACCGCCCACATGTCGTGCCCGCGGTACTTGATCGAGCCGCCAGTGGGGCGCTGCAGCCCGATTGCGGTCTTGCCGAGGGTGGTCTTGCCACAGCCACTCTCGCCGACGATGGAGATGACGTCCCGTTCCTCGATGTCGAGCGAGACGCCGTCGACTGCCCGGACGACCTGCGTCTCGCCGCCGAAGTCGAGGAACGACGAGTTGTTCTCGAAGTGTACCTCGACGTCCTCCAGGGAGAGCAGTGGTGGCTCGTCGCTCATCACTCCTCACCTCCGGAGCGGGCGGCTTCGCCCAGGTCGTCGGCGTAGTTCAGCGGTATCTCGTCCCTGGAGGCCTCCCAGTGGAAGCAGGCGGACCGATGGGTCTCGTCCACCTCGTGGAAGCCGGGGTCTTCCATCTCGCACTGGTGGTCCGCGAGCGGACAGCGCGGATGGTACGCACAGCCGTCCGGGACGTTCACCGGCGCCGGCTGTGACCCCTCGATGGGTCGCATCGCTTCGAGCGGCGCGTCCAGGTTCGGCGTCGATTTGAGCAACTCTCTCGTGTAGGGATGCGCGGCGTTCTGGATCATCTGTTCGGTGGTCCCGACCTCGATCGGTTCGAAGGCGTAGACGACGCCCAGTCGGTCGGCGAGCGTCGCCACGAGCGGGAGGTCGTGCGTGATGAACACCAGCGTCAGGTCGTACTTCTCGCGCAGGTCGCGAAGCAACTGCAGGATGGTCCGTTGCATGAGCAGGTCGAGCGCGGCCGTCGGCTCGTCCATCACGAGCACCTCCGGTTTGAGGACGAGACTCAGCGCGATCTGCGCGCGCTGTTGCATCCCGCCCGAGAGCTCGTGCGGATAGGAGTTCAGGACGCGCTCGGGCTCGAGGTACAGGTCCTCGAGCAGCTGGCGCGCGAACTCGAGGCCCGAATCGACGTCGGCGTCGTGGGCCTCGAGGGTCTCCTCGAAGTGTTCGCCGACGCGCATCGTCGGGTTGAACGAACTCATCGCGCCCTGGAAGACCATCGAGATCTCCTCCCAGCGCATCTTGCGGAGTTCTTCCTTGGACTGGGAGAGCACGTCGATCGGCTCACCGTCTTCGGGGTAGTACTCGATCGAGCCCCGCAGGCGGCCAGGATCGGGGATCGCGTCGAGCAGCGAGGAGGCGAGCATCGACTTGCCCGACCCCGACTCGCCGACGATCCCGAGGATCTCGTGGCGCTCGATGTCCATCGTCACGTGGTCGAGCACGAACGACTCGCCACCGTCGTAGGTGACCGAGGCGTTCTGGATCCGGACGACCGGATCGGCCGATTCGTCGTCGGTTCGTTCGACTGGTGTACTCGTCGCCATCTAGATCCCTCCTGCCTGCGTGACGGACTCGTCCTCGCCGTCGATCGACTCTGACTCGCCCGCCATCCGGGTGCGGACGCGGGGGTTGAACACGCGGTCGAGCCCCTGTGCGAGCAAGACGAGTGCCAGCGAGAACACTGCGACCGTGATCATCGGGACGAGGATCTGGTATTTCGGCCCGGTGCCGACCAGGACGCTCCGGTCGTAGGCGTCCTGGATCTGCAGTCCCCAGTTGGCCAGGTTCGTCGGCAGGACGCCGAGGAAGTACAGGCCGACCGCGGAGAAGATGCAATAGCGCGCGGCGAAGGCGAAGTTCACCAGCACGTAGGGCATCAGATTCGGGATGATGTCTTTCGCGAGGATCCGGCGGGTACTCAGCCCCATCGCACGGGACGCCTCGGTGTAGGCCTCCTCGCGGAGCGTGAGTACCTGCGACCGGATGGCCCGGCCGAGTCCCGACCAGTAGTTGATCGTCAGGACGACCCCGACGACGGCCGGGTGCTTCGGGTTGAGCGTCACCGCGAGCACCATCACGAGCGGCAGGCCCGGGATGGACATCGCGATGTCCGACAGCGTCGTGATCACCGCGTCGACGCGGCCGCCCTTGTAGCCCGAGACGGTCCCGGTGAGGACGGCGAGGCCGGTGGCGAACACGGCGCCGGACGTGACGAGGATGAACATGTCGGGCGTGGCGTGGATCGTCTGGGCGAGGATGTCGACGCCCGACGGCGTCGACCCGAGCGGTGCGTCCATCGTCTGGAACGGCTGGATGCCCCGAGCGACCTGGTTGGTCGTCGGCTCTGGGTAGAGCCACGCGCCGACCGTCGCCATCAGCAGGTAGACGACGAGGATGCCGCCGCCGATGGCCGTCCGCTTGTCGTCCAGCGCGACGAGGCCCGGCTTGTAGATGAACTCCTCGTAGAAATCGACGACTCGCTCGCGGGTCGTGACTTCGACGGTCGACTCCACGTCGAACGTGAAGGCGTCGCCGGTGCCGCCGTCGGATTCAGTACGCTTCACTTGACTCACCCGTGGTGACACGCGGATCGATTCGAGAGTACGTCAGGTCGGCTATCAGAATCGCCACGACGACTGTAACTGTGAACACGAGGAAGACACCCATCAATACCGGATACGCGCGCAGTTCGATCGAGTTGAACATGAGCAGTCCGATGCCGCGATACTGGAACACCTGCTCGAGGATGACTGAGCCGCCGATGTTGAAGCCGATGAGGGTCAGGAACCCCGTGTACATCGGCAAGACTGCGTTCCTGGCGACGTACCGGGTCGAGATGCGCCGGTCCGGCAGGCCACGGAGGCGCGCGACGCGGACGTAGTCCTCGCCGAGCACCTGGATGCTGTTGGCTCGCATCGCCAGCATCTGCAGGCCCGCCTGGACGATCACGACGGAGGCTATCGGCAGCGCCGCGTGGTGGAGCACCTCCAGGAGGAACTCCAGGGTCCCCCGTTCCGGTCCGAGCAACCGTTGTGTCATCCGATTTCTCGCCGGGAACAGGTCGAGGTACTGGCCGACGTTCACGCCGAAGACCGAGAGGTTCACGCCGTAGGCGAAGACGATTATCAGCGCGAACGCCATGACGTAGAACGGGACGGACCCGAGCAGGATGCCCAGGACCGACGATCCCTTGTCGAAGCGGCTCCCCTCGCTGTAGGCGACGATGGCCCCCCAGACGATGGCGATGGCGAAGATCAGGATGGTCGCCGTCGTCATCACGAACACCGTCCAGGGGAGTCGCTCGGCGACGAGCGAGGCGACCGTCCGTGGCCCCTCGCCGGTCATGTACTTGGGGTTGATCGTGGTGCCGAGATCACCCTGGGCGAGCGAGAGCATGTATTCGACGTACTGCTGGGGGATCGATGCGTCCGGGTTGAGGTTCATGCGCGACTTGGCGGCGGCCAGGCGCCGCTCTATCTGCTGGGCCGAGTACCCCTGCTGGGCGAGCTGGCCCCGAAGCTGCGTGATCGGCCCACCCGGCATCAGCCGGATGAGCACGAACGTGACCGTCGCTGCTGCCCAGACCGTCAGCAGCGCGCGACCGAGACGATTCAGGTAGTATCTCATGGCGGCTCAGTTGCCCGTGTATTGCATCTCGCCCAGGCGTGGCAGCCAGGTGTTGGCGTACTTGACCTGTGCTTCGGGGGCGTCGGACTCGGGGATGTCCCAGTCCGTGCCGGAGATGAACGTCTGGGTGAGCTTCTCCTGGAGCGGGATCATCGGCAGGTCCTGATTCGAGGCCCACAGCAGGTCGCGAGCGAGCTCTCGTTCGCGCTCCTCGTCGTCGACTTTGCTGAGTTCCTCGACGTCCTCGACGGGGTTGACGGTCATCGTGCCGCCGCCGCTCCGGGCGGGTACCGTGATCTCTGCGGCGTCGCCGGCCGGTGGGTCGCCCGACTTGGCGCCCTCGTAGTTGAACTTGTACCAGCGGAGCATCTCGCCGGGCGCGACCATCTGGTAGCGCAGGTTGTAGTAGGGGTGGGCCGCGCGGGCGAACGCCGCGGTCCAGTAGCCGGCGACCGCGTCGAACTCGCCCTTGTACCAGGCGCCGTCGGTGCCACCGAGCTGGCCGTACGGGGTGGTCGTGAAGCTTGCGTCGATGCCGAAGCTGCTGAGCTGGTCGGCCGAGGTCTCCATCGCCACTTCCCAGTCGGTCCAGCCGGCCGGGGCGTCGAGCGTGAACGAGAGGGCCTCGCCGTTCTCGTCCATCCAGGTCCCGTCGGACTTCGAGTAGCCGGCCTCCTGCAGCAGGCTCGCGGCCTTGTCCGTCATCT
>ENA-ORCR01000761-ORCR01000761.1-marine-metagenome-genome-assembly--contig:-NODE-761-length-13128-cov-3.272470_pt1 | contig 13128 bp, 10 predicted proteins | sample MGYA00237782_ERZ508514 | MGnify/ENA primary metagenome ERZ508514 (study PRJEB26185, sample SAMN06268960) | marine metagenome | isolation source: Eden Landing Ponds, San Francisco, CA, USA | place...
GCTGGCTCGCGCGTTCGGCACCGCCGCGGACATCGTGGGTGACCGAGGATGACCGCCGCTGCGCTCGCGTGGTTCGTCGCCGCGCTCGTCGACCCGCTCGCAGCGCTCGCCCCGACGGCTGCGGGACTGGCCGACGTGACGGCGACGGCGCTGCAGTCGAGCCCGCTCGATTCGGTCCTCGCGCCGCTGTACTGGGTGCTCGACCAGTGGTCGGGCTTCGTGGGCTGGACTGCGAAACTGACCGGCCTCCAGGTGCTCGAGTACGGCTTCATGCACCGGGCGATCCTGGTGGGGCTGTGTATCGGCGTGATGGCGCCGCTGATCGGGACCTTCCTCGTCCACCGCCAGCTCGCGCTCATCGGCGACGCGCTGGCCCACACCGCCTTCGCCGGCGTCGCCGTCGGCCTCTTTCTCAACGCGACGATCGAGCTGGGCGTGACGCCGTATCTCACCGCCGTCGTCGTCGCGATGATCGCCGCCCTGCTCATCGAGCTCATCTCGGAGGTGACCGACGCGTACAACGACGTGTCGATGGCGATCGTCCTCTCGACGGGCTTCGCCCTGGGGACCACACTGATAAGCATCAACGCCGGCGGCCTGACCGTCAGCGTCGACCAGTACCTGTTCGGCAACCTCTCGACGGTCACCTCCCAGTCGGCGGCGGTGTTGCTGGTGCTTTTCGCCATCATCGTCCCCGTCGTCGCCGTGACGCGCAACCAGCTGCTGTACGTCACCTTCGACGAGACCGCCGCCGAGGTGTCGGGCATCCCCGTCGACTGGTACAACCGGATCGTCGTCATGCTGACGGCGATGGTCGTCGTCGGCGCGATGCAGATCATGGGCGTCATCCTCGTCGCAGCCATGCTGGTCGTCCCGGTCGCGGGCGCCTCCCAGGTCGCGCGCAGCTTCAACGAGGCGCTCGTCGTCTCCGTGGTCCTCGCCGAACTGGCCGTCCTCGTCGGGATCGGGATCTCCTACTACGCGGGCGCGACCGCCGGGGGCGTCGTCGTCCTCGTCGCCGTCGCCATCTACGTCGTCGCCGTCGCCGCGGGGAAGATCCAGAGCGCCGCCGGCGACGAACGGACCCCCGAGATGGGCGCCATCGACGCCGACGACGCCGACTCGGCCGCGGACTGAGCGTTCGGTCGACCCCGAGACGCGTCCGTATCTGGGGCCGATCTGCCGGTCGGTTACGCACAGTTTCCGACCCTGAAACTGTGATCCCTTTTATATGGTGGAACCGGCCGTCGGGTCGAACGCAATGGTCTCCCAACCGTTCGCTCGACGGATCGCCCTCCCGTCCGGTCGGCCTCGGCCGCCGGACGGCGCACCACGCTCGCGGTCGGAGGTGGCCCGATGAGCGGCGCGCTCGAACGGTCGCTCCGGTTCGTCACCGAGCACAACCTGATCGTCCTCCTGGTGATGCTGCTGATGACCGCCGGCGTGACCGCCGGCGTCGGCCAGCTCCAGATGCAGAGCCAGGCGAACGGCTCCAGCGCCGTCGGCGACACCGAGGTCGCACAGAAGCTCGACTACATCCGGGCCAGCTACGGAACGAACGAGAGCGACGGCAACGCGACCGCGGTGCAACCGGCGCCGGTCTACGTCCGCAGCGACGGGGGCAACGTCCTCTCGAAGGCCGCGCTACTGGACTCGCTACGGTTCCAGCAGCGAGCGCTCGACAACGAGTCGGTCGCGGCCAGTCTGGGCGGGCGCGAGCCCGCCGGGGTCGTGAACCTCGTCGCCGCGCGCGCGGCGGGCGACCGTGACGCGACGCTGGACGAGCAGGTCGCCGCCCTCGAGTCGGCGAGCGCGAGCGAGGTCGAGTCGCTCGTCGCGGAGACGCTCACCGAGGGCTCGGCCGCCGTCGCGTTGCTCCCCGGCGACTACGAGCCGGGGACGACGACCGCCGAGAGCCGCCGGATGGTGTTCCGGTTCGAGAGCGCCGACGCGGACGATGCCGCGGCCGACGAGCGCACGGCCGCGACCGCGGCGCTGTACGACCTCGCCGGCGAGCGCGAGTCGCCGGAGTACTTCACCGTCGGCGAGCACGCGGTCGCCGCCTCCAGCGCCAACCAGATGCAACAGACGACGGAGCTGATCGTCCCGGTCGCGCTCGCGCTCATCCTCGCGGTGCTCGCCTTCTCCTACCGGGACCTGGTGGACGTGATCGTCGGGTTCACCGGCGTGGTCCTGTCGGTGCTGTGGATGTTCGGCATCCTCGGCTGGCTGCAGATCCCCGCGGGCATGACGCTGATCATCGGACCCGTCCTGATCGTCGGGCTCAGCGTCGACTACGGGTTGCACGTCTTCAACCGCTACCGTGAGGAGCGCGGCGCCGACGAGGGTATCCGCGAGCCGATGGTGCGCGGGCTCTCGTCGGTATCGGTCGCGCTCGCGCTGGTCACGCTGACCGCCGCGGTCGGGTTCATGGCCAACGCCACCAACGCCTTCACCTCGATCAGGCAGCTCTCGGTCGGCATCACGCTCGGCGTCGTCTCGACGTTCGTCCTCTCGCTGACGCTGGTGCCGGCGCTGAAGGTGACCGTCGACGGGCTGCTCGAACGCGTCGGCCTCGACCGCCGCAAGGAGCCCCTCGGCGAGACGCGACTGCTCCGGCCGTTCCTCGTCGGCGGCGTGCGTCTCGCGAAGCGAGCCGCGCCCGTCGTCGTCGTCCTCGCGCTGGTCGCCGGGTCGGCCGGGGCCGTCGCCTGGACCGACCTGGACCGCCAGTCGTTCCAGCAGAGCGACGGCGACATCGCCGAGTGGAAGCAGGACCTCCCGGGCCCGCTTGGCTGGGAGACGCACGAGTACGACGCCCACGACGACTACGTCGACGCCCACTACCGCGCGGCCGACGAGGACAGCCAGCGCCGCTCGCAGGTCCTCCTCCAGGGCGACGTGGCCACGCCCGAAGCGCTGTCGGCTCTGGGAACGATCCACGACAGCGCGGCCGAGCAAGCGGCCGTCTTCGAACGCTCCGGTGGCGTGCCCGTTCGCTCGCCGCTGTCGGTCGTGCGGTCGGTGGCCGCGGACAACGACGACTTCGCGGCGACGGTCGCCGACGCGGACACCGACGGCGACGGCGTCCCCGACCGGAACGTCGCGGAGGTCTACGACGCGCTGTACGCCGCCGCCCCCGAGCAGGCGAGCAGCGTGATCGAGCGCACCGACGGGCAGTACCGTTCGCTGCGCGTCGTCGTCCCCATCGAGGGCGGCGCGACGATCACCGAGCAGGCCGACGCGATGCACGCTATCGCGGGCAGCCCCGACGGCGATGGGATCGAGGTGACCGCGGTCGGCTCGGGCACGCTCACCGAGGCCGAAGGGACCCAGACCGCCCAGAGCATCCTGACGACGCTGCTGATCGCGCTCGCGGCGGTCGCCGTCCTCCTGATGGTGATCTACCGGATCGCGACCGGGAGCGCGACGCTCGGGGCGGTCACGGTCGTGCCGATCACGCTCGTGACGGCGCTGGTGATCGGCGGGATGCACCTGCTCGCCGTCCCGCTGACGCTCGTGACCGCGCTGTTGCTCAGCCTCGTCATCGGCCTCGGCATCGACTACAACATCCACGTCAGTGACCGCTTCGCCCAGGAACTCGAACGGGGACAGACGGTCACCGGCGCGCTGAAGACGGCGGTGACCGGCACCGGCGGCGCGCTGCTGGGCAGCACGCTCACCTCCGTCGGCGCCTTCAGCGCCCTGTTGCTCCATCCGCACCCGCAGATCACGAGCTTCGGGACGCTCGTCGTCCTCGCGCTCTCGCTGTCGTTCGCGGTCGCCGTGTTCGTCCTCCCCAGCCTGCTGCTGATGTGGGCCGACTACGGCAGCGTCGACGCCGTCCGCAGCGAGTCGCCGACCCGGGACCGCGAGGGGGCGATGGCACAGGACTGACGCCCCCTCGGGGTTCGTCCGCTCGCACCGGTCGCGCTCAGTCCCGTCGAAGGCGCACGAGCGCGCTCGCGCCCAGCGCGGCGACGGCCACCACGGCGAGCAGCGACCCGAGCGGCGACGGCCCGGAGCCCGACGTGGGCGTCCCGAGCACGCTGTCGCCGTCCGAGCCCGACTCGGTGTCCGCGCCGTCGGCGCCGTCGCCGCCGGACGAGTCGCCGTCAGTACCGGGCGAGGCTCCGTCCCCGTCGGTGCCGTCGCCCTCGGTCGCGGTCGGCGACGCGCCGACCGCGTCCATGTCCTCCTCGGGGATCAGCCGCGAGCTCCCGAAGCCGGTGAGGTAGTCGTAGCAGGCCTCGATGTCGGCGGTGTCGAAGTCGGCGCCGCCGGTCGATTCGACGACGCCGCCCTCGCCGATGTCGGCCATCGTCGGGCCGCTGGACTCGTCGCCGGTGCCGACTCGCTCCACGTCGTAGGGCTGCCACGGCGAGTACACCTCCCAGACGACCTCGCCGTCGGGCGTCACCTCGACGATGCGGTGGGCCCGCCGGTCGGCGATCAGCGTGTTGCCGTTGGGCAGTCGGTCGGCGTCGCGGGGCTCGCTCAGCCGGCCGCCCCGGAGGGTCCAGGTGCGGTTCCATCCGTCGCCCTCGCGCTCGTACTCGACGACGCGGTCGTTGAGGCTGTCGGCGACGATCACGGTCGCCGACCCGTCCTCGCTGGCAATGAAGTCGGGGTTGTGCTGCTCGTGGAGGATCGACGTGTCGTCGTCCTCGCCGAGCGTCCACTCGACCTCTTTCGTCTCGCGGTCGATGGCGACCACCTTGTCGAAGTTGCGGACCGAGACCATGATGACGCCGTCGCGGATCTGCTCGACGTCGTTGTTGTGGGTCCAGTCCTCGCCGAACTCGCCGCCGCCCGACTTGGGGTAGTGTTCGCTGTAGTTGGCGAAGTAGTACTCCCAGGTGACCCGTTCCTGGGTGAGATTGTAGATCAGCACGCGGTCCTCGCCGTCCTGGCTCATGTCGTTCATGAGCAGCTCGTCGCCGTTGATCAGGTCGACGTCGTGGGTGTCGTAGGCGTTCTCGAAGCGCCGCTCCGAGACGTGTTCGCCCGTCTCGGGGTCGATCTCCTCGATCAGGGTGTCTCGCTTGTAAGTCGTCGACTGGAGGATGTTGCCGTTGTCGAGCACGTCGATGTCGTAGCTCCACCAGCGGCCGGCGGCGGTGTCGTTGTGGACGCCGACGATCGAGCCGTTGGGTCGGGCGCCGACGACCATCGCCGAGGTCTTCGAGCCGCCGCGGGCGCCCTGGATCGAGAACAGGGTCGTCCGCTCGGGCGTTCGGTCCATCGTGCCGACGCAGGGGTTCGACGCCGCCTGGACGGCGCTCGCCCCGAAGCCGGCGGCGGGCGCCTGGCCCGCGCCGGAGCGGTCGGCGGTCGCGACACCACCGGTGGCGCCGGCGACCGGCACCGCCAGCAGGAGCGCGACCAACACGGTAGAGAGGACGGTTCTGCGCATCTGTGACGACCATCGACCGAGGCCGTTAACTCCGTTACGACTCCCGACGGGGTCGCCGCGGCGACCGCGAGACCGCTACAGCGACCCGCGATAGAACGCCACGAGCGTCCGCGTGTGCGGGTGGGTCGGCTCGTCGAGCACCCGCTCGGTCGGCCCGACCTCGACGACGTGGCCGTCGTGCAGGACCGCCAGCCGGTCCGCGAGCGCGGCCAGTGCCGGTAGTTCGCCGCCGAGCGCGACGACGGCGGGGGCGTCGGGAGCGGCCCCGCCGGCAGCGCCGGTGGCGCCGTCGGCTCCGACCGCCGACCGGAAGCTATCGAGGCGGTCGCCGCGGGCGAGGTGGGCGAGGGCGGCCGGTCGGTCGTCGACGGCCACCACCGCGGGCGCGGCGAGCGCCGCGCGGGCGAGCTCCGACAGCTCCAGCGCGGCGGCGTTCAGCTCTCCCGGCCGCGCGTCGAGCACGCGGTCGGGATCGAGGCCGAGCGACGCCAGGAGCGCTTCGGCCCGCGCCTCGTCGGTTCCGGTGGCCCGGAGCGCCGGCCGGAACCCTGCCCGGAGCGTCGACGTGGGCGCGAAGCCGCCGTCGCCTGCGACGACCGCGACCGCCTCGCGGCGAACCCGATCGCGCTCGTCGTCGTCGAGGTCGAAGACGGAGATGGGGTCGCCGTCGCCGGGGCGGTAGATGACGGCGCCGGAGCGGCGGGCCGGCTCGGGCAGGGCGTCGACGAGCGCGAGCGCGAGGGTCGTCTTCCCGCTCGCGCTCTCGCCGACGACCGCCAGTCGCTCGCCCCGGTCGACTGCCAGGTCGAGCCGGTCGAGCACCTCGTCGCTCCCGTAGGCCACCGAGAGGTGTTCGACTGCGAGGACGGGGTCGTCGGGTCCATCGCCGCGGGCCGCTGGCGCGTCGACCATCCGTTCCCCGGCGTTTCGCGGCTGGGCCACCTATGCGTTCCGGCGACTCGCCGAAACGTCACGCCTATACTCGGCGGTGGGGAACGGCGGGTATGAGCTGGCTGGGGCGGCTGCTGGGCGGCGACGACTCGACGGACGCGGACGGGCAGACCGTCGACGGCCCGGGCGACGCGGACGGCCCGGACGCCGCGACGGGGACCGGCCGCGACGGCCGCGGACACGACCAGCCCCGGGTGGGGCTGTTCGTCGACGGCCCGAATGTCCTTCGCGAGGAGTTCGACGTGGATCTCGACGACGTGCGGGCCGCGGCCGAGCGCTACGGGCAGGTCGCCTTCGGCCGCCTCTACCTGAACGAGAACGCGCCCGCGGGGCTCATCCAGGCCGCCGAGGCACGGGGGTTCGAGGTCGTCTCGACCAGCGGCGACGTGGACGTGAAGCTGGGCGTCGACGCGACGGCGGCGACCGTCGAGGAGGCCATCGACGTGCTCGTCGTCGTCTCGCGGGACACGGACTTCAAGCCGGTGCTGGAGGCGGCCGCCGAGCGCGGGCTGGCGACCATCGCCGTCGCGCCCGGCGAACACGGCCGCTCGGACGCGCTGCGCAACACCGCCCACGAGTCGGTCACGCTGGAGTAGGGGCCGCGTTCGGCCCCTGGGTTTCCGCCGCGGTACAACAGTTAACTCGCCGGGGACGCATCGGTCGGTATGCGCAGAGTCGACGGGCGGAAGCTCGCGGTCGGACTGGTGGCGGCACTCCTGATCGGACTCGCCCTGGGGTACGCCCTCGCGGTGGTGCTGTGATGCGACCGGGCTCGCCGAGCGGCCCGCACGGCCGAACGCGTTCAACCCCTGATAATCGGGGGCGAGTCTTTAACCGGGCGAGCGGGAATCGTCGGACATGCTCCGGATCGACGGGCGCGTGCTCGCGGCGTCCGTGCTCGGCGTGTTCATCGTCGGGGCCCTCCTCGGGTTCGCCGTCGGCGGCGGGAGCGGCACGCCCGGCGGTCCCGCGACACCCACCGACGCCCCGGACGGCGGGGCCGCGCCGACCCCGACGCCCTCGCCCGCACCCACGGCCACGCTCACGGCGACAGCCGCGCCGACGCTGACGGCGACGGCCACGCTCACGCCCACGCCCACGGCGACGCTCACGCCGACCGCGACGCCGACGACGGTACCGACGCCGACGGCGACAGCGACGCCGACGGTGACGCCCGAGCCGACGCCGACGCCGACGCGGACGCCGATGCTGATCCGGCGGTTCGACACCGAGAAGATCGAGTCCCATCTCCGCGGGCTGATCAACGACTGGCGCGACGAGCGGGGCCTCGACCGGTTCAGCCAGCCCGAAGGCGCGGTCGTGCGGAAACTCGACCGGATGGCGACGGCCCACAGCGTCGACATGGCCGACCTGGGGAAGACGGTCCACCGGATCGACAACCGTTCCAGCGCCGGCCGCTACCGCGCGGCCGACCTCTTCGAGACCTGTCAGTTCAAGAAGCGCGGCGCCCAGTACATCGTGACCCCGACGCGCAACCGCCTGGAGGTGCTCGACAAGACCTACGCCGGCGTGCGCTACCGCGGCCCGGACGGCCCCCGCTACAACGACAACGAGTCGATGGTCGCCCAGGCCGTCTTCGAGAACTGGCGGACCAACTCGGTGTTCCGCGACCGGCTCGCCTACGCCAACGCCACCCGGATCGGCATCGGCATCGAGACCACCGACAAGAACGAGGTGTACGTGACCGGCAACGTCTGCGGCGTCTACGGGTCGGACTGACGGCGGGGCGGCCGCGCGCCGGCGGCGCGGCGACAGCGAACGGTTTTTTCGAGCGCGCGCCGGAGACCCGAGCATGAACGCCGAGATCGACGGTCCGGTCCTCGACGACCACATGCATCTCGACCCCGTCCACGGCCGCGGCGTCGAGGCCGCCCGCGAGTTCGCCGACAGCGGCGGGACCCACCTGCTCGTCGTCAACAAACCCTCTTGGCACCTCCTCGATTCGCTGCCCGAAGGCGCCGACGACTTCCGCGAGGTGTTCGAGCTGACCGTCGACGCCGTCGAGCGGGCCAGCGAGGAACTCCCGGGGCGGGCCTGGCCGGTGCTGGGCGTCCACCCCGGTCTGGTCTCGCAACTGGTCGACGACGGGATGGGCCCGGAATCGGCCCGAGACCTGATGCAGACCGGCCTGGATACGGCCGCGGAGTACGTCGAAGACGGCCCGGCGCTGGCGTTGAAGTCCGGTCGCCCCCACTACGACGTGAGCGACGCCGTCTGGACGGCCTCCAACGACGTGATGAAACACGGGTTCGACCTCGCGGCGGCAGTCGACTGCGCCATCCAGCTGCACGCCGAAAGCAGCGAGGACTTCACCGAGGTCGCCGAGTGGGCCCGAGACCGGGGGCTCGACCCCGAGCGCGTCGTCAAGCACTACTCGGGCGGCCGGCTGGACGGGATCACCAAGAGCGTCATCTCCCACAAGGACGAACTCGAACTCGCCATCGAGGAGGGCGAGCCGTTCATGATGGAGACGGACTTCATCGACGACCCCGACCGGCCGGGTGCGGTGCTGGGCGTCGGGACGGTCCCCTCGCGGGTGCGCTGGCTGCGCGAGCAGGGCTACGACGAGGCCATCGAGCGGGCGCACGTCGAGACGCCCGCGGCGGTGTACGGCATCGACACCGAGGCGACGCTGGAGTGAGCCGATACTTTTTCGACTCGCTGACGGGAACGCCGGGGTATGGACGACAAGCGCTGTCCCGACTGCGGCGTCTCGATGGAGGAAGTCGAGTTCGGCATGAGCGACGCCTGGAACCCCCACGTCAGGACCGGCGAGAAGCGTGAGGGGCTGCTCGGCAAGCTCGGCGTGGGCGAGACCGAGGACGTGACGACGCTGATGTGCCCCGAGTGCGGCCTGCTGCGGTTCTACGCCGACATCGACGAGGGGGAGAGTTACTGAGATCGGTCGCCGTGTGGTGGCGGTGTGGTCGCGGTAGCGGTGCGGTGGTGGTAGCGGTGCGGTGGCGATGCGGTGGCGGTAGCGGTGCGGTGGTGGTAGCGGTGCGGTGGTGGTAGCGGTGCGGTGGTGGTAGCGGTGCGGTGGCGGTGGCGATGCAGTGGCGATGCGGTGGCCGGGAGCGCGTGCCCGCGCTCTCGCGCGGGTCGCGCGACTCGGGGAAGGGCAGGTCCGCCGACGCGGCGGTTTCCGAGCGTCCGGCGCCCTCGGCGCCGGTTCGCCGGACGCGAGCGAACGTAGTGAGCGAGTCGTCCGGATTTTTTCACCCATGTTTTTGGCTCGGGGGTGCCCGTAAGGAGCGAAGCGACTGAGGACACCCCCGAGCGAAAAAGATGGGGTCGGGGTCGAAAGCCATATGACCGGAGCGACGAACGACGTTGTATGAGCAATCAGCCGGGGGAGTACTACACGCCCGAACGCTGGCAGAACTGGCTGGACAGGATCGACGAGGAGGACCTCGACCCGGAGGACGACGACACGGCGCAGCTGCTCTGGAACATGCAGGACGACACGGCCATCGCGGTCGTCAAGGTCGTCTCCGACTTCGAGGAGGGTGTCCTCGACGAGGAGGCGGCCCTCTCTGAGATCGAGGAGATGCGCGAGGTCGTCCTCGCCGAGCCGGAGTTCGACGACGAGCAGGCGCTGATGCTCGTCGACAGCGTCCAGACCTCGCTGGTCTGTGTCTTCTACGCCGCCGAGGAGTTCGTCGTCGGCGGCACCGCCGAGGAGGCGCCCATCGGCGAGTACGTCGGCGCGGCGGCCGACGCGGAGGCCGAAGACGACCTGGACACCGCGCTGTCCTACTGCGTCCAGGCGGGGACGCTGGTCATCGACGGCGCCGAGTTCGACCCGTCGATGGCCGAGGAGGTCGAGCCCGGCCTCGTCGTCCAGTGGGTCAACGGGCTGGACAGCCTCCAGACGGCGATGAAAGACCCCGAAGTCGTCGAGGAAGACGACGAGTAGCGCCCGGTGGAGCGCTCGGCAGTCGTTGCGGTATCCCCGCCGCCGACCGACCCCGGCACTGCGGACGGATGGCCGTTATCACGGTGGAAAATCGGGGACACAGGTTTTTGCACGGTGAGGGGGTAGTCCGGCGACATGGAGCCGTGGGACGACAGGGGCCAGTCCATCCAGATCGGGGCGGTCCTGATCTTCGCGGCGCTGATCCTCCTGTTGTCGCTGTACCAGGCGACGATCGTCCCACAGCAGAACAAACAGGTCGAGTTCGACCACAGCCAGCAGGTCCAGGGGGACCTGCTGGAGTTTCGCAACGCGGTGACGTCGACGTTCGGGGAGTCGGCGAGTCGGTCGGTGTCGATCCGGCTGGGGACGACCTATCCATCGCGGGTGATAGCGGTGAATCCGCCGCCGGTGTCGGGGCTGTTGCGGACCGCGGGGACGACCGACGCCGACGTGTCGTTCGCGCTGTCGAACGTCGAGGCGCTGGACGGGGAGGCCGACGACTTCTGGGACAGCGGGTCGCCCCGGGAGTACGGAACCGGGGCGGTGGTGTACCGGCCGGGGTACAACGAGTACGGCCAGCCGCCGCGGACGGTGTACGACTCGACGGTGCTGTACGACAACTTCACCTTCGAGGGGGCGACCATCGCCCGCAGCGACCAGACGCTGGTCGATGGGTCGACGATCTCGCTGGTCGCGCTCAACGGGTCGCTCCAGCGGTCGTCGTCGGGGGCGACCTCCGTGGACGTGCGGCCGGTCAGCGCCTCCAGTACGACGGTGACGGTGACGAACCGGGTGGCCGGCGACCCGGTCACGATCCGGACGGCGACGCGACTACCGCAGTCGGCCTGGACGGAGCTGTTGGCCGACGAGGCGAACGTGACCGACGTGCGGACGAGCTCGCTGGGCATCGAGGGGTTCCGGACGCTCGAAATCGACCTGCGGCCGGGCACCTACGAGCTGCGGATGGCGAAAGCCGGCGTCGGGACCCGGGTCGGTGACACGAGCGCCGCGTACATGACCGACGTGGCGGCCGACGGGTCGACGGTGCCCGAAGACGGGTCGGTCCGGTTGACCGTCGAGGTTCGGGACAAGTACAACAACCCGGTCGCGGGCGTCGACGTGACCGGCGCGTCGACGGACACGGCGGTCGGGACGCTCGATACCGACGTGGTGACGACCGGTGACGACGGGCGGGCGTCCTTCCAGTTCGAGGCGAAGTCGGTGAACGCGGCGACCGACGTGCCCGTCGAGTTCAACTTCACGCTCGACCCGACGACGCCGGCGTCGTTCGACCCGCGGGACCCCGAGGACGTCGAGGCGGTCGTCTCGGTCCAGAACACGCAGGTCCCCGGCGGCTCGGGCGGCGGCGCGGCGCCGTATTCGGTGACGTGGGACTCGCCGACCGCTTCGGAGGGCGGTACGTACCTCTCCTCGTGTGACGACGCCGACTGCACGTGGGACGTGGGGAGCGACGGGGACAGCACGCTCGATCTCTCGGCGGACGTTACCGACGCGCTCGGCACCGGCAACGCCGTGGAAGGGGCGGAGGTGGACTTCGCAGTCGACAACAGCACCGTCGGAACGCTGTCGTCGAGCACGGCGGTCTCCGACGCGAACGGGGATGTCGAGACGGCGCTCTCGGCGGCCGAGAACGGGACGATACGGCTCTACGCCCTCAGCGGCGGTGCGAGCGACACGCTCAACGTCACGGTCACGAACGTCACCGGCAAGTCGAGCGGTCCGACGCCGACGGTCGGGTTCCGCGTCGACGACTTCAGCGACCGAAATGGCAACGCGCCGAACTTCGTCGCCTCGTACGACGTGAGCAACACCAACAGTTCGTTCACGCGCGTCGAGGCGTCGTTCGTGGCCAGCGACGGGAATCCCTCGGGCACCGAGCAGAGCACTGCCACGCGCGGCAGTCTCACGTACCAGCCGGGCTTCGGTGACGGCGAACAGTACGACGTGACGCTCGACGTCGTCTACACCGACGACAACGGCAACGAGTACGTCGTGACCTCCGAGACGATCACCGACACTGCCGACGCCAGGAATCCGACGAGCCAGAACGCCGACCTCTCGGAGTCGACGAGCGCGTCGCTGTCCTCCTATACGATCGAGGACCGCGCGAACACGCAGTCGAACAAGGTTCGGTACCGGTTCGACTACACCGTCTCCGGTTCGGGGAGTTTCAGCCAGGTCCGGGTGTTCGCCCTCAATCTCAACAGCAACGGAGCGACGGGCGTTCAGGACAGAACGAGCCGCTCCGATAAGAATGTCGACGTCAACCCCGGGTTCGCTACGGGGACGCAGTATCGCGTCGGGATCGCCGTCTACGACGCCGACGGCGCTATCGTCGAAGTGGTCGACACGACCGACAGCGCGGATAGCGGCGGCGTCGTCCTGACTGCGACGCTGGCGCTGCTCGCAGTAGCGCTCGTCGGACACGTGGTTCGACAAAAGTCGATACACTAGTCGACAGGCACTTGTAGGAGTCTCACAGACTTGGGGCTATGACATCCGTCGGTATCGACGCCATCGAGATCCGGACGGGGAAGCTCAGGCTGGACCTGCCGGAGACGTTCGCGCCGGCGCAGGGCGACGACCCCGGGAAGTACACCAAGGGACTGGGACTGACGGCGAGTTCGTTCCCGGACGTCTACGAGGACATCGTGACGATGGGGGCCAACGCGGCTCACGACCTGATGGAGCGCAAGGGCCTCGAACCCGAGGATATCGGCCGCATCGACGTGGCGACCGAGTCGGCGTTCGACAACTCCAAGCCCGTCTCGACGTACATCGCGGGCTGTCTCGAACAGGT
>ENA-ORCR01000762-ORCR01000762.1-marine-metagenome-genome-assembly--contig:-NODE-762-length-13096-cov-3.965358_pt1 | contig 13096 bp, 13 predicted proteins | sample MGYA00237782_ERZ508514 | MGnify/ENA primary metagenome ERZ508514 (study PRJEB26185, sample SAMN06268960) | marine metagenome | isolation source: Eden Landing Ponds, San Francisco, CA, USA | place...
GGATGTCGGCGCGGTACTTCGTGACGGTCACGAAGTGATATTGGAGCGCGTAGACCGTGTGCGACCCGGATTGCAGGCGATACTCCATTTGGCCTCCCCAAATACAAGACACCCAATTCCAATAATTCCTGTGCTGGTAGGTATTCAGTCGGGCAGAACCGTGTGGACTGTCGCACCGGGGTTACGCGATTCACGCCCGCCGTGAACGGCGGGGTTCTCTCGCTGAATCAAGATTGGAAAACGTGATCTCGAGTTTGGCCTCGTCGACCGGATACGCTCGGCTCAGAAATGCGTCGGGTCCGACACGGGCTTCGACGGTCCGGGGCCGTGCCCGAGACGGCCGCACCTGAACAGCGTGACATCCGGGCTCTTTCCCGAGACGCCGTCGAACGGCCTCGTAGAGCTTCGCTTTCGTGAGATTTCCCCTGTTCGCGAGGAAGATGAATCCCACTGGAGCCATCGGTCCTACGCGGCCCTCGTCTCGGACGACTCTTTTTCAGCCGACCCTCGGCTGTCGGAGCCGTGACTCTCGACGTAGGGGTCGACGTCGTGGAGATTGTCGTAGAGACCGAGCGCGTGTTCAAGCAACTGCAACTCGTCGGCGACTTCTTCCCACTCCCGAAGCGTGCGTTGCCGCTCTCGGGTTTCCTCCGCTGAGACGCTCTCGTCGGTCAACGAGGCCTCCAGATCGTCCCGGGAGTCGACCGCGTACTCGGTTTTGATCTCCTCAATTTCCTCCTTGGCCTGGACGACCTCCTCGCGGAGGTCCTCGCGCGGGAACTCCAGTGCGAGTTCCCGAATTCGTTCCGTGTAGCGTCGTGTGAAGTCCGGGACGTACCTCACGTCGTCGTCCTGCGCGATCCGACGCAGGTCCCCGCGGTCAGCGAGTTGCTCAAGTTCGTCCTTGGCGGTCTGCCACCCGACGTCGGCCTGTTCCTTGACCCAGTTCGCCGAGACGGGATCCGTCACTGTCTCGACGATCTGCCTGACCCGTTCGCGCGAAGAGAGCTCATCCTTCCAGTCGGGCATCGGTGTCACCTGTGTTCTACTACCCGACGCGGGCCTAATGTATATTACGACCGTTCGTAATATATTGAGGGGCTGGGGTTGGGTCTTGGGGGTGAATTTTTCTGAGAACCTCAGGGCCGTGTTGTACTGCCAGTAAGAGCGGCTAACTATCAAGCATACTATGGAATGAAGCGGGAACATTCGGTGCTGCCTTCCAGGCTGGTCCGCTTCACTGAACGGGTTGTGTCGCTTGCTCAAACAGCCGTCGTCGGCGAGCCAGATCCAGCGTTCCAAGACGGTGACGGCGGGTACGTACACTCGGGAATCGTTGCAGTTCACGGTCTCTGCGAGTCCTTAGATCACGCGTGTCCGCGGTTGCTGGACGTGCTTCACGGGATGTATGGAACTGTCGCCAAACTCGAACGAGCGGTGGCTGATCTGCCTGATCCGCGGGTCGAAGTTGTCCGAGCAGTCTGCAAGTCGTGGTCAGTGCGCAGAGCCGTTTGGAGACGGGTGACGGCCTTCGCGCCAGCCCAGACGGTCACGAAACCGACCAGGACGGCAACTGCCGTGGCAGTGTACATCATCGTCACTGTGGCTGCGACGACTGCCATCGCGAATGCGACCGATACGGCCAGTACGTCCATCGTGCGATACCGTGTCGCGAGCCCCGAATGGCTCGTCGATGTCGTGTGCGACCTCATGGATAGACAAAGGACTGCCACGACCATAAGTATAATCTGAAAGACATTTCTGTAATCGGCGTTACTGAACTGAGTTTCAGGAACTGGGGCCGACACTGAACGAGCACGGACGTTGGATGGGTAAGTCACACGTGTCCAGTCGGTCCAGCATGCCAGGTCCCGCTGTGGGGCCAACCGCACATCTGCTGTCCTTGCAGGGTGAGTCCCAGGGATTCGAATTGACCCTCAAACTATCGCTGGTGGCTTGCGAGCGCTCGACCAGATGTGGGCTTCCAGCGTCTCAGTCTCGATTTTCGCTGACGATACGCCACGTCGTCGCCTTCGCATACCCCCACTGTTCTATCGTTAGATCTTCGACTGAGTCCTCGATTTCGGGGATGAGTGCGCCGATTTCGCTCGCAGACAATGGTACGTCCTCGGCGATGTGCTTGCTCTTGAAATATCGGTTCCCGCTGGCGCACTGAGACCGGAGGTATTCGACAAGCCGCTCTCGCATTTCGACGGTGTCGCACGACTGCCCGTTAGTCATTGGAATCAGCACTCGGTGACTCGGTGCCTGTCTCTCCAGTCTTCGGCTGGAACCCGTGGCCGATCACCAGTGCGCCTGCATTGAGCGCAACTGCGCCAAGGAACACAGAGAGGTCGAAACTCGTTCGCTGGATGAGCACGAGGGACGGGATGTACGCAATCGGAAGGACGATAGCCGTACAAAAGGCGACGTAGCTGATGGCGTTCCCGATTTGTCTCGATATGTGAGATGCACGCTGTCTCGGGTGAAACCTGCGCGAATTCATCTGTATACCATCAGGATCGGACGGAGTTCGTAAAACCGGACCGTACGCTCAAATCAGCGTTTTACACTGAGGCACGAACCCACACCAGGCTCGAGTCCGTCATGAGTGCTGTCACTCGCGCCGGTTCAGGTCGCCATCGCTCACCCTCCGGCCTCCCGTGTACACATTCGGCACTGCTCTCACTGGCAGTCACTCCGGGCCGGTCGAACCACCACCTATCGGTCGTGTTGTGGCAGTCAGTACGAATCGGAATGGACCGTCATAGATCTCGTTTCAGTGGTTCGGAGTCCGCCTGCCAGGCTGCGTTGGCGGGCTGCCAAGTGGAAAGAAAGTGGGGCGGGCTGCATTGGGGTGCGGAGACGGAGCGTCGCAGTGCAAGTCCGTCACAGCGCTCAGATCGAGTTTGAACGACGGGTCACGATGACTCGTCCGCGGGAATTTGAGCCACGGTAATCCGGGCCCGTCCGCCCAGGTCGAACGAGAACGCTCGACAGTCGCAGAAGCAGCGAATCAGTCGATAGAGACGGCGGCCACCGACGTACAGACTGGCGACACTCACACTGGTCACAGTCCCAGCAACTGGTCGGCTCACGACCCAGACCAGTAGCGGAAGCAGCGCCATGAGGCCGTAACTCACGACGACGGTCCCCCAGGTCGGGGTCTCGATCAGCGGGCGAGCTCGCGGGTCAAGCGGTGGTCTGAACATTACTTTGGGATTGTTGTCTGGTCGTATCCACGCCCACCCCGACGGTCGGGAAACGGGGTGAAGCGGATCCGATACGGCGCTCTCGTTCCATTCGTCTGGGCCGTGTTTAGCCGCTGGAAAACAGCGCCCTCAGCCGCCCTACCGAGTTCGACGACCGTGCGTTGAAAGCCCTCGGTCGCTCGCGCACGCTCAGCCGGATATCCTCGCTCCGCTCGGATAGGGCCTGCGTGGGCGGCAACTGCCGCCCACGTTATAGACGGTCGGCAAGCCGACCGTCCTGCTGAGCCGAACGCGAGACGCCCTCGCCCTTTCAGTCCACCAGGAATCCGGCGGCTCAGTGGGCCTACACAGGGTATGTTCCTGGTGGGCTGAAAGGGCGAACCCGGTCGCGTGTCGCTGAACGACCCCTATCCGAGCGGAGCGAGGATATGTCGCTCAGCGACCGCGAGCGGGTGAGGGCTTTCACTGATTCGCAGGAGCAGCTGTCTCCGTGCTGAAATTTGGCGTCTAAACAAGGCCCGGGCAGGCTAGTCTAGCTCTGAGTGCCCTCGACGCCCGACGTCGTCCGTCCAACGAGAACGAAGGCGGTTGCTCGCCCTGGCCAGGGCGCCGACTCCCAGCGCGAACAGGTAGTAGGTAAGGATGTTTCCGGTCTCCCAGAGCAGTTTGCCCGGAACGGGAACGAACGGTTCGACGAGGTAGACGACGGATTCGGTGATTCCGTTGTCGAACAGGAAGAGCGTCACAAGGTACGGAATCACGAACAGCCAGCGGACCACTGGATGGACGTAGATGTCGACGACGTAGTGGAGTGACCACGCGCCAGCGAGGAACAGAAACACACCCAGGACGAGTCGGGACCGGTAGAGCGCCACCGGTTCGGACTCGCCCGCCTCAGGGGCTGGCTCCCGACTGCGTTCGGACTCGCCCGCGTCGGGGGCTGGCTCTCCACTGCGCTCGGACTCGGGTTCGCTCCCACCAGTCCTCTCCCGCGCTTCGGTCCTCCCATCGGAGAGATACTCCTCGAGCGTCCGGAGCGATGCGGGCTCACGACCGAAGGCGGTGACGTCGTTGTCGGTGGTGGTGTTGTCGAGGCGGAGCGACCGGTACTGGTCCGGCCCGAAGGGTATCACTGGGAGCGGGCCAGCGATGGTCATCGCGATGCGGGCGAGCACCATCGGGACCGGGAGCACGGTGGTGGATTTACCGTCCGCACGGTAGGCGGCCCGGGCGACGTCGGCGAGGGTCAGCACCTCCGGACCACCTATCTCGTAGGTCTGGCCGCTGTGACGGTCCGCGGTCAGGCACTCCGCGAGCATCGGCGCGAGGTCACCGACCCAGATGGGCTGGAATCGAGTCTGTCCACCTCCGGGGAGGCCCGTCAGGTACGGCGTCGTCAGCAGTTTCGTGAACGGGACGAACTCCCCGCCGTCGCCGAAGACCACTGAGGGGCGTACGATCGTCCAATCGAGACTCGATTCACGGACGTGTGTTTCTGCCTGGCCCTTCGCGCGGAGGTAGGCGGTGGGACCCTCGGGGTCGGCACCGAGGGCGCTTAGCTGGAGGAAACGGTCGACCCCGCCGGACGCTGCTGCGGTGACGAGATTCGCGGTACCCCCGCGATGAATGCGGTCGTGGGCTTCGGCTCCGCCGTCCGGTTCGAACAGCGGTGACAGGGCGACGAGGTTGACCACGGCGTCTCGACCCTCGACTGCGGCGTCGACGGACGATTCGTCGGTTACGTCTCCGGCGACTGCGTCGACGCCGTCCGGGAGCGAGGCCGCGTCTGGGTCACGAGCGAGTGCGGTGACTTCGTGGCCGCGGTCGGCGAGCGTTCGACAGAGTGCTGTGCCGACGAACCCGGTTCCGCCAGCGACGAGGACGTTCATGAGTCAGTATCGGGCGGCGAATCCCTTCACGCCATCCGGTGTCGGCGACGACAGGGGCTGTCGGGAACGACGGCGCTGTCGGGAGCACCGACGAGGGTCGAGAGTACCGGTGCTGTCGGGAGCACCGACGAGGGTCGAGAGTGACGGCGCTGTCGGGAGCACCGACGGGGGTCGAGAGTGACGGCGCTGTCGGGAGTGACGACAGGGGCTGTTGGGCCGAAGGGTGTCGGCTAAGGCCTGGAGGTGCCTAGAACAGTCCGGTGTGTTCGAGTTCGGTTGCACGCTCTCGCAACCGTTCGAAGCGGTCGAGCGCCCACGATGTGAGGTCCGCGTCGCTCCCGTCGAGACAGGCACGCACTCGGCCGTCCGTATCGTAGGCGAGGACGAACGTGCGGTCGTCGACGACGGTCACGCCAAACTCGACGGCGTCGTCAGTTTCGTAGAGCGTGAACGAGGGCACGGCCAGGACCGTCGCGAACTTCGCGGGGTTTTGCTCCCGCGCGGCGGCCACCCGGTCGGTCGGGAGCACGAGTTCGGTGGTCGCTCCGCGGCGAACGAGTTCCGCGTGCGGTCGCTCGAAGATGCGCGAGAGCACCGGCGAGACCATCCTCACCTCTTCGGCGTCGAGTGTCCGGATCGCGTCGACGTAGTGAGTCACTGGTGCTTGCGGGTGGGACTGTTCGGTGGTGACCAGGGTCGCTTCGTCGAGCCAGGACGGGTCGGGTACGGTGTCAGGGCCGGTCACGTCGCCTGGGTCGGAGACGTAATCGTAGAATCCCGCGAGGTCGTCGATCCGCTCCAGGCGGTCGAGACAGTCGGCGTAGGTGCGCCGAACGAGGTGGCCCCTGGTTGTGAGGTGGTAGTCGCCCTCGCGCTTTTCGGCCCATCCGCGCTCGGTGAACTCCGCGCAGTTTCGCTGTGCGCTCCTGCTGGAGATGTCGAGGGCGTCGGCGACGTCACGGGGGGCCCCGGGCTGCTCGGCGAGATAGTCGAGCAGAGCGAGCCGGTCGGGCGAGCCCGCCAGGAACGCGACTGCCGCACGAGTCATAGTCGAGGCTCCGAGGGGGAGGCGGAAAATCCTACCGTCCCAGGCGGTCGACTGTCGACCCGGTACCGCCGCGGGGGCAACCCAACGGGATTTTCACCCCCGGATTCGAACCGTCCGGTAATGGACGACGACGTACGCGAGCAGGCCGAGGAGGCCGCCGAGGTGAACGCGCTGTTCAACGCGCTGAAACACGACAGCGACGCCCAGGTCGGTGCCATTATGGGCCCGCTGATGGGCCAGCATCCAGAGTTCCGCGAGTACGGCGACCAGATGGCGGGGGTCGTCGCACCGGTCGTCGAGCGCGTCAACGGCATGGACGCCGCCGCAAAGCGCGAGCGACTCGCCGAACTCGCCCCCGAGAAAGTCGAGGAACTCGAGGCCGAAGACGAGGAAGACGACCAGGTCCTGCCGGACCTGCCGAACGTCGACGCCTACGACGAAGTTCGGATGCGCCTGGCACCCAACCCGAACGGTCCGTGGCACCTCGGGAGCGCGCGGATGCCCGCCGTCATCGGGACCTACAAGGACATCTACGACGGGTGGATGCTCTGCCGATTCGACGACACGGACCCCGAGACGAAGCGGCCGGACCTGGACGCCTACGACGAGATTCTCGACGCCATCGACTACCTCGGGTTCGAACCCGACGAGGTCCTCAAGGCCAGCGACAGACTCGATATTTACTACGACCACGCGCGAGAACTCATCGACCTTGGTGGGGCCTACACCTGCTCGTGCCCCGGCGAGGAGTTCTCGAACCTGAAGAACTCGGGAGCGGCCTGTCCACACCGCGAGAAAGACACGGAGACCATTCACGAGGAGTTCGAGGCGATGGTCGCCGGCGAGTACGACCCCGGCGAGATGGTTCTCAGGGTCAAGACCAACATCACCCACAAGAATCCGGCACTGCGGGACTTCGTCGCGTTCCGACTCATCGACACGCCCCATCCCCGCGAGGAGGCCGCCGACTACCGGTGCTGGCCGATGCTCGACTTCCAGAGCGGTATCGACGACCACCTGACGGGGATCACCCACATTATCCGCGGCATCGACCTGCAGGACTCGGCGAAGCGCCAGGCGTTCGTCTACGACTACTTCGGCTGGGAGTACCCCGAAGTCGTCCACTGGGGCCACGTCCAGATCGACGCCTACGACGTGCCGATGAGCACCTCGACCATCATCGAGAACATCGAGGCCGGCGACCTGACCGGGTGGGACGACCCGCGCGCGCCGACCATCGCCAGCCTCCGTCGGCGTGGCATCCACGGTGAGGCAATCGTCGACGCGATGGTGGAACTGGGCACCTCCTCCTCCAACGTCGACCTGGCGATGTCGTCCATCTACTCGAACAACCGGGACCGCATCGACGAGGAGACCGACCGCGCCTTCTTCGTTCGCGAGGACGGACCCGGGACCGACGGTGCGGTCGAACTTCCCGTCTCGGGTGGTCCGGACGCCGGTGAACCGCTGGTTCACCCGAACCACGAGGACCGTGGCCGACGCCACGTGCCTGTCGAGGAATCGATCCTGCTCGAGGCCGACGACGTTCCGGACGAGGGCGACCGGATCTGGCTCAAGGGGTTCGGCTGTGTCCGCTACGAGGACGAGGCACTGGTCGCGACCGACGACGACCTGGACGTCGTCCGCGACGGTGACGTCGACGTGGTCCACTGGGTGCCGGCCGACGGGCCACGACTCCGCCTGCGCACGATGGACGGTGACGTGTCTGGTATCGTCGAACCGGGCGTCGTCCAATACGAAACTGACACGCTCCTCCAGTTCGAGCGCGTCGGCTTCGCTCGTCTCGACGATTTGGACGCCGAGCCAGCCGTGGCTTACTACGCACACCCCTGAGCAGCGAGACCGGCGGGGAGTGACCCCCTGCGGACAGAGCCGATTCCGACGGCCATCGGCCAGTTGGTGTCGCTGATTGCTCCACACGCACAGTGGAGTGTCGTGAAATTCTCTCTCTCATCGACGGATACCGACTATTTTGGGAGAGGTTCTTTCTGTCTAGAGAACAAATACATAGGTTGTCCCGACAAACGGGAACGTGTTCGGATCAGACAGGTGTACCATGATGTGTCAGGCTATTCCGCTTTGCCAGAGGGTAGTGTAAGGAAGGGACGTTGGCTATATGAGCGTCATCGCCGAGATTAGCATCCCCGCGACGGAGTTCGAGTTGGGACGTATCATGGATATCTCAGAATCGGGGACAGTCGAACTCGAGTCCCTCGTTCCCACTGGCGAGCGTGCGGTCCCATTCTTTTGGGTCTACGAGACTGACTTCGACTCGTTCGAGGAGACGGTCGCCGAGGCAGCGACTGTCGACGAACTCGTTCAGATAGATACCTACGACGACCGCGTCCTCTACACCTTCGAGTGGTCCGTCGAGAACGACGCCGTCTTCCGAGCCGTCAAACAGGTCAACGCGTACATTCTCAACGCCACGGGGACCGGTGATTCCTGGCGCTTCGAACTTCGCTTTCCCTCTCACGAGGCCCTGTCGACGTTTCAGGACCGCTGCCAGGACGCAGTGGTCAACTTCGAAGTCATTCGGGTCTACAACCCGAGCAAACCCGACCTCGGGCCGTGGTTCGGACTGACCGAGCGCCAGCGAGAAGCGATGGTTCTCGCCGTCGAAGAAGGCTACTACGACATCCCGCGAAACTGCACGACGGTCGAACTCGCGGAGGAACTCGGCATCTCTGACCAGGCGGTGACCGAACGACTTCGACGGGCCATCGTCAGACTCGTCACGAACACGATTCTCACTTCCTCTGGCACCTGAGCGAGCCGGAGCGGGGCTAGCTCCCGCTGGACGGAATCGTCGGGCGGATGCAGGGGTTCCCGAAGGCGGAGTCCGCGGAACGCTCGTCACCGACGTCTGCCCCGCTGTGGCCCGAACCCGCTGCAGTCGTGCGGTTCGATCGGGACAACCTTTACGTATGCCGGCGTGGTGCGGTTAGATACCAATGGCCATCGATCCGGAGTTCGAGAACAACCGCGAGGTCGCCGAAGAACACGACGGGCACAAGGTCTGGGGTCCGGTGGAGGAACCAGAGACCCTCGGAATCCACGGGACGCACGTCGCCGTCGACTTCGACATCTGTCTCGCCGACGGCGCGTGTCTGGAGGACTGTCCGGTCGACGTCTTCGAATGGGTCGACACCCCTGGACATCCCGAGAGCGAGATCAAGGCCGACCCGGCCCACGAAGACCAGTGCATCGACTGCATGCTCTGTGTCGACGTCTGCCCGGTGGATGCTATCGACGTCGACCCCGGTCGCGCCGGCCGCATCTAACCCGGTCGTCCGGTCGGTGGCCGCGAGGTCACAACTACGTGTCACTTTTCGTGCTGCTGTTTTGCTCAGCCGTTGGCTCACAGCGAATTCTCGTCACGAATGCGGGACGCGTCCCGGATCCGGGGTTTTGATGGACGAAAAACTTACCCATTGCCCGGTCGGCTACCAAACTGTGTGATATCAATATGCATAGCGTCGTACTGACAAAAGGCGTCCCCGACTTCAGGGAGGGCCAGGTTTCCTTCGACGAAGACGGCCACCTGGAGCGGGGGAAGACGCCCACGGTGATGAATCCCAACGACAAACACGCGTTGCGGGCGGCACTCCAGACGAAGGTCCGCCAGGGCGGGAGCGTCTCGCTCATGAGCATGGGCCCACCGGGCTACATGGAGGTCCTCCAGGAGGGCATGCGTGACGTCTACGCCGACGACCTGTATCTGCTCTCGGACCGCGAGATGGGTGCGGCAGACACCTGGGCGACGGCCATGACGGTCGCGACGGGTATCCATAAACTCGACGACCCCCCGGACATCGTGTTCGCCGGCTTCAAAACTGCCGACGGGGAGACGGGCCACACGGGGCCCCAGACCCAGTGGTGTCTCGACATGCCGCTGGTGACCCACGTCATCTCACTCGACATCGACCAGGACGAGGGCGTCCTGCGAGCGAAACGACTCGTCGAGGGCGACGTGGAGGAGATAGAGACGGTCGAAGCACCGCTTCCCGCGTTCGTCGTCGCCGACCCGGAGTTCGAACCGACCTACCGGAAGGCCAACCACAGACTGAAACACAAGGACCTGCGCGAGACCACGCAGGACCGGGCCGCGGAGTTCGGCGAGTATCTCGACGACGATTCCGACCTGGATCCGACCGACTGGGACCGCTTCTCGATGTGGAACCACGAAGCGCTCAACCTCGACCCGGACTACATCGGCCTCGACGGCTCGCCCACCATCGTCGCCGGTGTCGACCCGATTCCGAAGGCCCCCTCGGAGCGGGAGGCGACGATGGTCGAACCGAACGACGATGCGGCCATGGCCGAAGTCGTGGACGAACTCGCGGCCTACGCGGAGGGTGACTGACGATGCCAGACATCGACCCGACAGACCACGAAATCGCCGACCTCGGACCGAAGATCAAAGACGTCGACGACGCCGACGAGTTGCGGGAGATGCTCGAACTCGAGGAGGGCGGCGAGGACCGAACGCCGGTCAAGACCCTCATCGAGAGTCGCATCGAGAAACTCGAGGAAGAAGACGAGGAGGTCGACCCCGAGACGGTCGATCTGACAGAACTCACGGTCGCAGACATCGCCAATCTCGTCCGCGACGTCGACGACGTCGACGTCCTCGAAGACCTGCTCGAACGCGAGGAGGCGGGCGAGGACCGAAAGACGGCAAAGAGCCAGATCGAAGACCGCATCGAGTCCGTCGCCGGGACGGGCGACGAGGCGTCCGAAGAAGTCGAATACGTCCCGCCGGAGGAGAAACACCCGGACCTCGACCACCCGACAAACGAGAAGCAGTGGGTCGAGGTCCTCGAAGACGCCGAGTACCGCGACATGTGGGTCTACTGCGAGACCCAGCACGGCGAACTCATCGACGTCTCGCGCGAGATGCTCGGGAAGGCCCGCCAGCTGATGGACGAGTACAACCACGACTACGGCGGGGACGAAGACGGCAATCCGGAAGACGTGGTCGCCGTCCTCATCGGCGACGACGTGGCCGACCTGACCGACGAGGTCATCTCCTACGGCGCCGACCGGGTCGTCGTCCACGAGGACGACCGCCTGGAGCGGTTCCGGCACACGCCATACACGGAAATCTTCTGTTCGATGGCCCGCGCGGGCGGGCAAGTCGCCGACGAGGGCCACGAGGACGTCGACTGGAAGGACTACGACGAACCGCGCTATACGGTCTTCCCGGCGACGAACAACGGGCGAGACCTCTCGGCGCTCGTCCAGGGCGAACTCGACTCCGGCCTCGCGTCGGACTGTTCGGGCCTGTACATCGAGGAGGCGATGATCTCGAACCCAGCGAAGACCGGCATCCCCGGTGAAAGCAAGGAGTTCGACCGCATCCTGCACATGAAGCGGCCCGACTTCTCCGGGTTCGAGTACTCGACCATCCTCTGTATCGACAAACCATTCCGCGACTTCCACCCGCAAGGGGCGTCGGTCATCCCCGGGAGCTTCGAGATTCCCGAGGCAGACCCCGAGCGAGTGGGCGAGGTTATCGAACACGAGATGGACCTCTCCGAGGACTGGTTCCAGGTCGAGGTGACCGACTTCGACACGCTCGACAGCGGCATCGACCTGACCGGGCACGACGTCGTCGTCGCGATGGGACGGGGCATCGGTGACGACCCCACCCAGGGCATCGAACTCGGCCTCGACCTGGTCGAGTCATTCGACGACGCGGCCTTCGGCCTCTCGCGCGGCGTGATCACCTCATCGTACAACTTCGAGGGCCACGTCGAGCAGTACATCGGTGAGGACCGCCAGATCGGTGAGTCCGGCCAGGTCGTCGAACCCGACGTGTACATCGCGGCGGGCATCTCGGGCGCCATCCAGCACAAGGTCGGGATGGACGAGTCGGACACGATCATCGCGATCAACACCGACGCGGACGCCGACATCCGCGGGTTCTCCGACTACTTCATCGAGGGCGACCTGTTCGACGTCCTCCCCCGCTTGACCGACGCGGTCGAGTCGGGCGAACTGGGACAGTCACTCGCGGAGGCGAGCGACGACTGAGATGACGACTGCATCGACTATCGCAGACGACCGCGGCGGACACGAACGAGCACATCAACGATGACAGACGAGTACGAACACTACGAGGCAGTGGTTGTCGGGGCCGGACCCGGTGGTGCGGCCGCGGCCGCCACGCTCGCACGGAACGGAGTGGAGACGCTGGTCCTGGAACGAGGCGTCGACGCCGGGTCGAAGAACGTCTCCGGCGGCCTGCTGTACGCCGAGGAGTCCTCGCCGTACACCATCGACGATCTGTTCCCGGGATTCCGCGAGGAAGCGAGCGACCGCGAGGTGACCGAACACTACATCCACAACATCGCCGGCAGGAACGTGAAGACGTTCGACCTGCACGACCTGCACCACCACGACACGGAGTGGGCCGACTCGGTACTCCGGCGAAAGATGGACTCGTGGCTCGCCCGCGAGGTCCACGAGATGACCCGCGAGACCGGTGGCGGCCTGCTCACGGAGGTCCGCGTCAACGGCCTCCTCCGCGAGGGCGCCGAAATCGTGGGCGTCACCTGCGACGAACTGGACCCGATCAAAGCCGACGTCATCATCGCCGCAGACGGCGTCAACTCGGAGTTGGCACGCGACGCGGGACTGATGGACTGGGAGGAACCCGACGAGTGGTTCCAGGGCGTCAAGGCCGTCGCAGAGATGCCCGAAGGCGCAATCGAGGACCGATTCAACGTCGACGAGGACGAGGGCGTTGCGCACCTGTTCTCGGGCGACCTCTTCCAGAACGTCCGCGGCGGCGGCTTCCTCTACACGAACGATCAGTCGCTGTCCATCGGGACGGTCTTCCACCTCGATTCCATCGCGGACGAGCGCGCCGAGCCACAGGAGTTGCTCGACAACCTGCTGACCCACCCGCTGCTGGCGGA
>ENA-ORCR01000764-ORCR01000764.1-marine-metagenome-genome-assembly--contig:-NODE-764-length-13081-cov-3.121962_pt1 | contig 13081 bp, 12 predicted proteins | sample MGYA00237782_ERZ508514 | MGnify/ENA primary metagenome ERZ508514 (study PRJEB26185, sample SAMN06268960) | marine metagenome | isolation source: Eden Landing Ponds, San Francisco, CA, USA | place...
GGTACAGCGGTCGACGCCCGCGGCGGTGTGGCCTACCTCGGTCCCGGCGTCGGCGAGGCCGGTCGAGACGGCGTCGCCGGCCGTCGCGAGCGCAGTGGCGCCGCCGAGGACGACGGCGCGCTCGGCGTCGAGGCGGTCGAACTCGGCGGCGGCGCCGTCGAGCGCGCCGGCGCCCTGGACGTACGCGCGGGGCGAGACGAAACGTCGGTGCATGGCCGGCGGTGAGGCGGGGAGGTGCTAAAGCGTTCGGTGGACGGCGATAGGCCGGTGGGGTCGTGGGGCGGTGGGTCGGCCGTCGCACCGGCGAGTTCGTCGGTCGCGCGAACGCTTATCCGGGACAGGGACGAGACGCCACCATGGCCGGATCAGACCGGATCGTCGTGTTGAACCAGCCCGCACACGGGATCCCCGCGAGCGAGTACGCCGCCGCGCTCCGGTCGCGACTCCCGAGTTACCACGTCAAGCTGCCGCGAACGGAGGGGGAAACCCGGGAGACGGTCGGCGACGCGCGGATCGTCACGGGAATGGGTATGGACGAGGAGCTGCTCGCGCGCGCCGACGCCCTCGAACTGTTCGCCGGGGGGTCGGCGGGCGTGGGCCACCTGCCGCTCGACGCCTTCCGCGAGCGCGGCGTCGCCGTCACCAACGCCTCGGGCGTCCACGGGCCGAACATCGCCGAGCAGGTGGTCGGCTGGCTGCTCGGGTTCGCCCGGCGGCTCGACGAGGGGTGGCGCCGCGAGCGGACGAACACCTGGCAGCACTTCCGCGGCGGCGAGTTCCAGGGCTCGACCGTGACGGTCGTCGGCATGGGCGCCATCGGCGAGGCGGTCGTCGAGCGCCTGAACGGGTTCGGCGTCGAGACGATCGGCGCCCGCTACAGCCCGGCGAAGGGCGGGCCGACCGACGAGGTCGTCGGGTTCACCGACGAGGAGTCCTTCCAGGGCGCGCTCGCCCGGTCGGAGTACGTCGTCGTCGCGGCGCCGCTGACCGACGAGACGCGGGGGCTCGTCGGCGCGGGGGAACTCGCGGCGATGCGGACCGACGCCGTCCTCGTCAACGTCGGCCGGGGGCCGATCGTCGACACGGACGCCCTGGTCGACGCGCTCCGCGGGAACAAGCTCGGCGGCGCGGCGCTGGACGTGACCGACCCGGAGCCGCTGCCCGCCGACCACCCGCTCTGGGAGTTCGACAACGTCCGGATCACGCCGCACAACGCCGGATCGACGCCGAAGTACTGGGAGCGACTGGCCGACATCCTGGCGGACAACGTCGAGCGGATCGAGGACGGGCGCACCGACGACCTCCGGAACCAGGTCGTCGCGCCGGGCGGGGAGTGACGGGGCGGTCGACGCGGCCGCGCCGCTCGCGTTCGCGCGACCCGCGCACGCCACCAGCAGCTATTTTCCCGGACGGTCCCAGGCTCGGGTATGACCGACGACGCGGACCGGCTCTATCCGAACCGCGAGGCCCGCGGCGGGGCGACGGACGGCGCCGGTGACGACCGGGCGAGCGTCTCCCGCCGGGGGCTGCTCGCCGGCTCGGCGACCGCGGGCGCCGCGCTGGCGGGGTGTTCGAGCGGGCCGGGCGACGCGGACACCGAAACGGCGACCGGGGACGGGCCCGCCGACGGCGACACCGTCGTCGTCTTCAACACCGGCGACGCGACGGCCAGCCTGATCGACCCCGAGCGCGACGAGGTGGTCGACACCCAGCACGTCGGCCTGTCGTCGTCGTTTCCGTCGAACCAGTACGCGCCGGAGCTGACGACCGACGCCGACGACCCGCTGTGGCTGAACGTCGGTCGCGGGGTGCGGGCGGTCGCGGCGGGCTCGCTGTCGGAACTCGCCCGCGTCGAGACCGGTTCGGGGTCGAACTGGCAGGAACTGACCCCCGACGGGACGAGCGTGGTCGTCAGCGCGCGCGAGCCCGCCCACCGGAACCTCCTGGTCGAGGCCGACCGGGAGTCGGACGCGTTCGGCGAGGTCGTCGCCGAGATCGACCGCACCGACGAGGGCGGTCGCGGCGACCGCGAGGGGCCGGGGCCCTGCGACGTGACCGTCCACCCCGACGGCGCCGTCGCCTACGTCCCCGACCTGTTCGGCGACACGCTGACCGTTCTCCGACTCGATCCGTTCGAGATCGCGACGCAGATCGACGTGCCCGCGGCCGCCGCCGAGGTCGGCGACTCGGGGGACGGCGAGGCCGCGTCGGCGCCGTGGATGGGGACGGTCGCGCCGAGCGGCGACCGCCTGATCGTCGAGCATCGGACGGGCACCGAGAGCGTCTGGGACACGAGCGACCCCGCGGATCCCGGACTGCTGGCGCTGCTGACCCCCGAGGCCGACGGGCTGGGAGAGGGCGCGCTCACCAGCGAGGTCGGCCCGGAATCGCGGTACGGATACGTCTTCACGCCGGGGACGAACGACGTGTCCGTCGTCGATATCGAGGCGGAGACGGTACCGAAGCGTATCGACGTCGGCGGGTCGGCGTTCGCGGGCACGTGGGACCCCGCCCGCGAGAAGCTGTACGTCCCCGTTCAGACGAGCGACGAGGTGGCGGTGATCGACGGGCAGTCCCGCGAGCGCGTCGAGCGAATCCCGGTCGGGTCCGCCCCCTACGGTGCGACGGCGGCCCGCGTGCGTCCCGAGCCCGACGGCTCGGCGAGCCTGCTGGCGGCGATGGCAGCCGTCGGCCTCGACGTGGGCGAGGCCGAGACCACCTACTGCATCGGTAACTGCGCCTGCGGGCACCAGCTGTGACCCGGCGGTGGGTCGCCTGAGCGCTCGGGAGCGAGCACAGAGCCCTCAGTGGACGGTGACTTCGCCGTCTTCGACGGTGATGTCGAGCAGGCTGGTCGCCTCGTAGTCGGTGTCGTCGAGGGCGCTGTCGCCGACCTTGTTGAGGACGACGACGATGTCGGCCACGTCGGCGCCGATGTCGTCGAGCGCCTCGGTGATCGCCGCGAGCGTGCCGCCGGTCGACAGCAGGTCGTCGACGATCAGCACGCGGTCGCCGGCCTCGATGTCGTTGATGTACATCTCCGAGGAGGAGTAGCCCGTCGACTTCTCCAGGGAGACCTCCTCGGGGAGGCCGTACTCGCGTTTGCGGATGACGACCAGGGGGATGTCGGTCTGCAGCGACAGCGCGGTGGCGACGTGGATCCCCATCGCCTCGGGGGCGACGATCTTGTCCACGTCGAGGTCGGCGTTGCGGACGATGCCGACGACGACCTCGCGCAGCAGCGCGGGGTCTAACATCGGGACGCCGTTGCTGATGGGGTGGACGAGGTACTCGTAGCCGTCCTTGTCGATGATAGGTGCCTCGTGCAGGGACTCGCGGAGCCGGTCCATGCCTGGCGGTGTCCGAGCGACGGGAAAAAGCTCTTCATTCGCCGGTCGCGGCGACCGGGAGTCGCGTCGCCGAGGGTTGGTCCGGGCCGCGGTCCGGACCGTGGTCCCCGTGCGGCCCTACTCGGGGACCGAGCCCTCGACGCCCTCGACGTAGCTGCCCATGTTCTGGAACAGCGTCGCGTCGTCGGCGTCGGCGAACTTGCTGTCGGCCCACACGTCGGTGTCGCCGCCCTCGATGGCCGAGTGGGTGTCCTCGACGCTCGATTTCACGTCGTCGGGCACCTCCGGGCCCCACTCCGAGAGGCCGACGATGCCGCTGTCGAGGCCCTCGAAGTAGAAGTCCGACGACCACGACCCCTCGTGGACGGCTTCGAGGGTGGGCCCGTAGAACTCCTCCCAGTGCCAGATCGGGGAGGTGACGTAGTTGTCGCCGCCCTGTTCGAGCATCGGGGCGTCGTAGCCGGTCGCCCAGATGTCGGCCTCGGCGGCGGCCTGGACGGCCGCGGCGGAGTCCTGGTGCTGGGCCATCACGTCGACGCCCTCGTCGATGAGGGCGTTGGCCGCCTCCTGCTCGGTCGGCGGGTCGTACCAGGTGTTCGTCCAGCGCACCTTCGTGGTCGCCTCGGGGTTGACCGACCGCGCCCCGAGCGTGAAGGCGTTGATGCCGCGGATGACCTCCGCGATGGGCAGCGCCGCGACGTAGCCCAGCGAGTTCGCCTCGGTGAGCATGCCGGCGGCGATGCCGGCCAGATAGCGCGCCTGGTACATCCGGCCGAAATAGCGGCCGAGGTTCTCGCTGGTCTGATAGCCCGAGCAGTGCTCGAAGAGGGTGTCGGGGTTCTCCTCGGCGACCGACACCATTGTGTCCATGTAGCCGAAGGTGTTGCCGAAGACGATGTCGTAGTCGTCCTGGACGTACTGTTCGAAGACGGTCCGCGAGTCGGCCGGCGCGACCGCCTCGGTGTGGCCCGTCTCCAGCCAGTCGTACTGTTCCTCGACGGCCTGGCGCCCCTGGTCGTGCGCCCACGACCAGCCCTTGTCGTTGACCGCCGAGTTGTAGACGAACGCCGCGCGGACCGTGTCGGTGCCGCCCGACCCGCCCGACCCGCTCGTGGCCGTGGCGTCGCCGCCCGACGAACAGCCAGCCAGTCCGGTCGCGCCCGCGAGTCCCAGTGCCTTGATCGCCCGTCGTCGTGTGATCTCTGTCGACATGGTGTGTCCCGTGCCTGTCGCCGCCGGCTCCGGACCCGCCCGGCGGGCCCCGGCCGACCGCTCTTCGTCCGATAGGGATCGGTGGGGGTCCATAAGGCTGCCTATAGCGGACTACTGAGACCTATTAGGACTACGGAGGCCCTTTAGGGCCGGCCGTCTGCGGCCGGCTACCCCGCGAACTCCTCGCACGGGGCCGTCGCGGAACGGTATCTTCAAGGACGTTCGAAGCCGTCCCGGATCGTAATGGACGAGGACCCGTTCCTCCGGATGTCGGGCGTCCGAAAAGAGTTCCCGGGCGTCGTCGCCAACGACGACGTCGACTTCTCGGTCCGCCGCGGCGAGATCCACGGCCTCCTCGGCGAGAACGGCGCCGGCAAGAGCACCCTGATGAAGGTCCTCTACGGCCTCTACGACGCCGACGGCGGCTCCGTCCACCTCGGGGGCGAGCGCCTCGATCTGGACTCGCCCCAAGACGCGATCGACCGCGGCATCGGCATGGTCCACCAGCACTTCAAGCTCATTCCGCGACTCTCGGTCGCCGAGAACGTCGTCCTCGGCGAACGCGAGCCCGCTGGCCCCTTCCGTGATCGGGGCGCCGACACGGACACCGACGACGCGGACAGCTGGCTCCCCGAGGCCGTCCGGACCAATCGCCTCGCGCGAGCGCTGGCCGAGCGGTTCACCATCGGGCTGGACGCCTCCGCCGGGGAGATCGAGGCGCTGGCCGACGACTACGGCTTCGACGTGGACGTGCGCGCGCCGGTCGGCGACCTCGACGTGGGCGAGCGCCAGCGCGTCGAGATCCTCAAGGCGCTGTATCGCGACGTGGACCTGCTGATCCTCGACGAGCCGACCGCCGTACTGACCCCCGCCGAGGCCGAGCGGCTGTTCGAGACGCTGCGGGCGCTGGCCGACCGGGGCATCTCGATCATCTTCATCACGCACAAACTCACCGAGGCGACGGCGATCACCGACCGCGTGACGGTCCTGCGGGAGGGCGAGACCGTCGGCACCGTCGAGACGGGATCGGTCGACCAGGCCGAACTCGCGCGGATGATGGTCGGCCGCGAGGTGCTCTTCTCGCTCGACAAGGATCGCGTCGAACCGGGCGAGCCCGTCCTCGAGGCGAGCGGGCTACGCGCCGAGGACGACCGCGGTATCGAGGCGCTGTCGGGGATCGATCTGTCCGTCCGAGCCGGCGAGATCGTCGGTATCGCCGGCGTGAGCGGCAACGGCCAGCGCGAACTGGCGGAAGTGCTCGCGGGCGTCCGCGACCCCACCGCCGGGAGCATCGCGGTCGGGGGACGGGACCTGACCGGCGAGCCGACGCGGGCGTTCGTCGACGGCGGCGTCTCGTTCGTCCCCGAGGACCGCCACGAGTACGGCTGCGCCGCGGAGCTGTCGGTGATGCACAACGCGGCGCTGAAGGAGCTTCGCGACGACCGCTTCGACGACGGCCCCTTCCTCGACTACGACGAACTGGCCCGCTACGCCGAGGAGATCGTCGACGAGTTCGACGTGCGCGGCGTCCACGACGTGCGTGAGGTGCCCGCCGGCGATCTGTCCGGCGGGAACCTCCAGAAGCTCATCCTCGGCCGCGAACTCGTCCGCGACCCGGATCTCCTGGTCGCCCACCAGCCGACCCGCGGCGTCGACGTTGGCGCCATCGAGTTCCTCCGTGAGGCGATCTTAGACCAGCGCGCCGAGGGCACCGGGACCGTCCTCATCTCCGAGGACCTCGACGAGCTGTTCGACCTCTCGGACCGCTTGCTGGTGATCTACGAGGGCGAGATCGTCCACGAGACGACGCCCGAGGCCGCCGACCGCGAACGCGTCGGCATGCGGATGACCGGCGGGGCGGTCGGCGACGGCGGCGCGGAGTCGGGAGCGGACGCCGACGGCGAATCGGCCGACCGGGCCATGACCGACGGCGGGAGCGCCGACGGGGACGGCGGGGAGGGCGAGGCGGCCGGACCCGGCGCGGACCGGTCCAGTCGGGGTGACAGCCGGTGAACGTCTCGGTCGACCTGGAGGCCCGCGAGGACGTGCCGGCGTGGCTGGCCTACGGGACGCCCGTGTTCACGGTGGTCGGGGCGCTGGCGCTGTCGTCGGTCGCGCTGGTCGCGCTGTCGGTCGATCCCGTCGCGGCCTACGGGACGATGTTCGTCGAGACGCTGACCAACCCCTTCGGGCTGCGCCAGACGGCGACGCGGACCGTCCCGCTCGTGCTGACCGGCCTCGCCGTCTACCTGCCGCTGCGGGCGGGGCTGTGGAACGTCGGCGCCGAGGGGCAACTGTACATGGGCGCGGTCGTCGGGACGTGGATCGGGCTGAACGTCTCGCTACCGATGGCCGCGCTGATCCCGCTGGCGGTCCTCGGCGCGGGCGTCGCGGGCGGCCTCTGGGCGGGCATCCCGGGCTATCTGCGCGCGAAGTGGGACATCAACGAGATCATCACTTCGCTGTTGCTGACGTTCGTCGCCATCCAGGTCGCCAGCTATCTCGTCCGCGGACCGATGCAGGGCGGCCTCGGCAACATCCCGGGCAGCGCCCAGCTCCCGGCGGCGGCGGAGTTCCCGCCGATCCCCGTCCTCGACGTGCACGCGGGCTTTCTCGTCGGCCTGCTCGCCGTGGCGGCGACGGCGGTGCTCGTCGCCCGGACCCGCGTCGGCTTCGAGATATCCTTCGTCGGGTCGAACCCGCTGGCGGCCGCCCAGGCCGGGATGAGCACCGCCCGCGTCTACCTGTTCGTCTTCCTGGTCGGCGGCGCGTTCGCCGGGATCGCCGGGTTCAACGAGATCTCCGGCGTCCAGGGGCGGCTCCGGCCGGCGTTCTCGCCGGACTACGGCTTCACCGCGATCCCGGTGGCGCTGCTCGGCCGGAACGGCGCCGTCCGCGTGCTGCTGGCGGCGGCGTTTTTCGCCCTGCTGTTCGTCGGCGGGTCGCGACTGGAGGTGTCCTACGGCGTCCCGGCGGCGCTGGTCGACGTGATCCAGGCGCTGGTGATCCTCTGTCTGATCACCGCCGAGTTCTTCAAACGCTACAGCGTCGACGTGGCCGTCGAGCGCGGGAGCGACCCGGCGCCGGCCGACGGCGAACCCGGAGGTGCGGCCTGATGGCGAGCGGTCGCCCGCGTCCGTCGCAGCCGACGGGAGGTGTGGCCTGATGGTCGGGTTCGCCGCGGGGCTGCTGGACGCGGCGGTCCGGGCGTCGACGGTCTTCATCTTCGCCGCGCTCGGCGAACTCATCAGCGAGCGCGGGGGCGTCCTGAACCTCGGGGTCGAGGGGATGATGCTCGTCGGCGCCCTCGGCGGCTTCGCGACGACGGTCGTCACCGGCAGCTACTGGCTGGGCTTTCTCGCCGGGATGGGGATGGGCGCGGCGCTGGCGCTGATCCACGCGTTCCTCTGTATCACGCTCAAGTCCAGCCAGGTGATCAGCGGCGTCATGCTGACGCTGCTGGGCACCGGGCTGACGACGTACTTCGGCGGCGAGTGGGTCGACCGCTCGATCGACGGCTTCCCGCAGATGACGCTCCCGCTCGTCGGCGAGTACCTCGTCGCGATCCCGGTGATCGGCGAGGCGCTGTTCCGGTCGACGGCGCCCGACTTCATCGCGCTCGCGCTGGTGCCGACGGTCTGGTGGTTCCTCTTCCGGACGAACCTCGGCCTCGAAGTGATATCCGTCGGCGAGGACCCCGAGACGGCCGACACGATGGGCGTCGACGTGTTCGCGATCCGCTATCTCTGCGTCCTGCTGGGCGGGGCCCTGGCCGGGGCGGCCGGCGCGCACCTCTCGCTGGCGTTCTCGCAGCTGTGGGCGACGGGGATGGTCGCCGGCCGCGGGTGGATCGCCGTCGCGCTGGTCATCTTCGCCCAGTGGCGCCCCGAGCGGGTCCTCGTCGGCGCGTCCCTGTTCGGCCTGCTCGACGCGCTGCAGCTGCGCTCCCAGAGCATCGACCTGGCGCTCGACGCCGGCGCGCCGCTCGCGGGCGTCGTCAATCCCCTGCTGGAGCTGCTGATGCACCCGACCATCATGTCGACCTATCCCTACCTCGCGACCATCGTCGTGCTGGTGGTGACGGTCGTCCGGTTCGACGACTCGCGGCTCGGCGCACCGTCGGCGCTGCTGGAGCCGTACAGTCGCGAGACGGACTGACCGACGCGGTCGCCGGCTGCGGGCCGACTCAGACCCACTGGCCCAGCGAGGAGCGGTCGACTCCGAACGCGCTGTAGGCCAGCAGGCCGTGGACGACCACGATAACGGCGAGGAAGACCGCGTTCCACAGCGGGTCGTTGTACCAGATCAGGTCGATCCCCCACGAGCCGTCGACGACGGGCCACAGCGGCTCGATCGGCGTCGAGATGTCCGGCGCGGAGAGCATGTCGGCGAAGACGTGGCTCAGCCCGCCGACCAGCACCGCCCCGGTGGCGAAGGCGAACGTGCGCGGGGAGTCGAACTCCTCGTGGGTCACCCAGCGGTCGATCCGGTCGGTCAGCAGCCACGTCGCGAGCGCGCCGGCGACCACCGCCGCGCCGGCGACGAACACGACCGTGTGCGTGACGCCGTGGTGGTGAACCGCGTCCGGGAACGCCATCGCGACGTACTTGTCCACGTCCGGTATCGGCGCCATCAGGACGGCCAGCGCGATGAAGGCGACGCTCACGCGGTCGTGCCAGACGAACCACGCCGGGAGCGCCCAGAGCAGTCCCATCGCGAGGTGTCCCATTACGTCGACCATAGCGACCGCGTTTGACCGCCGAGCGCAATAGGGTGGCGGCCTGCGTCTGCAGACCCGGCGCGGACCGCCCGCGAACCCGCTACCGACGCGTCTCGTCCCCGCGCAGCGCCGCCAGCTCCTCGCGGGTGTTGACGTTCGTCGTCGCCTCGCCCAGCGGCGCGTCGACCGATTCGGCGCGGACCCGCTCGACGGCCAGCCCGTCGAGCAGCGCCATCAGCGCGTCGCCGGCCGACAGACCGGCGAGGGCGTCGGCGACCGCGGTTCGGCGATACAGCGCGTGGAGCGGCTGGTCGTAGCCGTCGACGACGGGCACGACTGCGTCGACGCGCTCCCCGTCCCCGGCCTCGACGCCGTCGCCGTCGGTGTCGGTCTCCGCGGCCACCAGCCGGCTTCGAAGCGCGCCGACGCTCGCGGGCGACACCAGCGGCATGTCGCAGGCGCAGACGAACAGCCAGGGCGCGTCGGTCGCCCCGAGGGCCGCGGAGAGGCCCGCCAGCGGCCCGGATAGCGCGGGATCGTCGCGGACCGACTCGACCGACCGGTCGCCGAGGGCGTCGGTCAGTCGCTCGGCCTGGGCGTCCGTCGCGACCGAGAGGAGCGGGACCCCGTCGGTCGCCTCGGCGGCGGCGTCGACCGCGCGGGCGACGAGCGGGCGCCCCCCGACGGTCGCCAGCGCCTTGTCCGCGTCGCCGAAACGGGTGCTCCGGCCGCCGGCAAGGACGACCCCGCGAACGCGCGACTCGCCACTGTCGCTCATACGCGTCCCTGGGTCGGCCTCGGGTATGTGGCTGTCCATCGGCCGTCGCTCGGCGGGGATCGCCGCGGTCGAGCCGACGGCCGCCGCTGGGACCGAATCGGTGGCGCGGAATTTACAAGCCGCCGGGCCACCCAGTCGGAGTATGCAGGTCCTGGGGATCGTCGGGCCGTCGGATTCGGGCAAGACGACGCTGGTCGAGCGGCTGGCCGACCGGCTGTCGAAGGATGGTCGCGTCGCCACCGTCAAACACCTCAGAACCGAGCCGACCGTCGACACCGAGGGCAAGGACACCGCCCGCCACCGCGCGGCCGGCGCCGCCGCGACCTACGGGATCACCGACGACGACGACTGGTTCGCCACCGGCGCCGAGCGGTCGCTGACGGCGACGCTCGACGACCTCGCCGCCGACTTCGACTACTGTCTCGTCGAGGGCTACAGCGACCGGCCGCTCCCGACGGTCGCGCTCGGCGGCCGCGACCACGCCGGCGAGCCCGTGGCGACGGCCGCCGACGCCGACGCGGTCGACCTCGACTCGCTCGTCGACGCCCTCGACGATCTGGAACCGTACGAGTCGCTGGCCTCGCTGGTCGCCGAGGTGAAGCGGTCGCCGGACGCGCGCTACGCCGGCGCCGTCGCGACGTTCACCGGTCGCGTGCGCACACAGGAAGACGCCGACGACGAGCCGACGGAGTTCCTCGAATTCGAGAAGTACGACGGCGTCGCCGAGGACCGGATGGCGGCGATCCGCGAAGAGCTGGAGGCCCGCGACGGGGTGCAGGAAGTGCGGCTGCACCACCGCACCGGCGTCGTCGAGGCCGGCGAGGACATCGTCTTCGTCGTCGTCCTCGCGGGCCACCGCCGGGAGGCCTTCGAGACCGTCGAGGACGGCATCGACCGCCTGAAAGACGAGGTGCCGCTGTTCAAGAAAGAGGTCACCGTCGACGACGCCTTCTGGTCCCACGAGCGGCCGGAGTAGCCGAGGGTGACCGGGGCGCGAGCGGTGTCAGGGGTGGTGCTCCCACCGCTGGACCGTGACGGACTCGCCGGCTGCGACGCCTTCGAGACTCTCGGGGACGACGACCCAGCCGTCTGCGGCCGCGACCGAGGAGAGCACGCCCGCGCCGCCCCGCACCGGTTCGACGCCCCCATCGCCGGTCTCTCGGACGCGGACGAACGAGCGCACGCCGACCTCGCTGGCGATCTTCCGGTCGAGCGTCGCCGCGAACTCGGGGAACGGTTCGGGCTCGAACCCGCCCGCTTTCGCGACCGCGGGGCGCAACAGCTGGACGGCGGTCACGAGACAGGAGACCGGATATCCGGGCAGCGTCAGCACCGGCGTGTCGTCGACGACGCCGTAGCCGACGGGGTGGCCGGGTTTGAGCGCGACGCCGTGGCCCAGCACTTCGCCCAGGTCGGCCACCACGTCAGCGATCAGGTCCCGTTCGCCGACCGAGGAGCCGCCCGTCGTGACGACGATGTCGTGGTCGGTGCCGTCCCCGACCGCGTCGCGCAGCGCCGCCTCGTCGTCGCCCACGATGTCGCGATAGGTGGCTTCCCCGCCCCACCGTTCGACCAGCCGCGAGACGGTCAGGCCGTTGGTCTCTGTCGTCTCGCCGTAGCCGGGGTCGAAGTCGACGAGTTCCTCGCCGGTCGGGATCACGCTCACCGTCGGGCGCTCGCGGACGGGCACGGTCCGGTGGCCCCCGGCTTTCAGCAGTCCCAGATCGGAGGGGCGCAACCGCCGGCCGGCGTCGAACAGCCGCTCACCGGATTGCACGTCTTCGCCGGCGGGCGCGACGTTCTCGCCCGGCGGGACGGCGGCGAACACCTCGACCCGGTCGCCGCGCCTGTCGGTTTCCTCGACCTTGACCACGGCGTCGGCGCCGTCTGGCATCGGGCTGCCGGTGTGGACGTACCGGGCCGCTCCCGCACGCACGTCACTGTCCGTCTCGTCGAGGAGGGCCGGCGAGCGGTCGCCGGCGCCGTGGGTGTCGGTCGCGCGGACGGCGTAGCCGTCCATCGCGGCGCGGTCGAACTCCGGAACCGCCCGCGTCGCGGCGACCGACTCGGCCAGGGTCCGGCCGTCTGCCTCGACCACGGGAACCGATTCGGCGCGCTCGGGCGGGTCGACGCTCCCGAGGACCGCCTCGCGCGCGGCCGCCAGCCGCGTCACCTCCGTGAAGCCCTCGTGTCCCATTGTCGGCGGTTCGGCGGCGGGGACCTAAAGGGGTCCGGGACCAGCCGCCGAACGCCGTCGGACTCCTACCGCATGGTCTCCGCGTCGACGACGAGGGTTCGGTCGACGGAGATCCACGTCGACATGCGCTCGACGCCGGTGAGGTCCGGTGGATGGATCGTACACCGGTCGGGTCGGTCGGCGTACCTGACGAGCGCGAGGTCCAGCGTCGGTGGGTCGGCCTGGCCGGGCTGACCGGGGTCGATCGACGGCGTCCGGGCCTCGGAGGAGTCGTCCGCTGACCGCGTGCGTCCCGACATCGTGTAGCTCGCGTGAACGGACGCCGCTGACCCACAAGAGGGCTGCTATGAAATCACAATAGGCCAACGTAGCGGGCCGGAGCGGAGGCGAGCGGTGGGGATCGGACGGGTCGCGGGCGCGTCCGGTCAGGGACGCTCCGTCCGCAACACCCACGTCTCGGGGTTCAGCCGTTCGACCTCGAAGGGGTCCAGATCGCCGGGACCGTCGGCTTGCGCCGACAGCGAGGCGAGAAAGGAGCGCACCGGCGTCGGGTCGCGGTCGGAGACGAGGACCAGTTCCTCGCCGCGCCCGGTGGCGTCGAACGCCTCGCGGACGGCGTCGTGGCGCCCGTCGGCGTCGACGCCGCGCAGATCCACTGCCTCGTCGGGTACCTCGACCGACCACACGTCCGCGACGCGTTCGCGGGCGTCCTCGCCCAGCCGCTGCATCTGTTCCGGCAGGTCGCCGGGCCGCGGCGTCGCCTGGACGCTCGGGTCGAACTCCAGTTCCGCCAGGACCGGCGCGTCGAGTCCGTCGAGGGGCTC
>ENA-ORCR01000765-ORCR01000765.1-marine-metagenome-genome-assembly--contig:-NODE-765-length-13022-cov-3.796292_pt1 | contig 13022 bp, 10 predicted proteins | sample MGYA00237782_ERZ508514 | MGnify/ENA primary metagenome ERZ508514 (study PRJEB26185, sample SAMN06268960) | marine metagenome | isolation source: Eden Landing Ponds, San Francisco, CA, USA | place...
CGGGTCTGAACCCGTGCAACTAGCATGGCTAAATCGGACTCCGATAGCAATGGCCTCCGGCAGGATCAACCGGAATGTCCCCTGCGAAGCAGGGGGGTTAGGCGGGAACACACTCTGAATGAGTGTGATCGCTATCGTTCGTGTGGTCTAGCGTCCGGCGACACACGGTCACAGACCGGATGTCACCGAACTACCAGGGCTAACATCAGATCCCATCTGTACGGCGGACCGCAGGGGTGGAATCCTCATCTCCTTAGGACCGTCAGCTAGGCCGTTGGCGATATATAATCGCTTCGACCTCGAGACGATCCGAGCGGGCGGGCAGCGGCGTCCCCGACCGGGTCGCAGTTGCGTTCACGCGGCCGGCCGATCCGGCCAGAACGTGAGTCGGTCCGCGACCAGGCGGGAGCGTGTGCCCCGCACCGCTTCACATCACGTTCGATGGGGGTGTTTTACTTAAGGCCGTCGAAGCGAAATCGGTTCGTGAGGGCGTTACATGGGACGGTTTCACACGTCTCGGGGCCGATGAGAGACAGGTAGCTACTGGCGTCGGAGAATGTCGCGTGGAAGGAGAGCGGCCAGTCATCCCGCGCTTCGTGCGCTCGGTGTGGCCGTGTGGGAGCCACGCAATCCAGAATCGTGGGGCCGCCCTCTTGTATTTCACGCACGCGAGTGGCACCCGGATGGAGGCAAACCGGCCGCTCAGAACGATTGGACCGAGGAGGGCCGTCGTAGAGGAATGCGTGGACCGAACCGCGTCAAATCTCGTCCAGGTGTTCGACGCCTTCTTTCGAGACGTTCGCTTTCGTTATCTCGTCGACTTCGTTCATCCAGACGTCCGAGGGGTCCTCCGCGTCCCACTCGTCCATGTCGACGTCCGGTGGAGACTCCTTCCAGGACCACCCTTCGTAGACGTGGACCTTGTGCGTCCCCTTCTCCCGCAATCTGATGGACTCGCGATCGGCCGACGCTTCGCTACTGGCCGGATCGAGTCGCCGTGCCGCCTTCAGTGCCGCCTGTCGAGGTGTGCTCCCCGAAAAGACGCTTTCTTCCTCACCGTTCTCTGTTCTGAGCGCGAAGTTGCGCTTGTCGCTATCGGGTGCCATAGGTTCGACCGCTCCATGCCAACCCAGCACATGATTCATTATAAATATACCCCCAGATCACCGCGCGTGCTGGCGATTTGTTTATAAGCCGACGGAACGCGGGGGTGAAACTCCCGTCGAGCGGCCCAGATTTCCTGGACTGCTGTCGAGAATTTAACTCGCGCGCACCCCAAATCGGGGGAAATCGCCGGGTCATCGGTGGGGTCGACCGACCGCGCACGGTAGACTTAAGTGTATCCTGCGGCGAAGGGCCGAATAGGATAGCGCGATGGTGCGAAAGAAGAAGCTCAGCCCGAGTGGCGCCAAAGACGAGGACGGCGAGTACCACAACGTCCACATCAACATCCACGAGGACGAGCTAGCCGTCGCCGGCATGGAGATCGGCGACGAAGTGTTCGTCAGGGTCCGCGACAACAAGATCATCATTCAGAAAGCGGACCCGGAAGACGTGGAACACGAGTTCTGAGGCCCGGTTCGACTCCCTTTGCTGGGAACCCACACATGAACGCCTACGACATCGCGAAACCACTGTTGTTCTCGCTGCCGGCCGAGACGGCCCACAGCCTCGGCCACCGGGCTGTCAGTCTCGCCGGCACAACCCCCCTCCAGCGCCCCATCGCGCGCCACTACGCGGTCGACGACGAGCGCCTGCGCGTCGACGTGCTGGACGAGGCGTTCCCGAACCCCGTCGGCGTCGCCGCAGGCTTCGACAAGAACGCCGAGGCCGTCCCCGGCCTGGCCGCACTGGGCTTTGGATTCGTCGAAGTGGGCGGCGTGACCGCCGTCCCACAGTCGGGCAACGCCCGCCCCCGCATGTTCCGACTCCGCGAGGACGAAGGCATCATCAATCGGATGGGCCTCAACAACGAGGGCGCCGAAACCGTCGGCCAGCGCCTTCGCGGGCTGGACGCCCCTGTCCCCGTCGGGGTCAATATCGCCAAGTCCGAACACGTCGACACCGAGGGCGCGCCTGCGGACTACCGCACGACCTACGAGGAAGTCGCCGACGGCGGCGATTTCTTCGTCGTCAACGTCTCCTGTCCGAACTCCCAGGGGTTCGAGGAGTTACAGAATCGCGACGCGATGACGGCAATCCTGACCGAGTTGCAGGATGCGGGCGCGTCGCCACTCCTCGTGAAACTCTCGCCGGACCTGCCCGAGCCGGCGGCCGTCGACACGCTCGACCTCGTGACCGAACTCGGTCTCGACGGCGTCGTGGCGACGAACACCTCCACCGAACGGCCAGACGACCTGGAGAGCCCGAACCGGGTCGAGACCGGCGGCCTCTCGGGGCACCCCATCGAGGCGCGCGCGACAGAGATGACACGATTCGTCGCCGAACGCGTCGACGTACCGGTTATCGGCGTCGGTGGTGTCGCAACCGCCGAAGACGCCTATCGAAAGATCCGCGCAGGTGCGAGTCTCGTCCAGTTGTACACGGCCTTCGTCTATCGGGGGCCCGCCATCGCCCGCGAGATCAACCGCGGCCTGCTCGAACTCCTGGAGCGGGACGGTTTCGACAGCGTCGAGGACGCCGTGGGTGCCGACCTCGACTGAGTCGACAGTCGCCCCCTCCCCGACCGACTGGGTCAGTCCCCCGCCGAGACCCCACTCCCGAGTGGCAGTTCAGTACGTGACCGAGAACCACTCGGAGTCCGACACACTCCCGCTCTGTTCGTAGGTGAACGAGTACTCGATCACGTCGCCCGAGTCGAAGTCGCCGACGACGTGATCCGGCGTGGTCTCGAGCGTGTGGGTGCCGTCACTCCCCCCGTTCATTCGGTAGTTGTACTGCGTCCCGTCGTTGACGGTGTAGTGCAGGTCCACCCAGCCAGCGCTCTCGGCCGGGTCGAACGAAACGCGCAGGTCGTCGGTTTCGCCGTCCGCCCCACTGATCCGGGTGACCGACTCCGTGAAGTCGCCGTGGTCAGTGCCGCCGTCGCCATCATCCGAATCATCGCCGTCGCCACCATCCGAATCATCGCCGTCGCCACCATCCGAATCGTCGCCATCGCCGCAGTCGTCACCATCGTCACCGCCTTCTTCGTCGTCCCCATCATCACCGTCGCCGCCTTCTTCGCCGTCCCCGTCGTCACCGTCGCCGCTTTCTTCGCCGTCCCCGTCGTCACCGTCGCCGCTTTCTTCGCCGTCGTCGCCACCCTCGCCGCCGTCCCCATCGTCGCCGTCGTCACCGTCGTCACCGTCCCCGGAGCCAGTGGTCGTCCCGAAGTCGTTCGCCGGGACGGACAGTTCCGTCCCGTCGGAGAAGGTGACCGTGATCGGGTCCGAGTCACTGTTGTAGGCGACGTAGGTCAGCGTGCCGTCGGCGTCGAAGACGTGCGTGAGCGGATGGTCGGCGGTCACGTCCCGCCGGGGCGACCCGAGTTCGGCGAGCGCGTGGATCCAGTGATAGGTGTGGGCTCTCGTCTCACCGAATTCGGGCGTGTAGCTGTCGACGCTGGCCTCGAACTGGTCGAGCGCGTCCGCCGCGTCGGAAAAGGCCCGGTAGTTCCAGATGATGTCGGGCCAGTAGTCGAAGTCGGTCCCGTCCTCGGCGACCAGTTCGTCGTAGTTGCGCCCGGCCGCGTCGGCGTCCCACCCGAGATACAGGGAGTGGCCGTCCAGGGGCAGGTAGTTGATGCCGTGAATCGCTTCCGGGTCGCCGGAGAACCACGTCGTGTAGGAGACTTTGCTCCCCCAGACGATGCCGGCGGTGTCGTGGTCCCAGCCGTCGGGGTGGTTCTCGTCGTCGACGTCGAACCAGTACTCCAGCGCGGCCGTCGCCTCTGTCGCGTACAGATAGGCCGCCCACTCCAGGAGGTCATCGTCGCCGGTGTGAGTCGCGTACTGGACCATCGCCCCGTAGGCCTGGATGGCTTCGGAGGAGGACTCCTGGTTGTTGCCGTCTTCGAAGGCCGCGCCCCCGGCGGCCCAGGAGTGGCCGGCGTAGGGGCTGAAGTTGCGGAGGAAGGGGAAGGCCCCAGCAGGATTGCTCGCTGGGTCCGGCGTGCCCTCGGGGCGTTCCCAGTTCGCAAAGTCGCGGATGAGTACCTCGATCATCCCGCCCCAGCGCTCGTCGTCGGCCCATTCGGGGTCTGTGCGGGCGAGTGCGGCGGCGCCGCGGACGAAGTAGCCGTAGTGGAAGTGATGGTCGTTGAGGTCGGCCGCCGACCCGAAGGAGTCGGCGTAGCCCACGAGCGTCCCCCAGGTGTCGTCGTAGTAGAACAGGTCGGCGTTCTCAGAGGACTCTGCGGTGAACCAGTTCTCCAGTTCGGAGCGAGCCGTCTCGAGTAGCCCCGACCGTTTGGCGTCCTTGCCGACGTGTTCCGCCAGGAGCGCGGCGTTGGCGAGGCGACCGAAATTCTTCCCCGTCCAGTAGGTCCCTGCGCCCATCGAATCGTCCACCGTCTCCCGCACCTCGTCGACGTATCCCGCCAATCGGTCGCGGTCGTAGCTTCCCTCGTCGGGCAGTCCCGGGAGCACGCCGGGGAATCGATAGGTAGTCTCGAACGTCGAGCCCTCGACCGTTTTCATCGTCCCACGGGCGCTCTCGTACGTGTAGGACTCGAGGGGGTCGTCCGTGTACTTGTGCTGGTGTGGGTACAGCGCGGTGATGGTTCCGTCGGCCGCGCTCTCCGGTCGGTCCTCCGTCTCGAACGAGAACTCGGTCGTGACGGTGCCCTCGGACTGGTCGTACGCTGGCTCGACGGTCGTGTCCGTGACGTGATTGTAGGCGAACCGCTCGAAGTCCGCCAGCGTCGACGCGGCGTCGTCCGGCAGGAGTGCGACGGTCAGGTACCCCGACCCCTCACTCCCCTCCAGGTCGTTCGTGAGCGTCGCGGTGCCAGTGCCGCCCCACTCGGCGCCCGCTGGCGCGTACAGGCCGTAGTGGGCCCCATCGCTGCTGACGCCGAGGACGTTCCCCTGGTCGGCCCACACCGTCGGTACGGCGTCGAATTCGAGACCGGCGTCGCCGCCGGCGTACTCGGCGAAGACAAAGGGTGAGCCCTGCGCGAGCGTGACGTCGAGCGTCGCGTCGGTGCCCGCTCCCCAGCGGGCGTCGACGTGCCAGTCGCTCCAGTCGGTCACGCGGACGTCTGCGAACGAGCCTGCAGTGTGACCGAGCGTGAAGTCGGCCTCGTAGGACAGGACGGCGTCGCCATCGGCGAAGGACCAGCCAGACGGCGTGCCGACGTCGAGACCGCTCTCGGTCGGCGTGCCGAAGCCTGGATGCCAGAAACAGTTGTCCCCGTAGTTCGACCAGAGCAGTGAGGACCACCACTCGTTGGTCTGCAATGGCGCCGAGACGTCGTCGGTTACGTACGCCGATTCGGGCGGTGCGGACTCGCCGTCTGGCAGCGTGGTCGTGTAGCTACCGTTCCCGACCTCGTCTGCGCTCGTTCGGCCGGATACCCCCTGTACCCCGACGGTGGCCAGGCCCGTCACGCCGAGGGCTTTGAGATAGTCCCGGCGTGGAATGGCCGGCAGCGTCGAATCGTCGTCTCCGGTTCGTGCTGTCGACTCTGAAGATGGCTCTCGTGTCATGATCTGACGTGCGCGCTCGGTCCCCCCAGGGGCGAGCGAGCGACGTGCGGGCTTCGCCGGAGGCCCCAATAGGTCCAGTCACCACCGCCGTCGTGAATGGGGTTCGTAACGGACGGCCCGCGTCGTTCACGTGGCCGGTCCCCAAGACACCTGCACCCAGACCGGCCCAGTTCGACCCCTGGCAAGCGATGTGGCAGATGATTGATTACGGGGAAGCGAGTTGTCAGCACTACCGGGGCCGGCGGGTCACCGCCGGCACACACCGGGGGTTTCGGACAACGTATGGACACGACAGCGATCGAACGCGGACTCGAACGGATGGGGCTCAGTTCCTACAAGGCGCAGGTGTACGCGACGCTGCTTGACCACGGCGCGTTGCCGGCGGTCGAGATTGCACGGCGGAGTTCCGTGCCCCGCTCGCGCATTTACGACGTGCTCACCGACCTCGAACAGGAGGGCTACATCGAGACGTTCGAGCGCGAGGACAAGCGCCACGCGCGCGCCGCGGAACCGTCTGCAGTCGTCGACGACCTGCGGCGCGTCGGCGACTCGCTCACCGAGACGGCCGAACAGATCGAAGACGTCTGGGAGCGCTCCTCGTTGCACGACCACGCACTCGGCCTCTTCGATGGCGTCGGTTCGGTCCTGACACAGGTGGAGTCGCTCGTGCGCGAGGCCGACACCTCCGTCTCCGTTGCGGCCACGCCCGCCCAGTACTACCAGCTACGGGAGGCGCTGGCGCGTGCGTCAGAGAACGGCGCGCTCGTCCGCGTCTCCGTCGAGGACATCGACGGGACGGACATCGACACCGAACAGCCAGTGACCGAACTCCGGAGTCGAGCCATCCCCGGCCCGTTCGTGGCCGTCGTCGACCGGACACACGCGTGTTTCGCGCCCAACGAACGCGCGCCCGTCTCCTACGGGATGGTCGTCAACGACAGCATCCTCTCCTTCGTCTTCCACTGGTACTACCAGACCTGCCTCTGGTCGGTGTGTGAACGCGTCTATCGTGCCGACTCGGAGGACCGCGCGTACGCCAGTCTCGAAGGATTCGTCCGAGACGTGTTCCCACTCTGGCGTGCTGGGTCGCTCGTCCCGGTGACGGTCGAAGGCTGCGACATCGATACCGGCGAGGCCCGGACCGAACGCGGCACCCTCACGGCGATACAGTATCCGGAGATGGAGCTGCGCGAGCCCAGCGCACCGTCGTACGACGACCTGGCCAGTCACCTCACCCTGGTCGTCGAGAACGAGGCAGGATCGCACCGAATCGGTGGGTGGGGCGCCGTCTACGAGGACGTCGAAGCCGAACGGATCGTTCTCCACGGATCCGAAGTCGTGCTCCCGCCATCAAGGCCCAAGACGTCGACGACGCACTGACAGCCTCGGGGCCAGGACAGCCACTCACTCCAGGTCCTTCCGCCGGAAGAGCACAACCGCCAGTGCGGCGAGCGCGAGCGTCGCGACGACGAGGACAGCACCGTCAGCGACGGCGTACTCGCTCTCCCGGAGGACGGCGTTGGGGTCGACGTACCGACTGGGAGAGATGGCCCCGGCCGCTCCGAAGTCGGTGCCGAGCAGGAGCGACTCCGCGAAGAAGAGACCGGCGACGACCCCCGCAGCGGCCCGCTGGGCGAGACTCGCGCGGTCGAAAACCACGGACGCGACGAGCCCAATCCCGGCACAGGTCGTGAGATACGGGATCGAGAGGAGGTGGAGTGCGACCACGTCAGTCACCGGAATCGGGAAGTCGACGAGCGTCGTGCCGACGAGGACCATCACGGGGACGACCGTCGAGAGCGCGACCAGCGGGACGGCAAGCGAGGCGAACTGTTCGAGCACGACGCGAGCGCGGGAGACGGGCAGCGAGAGGAGCATGTCCATGCGCTCGCGTTCCACGTCGGCGGCGATCAGCGACGCCGCGGCGTAGGCGAAGTAGATACCGACGATCAGCATCCACCCGAAGGTGTAGAGTTCGGAGGCCAGATACCCCTCCATCGTCGCCAGCGATTGAATGCCGAAGGCCTTCGAGAGCGCTTCCGGATAGGCTTCGAGCAACCGGTCGAGGTCCGCACCCATGCTCTCGGCGATAGCGGGGTAGATGAAGATGTAAAAGAGGGCGAAGCCGCTGAATGCGGCCGTCGCGGCGGCGGCCCCCCGAACGCGGTGTCGACCCTCGAACCGGGCGATCTCAAGCATCCGAGTCACCGCCGTAGAATCGCATGAAGACGTCTTCCAGTGGTGCTTCCTGCACGTCGAGGTCGAGGATAGTGTGCCGGTCGAACCGTCCGATCAGGTCGTTGACGTTGCCCGTGAAGGTGAACGTGCACTCGGTAACGGGCCCTTCCACAGACGGAGTATCGGTGGCGTCATTCGGGAATGCGGAATCCGAGGCATCCTCGCTGCCATCGCTCCCGGCCTGGCTTGCGGTCGTCGTACTGCAGGAGACGTCGTGGACGCCATCGACGTCGAATGCGTCACCGCTCACCTCGCCCGCGACGCGGACGCGAACGAACTTCCCCGTCCGGTGGAGGAGGTCCTCGATCCGTTCGGTCGTGACCAGGCGGCCACCGCGGAGGATCCCCACCCGGTCGCAGACCCGGCGGACCTCGCTCAGGATGTGCGAGGAGAGAAAGACCGTCAGACCCCGCTCGCGCTCGGCGTCGATGAACTCGTTGAACGCACGTTGCATCAGCGGGTCCAGCCCACCGGTCGGTTCGTCCAGCATCACCAGGTCCGGGTCGTGCATGAACGCCAGTACGAGACCGAGTTTCTGGACGTTCCCCGTCGAGTAGTTCCTCACTTTGCGGTCGAGTGGCGGGTCGAAGCTCTCGAGGAGTTCTCCCCGCCGCTCGTCGCCCTTGATCGACGCGTGCAGGTCGAGAATCTCCCGCCCGGTCACTTCCTCGTCGAAGGAGGGATGTGAGGGGAGGTAGCCGATCCGACGCTTGGCGGCAATCAGGTCGTCCTCCTCTGTCACGTCGTGGCCGAGCACTGTCGCACCGCCGCTCGTCGGCGACTGGAACCCCATCACCGTCCTGATAGTCGTCGTCTTCCCGGCGCCGTTGGGGCCGAGGTAGCCGAACACCTCGCCCGCTTCGACCGAGAACGACACGTCGTCGTTGGCGAGCACCTCCCCATAGTCCTTGGTGAGTCCCTCGACTTCGAGTGCGGCCATGGGTTCCGATCCGCCCGGTCGCGGGATATAGCTACGGGGGGCTGCTGGAGGCGCTGGAGTGCGAGAAATTGAGACAGCCGCCGTGCGAGACCCCGCTACGTGGACGCCCGCAGGACGGACAGCGCAGTGTCGATCTCGGTGACAGCTGTCGACCCACCGTCTCGGGCAGGTCGTCGACCCCCTCGTCGCTGAGGCCGAGTCTGCTGTTCAGCCTATTGCGGTAGACGTCACCAAAAGATGATAGCAGGCGCATGTGAACATTTGACACATGGAAACGACAGAAGCCGGGGACTGGAGGTTCCGACAGTTCAACGCGGTGATGGGCGCCTTGCACTTCCTCCAGGGTGCGTTGATGCTGTATCTGAGTTCCTCTCGGCAGTGGACGATCACCGCCACGCATCTCGAGTTCGACTCTGACAGCCAGCGACTCGAACCCGTCATGGAGTCGATCGGAACGATCGAGCTGGCCTATCTGGCTGTCGCGTTCCTCTTTATCTCTGCACTCGCCCACGCGCTGATCGCGACGGTTCTGTACGACCGCTACGTATCCTACCTCGACCAGGGCATGAACCCCTACCGGTGGTACGAGTACGCGATCAGTGCCTCGGTGATGATCGTCCTGATCGCCATGCTCGCGGGCGTCTGGGATCTGGGCACGCTGATCGCGCTGTTCGGGCTCGTCGCGGTGATGAATCTCTGTGGGCTGGTGATGGAGCGTCACAATCGGCTGACCGCGGAGACCGACTGGAGTTCCTTCGTCGTCGGTTCGCTCGCCGGCGTCGTCCCCTGGATAGTCATCGCCGTCTCGATCGTCGGCACGTTCGACAGTGGCGGGAGCCCGCCGGACTTCGTGATCGTCATCTACGTCTCACTATTCGTCCTGTTCAACCTCTTCGCGATCAACATGCTGTTGCAGTATCTCGAGGTCTGGAAGTGGCGAGACTACCTGTACGGTGAACGGGCGTACATCGTGTTGAGCCTCGTCGCGAAGTCGCTGCTGGCCTGGCAGGTCTACTTCGGCGCGCTAAATTCGCCAGTGTAGCGACCTGCCCTCCCAGAGTGACGCCCAGTGACTTTTTAGAGAGACGTGCGAAGCGCGCCCTATGGACGCACAGGACCGCGTCGCCGCGTTCGTCGAGACCCACGATATGAACGCCGACCCGGCCTACCGGGTGCTCGACCTGGCCGCCGAAGTCGGTGAAATCGCCGCCGACGCGGCAAAATCCAGCGACTACGGCGACGCTCCCGAGGATCTGGCCGTCAGCGAAGACGAACTCGGCGACGCACTGTTCTCACTCCTTGCTACCGCCGAGGCGCTGGACATCGACGCCGAGGTCGCCCTCGAGGAGTCGTTAGCCAAGTACGAACGACGGCTGACGGAGTCGGGAGACGCCGGGTCGACTGACTGACGACGGTCGATGGCTCCCCGAATCCTTCACTACTCCGACCTCGAGAACGCCTTCGACCGTCCGGAACGGCTCGGCCGTCTCGCTGGAACCATCGACGCCCTGCGCGACCCGGAGACGGTCGTCGTCGGCACCGGCGACACCCTCGCGCCGGGGGCGCACGCGCTCGAAGCGCGCGGTCGGCAGACCCTGCCGTTCTACGAGCGCGTCGAACCGGACGCGGAGACCTTCGGGAACCACGACTTCGACGTTTCACTGGAGGAAACCCGATCCCTGGTCGCGGACTCGGCGGTCGAGTGGGTCAGCGCCAACGTCCGCGTCGACGGCGACCGGTTCGATGGTGTCGATCCCGGTACCATGGTCGAATGTGGCGGGGAGCGCATCGCGCTCGTCGGCGTGAGCGGCCCGACCCTCACGCTCCCCCGCGCCGTCGAGGTGTCAGACCCCGTCGCGGCCGTGCAAGAGACGGTCGAGGGCCTCGATGCCGACCCGGACTGGGTGGTCGTCCTCGCACACACCAGTGACGCCGTCGCCCGCGACCTCGCCCGAGCGACCTGCGCTGACGCGGTGCTGGCGGGGCACGTCCATTCCGTCGCGCGCGAGCGCGTGGACGATACACTGCTTGTGCGGCCCGGAGCCAATGGCCGGACCGTCTGGGAGGTCGCGTTGGACGATGACGACGTCACAGCTACGCGGCACGACGTACCGGACGGGCCGGTCGACCAGCGACTGATAGAATTGGTCCGCGAGTCCCTGACCGAGCACGGACTCGCCGAGGAGGTCGCGAGCGTCGAGGACCCAATTCCACGGGACCGCGGTCGATGCCTCCGCGGAGAGTGTGCGCTCGCGAATCTGGCGACCGACGCCCTGCGCTGGGTCGCCGACGCCGATGTCGCCCACGTCGACACCCGTGGCTTGCGCGACGGCCCACCCATCGGCCCGGACGTGACCGTCGCCGACCTCCGCGGCATCGCCCCCTTCCAGGCCGGTGTCTTCGTCGCGACCGTTTCAGGTGCGGATATGCGCTCGCTCGTAGACGAGTCGGTCCAGCCCGACGGCGTCGACGGTCGCGATTTCGAGGTCTGGACCGGTCAGTTCAGTGGCATCGAATTGCGGCGGGATTCCGATGCAGCTGAAACGGAGGTGTTCTTCGACGGCACGCCGCTCGGCGAGGAGCGCGACCTTCGGCTGGCGGTCAACGGCTACGTCGTCAACACCGACGAGTTCGAGACAGTCGGCCCTTCGGACGTGCGCGAACTCCACGGGCTCCAGTACGACGCCTTCGTCGAGTACGCCCGATCCGTGGACGAGTTCGACCCGGGACTGGATGGCCGGATCGAGTACGTCGACGAGTGAGGGGGCGAACTGACGGTTTCAGTGAAAGCCCCTGGCCGTTCGACTCGAGCGTCTCGCTGCGCGCTTCCCTCGCTGCGCTCGGTCCAGTGTCTGCTCACGGCGCCGCAGGCGCCGTTCGCACGGGCCGAGGCGGCTTCGCCGCCTCGCGGCTTGCGTCGCCGGCCGTCGTCGAACGGCCAGCCCCTTTCAGTCCCACCCGAACCGCCACCGCAGACGGCCACACACCTCCCCAGCCGATTCGCTCGCTCCCTGGGGTCGCTCCCTCATCCACCGTCAGAGCAAGCTCTGACGAGCAATCGTTCACTCTGTTCACGATGACCTCGCGCAATTCCGTCGCGAGATGAAACTCGCGACAGCGCACGCCAAGCGTGGAATGCCAGATAGAGACAGACCGTTCCAAAACGCGAATCCCGAAACCGAGCCCAATTACTCCCGAAGGGCGTCCAGATCGAACTCGAAGGCCGCGACCGGCACCTCCAGGTCGTACTCGACGAGCACCTTCGGATGCACTTCGCCGATGACCCCGACGGTCTCGCCGTCGATGACGACGTCGGCGGTCCGGCCGTCGATGAAGGTCGGGTGCTCAGACGGTGGGGTCGCGAGTTCGACGTCGAAACTCCGACAGAGCGCCTGGAGACGGGCCTTGGCGTCCTCGTAGGTGGCGTCGTGGCTGGCGAGTGCCGCACAGACGGTGTGGCGCTCGGCCATCTTGGTCGCCTCGCTGTCGTCTTGCTCCATGGCGACGCCGACTTCGGCCAGATCCTGGGGATAGGAGCGATGGGTGTTGTTCTCGAGGACGAGCATCAGCGACGGGAGCGCCCAGGTGCGGACGATTTCGTAGTCCTCGCTGTAGGGTTCGCCGATGACGGCGGGGTGGCCGCCGCCGAGGACGTCGTCGCCGCGGGCGACGTCGAGGCGGCCGTAGTTGGCCTCGCCGCTGATGAGGTGGAAGTTCAGCAGGTCCTCGAAGCCCAGGCCGACGAGGGCGGTGCGGGCGGCCCGCTCCAGGCGGGAGCGCTCGTGACGCCCACCGACGGTGGAGACGTCAGGGTACCGGGGTTCGAGCAGGTTGAAGCCGTACGCGCGACCGACGTCGTCGATGACGTCGACGGGGTGGAGCACGTCGACGCGGTAGGGTGGGATCTCGACCTCGTATGAGAGAGCTTCTTCCTCTTTCTCTGCGCCGTGCGTCCCGGCAAGTTCGAGGCCCGAGCGTTCCAGCAGGTCGACGACGTCCTCGCCGTCGAGGTCGATACCGAGCATCGACTCCACGTCGGCGTGGGCGACCGTCTTGGTCTTGGTCTCGAACAGCGGGCGGGTGAGCGTGTGCCCCGCGTAGTCACCGGAGGCGTCGTCTGCGTACTGGACGTCGACTTCCTCGACGCGGCCGCCGCGGGCGTCGCGGGCGTAGCAGACGATGTTGAGCATGTG
>ENA-ORCR01000766-ORCR01000766.1-marine-metagenome-genome-assembly--contig:-NODE-766-length-13021-cov-2.703724_pt1 | contig 13021 bp, 14 predicted proteins | sample MGYA00237782_ERZ508514 | MGnify/ENA primary metagenome ERZ508514 (study PRJEB26185, sample SAMN06268960) | marine metagenome | isolation source: Eden Landing Ponds, San Francisco, CA, USA | place...
TTCGCATACGTTCTCACGACCCCGTTGGATGGCTAACAAAATAACATCACGTCGTACCTCCCGTGTGATGAGAACTCGCCCCGGTACGGACCGCGGCTAGAAGTCATAATAAAGAGTCATCAAACGATCATCCCACACCGAGAGCGCCAGTGCCCAGAGCGAGTCTCCAACAGTTGCGCTGGAGTCGCATTCCTACCGAGGTGGCGAAACCATGTTCAACGGGGCGAGAGAGGTCTGATACGGTGAGAATCACCAGTATCGATTATGTCGTTTGCAGTCGTAACCGCACGCAGTGATCAACATGGCAGGACACCTGCGTCGATGGCACATCTCCTCAACAGTCACCGTTCTCTTTCTCGCCGCCGCCTCGTCACTACTCGGGCTTCTCCGCCCAGGCCATTATCGGGCGGCTCCCGCGCTCGTTGAGTCCTACCGGATGCAGGACCTCACGATTCTCGTGGTCGGGATTCCCGTGCTTGTGGTCGGACTCTGGTACGCGGCGCGGGGCTCGCCGCAAGGCCGTATTCTCTGGCTTGGCGGACTGGCGTACATGACCTACATGTGGGCCTCGATTGCTGTCCAGGTCCCGTTTAACGAGCTGTTCCTCGTGTACGTCGCGCTGTTCGGACTCTCACTTTTTACGTTCGTCAGCGGGATGGTAACGACGGACGCTCAGGCTATCTGTAGAACCCTCGAGGGGCGACTCAATACTTCACTCTACAGTGGGGCATTACTCATTATTGGACTGGGACTCGCCGTACTGTGGCTGTCGGATGTCGTACCGCCGCTACTTAGTGGAACGGTGCCGCTCCCTATCGAGGAGACTGGCCAGCAGGCGATGGTGACGCACGTCATCGATCTCGGTGTCGTGGTGCCGTCCATCTTCGTGTCAGCGGCGTGGCTTTACCGAGAGCGCACGTGGGGGTACGTGTTCGCCGGTGTGGAGTTGGTCTTGGGTGCAACGCTCGCGGCTCCCATCGGGATCATGACGCTCGTATTCATGACCGGCGACACAGTCACCGTCAGCCCGATCGCAGCCGTCTTCACGTTTCTGCCAATCCTCGGGTCTGCGTTACTGGCCGTGACGTACCTTCGATCTATGGGGCAGCGAACACAGCAGTCGGCGGCCGGCGACCGCCAGAGGACCGCCTGAACGCCACTGCACTTGACTCTTATTCGGTTTCCGCCGCAAACGACCCCTCCGTTGCACGACCTCGTTACTCTCAGTCGCCCGGGTTCGCGGGGTTCGATTCTCAGGATGTACTCCCCCTGCGGACTGGCCCACCTCTCATGTTCCGGTGCGGAGATACCCGAGTGCGATCCCGGCGAAGCCGGCGAACACGACGCGGACGCTGGTGATCACAAGTGCCGGGATCACCAACCCAACGATCGTTGTTACCCCAAACCCGATCACCCAGACGACCGCTACGATCCGACCGAGACCATACCCAACGACACTGCCGATCAGCAGCGCTCCGAAAACGCCCCGATACTCCTGCGGGAGATCGATCTGTCGTCCGAATTGATACCCAACAGCGAACACGAGCAGTGGCGACAGCACGAATCCAACGACCATCACGAAGTTGTCGTAAAACATCATCGTGAACACGCGGGAGTCACCGACGGACGGCAGCCACGTAGCGGACCCTCGCCCCGCCGTCCGTTGGGCTTCGAGAGTAACGGCGAACAGCAAGCCGAGCAACAGTGTGAGAACCCCCACAATTGTAGATAAGCGATTGTTTCGTCTCATAAGAGAAAGGCGATGTGAGCAATAATGCCTACTGCGACGTTTCTTGTCGGTTAGGAATCACTCCAACAATATATGTTGTGTTGGGCCGTCTTCCAGCGATAGGGGAAGGCATGAGCCAATCACCACACACAGAATCAGGTAGTACCACGACGATCATATACGGGGTAATCGTCGGAATATCTGTGTACGTCGTCGGATACCTCGTCACGTACGCGACGGCTGCCTCAGCAGTGAATCAAGCAATCCAGGGAAACGTCCGCCTCAACGACGCCGGTGCAGCTTTCGCCCCAGCCTGGAAGGCCGTTGGATGGGTATTCTATGACGCACATCTCGTTGGGACCCGCCTCCCGGATGCGAGCGGACACGTCGATTTTGTAGGGGTCTCTGAAGTCCAGTTTCTCTATCTCGTCCCGCCGCTGCTTCTCATCATCGCGGGTGGGGTCGTTGCATATCTCACGAGAGTGGACGATCCGACAGCGGGGGTTCAAGCAGGACTGGTGATCGCCATCGGGTATCTACCGTTCGCGGTTATCGGTGCGATTTTGGTTTCGTTCGTGGGGATCCAGCCGGACCTCCTTCGTGCGGCTGTCGTCGCGGGGATTGTGTACCCGGTTGCATGTGGCGCCGTCGGCGGCGGACTCGTCGGGGTCCTCCGGGCGGACCGTCACGAGATCACAGGTTAACCACCCTGCGAAGCAGATCGGTACTAACGATAGCGTGGAGCGGGATCGGTCGACAGGATAGATATCCTGCTTGGAGTGGCACCCATGGCATTTGGCTTGCTGCCCCCCCAAATCGGTCGTACCGCACTTTTGTATCTGTACTCGCCGGTCTTCAGGGAGGAACAAGGAGGAAGCCAACGGTTTCAGCCGTGGGTCACTAACTGTTCTCTCGCCTTGCTTAGTTTTTCTCTCAATTGTATATATAATTTAATATTATATAATCTTATGTTTATAGGAATGTCGGCAAGACAAATATCATGGTGACATTAATGATAGTGTGGGTGAGGATACAGGTGACGACGTTTCGAGTCTTGACGTAGACAGTTACGATCACGAGTGTGAATATCGCTTGCGGGATCGCACCGACCAGTCCCCATGCAGGATAGTGGATGGCAAGGAATACGACGCCGCTCGTGGCGGCTCCGATCCAGATACTACCTGTGAGTTCAGTCAGGCGCTCAATCGGATAACCCCGCCACAACACTTCTTCGGTGATGACTGCCGTGCCGACTACGGCCAATTTCACCGGCAGGGAGAGTTCCGTAAGCGTCAAGAGCGTCTCCGGTTGTTCCAACTGAAACGCCGCAACAGCTATTCCGGTAGCTAAAATGCCGAGTACGAGTGCTACGACGCCCATAACAACACCAATAATCGCTTCGTGCCGACTCGGCATTTCTATGCCAATCGACGCAACGGAACGCCTCTCCCAATACAGGACAACCACGAGGATTGCAGCGACTAAAGCCCACATGATTAACGAATTAACTAACAACGCACCGGATGTTGTAGTTCCTAGGCGATCTGAAATATTCAGTTGACCAATTAGCGGGCTTCCGAACAGGGCTACGACTAAACCTACAATAACTGCCAGCGAAATCGATCGAGGCGCCGATTGCTTCGTATCGGTAGACATCTTTCGTCCTCTATACGGAAATTGTTAATTAGACAAGATAAATTGAGATAATGATTCTTGAGTGGTGAGAATTACTGCTTAACTGGGATCCCTGTCGTCTTGCTGAAGTCTATTCTCATATTTTGCACGTGATTCCTAGCAGTATTTGGGAAATGAGTGAGAACCGTTCTATGACATGTTCCTTCCTTCCTCTCGGGGAGGGAGTACCGGTGAGCAGGTTCCACGGTCGCTTCTCGTCGCTCAACGAGCAACGATATCGCCGAGGAGAACTCGCGACTGCCTAGCGAGGTCGGTTCCTCCGGTCGTAATCGCGAGAACGACAGCGAACGCGACCACGACCAGGGCATAGGAGCTGTAGCCGGACAGGGTCGATATCGCGTCGACACCTCCAGTTGGGAAGTACGCCCCGAGAGGGTTGATCCCGCCGTGAAACAGCATCGCGACGAGGACGCTCCCGCCGCTGCCGTTGTACAGCCACGTAAGCACGACTGACAGCCCGACCACAGCGAGCAGATATGGGAGAAACGGAAGGTCTCCCTGGGGCGTGTTTGGTAACACGAACAGGGGCAGATGCCAGCCTGCCCAAACCACTCCCACGAGTAGACTCGACGAGAGCGCAGATAGCTGACCTTGTGCCGCAGGGAGCGCGAATCCGCGCCAGCCCAACTCCTCTTGCCCGCCACCGATGAAAAAGACGATGAGGAGATTGATTGGGTAGACCCAGAACGGGGGAAGCGAGTCCAGTCCCATCGTCTCCCCGAACAGCGTGGCGTGAACGAGTCCACCAGCGCCGACCAGTAGCGGCGGCAGGAGGAGCGCGTATCCGTACCAGCGCAAGGGGAGGCGAACCGTCACGTTCGACGTGAACCACTCGCGAACGCTCCAGTCCGAAAGCCAGAGCACGCCAAGCGCACCGACGAGCGGGCCGAAACCGCCGAGTCTACCCAGTATCGCGTCGAGCGAGCGCGGAAACATTCCCGCAGCCATCACGGTCCAGATCCCCCACGAGAAGAGATACGTGAGTAGCGTGAACGAGATGAACACCCGCCAGTCTCGGTGAAGTCTGCTAAGCGTCGATCCCTGGCGGTACTGTCCCCCAGCCCTCATTCACACCAGTCTCCACCGTGAGGTTCTCATTCAGAGGTGATGAAGATTTACCCACGTTCTCGGGCGATGCGACTGAGAACCTGGCTCGGCCGTGTCGGTCACACTTACCATATTCTCTTCCTCTGGGACACAAGAATTGTCTATTTAAATCCACTCTGCCTATACTGAGTATGGTCCCTGAGTCGCACGATCCAGCTACGAATCCGGAAGAGAGCCCCGGCTCAGCGGCGGCTACTCGGGTTTCGGGTACACGTTCGCCGCAGGTTGACACACGAAAGGTGAGCATATTTCTCGCGCTCGCGTTCGGCATCTCGTGGACGAGCGCGGCTGTGCTCTATCTCGCAGCGGTCGACCTCGGAACGCTCGGCGGGGTCGCGCTGGTGGCGCTCACGTTCATGTGGGCGCCCGCTATCGCCGCGATCGCGGTCCAGTGGCGGTCCGGCGAGTCGATCCGAACGGGATGCGGACTACGGCTCGGAAGACTTCGGTGGGTTGGAATCGCGTGGTTGACACCGGTCGCGCTCATCGCTGCGATGATCGGGATCGGGGTACTCTTATCGGACGTGACGGTCACGACCGACTACGGTGCATACCTCCTCGATCTGGGCCTCACACAGCAACAGGCTGACGCCGCCGTTGCCGAGCTGACAGCGACGCCCCTCCCACCGTCCCTGTTGCTCGTCCTTCAGGGACTGATCGCGGGGCTCACGATCAACGCGCTCGCCGCGCTGGGCGAGGAACTCGGCTGGCGTGGCCTCCTCCTCAATGAGTTGTCACCGCTTGGATTCTGGACGGTTTCGGGAATAACGGGTGTGATCTGGGGGATCTGGCACGCACCGATCATCCTCCAGGGACACAACTTCCCTGAGGCACCCGTCGCAGGCGTCGTCATGATGACTGGTGCGATGGTCGCGATGGCGCCGGTGTACACGTACCTGACCGTCCGGGCCGAATCCGTACTGGCCGCAACGTTCTTCCATGGCGCATTCAACGGACTGGGCGCGCTGTCGCTCGTGTATCTCACTGGCGCAGGGAACCTCCTCATCGGCCCGGTCGGCGTGGTCGGCATCGCTGCCGCGTTTCTCCTGACTCTCGTTTGTGTCGCCCACGACCGATTCGTCGCTGCGAACGAGATCACGACCGGGGAACCGCTGTCGCCATGGGGATGAAATATGCTCTGTTCCCACAACCTGATGTCCGAACGGAAGTGCGATGCAGGCACACCGGCCGCGATGAGACAATAACTCATGTCTACAGAACAACAAGACAACGAACCGGGCCCATCGACCGAATCTATTGACGACTCGTTCAGCGGACAGCAACTCCGTCGTGGACTCGTCTTGCTCGTCGCGTTTATTGGTATGCGCGCGATTCTGTGGGGACCGTTCTGGTCACAACCGACCCTCGACGAACCGATCCAATTCGGGGCCTTAATTCTCGTCTCGGTCCTCGTCGGGTCAGTCGGACTCGTGTATCTGGGATTCACGAGATGGGTGGGTGTCGATATCGTCGCGTGGTGGATCGACCGCGATCACGTCCGCAGAGATCTCCTCTGGGGTATCGTCGGGTTCATTCTCGCTCTCCTCGTGATGTTAGGGCTCACGCTGAGCCTCCAGTCGACGTTCGGACCGCCTCAAGACGCTCCGGTTGCAGACGCTCCATCGCTGGTCGGGACACTGCTCCTGTACGCATTCGGCTTCGCGGTCGCTGCCTTTCAAGAAGAGACGCTCTTCCGGGGGTTCCTTCAGACGGCCATCGGCCACCGTTTCGGGGAGTGGCCGGCGGTTGTCGTCCAAGCCGGTGCGTTTTCCCTCGCACACGTGGGGTACTACCCGCTTACTGCGTGGTACCTGTTCCTGACCGCGTTCGCCGGCGGTCTCGTGTATGGCTGGCTTCGGAAGCGTCGCGGCCGGCTCTTGGCCCCGGGCATCGCGCACGGCCTGATCGGGTGAGAGTCACATCTCCTACATCGATCTCCCGAGGCCCGAGCTCGGACGATATCTCGACAGATATGACGCGTGGGACCAGGTTCCTTCCGGTACGCAGGATCGTCCATCAGCAGTCGGTCAGATTCCAGCCATCGCTTCTGCTTGCAGTCGCCCTCGTGTTCCTGCGCTTGTACCACCTCACTCCGAGCGGGGCGTTCGATGTCCCCTACTGAAATCACGAATATGATCTGTGTAAGCTGAGGGGGCCTGCAGATTACACAGGTGGCCGGCGTCAGCGATCACCGCAGATTCTACATTCGACAGTTCAGCCGCGAACTGTTCCGCGTTCGGGACATTAAGCGTATCTTCTTCACCGTTCACGAGCAGAACAGGTCCGTCATATTGCTTGAGTCTGCTCTGAAAGTCACGACCGACCAGCGCTCTTCCGGCCTCCCCCCACGAGTGGAGATAGAACCCGCCGTCGATGATCGCCTGTGCAGTCGTGTCTGCGATTGGGAGCCGTCGAATTTGGTCTGCGGTCCGGGCACGGAATCGCCGGTCGACAAACGGGATCCGGCCGCCGAGTCGATACAGCGCTGCGATCACCCGAGTGCGGAACCCAAGCCAGCCTCGATAATCCGCACTACTCCCCGAGAGGACGAGTCCGCTAACTTGGTCAGGAGCGCGGGCCGCACATTCGAGCGCGACGTACCCACCGAGAGAGTGACCGACAAGAACGACCGAGGAGGGTCGGACGTCCGCTACGATATCTGCCGACAATTCGACGGCCGAATCGAAGTCAAATCTGGTGTCGTTCTGCGTGCCGTGGCCAGGCAGATCGAATGTCACGACGCGGAAATCTTCTGATAGCGCCTCAACCTGTGGTCGCCACATATATTTCGAGATACCAGCCCCATGTACGAATACGATCGTGACAGCGTCAACCGGCCCCTCGACCGAAACTGCTCTAAGGAAAATCGAGGCGGAGGGATCGTCAGGCCCGCTCATCTGATTTCACTCAGCCCTTTCTCCGCGATCGATAATACAGTGACGGCAACTCTCTTCAGCACCTTGTCTGCGAGGACCGCTACAACCGGGTCGAACGGCACGTTGTCGACTGGATCGGGACCCGACGGGACAGGAGTCGGTGAACATAGCTCTGGTGAAACCCTCGTCACACCCTGCATTCGTATGGCCAGGGTCCACCGCATTCGCCAGAGTGGCACGTAGAGCACCGCTTTCGAATACCAAACTCAGAGGATTCCAACACGGCCAACAACCCCAAAACAGCGATCTACCTGTTACCAGTACGTGGAACCGAAGTACCGCCAGTTTGAGGACACTACAGTACTCTCGAAACCGTCATTCTGCCGCCCGACCACCTCCGAACCCACCGAGAGCCCCGAGCCCGGCCCCATACGCGGCGGTGAAGAGCAACGCGAAGAGCATGGCTGCTGCCGTCACGATTCCCAGCCCCGAATATTGAACCGTCGCCAACCCTGCATAGAGTCCGATCGTAACGAAGACGAGGATCACGAGGACCGGTACCATCGCCAGAAACCCTGAGAGCGCACCGACGCTGACGGTGCGTCCGGTCCCGTAGCGTTCGAGATACCCCGCGGCTCCGCCCCCGATGACGGGCGAAAACGGGAGAAACGACAGTATTCCGGTGGCAACGGCACCGAGCACTGTATATGATCGATACGAGCCGGCAGACTCGCTATCCGGCGTCTGTCTATATGTGCGGTGACGCACGATCACGTACCCGATCGCAAACATGATCAACCCGATACCCGTCAGTAAGAGTCCCCACCCTGTCCATGTCACGACTTCTAGGGTGACTTCGATCATCTCCGCTTCCGTGAGGTCACGTTCGAAGACGATGACCGTAATCTGGCCGGATTCGACGCCCGCTTCGATCAGATCCCGGTTGACGACGAAGGTGAGGGCACTCCCACCAACCGTGAGAGTAATCCCAGCTAATCCGATGACTGTGGCGGCTATCCAGTCGACGAATTCGGGAAGGTCAGGACCGACTTCGGGCAGGCCCGTATCTTCACTGTTGGCGGAATTCGTCATTCAAGTCAGCGCATAGGAGTCCTCCAGATTTAATATTATCCTCGTAACGAAAGGTTCGACGAAGTAAGGCGTCGTAAGTACGGCTGATGCGTTACCAGCAACTCCGTCTCGACACGTAAAACTCGTCGTTGGTGCTATGCTGCCTGTTCGTCGTCCTGCGACAGTATCCACCGGAGCACGGTGTACATCGTGACGAACAGTACGACGAATACGATTGCGCCCTGTAGGAGCGTGACGAAGCGGGATTTCGAGGGGTCGTTATGGCGGCTTGCCTGCTCGGCCGCGGTGCGATCAGCTATTTGATTCGGGTTTTTGAAGATCGGTCGCATATTCATCGGGTTCAGTCGACCATCGCAGGTGCGTTCGCGGAGCGTTCGTCACTGTCGACGGATTCGGGTTCCGTGGTTTGGGTTCGACGGATAGCCCCCATCCCGAGTAGGAGGCCCGCGGCGATGCCACCGATGACGAGCGCGAACCGACTCAGCGATCGGCCTCGGGATTTTGATTCGACGGCCACGTCAGCGTCCGGATCGTCCGATTCCACGGCCGGTTCCTCGCCCGACAGGGAAGCGGGACCGAACTGCGCCCCGTCGAAGTGCGGCTCGAAAATTGTTATTTTGGAGACCATACCTTCGAAAGGTGAGCAGAGGAGATATACTACCACGTATATTCCCGGGAGCGGAGAAGTATATGCCTGACACGTTGTATCGCAACGTGAGTACGTGGTACGACGAGCCCCGGTTCGTCAAAGGTGTAGGAGAAGTCGGGAAGGCAGGACCGCCCGGGAAAGCGGTGCCGCCCGGGAAGCGGATACCGCTATGGAACAGCCCGTCTTCTAGCGAAACTACGTCGTGGAGAACTTGTGGGACGTCCTCGCGGACGGCAGGCCACGTCCAGACGACCTCCGTGCTGGGCGAGACCTCGGTAGCCATGGGTGCGAACGCGACCGGGAGCTGCTTGAACGGCGCGTTCGGTATCTCGACACTCGTCATCGCTCTATTGACCACTTCGACGGTATCATGCCCGGTCATATCGACGACTCCCTCGTTCCAGGCGGGTGAGGTCTTGTACTCGGCCTTCTCGTTGAGGAAGGCACCGATGCCGTTCCCCTTGCCGAAGCCGTTCCCTTTCTGTTCGGGCTTGCGAACTCTGTCTCGCTGCCGAGGAGTGACAGCGGATCCGCCGCGGGCTGGGGATCACGTTCTACGGCGTCTACGTTGTCGGGGGAGTCGTCCTCGCGGCTAGTCTTTCGATTCCACAGCGTGATGACGGCGGTATCGGATCTTCGGCACGCTAGCGCAAACTGCTCGCATATGCGTGGTAGCGCCCATGTTGAGTGTCTCGAGAATTCCCATTTATGTGACCGTCTCTCCGCCACGACGGAACCTGTGAACGATGTTCTAGTGGCTGATTGGCCGCACTCGTTTTCAGCGGCCCGCCTGCAACTATGACTGGCCTATGCGTGTAACTTCACTCTCGCCAACAGTAACTGGGGGGAGGGGGGTGACGCTACGAACAGTCCAGATCCTTGTCGGGATACCGCACACGGACAGTATTCCTGACACACGTCTACGTCACGCCGTTCTGCATGGCCTCAGACGAGGTTCGGCAGGCGATCGTATGCCGACTCCACTACAAGTCCGTCGAAGACGCCTCACGAGAACGGCTTCTGAATCGTCGGCATCGTTGAATCTACCGGGCACCGACGTCGGCCATCGACAGAACGAACAGGTCATCTTCCTCGGTGATCGGACCTGAAGTGAACACTCCAACACCCGTGACTGACATCATATTTTTAAGCAATTGCGTTGACATCAGTAGTATGTGTATCTCGTTCGGAACGGTAGGGCGTCGGGGCGTCGGTGTCGTCCTCGTTGCGATGCTTCTGCTTTCGACAGTAACGGGCGTTGCGACAGCGCAGTCCATTCAGGGTGCCTCGGGAACGGTCGTCGTCGAGGAGGGCGAGACAGTTTCCAGCGTCGACGCACTCGCGGGGAGCATCGTGGTCCGGGGAACTGTCACGGGTGATGTCTCCGGAGCCGCCGGGACAATTCACGTCGCTGAGAGCGGGCGTATCGGAGGATCGATTTCCGGCGCCGCCGGGGATGTCCGCATTGACGGCGTGGTCGGAGGCGACATCAGTGCCGGCAGCGGAAACATCCGGGTGACTGAGACTGCCACGATCGGCGGCGATGTTAGTGTCGGTGCGGGATACGTCCGCATAGACGGCCGGATTGACGGCGACGTCCGTATCGGCGCTGAGACGATCGTGATCGGACCGAACGCAGATATCGGCGGCGAGTTCCGCTACGACGCCGCCGAGTTCACGCAGGATCCCGCAGCGACGGTTGCGGGCGGCGTCGTTGAGGATCCGGATCTCAGAGGTAACGTCGGTACCTTCACCCTTCCCAACTGGATAACAACAGCCTACAGCCTTCTCGCCAATCTTCTACTCGGAGCGATTCTGCTCGCCCTCTTTCCGGCCTTCTCGGCGAGGCTTGCGGGGCGTGTGTCTGACGAGCCTGCAAAAACCGGTGGTGTTGGGTTGCTGACGCTCGTCGGCGGTCCGATTCTCTTGGCGTTGGTCGCCATCACGATCATCGGCATTCCGCTCGCCGTCCTCGGCGCAATTGCGTTCGGGCTCGCAATCTGGGTTGGAGTCGTCTACGGCCAGTACGCCGTCGGTGCGTGGGTTCTCCGGCAGGCTGGACGGGACGACCGATGGCTGGCGCTTGTGGCCGGTCTTGTCGGGTTCGCGATTCTGGATTTGATCCCGGTCCTAGGCGGAGTTCTCGTATTCGGTGCGCTCCTGTTGGGGCTGGGTGCACTCGCGTTGGAGCTCCGGTATTCACTCCGCAACCGGCGACGTTCGGGCCCCAGCGATCGACAGACGACGTTCGACGAGTCGTTCGGCGGTCCAAGCGCATAATCTTCCACTGAACGGACGACTGACGGTCAGCGAGTACGGTCGGACACCCGGTGTAGCTTTCGAGGTTTGATACAACCGCTGGCGACGTTCGCCGGGGTTACTGGTGTCTGATCGTCCTTGGGAACGACAACACAGGTGGTTCCTTACGATGGTTTCAGACGAGCACTGCAGTGAGAACGAGGTTTGCGACGGTCACGACGGCTAACCCTGGCCAGATACTTTGCGTCCGTTGCGCGGCCGCACCGACGATCACGCCAAGCCCGAACGCATATACCAGGAGATACAACACAGCCTGAAGCGGTTCGAAGAAGAAGACAGGAACGGATTGGAAGATAGTAAATGCAACTGCCTGGCCGACGACCGCCATTTTTGGATTCGTCCGCCGGTTCAACACTTGTAGCAACCAACCACGAAAGAACAGCTCTTCGCTATACAGGGTAACAACGCCGCTGAACAGAGTCAACCCTACCCATCCACCCAGACCATCGATCCGAACCAGCCACGCGAATGTGGGATCCGGGCCTTCTAAGGCGAGAACGAGTAAGTGCTCATAGACACCGCTCCACGGTTCGACCGAAATAAGCAGAATCGCGTATGCAGCACCCGCAGCGACAACTGCTTGCACTCCGATCTTCAGACCTGGAGTGCTGAATCCAATACGATCAGTATCACGATGCCGAACGAGGCTGACTAACGGGACGATCAACCAGAAAATCTGGAAAATCGGCGTCGTTGTGCGCAGTATCAGCGGAGTGCTCACCAGGGCAGCGAGTGCGAGCCCCGTCCAGAGCATCGCGATGGTAACCCGATGCCGGGATAACGCATGTGTCGACATCTCCGACTCGCTAATAGATCTCATACGCTATCGGTGAAGTTTCACTCGTAAATCAGTTGGTAGGAAGCGAGTCATACCATGGGATTTTGACGGAGGTACGCGTACGGGGAATATGGAAACCCGTTCTCGTGGTTCGTCTGATTCGGGAGAACCGACCGATGACGAGCCGGTTGCCATCCGAACGACGGGACTGACAAAACGCTACGGGGAGGACGTTCTCGCTGTTGACGACCTCGATCTGACTGTCTACGAGGGCGAGATATTCGGGTTTCTCGGGCCGAATGGCGCCGGGAAGTCCACGACCATCGATGTGATTATGGACTACGTCCGCCCGTCCGCCGGGAGTGCAACTGTCCTCGGATACGACGCGCAGACTGAGACGCGGGAAATCCACGAGCGGGTCGGAATTCTTCCGGACGGGTACGGGCTTTACGACCGCCTAACTGGCCGCAAACATCTGGAGTACGCGATCGCGTTGAAGCGATCTGATGACGCTGTTGACGACCTCCTCGATCGAGTCGGGCTCGATGCTGCAGCTGCTGATCGCGTCGTCGGTGGCTATTCGAAAGGAATGATGCAGCGATTAGCCCTCGCGATCGCCCTCGTCGGCGATCCGCAACTGTTGATCCTCGACGAGCCGTCATCGGGGCTCGATCCCAACGGCGTTCGTCTCGTCCGTGAGATCGCTCAAGACCACGCTAACCGGGGGAAGACCGTCTTCTTCTCCAGCCATATTCTCAGTCAGGTCGAAGCCGTCT
>ENA-ORCR01000767-ORCR01000767.1-marine-metagenome-genome-assembly--contig:-NODE-767-length-12987-cov-7.298993_pt1 | contig 12987 bp, 10 predicted proteins | sample MGYA00237782_ERZ508514 | MGnify/ENA primary metagenome ERZ508514 (study PRJEB26185, sample SAMN06268960) | marine metagenome | isolation source: Eden Landing Ponds, San Francisco, CA, USA | place...
ACCCGTCGACCTCGCGGGGTGAAGTGACGTGGACCCCGACGCGGTCGACGCGGTCGAGCGCGTGCCCCACGGCGGAACCCGCGACCGGGACGTGCTGGAGTTCTCGGCGAACGTGAACCCGGAGCGCCCCGAGGGCGTCGGGGCGGCTTACGAGCGCGCGCTCGTGGACGCGACCCGGTACCCCGACGACGAGTACCCGGCGTTCCGGGACGCGGCGGCCGACTACGTGGATCGCGACGGCGAGCACGACGTCGCGCGCGAGCACGTCGTACCACGTGTCGGGGCCGAACTCCTCTGCGTACTTCGAGTCCGACGTGTACGCGATGGTCATCGCGTTCGTCGCGAAGATGCCGTACCACTTGCCGTAGTCGGGCACCACCATGTTCCGGATGAGGCGGAAGTCGGATGTGCCGAGGACGTCCGCGGCTTTGTGCGGTTCCTCGGTGACTTTTCGCGTGGAGTCGACGGACCCCGCGGGCTCCCGGGCGACCTGGATGTCGTACTCGTCTTCGAACTTCGCTTCCGCTTCTTCCCACGGCGCGCCGAGACTGCCGGCCGCGAGGTACAGGCACAGCGACACGGTCCCCCACTTCGGGCCGAGCAGCGCGCCCGCGAGGAACACCCCGAGCACCTGCAGGGTGACGTTCGCCGCCGGACTCACCGGGTTCGGGAAGCTCACGTACGCGAACGCGCCGACGAGCGCGGCGAACAGCGCCGCGCGAGCGAGGTTCGTCGCGGCCTCGTCGCCGACGAGATCCACCGACTCCGTGCTGGTTGCCATGTCTCCCCCACGTTCGTTAACCGACTTGAAGATACTGGTTGACGAAGCGGGCGAGGTTCGGCGGTCGTCGCTCGACGCCACCCGGAGGCCGCCGGGAACGGACGCGAGGCTTATTTATCGTGAGCGCGTAACCGGTCGTCCATGGACGAGAAGACCTCCGATCTCCGCGATCTCTTCGTCGAGACCACCGGGTCCGACACGGTCACCGAGCGGCAGGCGGAGTCGCGCGGGACCCTCACCGCCCGCGACGAGGCGGCGGTCGACGAACGGGTCCGGGAGATCGTCGCCGCGATGCGCGAGCGGTACGACTTCTCGACCGACCTCGACGACGCGACCTACGCCCGGATCGCCCGGGGACGCTTCGAGGAGGAGGACGACGAGTCGATCGCGGCCGCCCTCGCCGAGGAGCGCGAGACAGGGGAGACTGACGGGGAGACGGGATCCGAGGCCGCGGACGACTCGGGGGCCGCGCCCGTCGTCGATCCCGCGACCGTCCGCGACGCCCGGTTCGACCTCCACCTCATCCGCGAGGCCGACCGCGAGGTCGACCGTGACGCCTTCGAGTACGACGACCTGAAGCAGTTGACCGCCGAGGGGCGTTCGATCGTCGAGTGCGCGGACGCCCTCGACGCCGACCCCGACGCCGTCGCGAAGCACGCCCGCGTCGCGCGCGTCGACCTGACCTCCACCCGCGCGAACGACCGGTTCCGCGACGAGTTCCGCGACCTCCTCACTGACGCCGATATCGAGGGTTCACACGCCGAGACCGCCCGCGACGACGGGCTCGAAGAGGCGACCGAAGACATGGAGACGAACGTTTCCTTATAAATAACGAGGCGGTCGGCGCGTGCCCGTGAGCGGGCCGTAGGCCCGCGAACAGCGAGGGACCTGCGGTCCCTCTGGCAGCCGGCGGCTTCGCCGCCGGCGACGCCACCGCGCGAGGGACGCGGTGAGCGCTCGGAGAGCGCGAACCGCGAGGCTGGGGAGGTGTGAGGCTGCGGTCGCGGTGCGGGGTGGGACTCAAAGGGGCAGTCGTTCTCGGCGAACCCCAGCGACGCAAGCACCACAGGGAGTGAGCGAAGCGAACGACTGAGGAGCGCAGCGAGCTGTGGGAGCCGAGAACGACTGGGGCTTTGGAGATCTTCACCGCAGCGTCATCAGCGACCAGTTATAAATGAACAGCCGATGCTGTGCAAGCGTCTATCGTCGAGATACACTCACAAGCGCCGCTTCACGGATAACTCTCCGCGATCGACTCCTCAGAACGGCCCTTTTCCGCCGCCCATCATGTCGCCGAGGCCGCCGCCGCCCTCGCCGCCCATCTTCTTCATCATGCGCTGCATGTCGCCTTCGCCCATCCCCTGGAACTGACCGATCGTCTCCTCCATCATGGAGTGCTGCTCCAAGAGCTGCTGGACCGTCTCCTTGTCCGTGCCGGAGCCGCGCGCGATCCGCTCCGTGCGCGACTGGCCGACGACGCGGGGGTTCTCGAGTTCCTCCTCAGTCATCGAGTCCATGATACGCTCGAAGCGGCGCATCCGGTCTTGGGTCACGTCCATCGCGTCGTCCGGGAGCTGGTCCATCATCCCGCCGCCCATGCCGGGGATCATGTCCATCACCTGATCGAGGGGCCCCATCCGGTTCATCGCGTCCATCTGCTTTTTCATGTCCTTCAGGGTGAACTCGCCCTGCAGCATGTCCTCGGGGTCCCAGTCCTCGTCGTCCTCCTGGGCCTCCGCCATCGCGCGCTCGACGCGCTCGGAGAGCTGCTTGAGGTCGCCCATCCCGAGCAGCCGGGAGATGAACCCGGAGGGCTCGAACCGCTCGATGTCCTGGACCGTCTCGCCGGTCCCGAGGAACGCGATGGAGGAGTCGGTCTCGTTGACCGCCGTCAGCGCACCCCCGCCTTTCGCGGTCCCGTCGAGCTTGGTGATCATCACGCCCTCGATGCCGATCGACTCCTCGAACTGGCGGGCCTGCTCCTTGGCGCCCTGCCCGATCGCGGCGTCGAGCACGAGCAGCGAGCGGTCGGGGTCGACCGCGGACTCGATCTCCTCGATCTCCGCGATGAGGTCGTCTTCGAGCGCGTGACGCCCCGCCGTGTCGACGATGTGCACGTCGGCGTCTTCGGTCTCTTCGAGGCCCGTCCGCGCGATATCGACGGGGTCGTCGTTGTCGGGGTTCCCGTAGAAGTCGACCTCGGCGCGCTCGCACATCTGCTTGGCCTGGTCGTACGCGCCCGGCCGGAAGGTGTCCGTCTGGATGACCGCGGGGCGGAGCCCCTTCTTCGAGAACCACCACGCCATCTTCGCGGCGGAAGTGGTCTTCCCCGACCCCTGGAGGCCGGCGAGCAGGATCGTCTGGTTTTCGAGGGGGAGTTCGGTGGAGTCGCCCACCAGATCGACCATCTCCTCGTAGACGATCTTGAGGACGTGGTCCTTCGCCGTGGTGCCGCCCGGCGGCTCCTCTTCGAGCGCGCGGGACTTGATCGAGTCCGACAGCTCCATCACGAGGGAGACGTCGACGTCGGCGGACAGCAGGGAGCGCTGGATCTCCTTGACGATCTCCTCGACGTCGCTCTCGGAGAGTCGGGACTTCCCCTGGAGCTTGTCGAGGCTGCTCCGCAGGGACGTACCGAGGTCGTCGAGTACCATTTGTCGGAGCTAGGCGGGCGACGCGGTAAAGCTTTGTTCGTCGACGGTCGCGGACGCCGCCGGTGATCGCGGTTCGACGCTATCGACCGCTCCCGACGCTATCGACCGCTGCCGATCGATCCCGGTCTCTGCCGATCGATCCCGACCGCCACCGAGCGATCCCGGTCGCTACCGATCGATCCCGGCCGCACCGTCGACGACGCTCGCGACGTCGTCGGGCGTGATCACGGCGACGTCGCCGCCGATAGTGCGTTTCAGCGCCGCGGCGGCGGCGGCCCACTCCAGCGCGTCGGCCACGCTGCCCCCGTCGATCCGCCTCGTGAGGTAGCCGGCGACGAACGCGTCACCGGTGCCGATCGCGTCGTAGGTGTCGGCCTCGAAGACGCCCTGCTCGTGGACCGCGCCGTCGCGGAGCGCGACCGCGCCCTCCGTGCCCCGGGTGACCACCACCGTCTCGAAGTCGAACGCGGACGCGAGCCCGTGGGCGATGTCGATCGCGTCGCCCTCGCGGCCCAGCACCTCGCGGGCGTCCCGCCGGGGGACGAACAGGGTGTCGACGTGCTCGAAGAGGTCCTCGTAGGCGGCGCGGGCGGTCTCGGGGTCCCAGAGCTTCGCCCGGTAGTTGAGGTCGAACGAGCGCGTCGCGCCGGCCTCGCCCGCGGCGCGGAGCAGGGCCGTCGTCGTCTCCGCGGCCCGCTCCGAGAGCGCGGGCGTGATCCCGGTCGTGTGGAAGCGCTCGGTCGACTCCAGCGCCCCGGTCGGTAGCTCACCGGGCGCGACCGTCGTGATCGCGGCGTCGGCGCGGTCGTAGATCACGTTCGTCCCGCGCGGCTCGCCGCCGTGTTCGAGGTAGTATGTCCCCACCCGGCTCGTCTCGGGGTCGGCCCACGCCACACCGGTCCGGACGCCGTGGCTCCGAAGCTCACCGATGACTCGGCGGCCGAGCGGCGACTCCGGGAGCTTCGAGAGCCAGACGGCGTCGGCGCCGAGCCGAGCGGCGCCGACCGCGACGTTGCTCTCCGCGCCGCCCGCCTGCATGTCGAGGGTGTCGGTGGTCTCCAGGCGGTCGCCGCGCGGCGGGGAGAGCCGGAGCATCGTCTCGCCGAACGTCACGAGATCCGTCACGCCGACCACCTCTCGGGGGCGGTCGTCGCGGCCGTCGCGATCGCTGCAGTGTGCATACCGAAGCGTCGGCAAGCGAGTACAAAAGGATCCCCGATCGGTCGTGACTGCCGGGAAGGCGCGTCACGGGAAAAACGGACTGGACGCCTGAACCGGACGGATTGGACGCCTGAACCGCACGAACTTCCCGGAATTCTCCGCGAACTGCCCGGACTGCCGCGCGAACTAGGGCTATCCCTCCGACCCGTCGACCGCGCCGTCGAGTGGCGTCGTCGGGAACAGCGCGTCGACGTCCGGTTCCGGCTCGACGAGTCGGTAGGCGGTCCCGTCGCGCTCGACCACGCCGGCGTCCCCGAGGTGGTCGAGGTGTGCGAACGCCTCGCCGGGGCCGTGGAGGACGTGGATCTCCGAGAGGTCGCCGAACAGCGCGGCGGAGACCTCCCACGCCGTCGCGGGCCCCTCGTCGGCGAGGACGTCGAGCACCCGCCGGGTGCGGTGCCGGTGGTGGTCGAGGATCGTCGCGGCTCGCCGGCTCGGGTCGTCGATCCGCTCGCGGTGGCCGGGGTGCGCCGCGTCGAAGTCGCGCTCGACGATCCGCGCGAGGCTGTCGGCGTACGCCGCGAGGGCGCCGTCGACCCGCACGTCTGCACCGCCGACGTTCGGGGTGTACCGCGGGAGGAGCGCGTCGCCGGCGAACAGTTCCTCGCCGGGGCCGTCGGGCTCGCCGGGATCACCGGGCTCACCGGACTCGTCGCGGCGGCGGTCGCTCCCGACCGGCTCGTGGTCCGGAACCTCGCGCGGATCGAAGGCGAACCCGGTGAGTCCGGCGGTGTGGCCCGGGAGGTGCATCGCGTCGAGGGCGACGCCGCCGACCTCGACGGTGTCGCCGTCGCCGAACGTCGTCACGTCGGCGGGGCGGCCGCTGAGGTCGGCGCTCACGGCGTCGAAGAAGGCCGTCAGCCGCTCTCGGTTGGCGTGGGGCATCCCCCACCGATCGAACGTCTCGCGCTGGAGGTCGCGGTCGAGGAACAGGGGTGTCTCGCTGCCGTCGACCAGCGACGCGTCCGCTTCGTGGACGTACACGTCGGCGTCGCCCTCGGCCTGAATCTCGCCGGCGAGCCCCGCGTGGTCGGGGTGCCAGTGGGTGAGCGCGACCGCGTCGACGTCCGCGAACGCGACCCCGTACTCGGCGAGGCCGGCCTCCAACTCCGCCCGCACGTCCGGGAGCGCGACGCCGGTGTCGACGAGCGCGGTCGTCTCGCCGTCGAGCAGGTACGCGTCGTTCTCGCCCTCGAAGACGGTGTTGCCGAGCTGGATCCGTTTCACACGGAAGGGTCGTCGGGAGCCCTTTTGAGGATTGTCACCGCGGAAATCGCTGGAGAGACGACGCGGGGGGACGACGCGGAGAGACGACTCAGTGCGACGACGCGGAACGACGCGGGGCGACGACGCGGAGCGACCGCACGGATCCGGACCCTTTTCGAGCCCGGACCCCGTGTGATCGGTATGGAGTACCAACCGGGCGTGTGCAACATCGGACCGGCCCAACAGCGACGGCGGCTCCTCCTCGGGATCGGGTCGCTGCTGCTCGCGGTCGTCGCCGTCGCCGTGGTCCTCGCGATGTCGTGGCCGCGCTGGGCGCTGCTCGCCTCGCTGTTCCCGCTGTACGGCGCCGCGATGGGCTACTTCCAGTACCGCGAGCGGTTCTGCGTCGGCTTCGCCGGGATCGGCGTCTTCGACGTCGACGGGGAGACCCAGCAGGTCCAAGACGAGGCAGCGCTGGAAGCCGACCGGCGGCGCGCGGTGAGACTCAACGCGAAGTCGCTGGCCGTCGGCGCGGTCGGAGCGCTGGTGATCTACGGCGTGTCGCTCGTACTCGTGTAGGGATCTGTCCGGTCGTGGAGCGACAGTGAACACCGCCAACGCTTCTGTCGATCGCTTATAAATGGCTGCTGGTACATCGGCGATGAACACCGCCAAAGCCCCAGTCGCGCTCGGCTCCCACAGCTCGCTGCGGTTCGCCGAGCGCGACTGCCCCTTTGAGTCCCACCCCGCACCGCGACCACACCTCTCACCTCCCCAACCTCGCCGCTCGCGCTTAAAAAAGCGCTCGCGGCGTCCCTCGCGCGGTTCCGTTCGCGGGCCAAAGGCCCGCTCACGGGCGCGCGCCACCGCACAGCACTACGAACGGTGGCGTCGTCGAAGTCGCATTTATCACACGAACGTGCACATAGAAAAGCATTAGAACGGGCTCGATAACCACGTAAGTGAATGAGTCTGTCCGATTCGGACCACGAGCTCGTCGTCGGGGAGCTCGGCCGAGAGCCCACGGCGGCCGAGGCCGCGCTGTTCGAGAACCTCTGGAGCGAGCACTGCGCGTACCGCTCCTCGCGGCCCCTGCTGTCGGCGTTCGAGAGCGAGGGGGATCAGGTCGTCGTCGGCCCCGGCGACGACGCGGCGGTCCTCGCGCTGCCCGATCCGGACGCCGCCGACGTTCCGGCGGCCGACCGCGACGCCGACGACTACGGCGACCAGTACGTCACCTTCGGCGTCGAGAGCCACAACCACCCCTCCTTCGTCGACCCCTTCGACGGGGCGGCGACCGGCGTCGGCGGCATCGTCCGCGACACCATGTCGATGGGCGCGTACCCGATCGCCTTACTCGACTCGCTGTACTTCGGCGGCTTCGACCGCGAGCGCTCCCGCTACCTCTTCGAGGGCGTCGTCGAGGGCATCTCCCACTACGGCAACTGCATCGGCGTCCCCACCGTCGGCGGCAGCGTCGCCTTCCACGGCGGCTACGAGGGGAACCCCCTCGTCAACGTCGCCTGCGTCGGCCTGACGAACGAGGACCGACTCGTCACGGCCACCGCCCAAGAGCCCGGGAACAAGCTCGTCTTGGTCGGCAACGGCACCGGTCGCGACGGGCTCGGCGGCGCCTCCTTCGCCTCGGAGGACCTCGGCGAGGACGCCGAGACCGAGGACCGTCCCGCGGTACAGGTCGGCGACCCCTACGCCGAAAAGCGGCTGATCGAGTGCAACGAGGCCTTGGTCGACGAGGACCTGGTCCTGTCGGCCCGCGACCTCGGCGCGGCGGGCCTCGGCGGCGCCTCCTCCGAACTCGTCGCGAAGGGCGGGCTCGGCGCCCGACTCGACCTCGACAGCGTCCACCAGCGCGAGCCGAAGATGAACGCGATGGAGATCCTGCTGGCCGAGAGCCAGGAGCGCATGTGCTACGAGGTCGCGCCCGATGACGTCGAGCGCGTCGCCGACCTCGCCGAGCGCTTCGACCTCGGCTGCTCCGTCATCGGCGAGGTGACTGACGGGAACTACGTCTGCGAGTTCGCTGGCGAGGCCGACGGTGAAGGCGACGCCGAGTCCGAGGTCGTCGTCGACGTGGACGCCGAGTACCTCGCCGACGGCGCCCCGATGAACGACCTCGCGAGTGAAACCCCCGTGCAGCCGGACCGCGACCTGCCGGACCCAGAACCGGCCCTCGACGAGGCGGTCGAATCAGTCATCGCCGCGCCCTCGACCGCGAGCAAGCGCTGGGTGTACCGCCAGTACGACCACGAGGTCGGCGTCCGTACGGCGATGAAACCCGGCGACGACGCCGCGATCATGGCGATCCGGGAGACGGAAGCCGACGGTGGCGCTGAGGGCGCCGACGGAGGGGACTCCGAGGGCGTCGGCCTCGCGCTCTCCTCGGGCGCGAACCCGAACTGGACCGAGACCGCGCCCTACGAGGGCGCTCGTGCCGTCGCCCTCGAAAACGCGACGAACCTCGCCGCGAAGGGCGCGGTCCCGCTCGCCGCGGTCGACTGCCTCAACGGCGGCAACCCGGAGAAGCCCGACGTGTACGGCGGCTTCGAGGGGATCGTCGACGGGCTCGCCGACGCCTGCGCCGACCTCGACGCCCCGGTGGTCGGCGGCAACGTCTCGCTGTACAACGACAGCGTCGAGGGCCCGATCCCGCCGACGCCGACGCTCGCGCTGATCGGCACGCGGAAGGGCTACCGGGCGCCGCCAGCCGCCCTCGACGCCGACCGCGCGGGCGACTCCGAACTCCTGTTAGTCGGGACCGGTGGCGCCGACGGCGGCGCGCTCGGCGGCTCCGAGTACCTCGCGCAGGCAGGCGGGACCGACCGGTTCCCGAGTCTGCCGGACGCGGAGGGCGAGGACCTCGCCGACCGCGTCGCGTCGCTCGCGGCGGTCGCCCGCCACGAGTCGACGCTCGCGACCCACGACGTGAGCGACGGCGGACTCGCGGTCGCGCTCGCCGAGTTGATGACCGCCGACGCGGGCGCCGACGTGACTCTCCCCGACCGCGTCGCGGCCTTCGAGGAGACGCCCGGGCGCCTCGTCGTCCAGACGACCGACCCGGAGGCGGTCGCCGATATCGCTGGCGATCTCCCCGTCCTCCGGCTCGGCGACGTGACGACCGACGGGACGCTCTCGCTCGCGGTCGGCGACGACGCGGTCGCGCTCGACGCCGACGCGATCCGGGAGCTCCGCGGCGTCATCGAGCGCGAACTCGCCTGAATCGCCCCGACTCGGGTGCCTCTCTCCCCGACGTCGCTCACGCGGAGACGCGGGACTCGCGGGAGGCGGGTCGCTGTCGGCGGGTGGCTATGATTTAAAAACCGCGAGCGACGGCGTCGCTCAGAACGTGAAGAGGAACGGGATGACGTACGCGACGAGCAGGCCGACGAGGGTGACGGCCGCGCCGATGCCGACCTCGCGGCTGCCGAACGTCTGCATCGGGGAGGTCACGCGTTCGTCCGGATCGGGTTCGTGTGAGTGGTCGTCCATGTGCCAGGGTGTGTTCGGCGGACATATAAGCGCATCTGAACGGTGCGGTCGGACGCGGCGGACCGACGCGCTATCCGGTCGGTTCCGATGAAATCGACGGAGAGATTTATCAGACACCGCGCGGACCGACACGTATGACCGGCGTCGAACTCACCGATCGCGGGCTCGTCGTCGACCGCGAACCGAACCGGCTCAACGAGCTCGCGACCGGTTACTCCCAAGGCGTCGCAGTGCGGGCAGTCTCCTTACTCACTGTGTTTCCGTTACTGCGATCGGACTTCTTAAACACACCATCGAGCCCTTCGATTTCGATACCGGCGATCGATCCCCCCAGATCGCGGTCGAAGTCTTTGATACCGAGTTGTTCGTTCACCAGAACGTACTCGAACCCGTCGCTCGACGTCACGTTCCCCTCGTCGTCCTCGCAGTGTAATTTCGCTCTCACGGCGCCGTCGACGCCGCTGTTACCGTTGCTTTCTCCCGTGAGTATCCGTAGCTTGCCGTTGTTTCCAGAGAACTTGACCTTCGTGACATGCTCGGTGACGTCTCTCGGTCGAAGCGTGAACTCCCGGGTCTTGTCGACGCTCGCACCGCCGGCCTCGCCTGCGAACGATAGGGTGAACGACGCCTCCCCCGCCTCGTCGAACTCGATCTGTACGTGAGCCTCGTTTCCGGGGCCGAGTTCGCCTTGGTCGCTCTCGTCGTCTATGATATCACTCCCTCCGCCCGTCTCGTCGACGAACGTTATCGCACCCTCGACCCCGATCGCGTCGATCTCGCTGTCCGCCGAATTCAGCGTCACCGTCAGATCGAGGTGATCGGTGAACTGGTTTTTGATCTGAACATCGTCCGTCTCCTCGTCGACCGCTATTCCCAGGTACGCCTCGTCGTCGTCGACGACGTTCACCTCGACGCCGCGCTCCGCTTCCACGCTGCTGAACGCGCCAGTCCCGACACTCATCGCGCCGGAGCTCGTGCCGCCGAGCAGTAGGATGAGGGTTCGTCGTTTCATAACGGTGATGACGTCGGGCCGGTTTCGACTCGATCAACGCGTCGCAACCTCATGGTTATGCGCTCCCGGAAGGCGAGTACGCGGTGCTTGAAACCCATCGTAGCCGGGGAGTTCACGTCAGCTCCGGGGGTTCCTCGGGCTCGCCGACCTTCATCTCCGCGGTGTAGTACTTGTGCGTGATCGCGGAGAACGCGAACGCGACGACGATGGCGACCGTCCACGCCATCTCGGGCAAGAGCGTGAACGGCCACGCGCCGAGCCACACCGCGCCCGCGAGCGCGATGGCGACGCCCGAGAGCCCGAGGTAGTAGTCGCTCCAGGGGATCTCCTTCCCCTCGACGACGTCCATATATAAGTCGACGTTCTGCAGCGCGGGTGTGGGCTCGACGAGGCCGCGGTCCTTGTTGAAGTCGACGACGCCCGCGTCGTCCATCTTCGGCAGATGCGACTGCTGGAGCGCGGTGTAGACGCGCTTGCGCTCGTTGCCCGTGATCTCTTTCGTGTCGATCCCATTCTCCCAGGCCGCGATCTGCTCGGCCATGTCGCCGATCGCGATCGAGTCGTCCTCCTCGCGCTTCAGCAGGTGGACCGCGAACCGCCGCCGCTGGTTCGCCAGTACGTCGAACAGCTCGTCTTCGGACACCTCAGTCGTCGGTTCTACCCCTCCCCCGTCGATCTGCTGTGCCGACGCCATTTCTGTCTGACACATATGAACACGCCAACATAAATCCCGTGGTTATGATAATCTACTAAACTTTCTCGCCGTTCAAGCGACTGTTCGTCTGGATGTGCTATTCTCCGGTTTCAGCCGACAGAACTCCGGAAAATCGGGTTTACTCGGTTTGGGGATGTTGACGGAACGTTCAGTATTTGCCGGGTCTTATCAGATACGATATCATCTCAAGCAGAAGCGATTGCCGCTTCAGGGCGGCCCTGAACGGATCGCGAGGGGGTCTCAGACCGAGCCTGAAGCGATCGAACCGGGGTTCAGGCGGGGGCGGAATCGATCGGTCCGAGGTTCAACTATCCCCGGAACTGTTTCTGGAAATTCATAACGATATGGGATAGGCCCCATGAGTGTAGTAGAGCGACCCCGGTTGACGCGGGATGTCCCGTTGTCGACGGCCCGCGGGTCGTGTGCGGTCAACACGAGGTCAACAACAATGGCAAACCGACGCAAGTTCATCGCCGGACTAGGCGCATTGGCTACGGGTAGTGCGGCTGCAATGGGTACGGGCGCGTTCACGAGTGTAAGTGCTGAACGTACAGCTAAAATCAATGTTGCCGGTGATAGTGCCGCTTTACTCTCTCTTGATGCAGGCTCCGGCAGTAACAGCGCTTATGCTACGGAAACTGGTAACGGTGAAGTGAGGGTGGAACTGGATGGTAGTGACGACGTGTACTCGGATGCAGGCGGTGTGAACGCGGATGCTACAACGAAAATTCTGGAAACTTTCGAAGTTAAAAATCAAGGTACCCAGCCTGTTGCGGTTCATGTTCCGCCGGATAGCGTGACTCCGGCCTCCGTTGGTGCGGCTGGTGGTGACTACAGTGGGTTTTATATTGACCCTCAGTTCACCAACCGTCCAAATGGTGGCTACGATGATGGTCCGATTAGCGGAACTGTTGTTTACTACCTTTCCGGAGGCGAGTCAGACTTCAGCGCGGCAGCATCTCGAGCCTTCAATGGTGAAGGTGGAGCAGCTAATTACATCCTAGATGCCGGTGAGAGCATGGATGTCGGCTTCCACATTGATGCTGAGGGGAACAGCTTCTCCAGTGAAATTGACTTCGACCTTCTGGCAGACTCTCAGCTGGTCCCCGATTGGTACAGTCCGTAACATAAAGAAATGAACCGACGCACCCTCATCGCTGGCTTCGGAAGCCTCACGGCGAGTAGCATGCTCGCCATGGGGACGGGTGCGTTCACGAGCGTCAGTGCCAACCGTACTGTGTCGGTTCAAACTGCATCCGATTACGATGCTTTCCTCACTCTCACTCAGCGGGGGGTGGGAGAGCGCTCCGAGATGGACGGGACTCCGTCGCAGTTGGAGTTTGAACTACCCGGAGACGACGAAGACGAGCATCCGAGTGGAAATCCGACCGACCCGCAGGGGCTTGGGACGGATTCCGTATACCGCTTCGGTAGAGATGCGAAGGGTGAGGCATCTGGACTATTTAGCGTCGAAAATCAGGGTACACAACCCGTCCAAATATACAGCACACAGTCAGAAACGAGCGGTGTTCCAGAGGTCACGATGTACGATGTCGAGACGGGGAACCGCCTCACAGCGGGAAGTCCATCGTCACCGCTTCCAACTGGAAACCGACTTCTCTGCGGGCTGGAGGTCGACACGCACGGAGTTCCCGTGCGTGAAGCTGAGTACGATGTGACGCTCACGATCAACGCAGTCGCGACAGACGATTAAGCCAGCCCGTTCTCCTTTTATATACTCTTTATTTGTTGAGAAACGTCAAAGAGACCCTTCATCAACTTCAGGCAGTGTATTATCAAGACCCTATAGGCACTACTTGCTATAGATACAACCGATGCCCACCGCCCGCCGCACCCTGATCCTCGCCCTCCTGCTCGTAGCGGCGGGCTC
>ENA-ORCR01000768-ORCR01000768.1-marine-metagenome-genome-assembly--contig:-NODE-768-length-12977-cov-6.769302_pt1 | contig 12977 bp, 15 predicted proteins | sample MGYA00237782_ERZ508514 | MGnify/ENA primary metagenome ERZ508514 (study PRJEB26185, sample SAMN06268960) | marine metagenome | isolation source: Eden Landing Ponds, San Francisco, CA, USA | place...
CGGGCGCGGGCGGTGCGGAGAGCGCCCGCACGCCCGGAATGGTCGGTCGCGAGCGACGCGGAGGGCGGAACGCGGCGAGCGGGGCGGGCCATAACGGACACACCTGTCTAGCCGGCCGCGACACTCGGCGATCCAGCTACCGTCCTGGCGGACTCAGAAAGGGCGAGGCCGTCTCGGTCGTCCCCCGACCCCGCAAGCACCACAGGCACGAGGCGCGCAGCGGTGGTCGCGGGATGCCGAGCGGCCGAGGGCTTTCAGAAACTGTATTTCAATCGTCGTGCTGCGCGTTCAATTCTGTAAGGAACTGGCCGGCTGCTGTCCCGATACGAATGCCATCTACGTTGCGCATCTCGAGGTCGTGCGTGGCAGTCCGAAAGGGGTAGTGGTCGACGAGGATGCGATGGATTACGGTTCGGACGGGGTCGGTCCCGTATCTGTCGACGACAGCCGCCATCAGCTCGTCGAGATGGGCGTCCCGGTGCTCCGTCCGGGGATGCTGTGCGCGTTCGAGGACGAGTTCGACCACGTTGTCAACTGATGCGTGCTCGGGATTCTTCGTTCACAAACGTCGTAGCAAGCGTCGGTATCGGGCATTCCTAGTCACTTCGAAGTATCCTCCTCGGTGTTAGGGCTCCTCGAGCAACGAGCGGGCTCGTTGCACGTAGCTGTTCGTGTCCCAACTACGGGCGTCGCTGATCGTATCGAGGAGCAACCGTGCTTCAGCAGCTGATAGGTGTTCAGTGCGAACGAGCACCGAGAGCAGCGTCGGTGTCGTGACGAGCCGGGTATCAGCGAGTGAGGCGTGGATCAAGCCAAGTTGGTTGAACTCGTCACAGAGGAAGAGCGCAGCATCGAGATCGTTCGCGAGCGTGACCGCCGCGTTCTCACCGTCATCGAGCGGAAACTCGGCATCGAGGTCGACCGACTGTGTCGTGAAGGAATCCACTCGGTCGAGTACGGCGGACGCGGCGTGTCCATGGACGTCATCGTAGGAGGCGATCTCTTGGAGTTCATCGATGACCGCTGTTGGGACAACGACCTCGTACCGGGAGAGACAGAGTGCGAGTGGATCGGGATCGTCGTCAGTAACGCTCCCGAGACTCACGAGGGCAGAGGCGTCTGCGATAAGCCGCGACATCTATGCGTCGGCGACCTCGTCGATGAAGTCCTCGTCCAGTTGCTGTTTCAACACGCGGAGGTTTGCCGCCTCCTCGGCGCCCACGAGCGCTTTGAGCTGCTCGAAGGTGATCTCATCGTCGTAATAGGCGGCAGCGATCTCCTGGGTGAGTGCGTCGTCGTGAGCGGCGTCTTGGAGGTACTCCCGAAGCGCGGTCACGAGGACGTCTGTTCGGTCTTCCCCGAGGACGGCGGCCAGTGCGTCGGCCCGGTCGATGAGCCGATCGGGGGCCCGAAACTGCACGCGCTTCTTATCGGTGCTCATAATGTGTATATTGTGAGCCAACGCACTTAGCCGTTTTCGTGTGTACGATGTGAGCCTCACGCGGGCCGGGCTAGGCAGGTATCAGTCGGAGATGTAGCCGATCGACTGGCTCGCCACATCTTCTGTGCGGTCGTCCACGAGAGAGGTCAGATAGTGTTCGACGTCTGCGGCACTATTGAGCGTTGCAAGCGACCATGGGAGGACGTGGCTTCGTTCACCGAGTGGGTCACCCTCGTAGTCGCCGTCTTGGAGTGGGAGTGACTCCTCGTGGTACGTCTTCGTGGAGAGCAGGACTGTGATGAGTTGGGTACCATGGTTCGGGAGTTGAGGCGCTCCGAGAATGAGCATCGGGCGACCTTTCTCCGAGAGCGGGTCACTCGCCCACACAATATCGCCACGTTCCAAGTCCTCGAACGCAGTCACTGTACTTCTTCCATCTCGTCAGTTTGGAGGTCCTCAAGACGCTCCTCGCCGTACTGTTCGTCTGCAGTCTCGTGGTGTCGGTGGAGCCGGTAGGCAGCTTGGAGTCCTTCTTTGTCGTCTGTGATCGCCCAGTACGGACGCTTGTGTCGCACGAGTCCGCGTTCCTTCAGTCGCGAGAGGATCGCACTGACAGCGTCCGTCTCCAGTCCAAGTCGCTCGGCGATCGTCGCTGCTTTCCACGCCCGGTCGTCGTGCTCGTCGAGGAACAGCACGATCCGCTCGGTGTCGTTCCGCTCCTCGAACTCGTCGCTGTCGGCGTTCTCGAACTCGTCAATATCGATGGTGCCGCTCGACATAAACTAGTGTTGTAACTGTTGGAACATAGCTGTTTGGTGTGTTTGCTCTTTGGTGAGAGTGCTTCTGTGCCTAGAGATGCGGGATAGAGTTACTCAGCTGGCGCCGCGACAAGGTGCTCCTCGAGGTCACGCGTCCAGTACGTCGCGATCCCCCCGGACTACAGCGGACGCACAGCTGTAACGGGCCTTCGAGATGCCCCAGTTCGACCCGGAATCGGGTGAGCGCTGCGAGCGTGTCGACGACCAGCCCACATCCATCGCAGGCGACGTGATCGCGCTCGTCGGGATCCGGCTCCGTCTGAATCGCGCAGTCGACACAGATCGGGTGGGTGACCCGCTCGTCTTGGCCCCAGGTGTGCGCCTCGCCAGTCTTGGTACCGGGTGGGGCATCGCAGAACGCACAGCCAGTGAGCGTCTGCTGCATCACTCACCCTCCGCGTCGGCGTCGCGGCCGGCCGTCCAGCCACGGTGATAGACGGCCAGCTGCGTCGTCGAGTCGAACGCGGCGCCGCTGGGCTCGTGAACCAGAACGCGGTTTTCAGGAACCGGAGTGACGACGTCCGCGTCGACGAGGTCGTTGACCAGGCGCTGGGCCGTCGGGTCGTCGACGTCCGCCGTGTCGACGCTGGTGGCGTCGCGGTCCTGGGCGAGCTGTTCTTTCTCGAACTGTTCGTAGTCGCGACTCGTGTCGTCGTGAGGATCGGGACCACGCATGGTGAGTCACGCAGCGCACGCTGTCGCGCGCTGCACGCCTCCCGGCGCCGACAAACAGTCAGGGCGGACAGCATCAGTCCGGTCGCGGGTCTCGATAGCCGATGACGGCGACGTCGTCGATGAACAGGACGCCCTTCATGAAGTCGAGCTTGGTCAGGCTGTGCTGGTAGAGGTTATGCCGGCCAAGATAGTTCACCGGCACCACCAGACAGCCGAACTCGATCTTCGGGCGGCCGTCCTTCTGGGTGCGATAGCCTTTCTGGAACTTGAGGAGATCGTCGCTGACGTTCTTCCGCTCGCTTTTCTCGACCTCGATGGCGATGCGGGCATCGGCGTCGTAGAGGTCGACGCTGTAGTTAAACCCCTGATGCGACCAGAGCTTGCAGTTTGGGTTGAAGCCGCCGGCTGCGTCCCCCTCGTACTCGTACTGTGGGAGGTCGTCAGCGATGGTGGCATCGAACCCGCCGACTTCCGTGTGTTTCGTCGAGCCGTCGAAGACGTCAGCTGGGACAGCCTCGACGGCCGACCGAATCGACGCCAGCGCATCGTCCGGAAACGCCTCGGACGAGGTTTGGGTGCGGCGCGCGCTCAGTTTGGTGACCTCCTCGACGACGACCATACTCGCACTCGAGGAGTAGCGGCCCGATAAAACCCGTCGCGACCGCCATTCGAGTCGCCCGGCCGCCAGGATGCACTCACTCGAGGAGTCGGGCGGTGGGTGGGGGCGAGGGAGTGGATCCAGCCCCAGAGTTAACCAACACGGTGTCGGTATCGGTTCGGAATGTTGGTTAAGCCTAACCGCTACGGCGTTCGGAGCTCTCGAACCGGCTTCACGACGAAGGTGTCTGGCTCGCTGGTTGCTCCTTCACCTGATCGCTCCGCCGACGTCGAGGGCGACTGCGTGAGCTGGGTGATGAGCTCGTCGCGAACGGTTCGTCGAGGGATGGTGGTCTCGTGCCAGCCCAGCCGGTCGTCGAAGTGCCGTTTCTGGAACTGCTCGCCGACGTCGTCGCCGGCGACGTACTGGGTCCGCGTCGACCGCCCGACCTGGTGGTCGACGAAGACGGCGCCCACGGCCTCGTGTGTGAGCTCGACAAGAGTACACTCCACGAGCGCGACGACCGACGCGTGATCCCGGTCAGTCGGGACCGCCATCTCGAGGTCCGCCCACGGCGCCTCATCGTTGGTGGAAGTTCCTGCGTGATCCGCTGCTCGTGTCTTGCTGCGTCGTTCCGAAGCCATCGTCAATCGGGGGCACGTGATGCGCCCCGCCACCCCTCGCGGGGGCGACAAACACCACTGACACACACCCGCTCAACTTATGCGCTGAATCTGATAGATTACTGAATCCAAACCTTGGGTGACGGCCCCTCGGCCTGAGAGAGCCGGCGGCCTTCGCACATTGCATATCGGCTCTTTCTTTGGACGAAATCCGCGATATGCAAGACGGTATGACGACCTCAAATCGAATAAGAACCCCGTCGGGATGATTTGAGCCGGTAGAAAATACCTCGACGAGGCCGGGCCTAATACTGAAGTCACAAAATTTGCTCGACGAGGGGGTAATGAAGGTGATTTCGGACGTATCTAAATTTCACCGGGCCGCTGCTTCACCTGTTCTGAGTCTCTCGAGGCTCCTCGGCTCGGTACTTCGGATCGTGAAACACCCCGATTCCCTCGATTCCGGTTGTGTTAGCCGCTAAAAATTGCTCGACGGAAGTTCAGAAGAACCTGCTTCTAGTCCACAATATAATTTCCTATATTCTGAGAGGATCAGCTCTGATGAAACCTTCTGGACTTACACAACTGGCTTGCTGGATATTGGGATAGATGCAGAAAGCTGCCGATGTTTGTTTCCCATCATTGATGCGGAATTAAGCGTTAATTAGATGTGCATACTGTTAGTGACGACTTCCCTCGAACGGCCCATAGCGACTATAAAACTCAATCGTAGCGGTTACAGTAAATCCATTTTATGCGTGAAATTCGAATAATTGGCGCAAATACACCTTTAAGTAGCTCGCCAGTCTCCAGTCCTGTAAGAGACGATGTCTTTCTTTGCTGAGCATACTAACAGTCTCACTTACCCAAAATCTGGAGAGTCGGATGAAGAGGACTACCGGACTTGCCAACGCGGAGCCTACTGGGCGCTAAAAAGTCACCGCACGGCACAAGGCGATGACCCTGCAATCATCTCGCTTCCCACCGGCGCAGGGAAAACCGCCTTAATGATGCTTGCAGCCTTCGAGTACAAAGCGGACAGAGTCCTGATTATTGCCCCGTCAGACTCCATCCGCACCCAACTCAAACACAAATTCGACACCCTTGAGGGACTCTCAAAAGCCGATGCACTTTCCTCGATCTCCTCAACACCCGATGTCGAGACCCTTGCCGAAAGACCACACACGGAATCCCAATGGGACGAATATATCGACACAGACGTGGTGGTGACACTACCAAATAGTATATCGTCAAAATATACGCGAGACGACGAACCCGATGTCGCTGCCCCACCTGAGGATATGTTCGACCTCGTCTTGGTCGATGAAGCCCACCACTCGAGTTCCCCCGCATGGGAAGATATTCTCTCCGGGTTTGCTAGCACGCCCCAACTCCTACTGACTGCAACGCCATTTCGACGGGACTACGACCTCTTGCCCGGGCGGCTGATCTACCACTACCCCGTCGATAAGGCACGGGCCGATGGAATCTATCATCAAGTCCAACTCGAGACCCACAATGGAAACAGAGAAGAGTTACTTGAGAGTGCAAAAAGCCAGCTAGCTTCCCTCCAGCAGTCCGATGGTAATGCCACAATGCTGGCACGGACAGACGAGACTGGAACCGCGGACTCGCTCGCAGAGGAGTACAATAACTCGAATAGATTCGACGTGAAGGCAGTTCATTCAGACAAGGACTCAGACCACAACCAGGACGCAATTCGTGAGTTGCGAGCTGGGGAAATAGATGGCGTCGTGATTGTTGATAAATTCGCGGAGGGTATCGATATCGATAATCTACAGCTCGCCGTTTTCCATGAGCCCCCCAAGTCATTACGAATGACGATTCAACTTATCGGGCGACTCGCTCGTAGCCCAGATGAGTTGACCCCAGCAACCATCATTGCTCCCACCGATACGCTCTCCAGTGAGGCGACAGAGGAGGCTGTCCGGCAACTATACTATGAAAATACTGGTTGGAGTGAAATCGTACCGGACCTCATTGACGAGCATATCTCTCGCCAGCGGTGGCCGACGAATCATCTTCGTAGCCAGTCGCCTACAGCAGTAAACGAAGAGAATATTGAATTCTACCAGACAACCACCGTTTACTCACTAACCGGGACGCACATCGATCTAGGAATTGAGGACCCAGATATTCCAACTGATGTGTACCGACTTGAAGCGTCAGACAGCTCTGAGCTCGCGGGGTATATTACAATGTCTACGGACTCCCCGAATTGGGGGACTCATACCGTACTGGAATTCTCAAGGTACGATCTGCATTTGTTCTACGCTCCACCGAGTCATGAACTGCTCTTCCAATTCACCTCAAATCGACAATTTGCCAGTGAACTCAGAGATGAATTGGTGGCTGATGCAGCTGCATTAGCGTCCGTTGATGGTGACCAGCTTTCAAAGGTCATGCAGTCTTTGCAGAGTCCCAAATATCAGACAACTGGACTGTCTAACACCGCGATTCCCTCTGGGACCCAACCCCAGTATAAGACCTATTACGGCGAAGACGTGCAGAGTGCGGTCCACCATTCAGACGAACGAACCTACACACACGGCCACGTCTTCGCTACGTTTGACACCGGAGACGAAACAGAAACTCGCGGGGTCAGTGGAAACAAATCAAAGATCTGGACCAATTCAAAAGCCTCAATCTCCGAGTTCAAGCGCTGGTGTGACCGAATGGCAGACCGGCTCTCAGACGACTCTGAGCCCGGCATCCAAAACCTAGAGGGGTTAGACACTGGCGAATCAATCAGCCAATTCGATTCCACTCCAGCCACGGTCATTTTCAACCCACAGCTGGCGGCTACCCTCATCGAATTCACGGGTGGCGACCTTTCCGGATCAGTGGAAGCAACGCCTTCACTGGAGCTCGACTCAACCCCAGATGCGGGAGACACAACCGTTGACCTTTCATTGAAATTAGAGGGGCCTAATACGAACATCCCATGTACATATGACGTTTCGGCGGACGAATGGCGTGGCCCAATAACGAATTATACCGTCTCGATCCCGGAAAACGGCACAGAGAGCTCCCCAATCAATTGTCGCGAATTCTTGCAAGAATATCCGCCCCGGTTCTATACAGACTCGGGCTCAATCGTAATAGGCGGACAACGACAATCTTCCCAGACTGACCTCAGTACCTTTGCCCCGCAAGACTATCGAGCAGAAACTCAAATCGACTGGAGTGAGTACATAGCCGAGGGGACAGACGAAGAGCCAGATTGGTATTGTAGCGACTACCCGGAGCCGTTGAATGAGCAATGGGGAGATAGTGAACCTGGGTCAGTTTTTGAGGCATTGGTTCAGTGGCTCTCTGAGCAACGAGCTGTAGACCAGCAAATCCTCTTCTGTGATCATAAGAGTGGGGAGGTGGCTGATTTCATCGAATTCTGCATTACGGACAAGGAGGTCAATTTCTATCATTGTAAGGGTGGGAAATCAGCTGGGATTAGCTTAGGACGGTTTAAAGATATCTACCAGCAAACTATTCGCTCTCTAAGATTTGTGGAGAGCATGAAACTCATCGATCATATCAATGACCGACGAACACCGGGCACACTCCAGCATTTTGTACGCGGTGGAGACCGCTACGACTCTCTCAAAACAAATTTCAGACCAAATAGATGGGAGTACACAATCTATGGGGTAAACCCAGGACTCAATACTGGCTTCGACCCCGAACAAGACGATACATGTCGCAAAGTCGGCCGGCTTCTCAGTGAATGTGTTGAACAGGTGGAACAAGTAAATGCGGAATTTGTACTGCAGGGTGCCAACAACAGTTGGTGATCCCCACCCACCGGAATGCGTTTTCACTCTCAGTAACCGTAGGTATCGTTCCTCACACCCCGGGGTTTTTCCTCGGAATCTTTGAGTTGGGTGCGTAGTTCTCGTTGTACACGGTGGACGACTTCTACGATAGCAATCGGGTCAATCGTCGTGATCTCAACCTCAAGGCCGCGGTCCGTGAACCGGACATATTCGATATCCTGAATTGTCTTTAGCTCTGTAACCAGCGTTTTTCGGTCGGGGAAAACTGAGTTTGATTGTACAATCTCCTGAAACCGGCGAGGCTGCCCGCCCATCGCATTCTCTGGAAAGAACAACGAGATATATCGAAACAATAGAGTGACTTGCTGTGGCCGAGAGAGATACTGGAAATCAATTAGGCTGTGTTGGATTTTGAAATACGGCTCCGTCTCTACAAACGGGTCTAGCTGCTCAATGGTCTCTCTGATTGCAGTTCGTTTCTGGAAAATCCGCGTATCATATGCAAGAACAATACTTAGTCCACTAAGCCCGACTGTAATGAACAGGAGCAGTAGGCTCAGACTGATTTGAACCATAGCCAACCCTAACTCACGGACTATCAAAAGCACTCCCCAGAGTGGCACTCTTCTTGGACGAGCGCTTCCAATTCTTCATCCGGATCTGTTCGATTAGATTGACTTTTGGCCGATGCACATCTCTATTCAGCAGAGTCACCAAACCAATCACTGTCTAAGGGTTCCACAGATTCGGAGGAATCTATGATTCAGAATTGCTCAGTGGGCCCAGCTGATTCCTCGTCGACTTGCTCGTACATCTCATCCGGGAACGGGAGGCTACCCCAGATCGAGTAGGGACACTGATCCTGTCCGATGCAGTAGCGCTGCAGATCGTCGTTATCGCAGTTCATCGGCAACGGCGTGTTCCCGCCAATCGTGTTCGAGAACTCGTAGCGGACTTGGTACTCAGTTTCTTGCTCGTCGTACCACGGCCACCTGGAGAAGACGTCCTTGAGGTCCGCGACGATTTCGTCGAGGCTGCTGTCTTGGTACTGCGGGAGCCACATCACCATCCGCGCGAAGTTGTAGAGGTCCTTCCGCACGGGCTTCTTCTCGTCCAGCCGTTCCTCCATATTCGCCATACAGGGGAGTTCGAAGAGATCCTCGATCTCTCTCACCTCGATTTGTTCGGCTCCGTAGCCAGCCCGCCCAATTCGATAGGTGTTGACGCGCCCGTCGCGGTCGATCGTGACTGCCGAATGTGATTCGTGGTCGGCCAACGTTTTGGCGAGACTGCTCGGACTCGAGATCCAGTCCGTCACGGATGATTCCCAGTCGTCCTCGGCATCGTACGCCTCGACCGCTCGATAGAGCTCTTTCGCCGTGTGGAACTCCCCTTTCTGGGCGACGTCGTCGGGGGCGTCACTCAGGGCCCGTCGAAGGACTCGGATCGTCCGTTCGCCACGGTCCCAGTTCCGCCAGATTCGCTCGTGATGGCCGGTCTCGAGGAAGCGGTCGATCCGCTCCGTGATGGCCGACTCGTTCGTGGTCAGCCACGTCAGCTGGTCATCGGCGAGGCCGTCCTCCTGTACCCGAAGGAGCTTCTTGAATGCCCGCTCAGCGTAGTCACGATACTTGCTGTCGAAATCACCGACCGGGACATACAGCTTGTTGTCTTTCACCCGCGTCAGTATCTCTCCGTCGTCGTCACTCCCCGTCGACGCCTCGTCCTCTCGAACGAGACATTTGCGTGACGCCGCTGCCATCGGGATTTCGAGGTAGAGGTCATCCCCGAACTCCGACATCTCTGTGATGCCCGTACAGACCCGACCCGGGTGTGGGCCATCCTCGCCGGGCTCCTTGCTGTACAGCACGTCGGCGATGTCCTGTTGGAGCGCCCCATCTCCGTGGGCGCGGATGAGGGAGGCGAGATTATTGACGTACAGCTCCCGGATGTCGTAGAGCACCTGGATGTTCCGTGGCGACGCGTGCTCGAACTTCGGGTGCTCTTTCACACAGATCGCACTCAACGTCGCGAGCACAGCGAGCGTCCCCGGCTCGTCGACGAACGGATCCTCGACGGCATCGGCACGAACCTGCTCTTTGAACGCCGCCGTCCCGAACCGCTCAACGTCGTTCACGAGGTCCTCGGGCTGGTCCTCGCCGTCGACGACGTATCGATTGTACCCACGCGTAAACAGCTGATTGATGCGTGTCTCTCCGTACTCCAGCGGGAGCGCTGCGACCCGATACGCCATGTCCTCGTCGTCGGTTGGTGTACTCGGGCTCATTCGTCGATCACCTCGGGCGTGGCAGACCGCACGTCGAACGCCGGGCTCTCGATGGGTTGGACGATGCTACAGACGTCGGCGTGCAGCGAGTAGGGCAGGCGGGCGACACGCCGGAGGTCGGCCGTCACGACGGGGTCGATCGGGATGTCGTAGGTCTCGAGAAGGAGGTCGTTCAACACCTCGCGACTCTGCTCGTCGTATCGGTGCGCCGGGTCGGTATCCAGCAGGTAGACGTGGACCCCCTGCCCGCTGTACACGACCATCGTCTCCTCGGCGTCGAAATCGTCCTCGAAGATGTCACGCACCTCGAACCCGTATTCGATGGCGCGGTCGATGTCTTCGAAGGCGTACGGATACCCCTCGGGAGCGGCGTCGAGGATACCCGCAGCGTCGAGGAGCGCATCGTCATCCCGATCATCGACGTCCGCCGGGACCCGCTCAACCGCCCGGTCTCGGGCGATCTCTTTCGCGTCGATGTCAACGAGGAGGACCCAGGGTCGTTCCCAGTGATCCAGTGCGTAGTAGACGGCGTCGGGCTGTGGGTCCGGTTGCTCCAGTACCTCCGGATCAGCGAGTGCGAACTCGCTCCGCCCCAGCGGGTCGTTGCGGGCGGGGTGTCGAATGAACTCGACAACGTCCTCGAAGTCGTCGAATTCGGGCGTCGTTCGGTCGCCCGACGCATCTGTTTGCCAGGTATCCCGCCGGATGAAGTCCTTGTCCGGCACCTCGTCTTTGCGAACCGGGTGGGACTCCCGGAAGGCGATAGCGTACTGTTTCGGGCCGGTCGCCGTGATGAATTCCGGCAGGTCGTCCAGATAGCGGGGGAACTCCTCGGCATAGTAGGCGTAAATCTCCTCGCGGGTCGCCTGTCGCCAGGTCATCTTTCCTCCAGTGGGAGACGGCGCCGTTCATGACGCAGATGACTCCCCCAATTGGCTGATTGTCGCCCCTCTACGAGTCCTCGCGTTCCAAGCACTTCGCGCCTTCGAGCATCAGCCCCTTCCAGGTGTAACCGCGTTCGTCCTTGAGTTCGCTGAGACGCTCGTGCTGGTCGTCGCTTACTGTGAATCGGACCTCTTTCCCCATACATACGTGAGTTTACCGTGTTCTTTTTGTGTGTTACGGTGCTACTGTTCACCGTCGGATGGCTGCCGAACGAACCGTCTCGAAGACGCTTGAGGCAACGACAGTCCCGCCGACGGCACACAAGCAGCGTCGGCTTGAGGACACTGTAGCGACGTACCGCGACGCACTCCACACTGCCTTCGAGAGCGGGGCGGATACGCAATCGGCGGTCAACGACATCGTCACCGACTATGACCTCACCTCCTACGCCAAAGACGCGCTCAAACAGTACGTCCCACAGCTGCGGGAGGCTTTCGATGCTGACGAACTGGCTGACGATCATCCAGTTCGATTCACCAACCGCGGTTTCCGTCTCGATCATTCGCCAAGCCGTGAGTACGAGTTCTGCTGGCGGGTCCCGCAAGCGGGCCGTGGCAACGCCTTTTGGATCCCGTTGCGGATTAATCCCGCACAGGAATCGCTCTGGTTTGACGTGCTCGATGGTGAGGTCTCTGTCGGCGAATTCCGGTTGATCCAAAATCGGAGTACGTGGACACTGCATGTCTCCGTCGAGTACACCGTCGACGATCCCGAACCGGACGAAGATCCGACCTTCATCGGATTCGATATCGGCGAAAGTGCGTTGATCACGGGCTGTGCCCTGCAACGCGAAACGCCGACGAAGCCACTGTTGATCGATGGTGGCCGGGCCCGACACCTCCGCAAGGAGATGTATACTACGCTGCAACGCCTGCAAGAACGTGGTACCGCCGACTGGCGAATCGAGGAACGATTCGGCTACCACCAGAATGCGCTCACGGATATCGTGGAGAAAGCCTCGCATGAGGCCGTCGAATACGCTCGCCAGTTCGACGACCCAGTAATCGTGCTCGAGGATCTGTCGTACATCCGTGAGAACTTGGATTACGGCGCGTACATGAACCGACGGCTGCACTCGTGGGCGTTCGCCCGGCTGCAAGGTCGAATCGAGGACAAGGCACTCGAGGCAGGGATTCCGGTTGAGCACGTCCAGCCGCACTATACCTCGCAGATTTGCCATGCCTGCCGTCACGTCGGCCGCCGTGACGAACAGGCTGAGTTCCGTTGCACGAACGACGAGTGCCACATCACCACGTTCCAAGCCGATATCAACGCCGCGGCGAACATCGCTCGCCGCGTTGATCCGTGGGGTGAGAGCGTTCCTTGGAAATCGGAGCGCGATGACACGCCACGGAATGGGAGCCCCTGTGACAGGGCCACGGAACGCCGAGAGACGAGTCGGGAACCCCGACAGATGACTCTCTCGGAGTACGGTTCCGAAACCTCTGAGACCGAATTTTCCCTTGTAGGAAGCTCCGTCCGTTAGGGCGAGTGAGGATGTCACTGGTTGAGTTCTTGATCGAGATTTTTGAAGCCCCGTACAGTGGTCAGGCCCGCAGCATCGAGGTCGTCGACGGCGTCTCTGATGGTCGCGAACGACCGTGCATCCCGCCCGCTGACCCGCTCGTCGACCCGATCCGCGTCGGCAAGGCTATCTAGGACGTCGAGCGCCGTCTCGCGATTGTTGAAGGCCCAGATCGCGTCTGCGTCCACCGCGCTGAGTTTGTCGTAATCCTCGACCGGGGCGTGCCGGTTGTTACTCGCGAGCTCTGCTTCGCCGGCCCAGACGAGATCGC
>ENA-ORCR01000769-ORCR01000769.1-marine-metagenome-genome-assembly--contig:-NODE-769-length-12952-cov-3.761010_pt1 | contig 12952 bp, 12 predicted proteins | sample MGYA00237782_ERZ508514 | MGnify/ENA primary metagenome ERZ508514 (study PRJEB26185, sample SAMN06268960) | marine metagenome | isolation source: Eden Landing Ponds, San Francisco, CA, USA | place...
GGCGGGAGAAGTGCGGGGCAGGAACTGCTCTCGCCGGACCACGCCGACGCGAGCGTCATTCAGACGGTGCGCGACCGCATCCAGAACGACCGGATGATCCTCTTTTGCCTGCACTGTCGCGACTGGAAACGCAAGAAGCCGGTCAAGCGCATCCGCGATCAGCCGGAGTGTCCCGAGTGCGGGTCGACGCGGATCACGGCCCTCAATCCCTGGGCCGACGAAGTCGTCTCGGCAGTCAAAGCCGGCGACAAGGACGAGGAACAGGAGAAACAGACCCGCCGCGCCTACAAGTCGGCGAGTCTCGTCCAGAGCCACGGCAAGCAGGCCATCATCGCGCTGGCCGCCCGTGGAGTCGGCCCCCGGAACGCCGCCCGAATCATCAACAAACTCCGCGAGGACGAAGACGAGTTCTACCGCGACATCCTCCGTCGCGAGCGCGAGTACGCCCGGACGCGGAGCTTCTGGGACTGAGGCGCTCTACGTGGCGTTCGTCGGTACCTGACGGATGGCTCCCATGGCGGTCGCGCCGGGTTTATGCTCGCGGCGCGCGAACGTCGCAGTGATCGATGCCATCCTACTCGGTCGAACTCCAGGAGGGGCCAGAACGCGGAATCCGCGTCGAGTGCGACGAGCACGGCGAATCGACGGAGTTCTCGCCCGATAGCCGGCAGGGGTCGTTCTACTGCGAAGGCTGCGGTCGCGAACTCGAAGTCGGCGTCTTCACCGAGGAGTGGCGCGACCTCGGCGAGATGTGCTGACGTACGGCCCTGGGTGTAAATCCGAACACACTTTCTGTCCGGAGTTACCGGAAAGACTGTTGCCCACCGCCCCCTTTTTGCAGACTGCTGGCTAACAGGCGTGACAGCCTAACCCGTGAGTCCAGACCAAGCGATAGACTCGGAGTACATCGAACGGCACCGCGAGGAGATCGAACACCCGCTCTGGCAGTTGTTCATGCGATTCGGCCACGGCAACCGACGCTGGTTCGTGGTCGGCGTCCTCGCGAGCATCGGGTCGCGCTTTTTCTCGCTCGTCCCACCGGTCATCCTCGGCGTCGCCATCGACGCCATCTTCCGCGACGACGCGGCCTTCACGCTCCCGTTCGTCCCGACGGCCTGGCTCCCGACCACGACGATGGGCCAGTTCTGGTTCGCCATCGGCGCGATGGCCGTCGCCATGGTCGGCCAGGCAGTCCTCATCTTCGTCCGCGCCTCCTCACTGAACCTCTTCTCCCATCGCGTCAAACACGAGGCCCGGACCGCGACCTACCAGCAGATGCAACGCCTCGACATGGACTTCTTCAACGAGGTCCAGACGGGCGAACTCATCTCGATTCTCTCGAACGACACCAATCGCCTGGAGCAGTTCCTCGACTCGATGATGGGCGAGATGATCCAGTTGATCGTCCTGATGGGCGGGACGGCCGTCATCCTCCTCTGGATGAACCCGATGCTCTCGGTCGTGACGCTCACGGTCATCCCGCTCTCGGCCGTGTTCACGCTCTGGTACATGCGACTCGCCGAGGAGCGCTACGCCGAAATCCGCGAGTCCGTCGGCGACCTCAACAGTCGCCTGGAGAACAATCTGAATGGCATCCAGGTCATCAAGTCCTCGAACACGGAATCCTACGAGGACGACCGCGTCGAAGAGCACTCTTACCGCTATTTCCGACTCGACTGGCTGGCGCTCCGACTCTCGTTCGTCTATCGACCTGGTCTCAGGGTACTCACGTCGCTCGCGTTCATCGCGACGTTCATCGTCGGCGGTGTCTGGATTCTGAATGGGCCGCCCGGACCGCTCGCCAACGAGATGACGGTGCTGGGCCAGACCTACGACACCTCGCTCACCGTGGGGACGCTCGTCACCTTCCTCCTCCTGACCCAGCGCCTCGTCAACCCGCTCGCACAGATGTCGAACGTCATCGAACGCTACGAGGACGCCAAGGCCTCCACGAAGCGTATCCTCGGTCTGATGCACCTCCCCGTTCGCATTCAGGACAGGCCCGATGCCGTCGACCTGGAGGACGTCGAGGGCCACGTCGAGTACGACGACGTCACCTTCACCTACGACGGCGAGGAGACCGTCCTCGAGAACATCGACATCGACCTCGAACCCGGCGAGACAGTCGGCCTCGTCGGCCCCACCGGTGCGGGCAAGACGACAATCGTCAAACTCCTCTTGCGCCTCTACGACGTCGACGAGGGCGAGGTCCGCATCGACGGCCACGATGTCCGCGACGTGACGCTCGCGAGCCTCCGCGGGTCGATGGGCTACGTCGGCCAGGACAACTTCCTCTTCGACGGCACCGTCGAGGAGAACGTCAAGTACGGGAAGTTCGACGCCACCCACGACGAGGTGGTCGAGGCCTGCAAGCGCGCCGAGGCCCACGACTTCGTCACGAATCTCCCGAACGGCTACGACGAGGACATCGGCGAGCGCGGGGTGAAACTATCCGGCGGCCAGCGCCAGCGCATCGCCGTCGCTCGCACCATCCTCCAGCACCCCTCGATCATGATCTTCGACGAGGCCACGTCGGCGGTCGACACCGAGACGGAGATGCTGATCCAGCGCTCCATCGACGAACTCGCGGCCGACCGGACGACGTTCATCATCGCCCACCGCCTCTCGACGGTCCGCGACGCCGACACCATCCTCGTCATCGAGGACGGACAGATCGTCGAACGCGGCACGCACGAGGACCTGCTGGGTTCGGACGGCCTCTACGCCAATCTCTGGCGGGTGCAGGCCGGCGAAATCGAGGACCTCCCCGAGGAGTTCGTCGAGCAAGCCAGCGAGCGGGTGGCACAGCAGGCGCTGGACGCGCCGGAGGACGACTGACTCCCACCCCTCACAGTCGTAGTCTCGGTTTCTGCGAGTTCGAACAGGCGATTCCCACCCAGCATCGATTTCCCCGTGGCGCCGTGTTGATCGTCACCGCTCGAACGGACGGTTGCGCGGCTGAATCGGTTGACGCCACAGATTCCGGTCCAAATTGGGTGACAGATCGGTGGCTTCCGTGGCGTCGTTCCCCCCGAGTTCGGACAACGTACTTGGGTTGGGACGCCTCGATACCAGCTAGAGGCCCACACAGATGACGACCCGCACGGACGATACGGCGGAGGACCACACGGTCGGACCCAACACTGTCGCGTACGAGCGCTACGGCGAGATCAGTCTCGAAAGCGGTTCGGTCGTGATCTACGACGTCGAAAACGAGTCTGCCTGGATCCAGTCCGATGGCGCGGTCCAACGAACAGGCGTCCGTTGACCTCACAGCGACCGGTGTTGTCCTCGACGTGACGAACGCAGAGGATCTGGCGTCGGATCAGTAGCATGCGGGGAGGTGAACACGGAACGGCACGAAGCCGCCGTGTCTGGGCCGCAGCAGCTTACTTCCCTTCGAACTCCGGTTCGCGGTCCTGCTGGAAGGCGGCGAGGCCCTCCCAGACGTCGTCGGTCGTGAACAGGTGGCCGAAGGCCGACGCCTCGTATTCGAGGCCGGCGTCCAGGTCGTCGCGTCCGGCGAGCATCGCGCGCTTGGTGAGTTTCTGGGCGATTGGCGGCCCGGCGGCCAGCTCACGAGCGAGGTCCCACTTGCGGTCGTCGTACTCGTCGGGGCCGAGGACCTCGTTGACGAAGCCGTAGTCGGCCATCGTCTCCGGGCCGTAGTCGTTGGCCGCCGTGAAGATGATCTCCTTGGCGCGGCCTTCACCGACGACGCGGCTCAGTCGCTGGGTGCCGCCCCACCCGGGAAGGAGGCCGAGGTTGTGCTCGGGTTGGCCGAACTGTGACCCCTCGCTGGCGAGGCGCATGTCCGCGGCGGTGGCCAGTTCCATCCCACCGCCGAGGCAGTAGCCGTCGATGGCGGCGACGACCGGCATCCCGACTTCTTCGAGGCGACCGAAGACCTGCTGGCCCTTGCGGGACATCTCGCTGGCTTCGAGGCCGCTTCCGGGTGCCGCGCTCGCGGCGTCGAACCCGGCCGAGAAGGCCCGGTCGCCGCCGCCTTCGAGGAGGACTGCACGGATGTCGTCGTCCTCGTCGAACTGGTCGAGGGCCGTGTCTATCTCGTCGATCATCTGGACGGTGATCGTGTTCATCCGGGCCGGCCGGTCTAGCTGGATGTGGCCGACGCTGCCGTCGGTCTCGACGACGATTTGCTCGTAGGAGACGCTCTCGCTCTCCTCCTCGCCTCCGTAGAATCCGCCGTCCTCGGCCGCCTCGCGGAGGCCGTCAGAGACCTCGTACCGTGGCTCGCCGGTCTCCTCGTGAGCCGATTCGAGGGTTTCGACGAGTTCGTCGAGACCGTAGGAGTCGGCGTGATTGCCGGGGCCTTCGGGGAAGCCAGCACCGAGCATCATCGCTTCGTCGATGTCACGCACCGGGGCGACGTCGTTCTCGATGAGTTTGCCGACTTCGTTGGCCATCACAGCGAGCAGGCGGGCCTCGACCTCGTCGCGACCGGCGTCGGCCGGAATGTCGACGCCGCCGTTCTCGTAGTCGTAGAAGCCCTTGCCGGTCTTCTTGCCGAGTTCTTCGGAGTCGACTTTCTCTGCGAGGAGCGGGCAGGGCTCGTAGGCTTCGCCGAGCACTTCCTCTAGGTATTCGAGGACGTGGAAGGTCACGTCGTGGCCGACCTGGTCGCCGAGTTCGAACGCGCCCATCGGCATCCCCATGTCGAACTTCGTGGTCGAATCGACTTCGGAGACGGTCGCCACGTCGTCGTGAACGAGCCAGCAGGCCTCGTTCATCTGCGGGACGAGGACGCGGTTGACGATGAATCCGGGCGAGTCCTTGCGGACGCGAACCGGCGTCTTGTCGAAGTCTTCGGCGAGTTGTTCGATGGCGTCGAGCGTCTCGTCGGCGGTGTGCTCGCCGCGGATGACCTCGACCAGCGCCATCCTGACCGGCGGGTTGAAAAAGTGCATCCCACAGAACTGTTCGGGCCGTTCTGTGACTTCCGAGAGTTCCGTTATCGAGAGGCTCGACGTGTTCGTGGCGAAGATTGCCTCGTCGGGGGCGTAGGACTGCAGTTCGCCGTAGACGTCTTTCTTGATGTCCATCCGTTCCGGGACGGCCTCGATGACCACGTCGGCGTCCTCGACGGCTGTTTCGAAGTCGACGAGCGGTTCGATGCGGTCGAGCGTCGCCTCGGCCTCCTCCTCGGAGATTTGCCCGTTCTCGGCGAGTTTGCCGAGCGACCACTCGATGCTGTCGTAGCCGTTCTCGACGAACTCGTCTTTGATGTCCCGCATCGTCACGTCGTAGCCGGCGAGCGCAGCGACCTCGGCGATGCCGTGACCCATGTTCCCGGCACCGAGCACTGCGACCTGTTCGATATCCTCGAAATTCATAGCGTATTGCTATGCACTCTCGGCTTCCGTTTCAAGGTTTCTCTCAGTAAAAAACTCCTGACGAGTTGATCGTTGATTACGAAGCGTTATGTATGGTAACGAGTGTCAATTAGGACATGGACTTCGGACTATCAGACGAGCAAAAGCAAGTCCGCGACGAGGTTCGGCGATTCGCGGAAAACGAGATCAAGCCGGTCGCGACAGAGTACGACACGGCGGAGAAATTCCCCCACGACCTGGTCGATCAGGCCGCAGAACTGGGGCTCGTCGGGTCGAACGTCCCCCTCGAGTACGGTGGCGTCGGGTACGATTACCTGACGAACATCATCATCGTGGAAGAGCTATTCGCCGCGGACCCCGGCATCGGGCTGTCCATCTCCTCGGCCGCGTTCGGCGCGGACGCGCTCGTCGAGTTCGGCACCGAGGAGCAAAAGGAGGAGTACCTCCGGCCTGTCGCCGAGGGCGAAGCCATCATGGGTTCGGCCATTAGCGAACCCGACGTCGGGTCTGACGTGTCGTCGGTCTCCACGACGGCCGAGAAAGACGGCGACGAGTGGGTTATCAACGGCAACAAGATGTGGATCACCAACGGCTCGGTCGGCGACTTCTTCGTCGTCCTCTGCCAGACGGACCCCGACGCGGAAGGTCGGTACAACGGGTTCTCACAGATCCTCATCGAGTCCGACCGCGACGGCTTCGACGCCGAGAAGATAACCGGGAAACTCGGGATTCGGGCCTCGGACACGGCGGAACTCCTGTTCGACGACGTGCGCGTCCCCGAAGAGAACCTCCTGGGGACCCGTGGCGCAGGCTTCCTCCAACTCATGCAGTTCTTCGACGAGACCCGAACGGCGGTTGCGGCCCAGGGCGTCGGCATCGCTCGCGGTGCGGCCGAACGCGCGCTCGACTACGCCCAGGAGCGCGAACAGTTCGGCAAGCCGATCAGCGATTTCCAGGCCATCCAGCACAAGCTCGCCGATATGCACACGAAGACCGAGGCAGCGCGCCAGCTGACCTACAAGTCGGCCTGGAGCGTCGACTACGCGGACGAACAGCTGACCCAGCTCGCGTCGATGGCCAAGGAGTACGCCTCCCGCATCGCCGTCGACGTTGCGGACGAGGCCGTCCAGATCCACGGCGGGGCCGGGTATGTCAACGACTTCGACGTCGAGCGGTTCTACCGCGACGCGAAGATCACCCAGATCTACGAGGGCACCACCGAGATCCAGAAGAACATCATCGCCCGGGAACTGCTGGGCAAAGGCCTCGCCTGAGGCGTGCGCGTCGACCCGCTGGCTCGGTCCAGGGGTCGAATCTCGACTGGTCTGGGGCGTCTCGGGACCGTCCCCCGGAACGCATACTGTTCTCATTAATTCGATCGAGCCCTCGAGCGAGGACAGCTGGTGTGGGTCCTCTGAGCGAGGGGGTCACGTGTCCGAGTTCAGGCGGTACCGGCAGGCCTCGTGGCGGGTCGGACGATTTAAGACGCTGGCTACGCGAGTTATGGACATGCATTTCGGGCGCTTGCGCCTGTCGACTGGAACTGCGGCAGACCAGCCGAACGTCGTTCGGCGACGCTGTTGTTGAGCGCCCGCTCTTTCTCGCTCGTATAGCCGTCCCGACTATCCACCGGACCAAACTGCACCCCAACACAATGTTCGACCGACTCCGCGAAGACGTTCGCACCGCACGAGAGACCGACCCCGCCGCCAAGAGCACGGCCGAAGTCCTGCTCTACGCCGGCCTCCACGCCGTCTGGGCCTATCGCCTGGCTCACTGGCTCTGGAGCCGCGACTTGCACTTCGTCGCTCGCCTGCTCTCGCAGATCACCCGCTTTTTCACTGGCGTGGAAATCCACCCTGGCGCGGACCTGGGTCGCCGGGTGTTCATCGACCACGGGATGGGCGTCGTCGTGGGCGAGACGGCTGAAATCGGCGACGACGTGGCGATGTACCACGGCGTGACCCTCGGCGGTGACGACCCACGGCCGGTCAAGCGCCACCCGACTGTGGGTGACCGCGTGACGCTCGGTGCGAATTCGACGCTCGTGGGCGACATCACGATCGGAGAGGACGCAAGCGTGGGTGCAGGGGCCGTCGTCGTCGACGACGTCGCTTCGGGCGCCACCGTCGTCGGGAACCCGGCCGAGCGCGTCGACGACGGTGCCAGCACTGCGGATCCGGACGCCGACGCCGTCGCCACGACCGACGGGTCGTCACGCGGCGGTGGCGAGGTCGGGGCGTCTGCCGAGGACCCAGCAGAGGCAGCAGCGACCGACGAGGACGGCGAGACGACGGCCCCGTCGGAACCGCCGGCGTGCTGTGGCGCGGCCGGTGCGAGTTGATCGCCGGGACCTGCGACACGAGGTTCGATCGTGTGGACCAGACAGTCCGAAACGACCTTCCGGACAGACACCGACACTTCTGGCGATGACAGCGGATCCCATCGCGACGCTCGCGGACGACGAAGTGCTCGGGCCAGTGGTCGACGAGCACGGACCGGTCGAACTCGACCCCGCCGACGACCTCTTCGAGCGACTCGTCGTCTCGCTCGTCAGACAACAGGTGTCGATGGAAGCCGCAGCGGCCATCCGTGACCGCCTGTTCGACGCGGTGACAGTCACGCCCGAGGGCATCCTCACCGCGGACCCCGAGACGCTCCACGAGGCGGGGCTCTCGGAAGCCAAAGTCGACTACGTCACCAGGACGGCCAGTGCCTTCACCGAACGCGACTGGGGCCGCGAGACGTTCGCTCGAATGAGTGACGAGGCCGTCAGAACCGAACTGACGGAGATCAAGGGAATCGGTCCCTGGACGGCCGACATGTTCCTCATGTTCGGCCTCGCTCGCGAGGACGTCTTTCCGGTGGGGGACCTCGGTATCCGCAAAGGGATGGGACGGGTCTTCGATGCTGACCTGACGCGCGGCGAGATGGTCGACGCGGCCGAGCGCTGGCAACCGTACCGGAGTTACGCGAGCCTGTACCTCTGGCGCGCCGTGGAGGACTGACCGATGGGGGCTGGGAGCGACGACGCGTCCGACGAACCGCTGGCCGACCGCGTGGCACGCCTCCACGAGACGCTGGCAGCCACCGAGGAACGGCCGGTCGAGCGGACTGCGGGCCGCTGGATCGGCGAGGCACAGGCGGTTGCGAGGGACGCGGTCGAACTCACAGACGACCAGGGGACCCGGGAACCCGTTATCCGGATTCGGGTCGGCCACGTCCTCGACATGCTCGAGAACGTCGAGCGGACCGGCGACGCGACGGCTGACGAACACGTCGCGACAGCACACGCACTGGCCGAATCGATCGTGAACGAGGAGAACTGACGACCCGACGATTGAACCGCCGGCACAGCGGTACTGAACCGCCACAGCGGTACTGAATCGCCGGCACAGCGGTACTGAACCGCCGCGTATTACTCTTCAGACTCGACTTCCGGATCGGCCTCGCGGTCGGCCTGTCTGCTGACGTCGACCTGGTAATCACCGAGGATGTCGCGGCCCAGGATGACAGGGTAGTTCATGTGGCTCCGGTCCTCGACGCTCGCGGTGACCGTGTGGCGCGTACCGCCCACGCCAACGACGACGTCCACCAGCGGTCGGCTTTTGGAGGTCTTCTGGGAGCCAGACCGGACCTTCGTGATGGATTTGATGGGGCCGGCGCCGATGTCGGCGGCCAGACGGGTGTCGATACTCGTTCGCGTCGCGCCGGTGTCGGATTTGGCGACGACCGTCTCGGAGCCTTTCGTCCCGCTGATGATGACCTCCTCGGTGTAGCCGACGACGAGCGGGTCGGTCGATCCAGTCGACACGTCTGGCGGTTTGCAGGCCGGGACCGAATCGTCGAGGAAGCCAGCGATTTCGCGGACTCGCTCGTCGTCCACAGTACCGCCGGCCCGTTCGATGGCTCGCTTGGCGATGTAGGGTGCTGGGCTCCGGCCGGTCGCCTCGAAGAGACCTTTGAACCCGGCTGTCGGGTTGACTTCGAGAACGTACCAGCCGTCGGCGCCTTCCATGAGGTCGACTCCGGCGTAATCGAGCCCGACTGCTTCCACCGCTCGCCGAGCGGTCTGGATGACCGCGTCGTCGACGTCACCTGCGGCATCTTCCACGTGGCCGCCCAGGGCGACGTTGGTCCGCCACTCGTCTTCGGGCGCGTAGCGGAACATCGACCCGACGACCTGTCCACCGACGACGTACACGCGGAGGTCTCTGGTCGGGCCATCGCCACTCTCCAGGAGCGACTGCAAGAACGCGTAGCGATTGCCGACGCGGGCGTTGACTCGTTCGCTGGCGTCGACTTTCCAGGTGCCGCCGCCGTTGGTCCCGATGGCAGTCTTGAAGACGGCTTCCTCTCCAAAGGATTCGCGTTCGAGGTTGAGCCTGTCAGAGGAGAGTGCGAAGAGGGCGTCCGGAACTCGGACGTTCGCATCGGAGAGCGCGACGGCAGACGCGACTTTGTGCATCGAGGTGAGCGTGTCGGATGGTCGATTGAGCATCGGGCGAAGCTGTTCGAGCGTGTTCGCCAGGCCCATCTCCTCACAGGGTTCGGTCGACTTCGAGAGCAAGAGGCGGTTCGCGATGACGTCCACGTCCGGTTCGAACGTGATGTCGCTGTCCTCGATACGGATGGACGTGTTCTCGCGGCGGAGCCACTCGGGATCGTGGCCCAGGTCCTCCACAGCGTTCAGGATCGCTTTCGTCTCTTTGCTGTTGTGTAGGCTCAACACCCCCACGGACACAGAGTCAGAAGTCGGCATGACTCAACCCACTCGACCGCTTCCGAAAGACCTGACGGTCACCTCTGCCCGTCACACGGCTTGTCAAAGACGCTGTCAACACGTGGCTCGGCCGCCACACGTTTCAACCCCCGTCTATTGTGGGGGGTATGGACGAGGCCGAGCCGTTCACCTACGACGGTGGTCGTGTAGACCCCGGTGAAACGGCTAACGTGCGGTACACTGTCAGCGAGACGTATCTCGGCGATCCCGTCAGAATTCCGGTCACGGTGGTCAACGGGTCCGAACCCGGTCCAACGGCGTTTCTCAGCGCCGCCTCTCACGGCGACGAACTCAACGGGGTCGAGGTCGTCCGCGAGGTGGCCCACGAGTGGAACCTTGACGACCTCCGGGGAACACTCATCTGCCTCCCCGTGCTCAACGTGCCGGGATTCATCACGCAGGAGCGGTACCTCCCGATCTACGACCGCGACCTGAACCGCTCGTTTCCCGGAAAATCGGGGTCGACCAGCGCCAAGCGGATGGCCCGACGCATCTTCGAGAACTTCATCCGACCCTGTGACTTCGGCGTGGACTTTCACACGTCGACTCGCGGCCGGACCAACATGCTGCACGTGAGGGCCGACGTCGACGATTCGGTGGTGGGCCGCCTCGCCAAGGCGTTTGCCTCGAACGTCATCATCGACAGCACTGGCTCGGAGGGAACGCTCAGGCGCGAGGCCAGCGAGCGGGGTGTGTCGACGATCACGGTCGAGATGGGGGAGGCCCATCGATTCCAGCGCTCTCTCATCGACCGCGCACTGGTTGGCGTCGAGAGCGTGCTGGCCGAGTTCGGGCTCTTGCCCACCGAGCGGGTCCGCTGGCCAGGCTGGCGGACGATCATCGAGAGTTCGAGCGAGAAGACCTGGCTCAGGGCCGACGCAGGGGGGCTGGTCGACATGCACCGTGACCGGGGCGAAGTCGTGCACGAGGGCGAAATCATCTGCACGATCGCAAATCCATTCAAGACCGAACGGACGACGGTCGAGGCCCCCTTCACGGGCCTCCTCGTCGGGATCCTGGAGAATCCAGTCGTCTATCCGGGGAATCCGCTCTGTCACCTGGTCAAACTCGACGAGCGGACCCTGGAGGCCATCGAACGCAACGCCGATGCGGCGACTATCTCCGACCGGACGGGGTCGAGCGGCGATCCGACATCGGCCGAGTGACCGCCGCGCGCCCCGTCCGAGGAACACCGGCGAGTACCGTGGCGCGCCCCCTGACTGGACCCAGTGACAGCTGAAGCACACGTCGGTCAGCTGGAGCGGAGAAAGTCGGGAAATACGGACGGCAACCGTCGAACTGTGGACGTGTGTGAACGTGTTCGCCGGTCGAAACGCGCCGGTGTAGAAACTACTATAGCCCCACGTGCCTTTGCGCCCGGTGTATGAGCGAGACGTACGACCGCGGAGCGGTCGAGGACTTCGGTCGCTGGCGCGACTTCAAGCCGGGTATGTGGGCCTGGATCTTCCACAAATTCACCGGCTGGGTACTCGTCGGCTACCTTTTCACACACATCGCGGTGTTGAGCACCGCGACCGGCGGAGGCACGATGTACACGAACACGCTCCAGGGACTCGAGGAACTGCTGATCGTCCGCATCCTCGAGGTCGGCCTCCTCTCGGTGGCCGTCTTCCACATCCTCAACGGCGTCCGACTGCTGTTCGTCGACCTCGGCCTCGGCCTGGAGAACCAAGACAAGAGCTTCTACGCGTCGCTCGTCGTGACGGCCGCTATCGTCGTCGCGAGCGTCCCGACGTTCCTGGCGGGGGTGTGAACATGGCCGAACACTACTCCTCGTTCCAGCGCGGCGGGGCCAAGTGGCTCTTCCAGCGACTGACTGCGGTCTTCCTGATCGGCGTCCTCGCCTTCCACTTCTTCCTGTTGCACTTCGTCAACCACGCCGCCGAGGTCACATTCATGCAGACCCAGGCGCGCATGAGCGAGGTCGGCTACTTCGCGACGATGTGGCTGTTCCTCGTCACCGCGACCTTCCACGGCGTCAATGGCGTCTACAACGCGCTCGTCAACCAGGGCCTGACCGGCACGCGGAAGAAGGCGGTCGGGGCCGTTTTGACGCTGGCCAGCATAGCACTGATCGTTCAGGGAACCCGCGTCGCACTCGCGATGTCCAACTTACTATGAGCACGCAAATCGAACAGGAGCAGACCGACGAGCAGACAGAGGCCGACGCGGCCGCCGAGGCCGAGGAGTCGCCCCAGGACCGTCGTCTCTCGGAGAAACGAGCACGCGCCGAGGCCCGAGAGCGCGAGCAGCAAGCACACGAGGCCGTCCGCGAGGCCGAGGACACCGTTCGGATCAAGGTGTTCCGCTACGACCCCGAGGTCGAGGGCAAGGAAGAACCGCGCTTCGACGACTTCCAGGTCCCCTTCTTCAAAGGGATGACCGTCCTCGACGCGCTCATTTACGCACGGGACCACTACGACTCCTCGCTCACCTTCCGTCACTCCTGCCGGCAGGCCGTCTGTGGATCCGACGCGCTGTTCGTCAACGGCCAGCAGCGACTCGGTTGCAAGACGCAGATGGCGGACCTGGAGGGGCCGGTCCGCATCGAACCGCTCCCCCACCAGGACGTCGTCAAGGACCTCGTCGTGGACATGGAGCACTTCTACGAGCAGATGCACGCCGTCGAGCCGTACTTCCAGCCCGACGAACTCCCGGAGGGTGAGCGCGAGGAACAGCGCCAGACCCCCGAGAACCGCGAGAAGGTCAAGATGTCGACGCGGTGTATCTGGTGTGGCGCCTGCATGTCCTCGTGTAACATCGCCGCGGGCGACAACGAGTACCTCGGCCCGGC
>ENA-ORCR01000771-ORCR01000771.1-marine-metagenome-genome-assembly--contig:-NODE-771-length-12913-cov-3.234964_pt1 | contig 12913 bp, 11 predicted proteins | sample MGYA00237782_ERZ508514 | MGnify/ENA primary metagenome ERZ508514 (study PRJEB26185, sample SAMN06268960) | marine metagenome | isolation source: Eden Landing Ponds, San Francisco, CA, USA | place...
CTCGTCCCCGAGGGCCTGCTCCCGACCGTGACGCTCTCGCTCGCCTACGGCGCACGGCGGATGGCGGACCGGAACGCGCTCGTCCGACACCTCGAATCGGTCGAGACGCTCGGGTCGGCGACGTTCATCTGCACCGACAAGACCGGCACGCTCACGCGCAACCAGATGGCGGTCGTCGACGCCTGGACGCCCGACGGGCGGGCGACTGTCTCCGGCGAGGGCTACGAGCCCACCGGGTCTATCGCGGCGGACGAGGCCGCGCTCCCGGCGCTGGAGCGACTGGCAACCGCCGCCAGGACGGCGTCGAACGGACGTATCGTCGAGGAGGACGGCGAGTGGATCGCCCAGGGGGATCCGACCGAAGCGGCGCTCGACGCGTTCGCACGGCGGCTGGGCTGCACCGACGACGCCGAACCCCCGCGGCACCGGTTCCCGTTCGACTCCGTCCGCAAGCGGATGTCCGTGGTGGTCGGCGACCGCGTCTTCGTCAAAGGGGCTCCCGAGAGCGTCTTTCCCCGGTGTGAGGACGGTCCCGAGCGCCTCGACACCGCCCGAGCGGTCACCGACGAGATGACCGGGGACGGCCTCCGTGTGCTCGCGGTGGCGACGCGGGCGGCGCCGGCGCACTCGACGCAGGCGAGCGTCGAGGCGGTCGAATCGGAGCTCACGTTGCTCGGCCTCGTCGGGATGCACGACCCGCCTCGTGAGGACGTGCGGTCGTCGCTCGAAGCCTGTCGGGAGTCGGGCGTCGGGATCGCGATGATCACCGGCGACCACGCTGAAACCGCGCGGGCGATCGCCGACGACGTCGGCCTTCGCGACCCGGACGACCCGGTCGTAGAGGCCGACGAACTCCCCGACGACGACGCCGACCTCGGCGCCGCCCTCGACAGGGACGGTATCGTGGTGAGCCGTGTCGCCCCCGAGCAGAAACTGCAGATCGCCGAGGCGCTCCAGGCCCGCGGGCACGTCGTCGCGATGACCGGCGACGGCGTCAACGACGGTCCCGCGCTCCAGCAGGCCGACATCGGCGTGGCGATGGGCGCCTCGGGCACCGACGTCGCACGAGAGGCCGCCGATCTCGTCCTGCTCGACGACCACTTCGCGACCATCGTCACCGCGATCGAACTCGGGCGAGCGACGTTCTCGAACATCCGGAAGTTCCTCACGTATCACCTGACAGACAACGTCGCGGAGCTGACGCCGTTCGTCCTCTGGGGGGCGACCGGGGGTCGGTTTCCCCTCGCGATCGGCGTCCTGCAGATCCTCGCGATCGACCTCGTGACCGACCAGTTCCCCTCGCTCGCGCTGGCGGTCGAACCGCCGACCGACGAGCAACGGAAGCGACCGCTCGCCGGGCAGCACCTGATCGACCGCACGGTCCTCCGTCGGGTCTTCGGCGTGTTGGGCCCGACGGTCGCGACGGCCTCGATGGTCGCGTTCGTCCTGTCGCTGTGGGTCGCGGGCTGGGTCCCGGGTGCGCCGCCACCGACCGGGCCCGGCATGCTGGCCGCGTCCGGAGCCGCGTGGGCGACGATCATCCTGGGCCAGACGGCGAACGCCTTCGCCGTCAGGAGCGCCAGTCACTGGCCGGGCGCGCTGGGGTGGACCTCCAACAGATACCTCCCCTGGGCGGTGCTCTCGGCGCTCGTGTTCATGGTCGTGTTGCTGTTCGTCCGTCCGGTCGCGACGCTGCTCGGACAGGCCCCACCGCCGCTGGTCGGGGGAGTCGTCGCCGTCCTCGTCGTTCCGGCGCTGCTCGTCGCCGACCTGGTCGACAAGCGACTCCGACGGGACGGCTGACCGCTCCCCGAGGGACTGCGGGCCTACGCCGTCGGCGAGCCGAACGACTCGTAGCCGGCGGTGGCAGTCAGCGACCGGGAGCCACACTGCTCGCACTCCGGGGCGTCCAGGTCGGTGACCTGCTGTACGTGCTGACAGTCCTCACAGACGACTTCTCGCATGGCTACATCACTCTCTCAGACCATCTTGAAGGGGGGACGACGTTGCTCGGATTGCGAGCATTCCCAGCGTTCCCGCCCCCGATGGGCAGCGAATAATTCGGCGGGAGACCGGCGGACTGGGCCGCTCGTCGACCCCCGACAGATCGTCGCAGCCAGACCGCCTGTGGACCGATATCGACAGGTTAAGTCCGGATTTCCGGCGGTAGCTCCGGTTTTCCAGCCCGCCCGGGCGGAGCGGGCGAGCGGACGCCGGAGCGACCGCGGGGATCCGACTGTTCGGCCGACGAAGCCGTCGACGGCCCGGCGCTCGGAAGCCGAGACGGTCGTTTCGGGTGGGAGTTCACCGGAAACCCGGTGTGGGTGGCCGGTCCGAGACCCGCGCGTGGACCTCCGGGGGGAACGTATATGTGGCCCGACACGCAGATATCCGAGAACAGAATGGCAGTGCTGGACGACCTCTCGGGGTTCGAGTTCGAGGACCTCATGGAGGACGTGTTCCGGAATCTGGGATACGAGCGGGTGCGCCAGGCGTCGAAGACCGCCGACGAGGGGCGGGATATCCTGATGGAGGAGGTCGTCGACGGGCAGCGTCGTGCGGTCGTCGTCGAGTGCAAGCACACGGCGTCGGTGGGGCGGCCGGTCGTCCAGAAGCTCCACTCGGCGATCGCGACGTTCGGTTTCGACGGGCCGAAACGCGGGGTCGTCGTCACGACCGGCCGATTCACGGGCCCGGCCGAGGAGTACGCGGATGAGCTCCGGGGGACCGACGACCCTTACCCCATCGAACTCCTCGACGGGACCGACCTGCGTGAGATCGCCGAGGAGGTCGGACTCGACCTCTACAACGGTCGGATCGAGATCCTGTGCGAGGAGACACTCCGACCGGCCGACCCAGCCAGCGGCGTCCACTACCCGGTCGAGACGGCGCTGCGTGACATCGAGAATCTCGACCCTGCGTCGCTCCCGCGGCCGCACGCGGCGGTGACGTTCCGCCCGGTGGTGTCGATCACGGCCGACGCCGACGCCGTCTTCGAGACGTCTGTGGGGGTGATCCACCGCGTCGACGACCGGACCACTCTCGTCGTCCACGCCGACCGCGGCCACCCGGACGTCGCCGACGGAACGGTCGCGGGGCTCGTCGCGAACAACCGCCACGCGCGGGTCGACCTCGACGATGGGGTAGTCGAGCCGTTCGACGCCGTCGAGGAGCGGCGGTTCGGCCAGACCGAGACGGAGTACAAGCAGTGGGCCCTCGACAGACTACGCGAGCGGTACACGACGACTGTCACCTACACCGGCGACAACAACGTCACCTACGAGAGGACCTGCGAGCCGAACCGGTCCGACATCTCGGTGCGGTCGATCGATCCGGTGTATCTCCCGCAGGTCCGCCAGACGGTCGAATCGGGCGAGTACACCTACCCGCTGGAATACTTCGCGGCCGGCCCCTCACGGGTCGCGGTCGAGGACGGGATCCACGGTTGCGTCCACTGCGAGACGGCGGGCGAAGGAGAGACCTACACCTACTGCGAGAACTGCGGGAGTATCAACTGTCCCACGCACATCGAGACCGAGCGCCTGGAGGACGAGCCCGTATGCACTGGCTGTGCGGTGACCGAGCGCTTCTCGCTGAAGACGAAGTACTTCTACGACGAGGCCAATCGCGACGCCTTCCGCGAGGAGTACGAGGCGATGCCCGTCCACGAGAAGGCCGCGGAGAACCCGGTGCTCGCGGTCGGCGGCGTCGCGACGGCGCTACTGGTGTTGGTCGTGATGTTGGCATCGACAGGGGTTCTCTGAGAGGGCGTCGAGCGCCGGGTCCGGGTTATCGGTCGGCGCGTGCGCCGATGGAGTCGAAGAGTTGCGTGACCGTTCCCTCGCCGAGGGGGGACAGTTCGTAGATCCGGCTGCCGCCGTCGCGGAACTTCCCGACGAGCCCCGCCTCCTCCAGCACGTTGAGGTGGTGATAGAGGTCGTTCTGTCGGCGGTCGAGCGCGTCGGCGAGGTCGCCGCTGGCGACGGTCCCCTCCTGTGAGAGGAGATAGAGGATCGCGAACCGAGTCTTGTCGCCCATCGCGCCGATCCGCTCGACCTCCCGGTCGAAGTCCAGGGAGTCGCCGAGCAGCTCCCGATCGACGCGGTCGTACGCGGCCGGCCGAGTCTCGTCGCCGATCTCTCGTTCGCTCATGGTCGCACCTACCGGCCGTATCCACTTAGGCTTAACGAGATTTAAGACAGATATATTAGATTGCGGTATAAGTGGTCGCCGCGAGGCGAGACAGGTACGAATGGGCACGCTCGACACGTATCGGGGAGAGCCGATCCGGGATCGGATCCACGATTCGCTCCCGTACGGCAATTCGTCGGACCCCCTCGTGTTCCTCATGGGGCCGTACCGACTGCTCGACCCGGACTACCTCTACGATGACGACGGTGACCGCTCGCTCCCGCCGGACCCGCTCGCCCCGGACAGTACGAGAGGCGAACCGGACCTCATCGAGGCGACGCTGCGAACCGTCGCGGAGCGGGTTTCAGCGGAGACGGGCGCGACCGCGTTCATCGCGAGCGACGTGGACATCCCGACCCGGACGGAGGTGGAACGGGACGGGCTGTCCGAACCGGGGCTGTCCGTGATCGACCAGTCGGTCGCGTTCGCCGAGGCGAGCGCCGGGAACGCGTTCGTGTTCACGAAGGCCGGGCTCACGACCGGCGTCGGTGCCGAGACGGGCGCCATTCCCGAGTACTTCCGGCTGCGCGACGAGACCGGGCGGCGTCGCGACCCCCGGACGTTCAAGATATTCTCGGAGGCGGAGCCTTCGGACGACGACAGGAGGACCTACGAGCCGAAGTTCAGCAGCGCGTCGATCAACGAGATGGACGACGCCTACGACATCCGGTTCGGCTACTTCACCTCCCGGGAGCATCTCGTCGAGACCCTGATCGTCTTCGTCGAGTCGTACGTGGAACCGCTGGCCGACTGACCCTCGGTAGCGGGCATCGTCAGTTGTTCTTATGTAACACGACGGCTACTCTCGTCCCGTCTTGTTACATAAGACGCGCGAAGTTCGGAGGACGCGCTCGCCATCGAGTGTGGGAATCGACGAGCGTCGGCGCCGACCCGATCGGACACCAACGATCGAGGACCGAGCGAGCAGATCCGTCGAGGGCGTCAGGCGACGGTGAACTCGTAGCCCCCGGCGCCGACCTCGACCAGGAGCTCGTCGTCTTCGGACTCCGTGCGTCGGATCCCCTCCGGGAGTGCGTCGTCCAGGTCGGAGCCGGACTCGCGGACGGTCGTGGCGGCGGCGTCGGGCAGGCGGACGGTCGCGGTCGCGTTCCAGGGAACGGTTACGGACAGCTCGTAGCCGTCGTCGGTGCGCTCCCAGGCGCTGGTGAGATCGCCGTTGGGTGTGTCGACGCTGGCCTCGGCCCACTCGAGGTCGTCGACGAGCGCGGGGGCGATCGTCACGTGGTCGGTCACCGGGTCGTCGCCGATGCGGAGCCCCGCGAGCACCTCGTAGAAGAACTCCGAGACGTGGGTGAACGGGGAGTGGTTCAGGGAGTTCATCCCGGAGCCGACGGATCCGTCGGAGTCCCAGCGCTCCCACATCGTCGTCGCCCCCTGGCGGTCCATGTAGACCCAGCCGGGCCGCTCGGGCTGGCTGACGACCTCGTAGGCGAGATCGGGGTAGCCGTGGGCGGCCAGCGTGTGGATCAGCGGCCGCGTGCCGAGGAATCCCGTCCGGAGTTTCCCGCCGTCGGCTCGGACCTTCTCGGCGAGGTTGGCGGCCACGCGGTCGACCGTCTCGTCGGGGACGAGGCCGAGGAAGAGCGGAACGGCGAACGATGACTGCGTCCCGGGGCCGTACTCGCCGGCGTCGGCGTCGAAGAAGCGGTCGTCGAACGCCGCGGCGATGTCGTCGGCGCGGTCGCGGTAGGCCTCGGCGTCGGCGTCGTTGTCGAGGACGCCGGCGATTCTCGCGAACGTCTCGGTCACCTGATAGAGGAAGGCCGTGTTGAACAGGTCGTGGGGCAGTCCGCGGCGGGGCTCCTCGGGGTCGGTGTTCTCGAAGGCGAGCCAGTCGCCATACTTGCCGTACTCGCCGCCGAGGACGCCGTCGTCGGCGACCGAGAGCCAGTAGTCGACGTACTCGCGCATACCCTCGTAGTGCTCGCGCAGGACGCCCACGTCGCCGTCGTGTCTGTAGAGATACCACGGGATCATCACTCGCGTGACAGACCACGTCGGGTCGGCGGGGTTCTCCGGGGACTTGTCGGGGATCACGTCCGGGACGTAGCCCATCTCGGAGGCGGCGTCGGCGTGGTCCCGCTGCCACTTCTCCGCGAAGCGGACGGCGTCGTAGTTGAACAGGAGCGCACGAGTCGCGATCTGGGCGTCGCCCGTCCAGCCGAACCGCTCGTCACGCTGGGGGCAGTCCTCGGGGACCGAGTGGGTGTTGCCCCGCAGGCCCCAGACGGCGTTGTGCTGGACGCCGGCGAGGTCGTCGTTCGAGCAGTCGAACGTCCCCCGGCGGTCCATCGCCGTGTGGACGGCCTTGGCGGTCACGTCCGCGGGGTCGAGGCCGTCCCCCGTCTCCGCAGTCGGGTCACCGTCCTCACCCTCGCCGGGGTAGCCAGAGATCTGCGCGTAGCGAAAACCGTGGTAGGTGAATCGCGGTTCGTAGGTCTCGCGGTCGTCGCCGCGGGCGACGTAGGTGTCGGTCGCGTCGGCGCTGCGGAGGTCGGTCGTCGAGAGGTCGCCCCCGTCGGTCAGCGCCTCGGCGTGGCGGAGGGTGATCTCCGTCCCGGCCTCGGCGCCCTCGACCGCGAGTTCGACCCAGCCGGTGAGGTTCTGCCCGAAGTCGAGGATCGGCCCGTCGGGGTGGTCGTGGACCGCCTCGGGCTCGAACGTGTCGACGACCGCCATCGGTTCGGTCCGCTGAGGGCACAGCGTCCCGCCGGGCGCGTCGACGACGGTCGCGGGGTCCCAGTCGGCGTCGTCGCTCTCAGGGGCGTTCCCCCCGGACGGGCTCGCCCAGCCCGGCCGTTCGCGCCGCGCGTCGTAGGTCTCGCCGTCGTAGATGTCGTTTGCGACGACCGGGCTCGCCGTCGCCTCCCAGTCGGGACCGGTCGCGATCCGGCGGGTCCGACCGTCTTCGAACGTGACGGTGAGGACCGCGCGGGCCCGCGGCGAGCCGTCGGCCAGCCAGTGGGCGCTGCGCTTGCCGAACCAGCCCCGGCCGAGCCAGATCCCGAGGGCGTTCTCGCCCGCCTGCAGTCGGTCGGTCACGTCGTGGGTCGCGTAGAGCTGGCGGGTCTCGTAGTCGGTCCAGGCGGGGTCGAGCCGGCGGTCGCCGACGCGCTCGCCGTTGCAGTACAGCTCGCCGTAGCCCGCGGCGGCGAGGTGGACCCGCGCCGACGCGACGGCGCCGTGGAGGGTGAACTCACGGCGCAACAGCGGCGAGGTCGAGGCCATCCGCGACGCGTCGACGCCGTCGACGAGGTGGTCACGCCCCCAGGTATCGGTCTCGACGGTCGAGGAGGCCGTCACGTCGCTCCCAGCCGCGAGGTCGGTCCCGTCGTCGCCTTCGATGGTGAGCCCGGCGAGGGCGAAACAGGCCCACTCGTCGTGTGACTCGACGCGTCTATCGGCCTCGCCGGCGGGCGATGGGTCCCGCGACGCGGGCGTCACGGTCGGCAGGTCGGTCGCGGTGACCCGCACGTATCGCCCGCGGGCGCCGCCGGCGTCGTGGGTCCGGGTGCGGACCGCCGCCTGCGGCTGGCCGTCGGAGTCGCCGCTCTCGCCCCCAGCGTCGCTGTCCGAGACCGCCGCGACGACCGTCGCCGATTCGAAGTCGGGGTCGTCCGCGACTTCGACGCGGTAGGCCTCGGGGAAGCCGAACTCGACGAGCGGGTCGTCGCGCCAGGATGTCGTGACCGCGTAGTCGTCGGGCGTCCGCACGACCGTGACCGGGTCTGCGGGGTGCAACTCGACCGCGTCGACCTCTCGGTGGGCACCGAGGTCGACCTGCACCCAGGGGTCGCCGGTGTCGCCGTCGTCGCCGGTCGCGTCCGCATCGACAGCGTCCGGGTCGCGCCAGCGGCTCCGCCAGCCGTTCGTGTCGCCCTCGCCGGGCTGGTGGGCGATCCACTCGCCGCGCCAGTCCTCGGGGGCGAGCGCCGTCGCGAACTCGGCCGGGTCGGCCCATCCCGTCTCGCCGCCGTCGGTCCACACGTTCACCGACCAGTAGTAGGTCACGTCCGCGGCCAGGTCGGGCCCCCCGTAGGCGACGCTCGTCGCCCGCTCCGAGTCGACCCGCCCGGAGTCCCACAGGTCGCCGTGGCCGCTCGCGACGCGCTCGCGGTCGCGCCCGACGACGACCCGATAGGCACTCTGAGCCGAGCCGCGGCGGTCGGCGTCCACTCGCCAGCCGAATCGAGGCGTATCGGTCGGGTCGACGTTCCCCGGCGCGTGCTCGTACTCGACTGTCAGGTCCGTCGGCGCGAGCGCGGTCCGATCGTCGGGTGAGGCGTTCATGGCCCCTACCCCGGCGACCAGCCACCTAAATCGTCGGGACGCGGCACCCGTCGCCGGGGACCGCCGACTGGGACTCCTGTGTCGTCGACGGCGACCGAGGGTTTGAACCGCGACCCGTTCGTACGTCCGGCAATGGTAGAGCGCACGTACCGGTGCTCGAACTGTCTCGACAGCACCGTCACGCGCGGGTTCGACGTGTCGCACCTCTCGGTGACCTGCGAGGACTGCGGCGAGTTCGCCCGGTTCGTCAACGACGACGTGTTCGAGCAGTACCGCGCCTTCGAGGACTCGCCCCCGGAGCACCTCGACTGGGACCGACTCAGCCGCGCCGAGAAGTTCATGATCAGCGACCAGGTCGTCCGCGAAGGCCGGTCGATCGAGGACTTCGAGATCACCGAGGCGTAGTCGCTCGCCGACGCCCCGCCCGCGGCCCTCGTATACTTTTACCTATCTTTCCGTATATTGTCTCTATTTCGTACACTAGATTGGCAGCGAACGGTCCGTTGGCCGGAGTCAACGGAAACGACGGACCGATCGACCGTCTCGACCCGTCTCGAGCGCATCTAGCGCGGTATTCGCCGGGGAACCGGTCGGCCCGCTCGAAGCGGCGGGTCCCGTCCGAGGACCGCGTTTCGCCGTCCGCACCGACACGATTATCGGCATCTCGCACACGCTATCCGGATTTCACGCGGTGATCGAGCCACTGGCGACCTGCCGTCCGAGGGTCCGGTCGCGTCGAGTGGCGAGGGGGTCAGACCCGAGACGAATACGTCAGATAGGTATACTTCGAATCCGACATGATTGGATCCGTCCGTGGGGCGAGGCGTCGTCAGTCCTGAGCGGGGACGGTCGCGTCGGGGGTCTGTTCGGCGACGAGGTCGAAGCCGCGGGCTTCCATCTCCTCGAAGTACCGGTCGGCGTCGAGACCGCTGGTCTCGGTGATGAAGATGCCGTCCTCGTCGACGGCGCCCTCGGCCATCAGCTGGAGCGTCACGGACAATGGGACGCCGACGTAACAGCCGTACTCGCGCATCAGGGTGATGTCGTTGCCGTCGAAGAAGGGGAACGGCTGCTCGAAGTGGAAGACCGCGCGGTCGTCGCTGCCGGCCGCGCTGCCCGTCACCTCCGCCGAGAGGATCGTCTGGGGCGTCCAGTCGGTCTCGGGCGACAGTTCCTCGGGCGGCTTCCACTCGGATTCGAGCGCCAGCCCCTCGGCTTTGACCTGCTCCTGCATCACCTCGACCGGGTCGACCTCCTGGCCCTCGACCTCGACGCCGTCGCTCTCGAAGGCGCCCGAGGCGTGGAGCGTCCGCTCGTAGCGCTTCCACTCGTCGTGCCAGGCGCCGCGAGTGATGATGCGGTCGACGTTCTTCTCCCGAGCGACCGGCGACTTCGGGAACGTGATCGGTTCGGGGTGGGAGATGACGTAGGTGTCCTCCCGACCGATGGGCTCGGGGAACTCGAACTCTCGCGCCTCGCTGAACGCCGGGAGGTCGTCGACGACCTCGCCGTCCTCCCACTTGGCGCGCTCGTCGACGTTCGGGTCGTGTTCGTAGGTGACCGTGTCGGTCAGCCCGGGCGTCGTCTGGGTGAGCAGGCGCCACATGCCCCAGTAGAAGTTCACGTCGGCCACGTCGTCGAACTCCTCGCAGCCGACCATGCCGAGGGCGATCGTACTCACGAGGCCGCCGTTGGCGAACCACAGCGAGTTGCCCGCCTCGGCGAACTCGTCCGAGCGGCCGAGCACCTCGTCGAAGTCGAAGGCGTTCAGGTCGACGCCCGTGAGGTCGCCGACGCGCTCCATCGCATCGAGGACGTTCGACTCGAACGCGTAGGGCAGACCGTTGACCACGTAGTCGGCGCCCTCGAGGACGCGCTCGATGTCGTCCGTATCGGTCGCGTCGACCGGCTCGAACCGGAACCGGTCGTCGTCGAGCATCTCGACGAGACGCCGGGCGTTCTCCTCGTCGGCGTCGGCGACGACCACTTCGTCGAAGTCACTGGTCTGGGACAGGTCGTAGACGCAGCCCGACGTCATCGCTCCGGAGCCACCTAGTACGACGGTCTTGCTGCTCATGAATCGTTTTATGTGTGATCATCTTCCATATTAAAAGTTAGTGATCTCGTGTGGAGAACGAGCGGCCAGGCGGTCGTCGCTGCGTAAAGGCTATGCCACAGGACCGAGCAGGTCGAGACGCCAATGGGGAAGACAGTCACCTTTGCAGTGGGAGCGATGGCGCTGTACACCGGATGGGCGTTTCTGGCGAAGCTCGCGACCAACGGCATCCCGGCCGAACAGGCGGTCGTCTACACGTACGCTGCCGGGATCGGCGTCGCGGTGACGTACGTCGCCGTCAGCGGCGACGCGGTCGTCCGTGCCCCGGGGAGCATCGGGATCGCACTCGCCGCGGGCCTGTTCCTCGGTGCGGGAACCATCTCGTACTACCTGGCGCTCGGGAGCGGGTCGGCCGCTATCGGGACTGCGATCAGCGGCATGTACATCCTCGGGACGGCCGTACTCGCGGTCGTCTTCCTCGACGAGTCGTTGACCGCGAGTCAGCTGGCCGGGCTCGGATTCGCGGTCGTCGCCGTCGTCCTGTTGTCACGATAACCGATCGGCCCTCGATTGTGACGTGCGACCGGAGCAAGACCGCGAGGGCGGGGCACGCGGACGACACCACGCCAGAAAGACCAGTGGGCCCCACCAACCGGCTGAACGCCGTCGGGGGTCTCGGTCCCGTCTACGTCGGGACCGTGGCGACCCACTTCGGGGATACCCGGTCGTTCCCCGGCCTGGTCGCGTCCTTCGGGCTCGCCGCGGTGACGCCGGGCTGGCTCGGGCGCCGGTGAACGACCCGCGACGGACCGGCGGCCAGTCCCCGTCCGCCGGTAGTTCTTTTATCTCGGATCGAGTGGTCGAAGTATGGCGATCGTAGCTGCGGTCGACGATTCGGACAGAGCAACGGCCGTCCTCGCTGAAGCGGCGGCCCTCGCGGGCGAGTTCGGCGAACAACTGCACGCGCTGCACGTCCTCGAACGCGCGGAACTGGTCGAAGTCCTCGAGAAGGAAATCGAGGGGCAGGACCCGAGGGACAACTACGAGGTCCAGCAGCGAGCGGAACGCATCGTCTCGCGAGCGCTCCCCGACGGGGCGCGGGCCGACCCGACGGTCGCGGTTCGGGTCGGCGATCCGGGCGCGGAGATCGTGGGATACGCCGCGGAGCACGACGCTCGCTACGTCGTCGTCGGCGGCCGACAGCGCACGCCGACGGGGAAGGCGCTGTTCGGCAGCGTGACCCAGGCCGTGATGCTGGAGTCGCCGGTCTCCGTCGTCAACGTCGTGCTGGAGTAACGACCGAACGACGACAGTCGGTCACGGCTCCCCGGTCGCCGGACGCGACCGCGGGTCAGACTCGTTTTTGCGGGCGAGAGCCGGTCGAACGCGTGCTTGCGGTCGTGGACCGATCGAACACGCGCACGTCGACGCGGCGGGACCGGAGAACAGATCGGTCGGTGCGGGACCGAAAACGGTCGCCGAGCTTCGCGACAGCGTTCGGGCAGCTCGGTACGGCGCGGAACTCGTCGGTCAGTCGTCGGCGCTACCGATCCAGCCCGGGCGCCGGTCCGAGAGGTAGCCGGCGACCGTCTGGCTGTCGGCGTCCTCCGCTCCGTCGTCGGAGCGCTCGGTCAACAGGACGGGGTGGAGCTGTTCGAACTCGGTGACGAGGCCGACCGGTATCTCCACGGCACCAAGGGGCTGGAGTACGCGGCCCACTCCCCGCGCGGGCTGAAGGGCATGAGCATCGGTTACGCCACCGCCACTCGCGGCGGCTCACACCACGACACCCGGCCGACGCTCCAGTACGAGGGCGAACACGCCGAGACGACGGCCGGAACCCCGGAGTTCGCCGCCCGAACCCAGCATTTCACGGCGCTTGGCGACTCGCTCACCCAGTGTCGGTTCGTGAGCGAGGCCGGGTGGGGCAAGCGCGTCACCGACCGCTACCGCGACGCGATCAACGCGGCGACGGGGTGGGATCTCTCCACCGACGCGGTCGAACGCATCGGGGAGCGTATCTACAACCTCGAACGCCTCATCAACGTTGAGCGCGGTGTCGCGCGCCGCGAGACTGACACGCTCTCCCACCGCGTGATGCACGAACCCATTCCCGAGGGGCCGAGCGAGGGGATGTACTGCCCACCCGAGGAGCTCTCGACGATGCTGGACGAGTACTACGACTTCCGTGGCTGGGACGACGACGGGATTCCCACGGCGGCGCGCCTCGACGCCCTCGACATGGCGGAGCTGGCGGAGTGAACGGCCGGGACGTATAACCCTTCCACGCCAAAACACCTGCCGTGTCCGCCCTCCGTTCGGCCACCCACGCCCCGCTGAACAGTACACGGCTCC
>ENA-ORCR01000772-ORCR01000772.1-marine-metagenome-genome-assembly--contig:-NODE-772-length-12899-cov-4.566526_pt1 | contig 12899 bp, 10 predicted proteins | sample MGYA00237782_ERZ508514 | MGnify/ENA primary metagenome ERZ508514 (study PRJEB26185, sample SAMN06268960) | marine metagenome | isolation source: Eden Landing Ponds, San Francisco, CA, USA | place...
TTCAAACTCCTGCGAAAGCCGTTCCAGTTTTCAGCAGTCCGTTTATGACCCTTCACTCGAGATACCCGAGGTCCTGTAGCCTAGTTGATACCTCTTCGTCCTCGATATCGGTCCGCTCCACGCCTTTGTCAGCACCGACCTCCCGGGCTCCCGCTGCGAGGTGCGCATCAAGAACGCCCGACAATCGCTCACAAACCTCTGGTCGTTCCCCGGCTACATCGTGTAGTTCGTCTGGATCCTGATCGGTATCGTACAGAAACTCTCGATTGATGGCGTTGTTCCGGACATAACGGTGCCTTTCGCCACGCACACTACCGTGGTACTCCGGGACAAGGTCTGCCTCGCTTATCGCGACGGTCTTGGTCGTAGTTGTCGGTTTCAAAAGCGATCCGCCGGAAAACGTCTCTGGGATCGGTATTCCTGAGCGATTAAGTAGTGATGGTGCGACGTCCAGCAACTCAGTCGGTCCGTCGACGGGTTTGAACGAATCTCCGGGGTCGCGTATTATGAGGGGCACGTGCGTTAATGTGTCGTGCGTTTCGTGGGGGTGTGAATAAGTATCGTGCTCCCCGAACTCTTCGCCGTGATCTGCGGTCGCTACGATTACTGTGTCCTCCCAGAGACCCCGTTCACGAACTCCCGCCATAAGGTCGCCGAGACATGAGTCGGTGTATTCTACCTCAGCCCGATACAGTTCCAGTAGCCTCTGGGATTCGCTTTCGGTTATGTCACCAGGCCGTGTAGCGGCCTTTCGCCACAATTTCTCGCCACGGTACTTGTTGGCATAGTGGAGGCCGTTCTTCGCAATGTAAGGACCGTGGACATCCATGTAATGGATCCATAAGAAAAATGGTCGGTCGTCATCGCGCTCATCGAGCCAATCGAGTGCCCGCTCGTTAATACGCTTTGCAGGGAGGTACGGATGTTTCCTGATGAGTCGAAAGAACTTATCAGCGAGTAATTTCATGCGGCCAGGTAGGGCGTTGGTACTGGAAAACGGAAGCTGCGCATCGAAGGCGTCGAAGCCGCGGTCGAACCCGAATAGATTCGAGAGGAGCGGGTTCGAGTGAAACCCTGCGGTATCGTAGCCAGCGTTCTGAAACTCACTCGTGAGCGTCGGTTCATCGTCGATGTATACGCCCACTGTGCTCTCAGAGAACTCCACGTACTGCAGTTCAGAAGGGTACCGGGAAGTAAACAGTGACGGCATTGAGAACGTAGTGAACGGCCCCTGAGAAAATGCCTGCTTGTAGATTCTTCCTTCATTTGCAAGTGCGTCGTGTGCTGGGGTGTCCGCTTTATCGTCGTAGACGTAGTCCGCTCTGAGAGAGTCAATTGTGACTAGCAGTACATTGTTTTGGGAACTCATTACGAATACACCGTTAGTGACATAATATACACGCAGGTAGGTTACCAACGTTTCGATGTAGCTGAATCGAGAGATCAGCAACGTTTTCCTCAGCAACGTTGATTATCCCGGTTATGAACGTCATCCTGTACGTGATGGACGCGTTACGTGCCGACCATCTCTCTTGTTACGGTTATGATCGCGACATCAGCCCAAACATAGACGCACTGGCGAATGATGGGGTCAGGTTTGAGCAATGTTTCTCACCAGCGACGTGGACGCGCCCGGTCGCATCATCGCTTTTCACGGGCCTCTACCCGCCAGCTCACGGGACGGAAACGAGAAACGACTTGTTTTCGCCCTCGGTCCAGACACTCGCAGAACGATTCCAGGATGCCGGATACGAGACGGTCGGTATCACGACGATGGGCAACGTTTCATCGGAGGTTGGCTTCGACCGTGGGTTCGATCGTTTTTTCGACTTGTACAGGAACGATGAGGTGATATCGAAGCGGAGAACCTCAACGCCTACAGAAGAAGAACTTAAACAAGAGGACGTTGATCGGGTCGCGTTGCCCCGTGCTGAAGACATCACGGACACATTCAAGGAATGGTTGGTCGGGCGGGACGACGACCGGCCGTTTTTCGCGTTCGCATGGTCGATCGAACCGCACATGCCATACGACCCGCCACCGGAATTCAATGATTTCCTTGACCCCGAATACAACGGGAACGTCGATGGTGAACGAGAGACGCTCAAGAGCGTTGAATCCGCGTCAGATCTGGCCCAGCTCGTCGGGCTATACGATGGCGAAATTGCTTACAACGACCACTGCATAGGAACACTAGTCGACTTCTTGAGAGAAACGGGATATTTTGATAACACGTTGTTCTCTTTAGTTGGTGACCACGGTGATGCATTCAAAGAACACGGTAGGCTAACCCATGGCCACGCCCCCTACGACGAACTCATGCAAGTACCCTGGATCGTGCGAACGCCGTCACCAGTGTCGACTGCTGATGTTGCCGACGGGCTTTGTAGTCTGATTGACGTGGCACCGACGCTTCTTGACATCGCGACTGACGGGTCGCTTGACCCGTCCGTCGGAATACAGGGGCGACCGGCGATGCCGGGAGGACCAAGTGGACCTCTGGACAGGGAGTACGTTTTCTCGAAGACCACTTCTTACGATATGCAGAACACCTTCTATGGCGTCCGCTCCGATAACTGGAAGTATATATATATCGAGCAACCGGCAGCCACGCCCGGGAATGTGCTTAGCACGCTCCGATATGTATTGGATAAAGGAATTCTAACCGACATTATATGGAACCCCGGGCACTACCTGAACCGATATCTATACGACGAGAACCAACTCCTCTTTGATCTTCAGTCGGATCCGGCTGAAACCGAAAACCTCACAGACTCGCACGGCGACGTCCGCGACCGACTCCAAGCGGAGATCGATGCGTGGCTTGAGGCTTGTGAGGCGCTAAATAAGTCAACGACCGACGCTTCGGGAAAGATCGGGGCGGAGACGAAAGAACAACTTCGCCAACTGGGATACACAGAGTAACGTCCACTGTGAACTTTAGCGGAATCGGACAGCGGTCATCGATCCACGAGGCTTACTTAGTGAGGGAAGCGTAGATATCCGCGTATGCCCGGTAGTTTCGGGACATGTCGAACCGTTCGCGGTATGCCTGGCGGTCTTTTGCACACGGCAAGTCGGTAGCCAATGTTACGGCATTTAAAAACTGTTCGGGATCGTCTCGATTGATAAGATACACGCCGGAGAGCCCATCGAATGAGTCGCTGATCCCTGCGACATCGCTGGCAATCACGGGCGTGCCCATCGCCAGCGACTCCTGCAGTATCCGGGGTGCACCTTCGGTCATGGCATCGGAGAATAGGACCACGGCGTTGACCGCTTGGATTACCGCGGGGACCATTTCGTACGGCACTCGTTGGGGATAGAGCAGGACTTGGTCTGACACTTTTCGGTGGAGTGCACGAATTTCACGTTCGTACTTTTCGTCCCGAAATTCCCCGATGAACACGAATTTTACGTCCTCCGGCAGTTGGTGTCCAGTCTGTCGTACTAGTTCTAGTATCTTGTCAGCCCCTTTCTCCGGGAGCAGTTTTGCGAGATAGAGGACGAGCCGGTCGTTCTCGTCAAGAGAGAACCCCTCGCGTTCAAGCAACGTATATAGCTGGTCGTCATCGTCGATGGCTTGAGGGTTGAACACGTTGAAATCGACACCCGTCGGGATTGTCGAAAATCCCGGATCGACGCCGAACTGCTCACGGACGAACGTAACCTGATAAGGTGCTTTCGTGACGATGTGGTCGGCGCTGTTGAGGGTAAACTGCGTGCATCGCTTCAGTATCTCGTAGCTCAGGCGAGACCGTACCGTGCCACGCTGTCTGGCGAGGTCGCGGTACCTTGGTTCTTTCAGTCCCCGAACGCTGACGACGAACGGGACGTTCCAGAGGCGAGCGACGACCCCTCCGACGACACCGCCCAGCGCGTAATCGAGCGCGTGGATCGCGTCGGGCCGCCGCTCCCCAACCGCAACGAGGTAGGTCATCAGGAACACGGCCAGACAGACGTGAACCGAGAACACCAGCGGTTTCAGCCAGGGGGTTACGTACGACCCTCGTCGCGGTGGAACGTCGTGGACGGTTATGTTCTCCACTCCGGCAAGATCCGAGTCGTAGTCTGGTCGCGGTCGGACGACGATGAGATGGTTGACCGCCTCCGCGATCGCCTCTGCCCGTTCGTCGAACGTATCGGGCCAGCCGTTGATCTTCAGCAGGATCACCGTTCCGGAGCTCATATGTCAAAACCTAGGTAGGACCTGCTGGAACAGTTCGGATACATGTTCGTTCTATTCGCCGGCAGTATCCTCATCGAAATCCTCTTAATTTGGCACCGTATCTACTTCTATTAATGCGTGTCTGTTTCGTCTCTCTATCTGCCTACGGTTATTTCAACCAGGACCAGTTCTCGGAGTCGATGGGCGGTGGGGCACAGCGCCAGCTATCTCTCATCGCAAAGGAACTCGCGACACGGTTTGACGTCCACTTCGTCGTCGGGGATTACGGACAGGCAGCGACCGAAGTGATTGACGGTGTAACACTACATCGGTCGTTCGAACCGCAGGGATCGGTCATACGAAAGCCAGTCGAAATGTGGAAGCTCTTCGACGCGATGCGGTCGGCGGATGCAGACGTGTACGTCTCTCGAAACAAACCTTCGCTGTCGGCGTTCACGTACGTCGCCACACGACTGCTCGGTCGGGACTGGGTGTTCAACGTCGCCAACGACAGGTTCGTTGAACCGGACGGGCTCTCCGAACTTTCCTTTCCGCTGTCGGTGCTGTACCGGACTGCGGTACGCAGAGCCGACACAGTGATCGCGCAGACGGATTACCAGCAGCGCCGGCTCCGAACGATCTTCGGTACCGAATCGACCGTCGTGCCGAACGGGTATCCGAAAGCAGACAATTTCGTCCCGTATGAGGACCGAGAGTACTACCTGTGGGTCGGCCATCTTGACCCTGACCAAAAACGTCCGGAGCTGCTATTCGAACTCGCAGAACGAGTTCCCGAAGCGAAGTTCCTGCTAATCGGGACTCGGGGGACCGAGTCCTATCGCACAGCGGTACGTGAGCGAGCGGACGCAAGCGACAACGTTGACTATTTACTCGACGTCCCGCCCGACCAAATCCACCAGTACTTCAGTCGGTCGATCGCGTTGATCAACACCTCGAGGTACGAGGGGTTCCCAAACACGTTCCTGGAGGCGTGGCGGTACGGAACACCGGTACTTAGCCTGGAGATCGACATTAGGCGGTTTCTCGACGGTGAACCGGTCGGCTACGCTGACGGGGACTTGTCCACGCTTGTCGACAGCGTGCGGGAGCTGAACGAGCGACTGGCAGAACGCAAAACGCTCGGTGGTCGAGTCGAAGATTGCTTTGAGAAGAGATACACGATCGAAGCAGTCGCAGATCGGTACCGTGCCGCGCTGGAATCTAGGTGACGCTCACGATCTGTCGTTTAATATGTAGAACTCAACGTTCGGGAGCCTGCGCCACAGTAGCTGTAGCGTCAGCGCCGCCCACAAAAGTATCAACGGGTGGACGAGGGACTTCTTTCGACCCAAGTTGATGCCGAGTGTGAGAAGATCGTAGGTTTCGGGGGCGGTAAGCGTGTATCCGACCAGTACCGTTGTGACGGCGTATGTCGAGATCCCGAGCGCGAGAAGCGCGTACTCTCGTCTGACATCACGGTTGGCCATAATAAACAGAACCGAGACCGCAAACAGTCCCCCGACTACGCTCGACTCTACTGTTCGGAGTGTCACACTGGCTTGGAGCCAGTTGTTCAGCTCGAAGGGTAACGGAGTGACGAAGACAAACAGGAACGCCACAGCGCTATTGATAGCTGTCACGGCGGACCTCGAATAAACGAGTAGTATCGAGAAACTTCCGCCAAGAACCGCGACCAACCAGTAGAGTCGCCCGTTGAAGACAAGAACGTAGACAGCGATCATGGCGAGCGCGTAAGGGCGTAAGTAGAACGCACTCGCAGCAACCAGCAAGAACGCGAAGTATCTGTCTCGTGTGAACAGGAAGGCAGCTAGTACCGTAAAAAAGATCGTCGTGACTTCTTTCTGGAACTGAGAGGAGTAGTAGATGAAAAGCGGGCTAAGCAACATCAACACTGAGTACAGTGTTGGGGAGAGGTTACTGTCCGAGATATCCGTATACTGTTCCGAAAACTGCTTCAACATCAGTACGGTCGCTACCCAAAGCGTCGTATTAATGACGACAAAGCTCGACGGCGAGGAGAGATCGAGACTGAAATAGAAGGGGAGATACAACATCGGAAACTTCTGATAAAAACCGGTGAGCCACAGAGGGTCGGCGAGGATGTTCTGGACGAACACTCCCACGTACTCGAACACTGACCTGTACTCGCCCAATTGGAGGAAGTACGTGACGGTATCCCCCTCAAACAGCGGCGAGAAGTACAACAAGTGGACTGTCACGCCGACGTAGTAGACGGCAAGAGCTGATACGAGCCGCCGATCTGTCTCCCTTGGGACCCTGGCGACGAAGAAGATGCACCCGAGAAAGTAGACCACGACGGCCAGCAACTCGTTGAGACGAACGAGCGGGAGAAGTACCAATCCGCTTAGCACCGCCAGCATGAGTGGCGTCGAAACCGACCGCGAGTATATCAGCCAGTGCAAGAGGAATCCCGCGAGCACGATGTAGGCCATTGCCTCCCCGACGGAGTACGCCACTGCGACCGCGTAACAGGCCGCGAACCCCACGACTGAGACGAGAAGCAGCGCACTTGGTCGCGCGTTGAAGAGCCGTGAACCAGCGAGAACATCCATAGATAGTTCAGTCGTGACCATGTATGGGTGGTGGCTTATATTGTGTTCCGATTCGACGATCGATTGGGTCGAGTAATCCGGAAAGGGGTCCGGAAGACCGAGGCCGCGGCCGGCCGGATCTCCGGTTTATTTACCTCCACCGACGCATCGGATGGACATGAGCAGCGGGAACCCGGACCTGGAGACGGTCGTCGAACACGCCCGGGAACACAGCGACCGCTTTCAACGAGCTGTCGATGAGACTAGCCCCGACCGGTACATGATGTGGTACAGCGAACTGTTCCTGTTCGCTTCTCTCTGTGAACTGACAGACTGTGACCAGGTCATCGAGAGCGGTCGTGCGCGGGGAGTGAGCACACTGGTGCTGTCAAAGTACTTCGAAGGGAGCGACACCAATATCATCAGTATCGACAACCGCCCCCACTCCGAGGACGCTGAATACGCCGAGGAGCGACTCGCTGACGCCGACAATGTGACCCTGCAATACGGTGACTCCCGGGAGATAGTCCCCGGAAACGCTGGACCGAAGACGGGCGTCCTCATCGACGGTCCGAAGGGTAACGCCGCCCTGCGGCTGGGACTCGACCTCTTGGGCGACGAGGTCCCGTTCGTCGCGGTTCACGACCTCCACAGGGATACGTTCTATCGCGACCTCAGCGAGTTGCTCTTCGAGCACCGACTCTACACGGACGACGAGACGATCGTCGACGAGTTCGGACGGTATGACGAACCGTACTTCGAATGGTACAACTCGGCCCCCGAGACCGAGGTCGAGGCGGGCCCGTATCTAAAGGGGGGTGAGCGCTCGAACAGTTACGGACCGACGCTCGGGGCCTTCTTCAACGGTATTGCCCCCTATGACGACCGGGTCCGGCGGAACTTCGAGGCGTACATCCGGGACCAGAGGGGACCGCTCTCCGATTTCGGCGACCGGCTCAGAGCCCGACGGGCCAGTGGCGGGCCGGTCGCTCGTCGGGTGGCGGATTTCGTCCTGTCCCTGTGGGAGTGAGCGGTCGAGCGGTGACGTGCTCAACCTGGGCCGTGACGGTCGGCGAGTACCCGTGATACCGTCGCTGGAACCGCAAGCTAAACCTCGGTCGGGCGCTCGATAGATCCCATGGCTCGTACCGTTCGTGACGGCTGGCGGGTCCTCCGCGAGGAGGGTGTCGTGTCCCTCCTCCGCAAGACCGGGCGGCTCCTCGTGGACGTGGTCATCGCCGTGCCACTGTTCCGGTGGTTTCTCGGGAGCGTTGGACAGGTCCTTTTCCGTGCTCGAAACCAGCAGCGATACGCGACCTACCAAAAGGAGTACGACATCGACGAGTCGTTCGTCTTCGCGAAGCCGCGAACGGTGCTCACGGGACGGGGAGAGATATCCGTCGGCGGGGGCGGACACGTCGGTGGTGGATCCTTGTTCGAAGCGGCTGAGGGAACTCGGATAACGATCGGCGAGTTCGCCCGGATCGGCAACAATGTCCGCATCTACACGAGCAACAACGTTCCCGACCAGAACCTGAACGCTCCCAACAGCGAGATCCAGAAGTGGTCGGCCGATGTCGATATCGGCGATGGAGTCTGGCTCGGCGACAATGTCCTCGTCACGCCGGGCACGAGCATCGGCGATAATGTCGTCGTGGGCGCGAACGCGGTGGTTACGTCGGATATTCCTGCCGATTCAATCTTTGCGGGCGTTCCGGCGAAAAAAATATGCGACAAGTAAGTCACTCGGGACTGGTCTCGTGTCTGATTGCGTTGGTCGCTGAACGAGAATGCATAGACCGAATTTTGTTGGGGTAGCGTGATAGACTGCAGTCTGTGCTGGGCAGATTGACTGGTCCGCTATATTTCGTATGATAGGAGCGTCTCGATGACGGCCGCAATCTCCTCGTCTGTGAATGTCGACGCCATCGGCAACGTCAGGATCTGCTCCCAGACGGTCTCCGTGGTCGGGAGATCGGGTTCATCCTCGAATACGGGGTGTTTGTACAGCGGCATATAGTGGACGGTCGCTCCGACATCGTTCTCGTTGAGGTGGGCGACGATATCGTCCCTGTCTGAGGCTGGAACGCGAACTGTGTAGTTGTACCACGCGTTCGTTGTATCTACCCTGTCCCGGAGGGGGTCGATCCATTCGATGTTTACAAATTCATCGCGATACGAATCGGCGATGGCCCGGCGACGCGAACGCGTCTCAGGGAGCCGGTTGAGCTGGGCGAGGCCCATCCCAGCGGATATGTCGTGCATGAAATACTTGTACCCGACATCGGTCACCTCGTAGTACCAGCTGTAACCCTCCTCTTCAGAGCGCTCGTGGGTTGACTTGTCGACGCCGAGTTTGCTCATGCGACGGGCGCTTGCCGCAACCTCTTCGTCGTCGGTCACGAACATCCCGCCTTCGCCGGTCGTCAACGGCTTTGTCGCCTGGAAACTGAAACAGCCGACATCACCGAATCCACCGACCGGATCGCCGTCGTATCGCGCGCCGGGTGCGTGTGCACAGTCCTCCACGACAGCCGCGTCGTGAGCATGCGCGGTCTCGACGATCTCCTCGATCGCCGCAGGCTGGCCACCGTAATGAACCGGGATTACGGCTGCCGTTTCGTCGGAGATTTTCGCTTTGAGCGATACCGGGTCCATACAGAGTGTGTCTGCTTCGACATCGACCCACTCGACGTCGTACCCGTTGTATGTCCCCACGTGGGCGGTCGAAATCCACGTGACTGCAGGGACCAGGATGTGAGTACCGGACAGGTCCAGCGACTTCAGCGCGAGGTCCAGTGCGTTCGTCCCGGAGTTGGTCGCGATGGCATTGTCGAATCCGAACTGTCCGGCGAAGGTCGACTCGAACTCGTCGACTTTGGGACCGAGACCGATCCAGCCGGTTTCGAACGCCTCGGCGACCGCATCGAGTTCAGCTTCCCCCACGTCGGGAACGGTAACGGGAATCACAGTTACAGTGTACGAGTCGGGTCGAAGAAATGATTCTTCCGGTCGCCAGTCGCGTACGTCCCATCATCCCGCCTGTGGACCGACTCCAGGGCGAGCAATCGGGTGAGCGGCCGCGAGTCACATCCCCGAAGATAAATAACCACCCGGTATATCCTCTACCCATGGCGGAACAGAGTCTGGTATCGGTCCTCATCTGTACCTACAACTCGAGCAGGTATATCGAGAACACGCTCGACTCCGTGCTGGATCAGACCTACGACGATCTGGAGATCCTGATTCTGGACAACGATTCGAGCGACGATACAGTCGACACTGTCAAATCGTACATGGAGCGGGACTCCCGGATCGCCCTCTTCGAACTGGACGAGAACCTGGGTAACTACCCGGGACACAATTATTTACTCGAGCGCGCGAGCGGGGATTACGTCGCGATACAGGACCACGACGACGTCTGGCACCCCGAAAAGGTCCGGATGCAGGTCGAGTTCCTCGACGACAACCCTGAGTTCGTCGGCTGCGGGGGGAACACGATCAAACTGTGGGAGGGGACCGACAAGATATATCGGGTCACATTCGACGAAGTCGGCCACTTCTCACCGCATCCCTCTCTCATGTTTCGAAACGATGGGTACCGGTACGACACGTCGCTGAAGTACAAGACTGACACATACTTCATGAAGCACATCCTGTGCGATGGCAAAGACAGGCTGTACAACTTCCAGAAACCCCTATACGTCAGCCTTGTCAGAATGGACGGGAACAACATGACCAAAAACAGGATCCCGCTCCGAGATATTGCGCACTATTCCTACCGGTCGAAGAATGTGAAGCTGTTGCTCAATCAACTGCGACACTTCCTCTCCCCGTTTCGGACGTACCCGATGAACAACATCGACCGGATCTGGAGCGAGGGAGAGTTCCAGGACGTACGGACCCTCGCGAACTCCGAGTTCACCCGGTTGTACCTCCCCTACATCGACGATTATACGGAAAGCGCGGTCGAGATCGAGACTTGAGCCCGGTTGGTACGGGTACGACCCCGAAGGACCGAAAGCGCTAACAGGCGAATACCGGAAACTGTAGTCGAATGAGCGACCCGATTCCGCTGTTCGAGATCAGCTGGGACGAGCGCGACATCGTTAACGCGGTCAGGTCGATCGGTCGTGGGAGTTACTGGGCGAAAGGGCCGTTCGTCGAGCGCTTCGAATCGGAACTGGCAGACTACTTCGGGGTAGAACACGCCCTCACGGTCAACTCCGGTACGACCGCCTTGGTGGCAGCATTGCGAGCCAGCGACATCGGGCCGGGTGACGAAGTCGTCGTCCCCTCGATGACGTTCATCGCGACGGCGAACGCGGTCCGTCTCGTGGGCGCCGAACCCGTGTTCGCCGACATCGAGACGGAAAGCTACGGGCTAGATCCTGACTCCGTCCGTGAACAGATAACGGAGCGTACCGCAGGTATCGTCCCCGTTCACCTCTACGGGGGTCCTTGCCGCATCGAGGAGTTGACCGAAATCGCGCTCAAGAACGACCTCGTTCTCATCGAGGACACCGCGGAGTCGTTTGGAGCGACCTACGACGGCCAGTACTGCGGGACGTTCGGTGACGCCGGTATTCTCTCGTTTTGCCAGAACAAGGTCGTAGTCACCGGGGAAGGCGGTGCAATACTCACCGACGACGACGAAATCGCGGAGAACGTCCGTCTCTACCGGTCACACGGTCGTGCAGAAGGTGACTACTTCGACTCCGTGGATTCCGGGTCCTACCTCGCGCTCGGAACGAACATCCGGATGTCCGATCTCACGGCGGCGGTCGGCTGTGCCCAACTGGAGAAAGTAGACGAACTGGTCGGTGGTCGACGGGCGGCGGCCCAGTACATGAACGATCGATTCGCGAACGTGGACGGGATCCGTGCCCCGAAACCGGGCGACGGTGGGACGCACGTCTACCAGTTGTACACTGTCCGATTCGACGACGAGAGTGACCGGAGCGCAGTTGTCGAACAGCTTAAGGCCGACGATATATCGTCTAAAATCTATTGGGACACACCGGTCCACCACACGGAGTACTACCGGGAGTCCACGGACGGATCGCCTGACCTCCCCAGAACCGACGCAGTCGCGGACAGCGTCCTGTCGCTCCCGATGTATCCGGATCTGTCGCCGCGGCAGGCCGATCGCATCGTCGATGCCGTCCGTGCGGGCATCGACCAGTCTCGGTAACGGCCTCGGGTCTCCGACTGGGGACACACCTGAACGGCGGCCGAAGAAGGTTCATGTCTAGGGGCTAGATGCCAGGGAGACAGAAAACGACTTATTGTCAGGCTGGTTTCCAAGGGTATGCACGAACTATCGGGCCGAAACATTCTGATCACAGGCGGCTGTGGGTCTATCGGCTCGGAACTCGTCGATCAGGTACTGAAAGAGGAGCCTGCGGTCGTGCGGGTTTTCGACAGCGATGAGGCAGCGCTCTTTGCCCTCCAAGAGCGGTTCGACGAAGACGAAAGGCTCCGGTATCTGCTTGGAGACATCCGGGACCGCGACCGGCTGGAAATGGCGCTTGAAGGGATCGATGTCGTCTTTCATGCTGCTGCCGTGAAACACGTTGAGCTGAACGAGTACAACCCCTTCGAAGCGGTGCGGACGAACGTACAAGGAACGCAGAATCTTGTTCGAAAAGCGTTGGACGCGGAAGTCGACGCATTCGTAACTATCAGCACGGACAAAGCATCAAACCCCGTCTCAGTCATGGGCGCAACGAAACTTCTCTCTGAACGGCTCGTTATCGCTGCCAACACGTACAAGGGGTCGCGAGGTACCCGCTTTGGCTGTGTCCGGTTCGGGAACGTCCTCGGGTCCCGTGGGTCGGTCGTGCCGCTATTTAGCGAACAGATTCGAAACGGCGGGCCGGTTACGGTAACTGACCCCGATATGACGCGGTTCATCATGCCCGTTGAGGAGGCTGCAGGCCTCGTTCTCGACGCCTACGGACGGATGAGCAGTGGCGAAGTTTTCGTCCTCAGGATGCCAACGTTCCGGGTGGGCGATCTGGCCGAAGTGATGGTCGAGACGTACGCGCCGGAGTTCGGCCACGCGCCCGAGGCGGTCCCGATCGATGTAGTCGGTGCGCGACCAGCCGAGCGCGTCCACGAGAAACTCATTTCGACCGACGAGAGTAGACAGGCCC
>ENA-ORCR01000773-ORCR01000773.1-marine-metagenome-genome-assembly--contig:-NODE-773-length-12876-cov-3.466990_pt1 | contig 12876 bp, 12 predicted proteins | sample MGYA00237782_ERZ508514 | MGnify/ENA primary metagenome ERZ508514 (study PRJEB26185, sample SAMN06268960) | marine metagenome | isolation source: Eden Landing Ponds, San Francisco, CA, USA | place...
CACTTCCTGCTTATCCGGTAGAACAGCCAACATCAGAGCATATTCACATCCTACGTGCTCTCAGGGACAACGGTCCTCTTTCGAAGGGAGAGTTGATAGATCTCGGGCAGCGCGAATCTCTACCCTTCGTTGAGAAATCAGAGACAGATAGTCGACGAGGAAAATATCGCACGCTAGAGGCTCGCGTCACTGATCCACTCGAACAGAGGGGATACGTCACACTCGAGACTATTGGGCGAAGAACTCTGGTTGAGATTACTGAGAACGGTCAGAATCATCTCCGAGCTTTTGAGTACATGATTGAGGTTAGCGAGATGTCTTAAGCAATCGCAGTTTGATGGACCATTCGCTTCATACGAGCTTTCGGAATTAACGCAGTTCCCCTCCTGACCGTGATACCTTTATACGGGTGAAACGTATCTAAATACACAGTAGAGGCGCTGAAGCGGGAATCGAGGCCCCTTCGGCAGCGGTGAACTACCAGCTCCCACCAACCTACCAGTGTTGGTAGGCGGGATTAGCGGGAATTTGGTAGCAACCCACCGGTTCAAGCTCACAAAGCACGAAATAAAGTCAAAACACAGCCGAACCCTCTCTGTATTACCTTACTAATCTCCCTCGATTAGCCGGGGGTATACTACCCATAAGGGTTACCCCGGGGGTCCCACTGCCATTTTACCCCCGAACCCACCTACCAACACTGGTAGGTTGGATCGCTACCAACACCTACCATCGTTGCTAGAATTTTCTTGTTCGCTCCGTCACCATATCATGCCCTCCTCTATCGTACGAAGAGGTCACTTTGATGATCCGCTACTCGTTATCTATAGAAGAATGGGGCGAGTGCCTCAGGGCTTGACCTCAAGGCAGTTCGCTATTCGTAGTGTCTTGAGACAAGTGCTTAGTCGGACGACCCTTCCGATCGGATGTAATGTCCGAAAATAGCAGCTCTGAATTGGATGACCCTAATGAAGCAATTCTTGATGCGCTCTTACGAGCACGGAAAGAGATTGAAACAGCACGAGAACTCAGTTACAGCGACTTCCCTGTGCGATATCCACGGGAGATGTATGCGTTGCTCGCTGTCGATGAGTATCTTGAAACTGTGGTTCAATCGATTGAATTGGAGTCACCCCCGTTAACTCCCACACAGACACCAGAAGAGAATATCCGCCGTAAACAGTTCAAGCACCTCATCCAGTTCGCAAGGTCTCATCAGTGGACTGGTACGGTGAACAGCCGTCGTGACCCTCCCGGGTGGGAGCAATAGAAGTCCTTAATGGGCTCTGTTGAAATCCTCAGCAGGTGATACGTTTACAGTCTCGATCGCTCAGTACGTAGACACATTCTATCGACCGATTCAGGATTCAGCTGGGGGAAAATATCGCAGTTCTCGTGCTGACTACAACCTCTACGTTCAGCAACCAGTACCCATCAGCCTCTAAGGATTTCAATACAGCCGAGCGTTTCTACGATATGCTCTACTCATAGTAACTTACACGCTCAACAACTTCCGCGAAGGCGACATTCTCGCGTACATCGGTAATTTCGATGCTAACACGCTCGCTCTGTTTGGTGTCGGGGACAATAACGACGAACCCGCGCTCAACACGGGTGATACCGTCGCCTTGGTCTCCCATATCTTCGATTTCAACGGTGCGTTGTTCGCCTTCTTCGACAGGAGGCGTCTGCGACTCTTCTTCGGGCTGTGGATCGGCGTCAGTGCGGTTGGCCTCATTTCCCGCAGATGACGGCAGAACAGCCACACGGTACGTCCCGTCTACCTGTAGGTCGCCAAGGCGGAGTTCCTGCTCCGGTATCTTAACGAAATATGACCCATCACTCTCTTCAACTTCACCCGAGAACAGACACCGAAGTTCCTCTGAAATCTCCATCTGTAGACCTTACACCGGATACGCGACGAAGAGCACTTTATTCTGCTGTCTGTACTACTCCGGCGCTACGACGTCCTCACAGGCCGGACACTCGGTCCACACGCCCTCAGTCCCGTCCTCTTTCTCGTATTCGACAAGAATCCACGCTTCCGATATGTCCTCACCACATTCCGGACAGCGACCGAGAAACGACTTGTCAGCGTTCATGGGAAGGGGTGGAAGGAGCGTGTGACATCGTTCCTTCCAAATGAATTTTTATCGGCCTGAACGTAAGCCTTTGGCGGCTTTGCGGGCCGAACACACCGAATTTTCGGAGAAAACAGATTACGGCTCTGTTGAAATCCATAGAAAGTGATACATTCTCAGCGGATGTGGTCAGTATAGAATGAGGATTGATCGGTTCAACGAATACGAGTAGCAATTAGGGGGTTTGGAGAGGATCTCTCAATAGTCCCATCAACCACTAAATATTATTGAGGGAGAGGGAGTTGACAATTCTATGGGTATCGATCTTCTCAGCCAGATGAAAAGCTTGGATCGGATATTCCATTCAGAAGCTGATTTTCAACACTCTCTAGCTTGGCAGTTGCACAAGAAGAACAAAGAAGCAAAGATCCGCCTAGAAAGAAGAATCGATACATCAGAAACCGATCCTCACTTAGGAGAGATCTACATCGACATCTGGATTGAATTTGGGCAGCGACAGATTCCGATTGAGCTGAAATACAAGACATCCGAGTTCTCAATTTGGATGGACGGCGAAAATATCCAGCTACGTTCTCACGGTGCCCATCCACCTAATCGATTTGATATTGTTTCTGACGTTGAGCGTATCGAAGCAGTGGTGGAATCTCAAGGACTTGAGAAGGGGTATATGGTTTTCTTAACCAACGATTCTGCCTACTGGAAGGAATCCACTCGGAATGTAATTGACCTTGATTTCCGACTACATAATGAAATAGGGGGTGAAATGACGTGGTCCGACGATGCTTCCCTACAAACAATCTCGCAAAAACGAGATCGTCCGATTGAATTGAATGACCACTATGACTTAGATTGGAATATGTACGGCTACAAAGAGCCTGATAAAATGGGGAAGGGCGATGCTGTTTTTCAGTACATAATAGTCGAAGTTAATCTGTAGTTGTGAGCGACAAATTTGAGGTTTGAGATAAGCACTCTTCACCTACCGGCTGTTGCAGGCGAAAATCTGTCTGAAGAATAGGATTTCAACAGATCCTCGGAAGTGTATGATCCGGAAGCGGACTCTGAACTTATAGAACCGCTATTTGCCGAAGATCAGCGACACCACCTTTTCGATAGGACCAGCACCCACGTTCTCCGGTACCAAGAAGATTAGTCCTGAATTGCGGCCAAAATTCACAGGTACCATCTTTCGTCCCTTGTCGAGACCAATTGATCGGGCAGGTCCCGTTACAGTTATCTGCATTCCCTTCTCCCCCGAGCTGCGCACCGTCGTAGCAACTGACTCTCCCAATCCGTCACGGCCCGCAGTGGAGAGAACCGACATAAGCTCCAATAACAGACCATCATCGACCTGTTGTGAAGCCAGTACGAGTATACTGCCAACGCCGACTACTTTCACGTCGGTACCGACGCTGTAGCCTGCCTTGCGGTATACTTGCGTATTCTGGAACGCTAATCCTGAGTCTTTCTCGGGACGATTACTGTTGATATGTAGCTGCTTGATTCTGTTTGGAGGGCTGAATGCCATCAGTTATAGAGAGATTGTTAGCGACTTTATACATAGTGCGAGACCAACTGGATCGATCTTCACTCACGCTGGTCAATCTCTCTTACTCGAAGGCTCTGTTGAAATATCAGATAATGATACATCCTACCCCGGTTCCGGTCAACACAGTGGATTCACATAATAATGCCAGACGCCAGACCTCCATGTTCTATCAGTAGTGCCGTGTAAGATATAGAAAATAGGTTTGACAGACCGGACTAGGCCTGTCAACCCACTCACGCCACGGATTCGACGCCGAGGAACTCGAAGCGAGCTCCACCCGTCTCGCTCTCGGTCACCTGAACCGTCCACCCATGCGCAGTGACCATCTCGGCAACGATAGCGAGTCCAAACCCGGTTCCCTCCTCACGAGTTGTATATCCCGGCTCGAACACGGAGTCACGATCACCCTCGGGGATACCGGGCCCATCATCGGACACGTAGAATCCCGGTCTGTCAGCCAGCGCCCCAACGGCAACCGTCACGTCCGGGCCGCCGTGGTCCAACGCGTTCCGAAACAGATTTTCGAAGAGTCGTTGCAGCCGTGTCGGATCCGCTTTGAACGTCAGGTCGTCATCGACCTGTAATTCGGCAGTATCCGTCTCGACCATCCCCCAGCTCTCCTTTGCGATCGACGAGAGCAACACGGCGTCCCACTGCTCAACCGGTTGTCCCTCGCGGGCAAGCGTAAGAATTTGTGTGATCAGGTCGTCCATCCGGGCTAGAGCCCGCTCAACAGCCGCTGTGTGGTCATTATTCGCGGCCGCGTCAACTTCCTCACAAAGTAACTCGAACCGACCTGTGGCCACGTTGAGTGGGTTGCGGAGGTCGTGACTCACTAACCCGGCGAACTGTTCGAGGCGTTCATTCTGCCGCTCTAACTCCTCGCGGTATCGCTCACGATCGGTCACATCGGTGAGTACGATCGTTCGACCAAGGCCAGATTTCACCGTCCCATATGGCGTCTCCGTCACACGATAATATCGCGTGGAGCTCTCCTGCTGTACCTTCAGAATCGGGTCATCGCTGCCTAGGCAGTCGGCCACTTGCGGGAGTGTTGTCTCCAGATGGGCACCTTCTGCACCGTCGAGGTCGGGAAACACGACCCGCGCAGTATGGTTCGTGTCCCGGATGCGATTGGTCGCGTCAAGCGCGATGACAGGCGTATCCCGTTCGGCAGCCAGTTGGACGGCCTCGAATTGGTCGATGTAGACGAACGTGACCCCAACAGCGAAGACGGCGACCCCCAGCGGCTCATAGGTGATGTCGATGAGGTAGGGCGTGGTGTACCCGACAAGGTCAAGCACGACGGGCAGGCCAGTGATTCCGACGAGAGCGAAGAGCGCCCGTGTGTCAAGGTCGATTTGCGTGAACAGTTCCAATAGCATGAAGTAACCGACAAAGGCGAGCGCGTACGAGAGCCCCATCGCGGTCCAGTGGAGCGGCCCCGTATACACGGATAGATGAGAGAACGGGGTAGCGACGGCTGTTGTTGTGAAGTATTCGTGGTGGAGGGGATTCGTAACCTTCACCGCGACGAGTGCGATATAGACGGCGATAGCGAGGCGACGATATGTTTGGTTTCGGTGGTAGGTACGCCCGGTGTATGCAGAACAAAAGTACAGCCATGCCCCGACCGCCGCGAGACCCAGCATCAGTCCGAGGGTATACCACCCGAGTTTGAGTGATGTTGTCGGGGAAACCAGAAAGCCGACGTGAGCAGCCGCCCACCCGCCACTCGTCAATAGGAGCGCCCACAAGCCTCGACGCGTGTCGGAGTCAGTGATCTGATGAAGTCTTGTGAGGCTTGCAAAACAGGTGAGTGCGGCAACCAAAAACATGCCAACATAGATCAAAAAGAGCGGAGATGCCGGTAAGACCGCCATAGCGGATGTATTAGAGACGGGAATATCACTCTGACGACACAGATGTGCCGGCCCTTGGTGACTTCTTCCTCACGTAAACGGCGAACCTTCCCACGTCCGCACGCAACACTGAGTCGAGATATTTGCTGGGTGACGACTCGTACAGATCGTGTCGTAGACTGTCAAATATCCCACCTTCGGGACGGGAATCCTCGGCGTTTACCCCGGGGAGAATGTTACCAAACTTATAGATATTCCATTACTTGACCTGAGGACTGTTTGTTGTGTTACTAGCCCAACTGCTACAAAAACAATATTACCTCACAAAACCGGATTAGATTCAAGAGCAGGCAGTTGTGGTGGCTAGCTAACTCATCAGCTCGTAGGTTTGGAGTACGTACTCTACTGGATCGTGAAGTATCTGTCTTAGCTTCTCGAATACCACTGTGAACACAGCGATGTCGTGTACGATCACCCACGGGACACTCGTTTTCGGCTTACTCTCGTTGGATTTAGTTGCGACTGAATCGGTCGAGCTTGAACGAGAGAGCGAACGTCGATCCTGAAGATACCTGAATGGCTCTCAGGAGCTATCCGACTATGTGACTTCGAAAACGCTCCAGACCTTCGTTGTGAGTGATGGGAGTCGCCTCGTCAACGATATTCCATCCGTTCTCCGAGTACAGGAACCAATTACCGTAAGCTGATGGCGCGTACTCATCGAATTCGATGATACACTGCTTCTCCTCGCCCTCAAACACGACAGATTCGGTCTCTCCGTACTTCGCCGTCAACTCCTTGAAGTTGTGAAGCGGGGTACCGAATGCGCTGATTGTGACGATGCCGGAAGTAGACCAATCATCAGAGATGGTTACTGCCACCGCTCCATCTTCAACTAGGCTGCTCAACAGCGATTCCAATTCTATGCTGGTAGTATCTTTCATGGGATACAGCCATACAGAATTTGTGTCCGACTATATACTATCGTATTGAAATTGATATTTATATTCTAGTTTGAAAGGTAGCGCAGTCTATCGATTTTCTAATTTATACTGTATTGTGTGACCACCAAGATACATATAGAATGGTACTATCTAGAGTAACTCAACCGTCGTTAACAGTGCTTACCCCGTCAGGCTCTGAAATACGAAGTAAGTCCGACACACCGAACACTTCCTCAATAATCTCATACACTAGGTTAACATGCGCTCTCTCAGTAAGGTCAGAATCCACAGCTACAAGGGTGGATATCGAGTGCCTGCGAGAGATCTCGACCGCATCTACAAGAATCTCACAATCATGGCCGATATCCAAATCATTCTGGAACCGGCGTAGTAACCGATCGTTGCTCTGCTCTGAGAAACACTGATCAATTAATTCGTCTGGCAATTGAACTTGGTACAGTTCAATATCCTGAAGACAGCGACGCAGAGTCGACAACTGCTCTCGCTTCTCCATGTCGTACCAACTCATTTGAATATCATTCCGGAAATGCCGCCGGTCATTAGAACTGACGTGGATATCCCGCTCACGAGGGTCGTATTCAAAAATATCACTGTCAGTATCACGAAGGAAAGAGACCACGTCATCGTAGAGTTCGTATCGACGTTCACAAAGTGCATCAAACTCCCCGTTGGCCTTCCCACCAATTACCGTATAGAACGACTCGCTATCGATGAGGTGCTGGCATCCCCGATCCTCCTCAAGATCTCCCGGAAGCTGGGAATAAACGTAGTTCACCACCACTGAGGTGTCCAGATTGAGCTGGGAAGTTCCGCTCATTCAGTCCCCTCTAGAACTTCCCGTGCCATCTCGTGTAGATGCGCCATCTGCTCTTCGTCTACCCGCTGAGAGTGATACCCAGCTCGTGGATAGAGATCCACACCAGCACATCGTTCACCCAACCGAGAACGCCTCGACAGTAGTTCCTCATGGAAGTTCGTAAAACGGTCTACATGCTCCTCAACAAGGTGGTGCCGATTCGGGCCCTCCGCAGTTTGTGTAGAAATGTACAGCGCCGGGTAACGCCAGATACAATAGTAAAAGTACGGCGCGAGATCCTGTAACACAACGTTTTGATCGCTCGATATTGATTCGAGAGTGGTGAGCTGAGCAAACACTTGTTCCATCACATCTGTTCCTCGAGTGACTAAATCGACTATCTCAGACAACTCATCGATCTGCGAGAGTTCAAGATGTAGGTCGGAGATGAGCAGTCGGAATTCTTTCTCATCCGACTCAGAGAGTACCCCCTCTTGAGACCCACCACCAAAGTCTGAAAGCGAATGGTTCGTTGTTTCCTGTTCAATTGTTCTATCAAGGGTCTCGAGATGCTCTCGAATATCCGTCGATACGAGATACAAATCAGTGTACTCGTCGGGAGCACATTCTCGGTAAAAGTCGCGGAGGAAATCGAACTTCCCCGTATACCAAACTTCTCGTAAGTCGTAATTGTCAAAGAAGACTTCGGACGAGAAGTAGTCTCGGTACTGTCGAACGCGATCACCTTCGCCCTCATCGCGGTGAATTCCCGCTGTGTTGGAGGTCATTCGTCCGGGCGCGTTATCAGGCTCACCGGCCACCTTTGTGTAGGCACCAGCAAGGTACCAGCTGTAGGTGACCGGAATGTCGAACTCCTTGATTGCAAAGTAGCAGAGTTTCTCTTGCTCTGTTCGCGTGATATTCCGACCCGGATCGTCAAAAACATCCTCTACGGCAAGTTCGACACCACGTAGAAGTGCGTCTGCATAGGGTTCCTCCTCACCATATGGGTTGTTTGATCTCGGTGTGGAGGGAGCCATAATCTGGTATTTTCGTGATAGAGTGGATATCTCTTGTGATACCGACTTGGGAGTTCGATACCTGCTGGTGAGTGCTATTTCTACTATGGCATTCAACGGGGATAATAAAAGATGGTAGCCTCGGGCTGAAAGTAAAGTTCAACCGGTATATCGCGGCAGATCTCTTTTAACAGCAATATCAACCCTTCAGTAGCGGGAGTAACTCAGATCGCACCCTCGCCCAGTTCTCATCGCTTACGCGGGTAGAGGGGTGTATGATACCTGTAAAAATCGGGTCTTGATTCTTGGAGACACAGAGTAGACGAGCGTTTGTACGACGTACCTTACATTCATCATCAAAACCAAGGTGGGATCTTAATAGATCCCAAGTCGCCATCCCCTCCACAAGTACGGATTTCGGATTGAGTCTCTCAACCATCTCTTCAACCTTGTCCAACGAAAATTCCTCCATATCTCGCCTCTTACTCCCCGGAATACCCTTCCAGCGATCCATATCTTTTGCGCGGAAGAATATGACGTTAGACTTGACACTCTCAGCTAAGAGTTCGTTATGATCCTTGAGCACTTTTCGCCGCATTCGCCGAGCGATAGTATAGTCACTCGTGAGATATTCGTGGCGCTCAGGCGGGCTGAAGTCCCCATTTGAAAGACGGTCAAGATGATCTCGTTCGAAGTCCTCAGGATCGCCTCCCGGTTGGTAGCCGAGAATCAATAATTCTGGCTCAGCGAAAACGGGACCGTAGAAGACTCGAAATCCTCCTTTCCAGTCTCGATGATTCTGTTTCCAGTAGTTGAATACATCCTCTTCTAGTGACTCTGCCCACTTCTCAACAGACATACAATAAACGACTACGATAGCGGTATATAATTAATTAAAATATATTGAACCTATTATAAAAGGCCGTACTAATTGTTTTTGCTTGAGACCGCCTCTGGCCTTATTGACAGCCTCAATCGGAAGTGAGCGTTAGTAGCTATGCTGGATCTGTCGACTGCTGCTCACTACTATGAGTCATTATGCCAATAGAATATATACAGTCGTCTATCATTTACTCTCCATAATGCCCTTCATCGCGGTTGATCCGGATGATAACCGCCCTCGAATCCCTGTCGAAGTTGATGACGGCGAGGAGGTCCAATGTCCAGTCTGCGACGGCACACTTCGCGTTCGCGATAGTTCTACTTTCGCACGACACTTCTACCATCCTCCGGATTCTTCAGACTGTAAAGGTGAATCAAACTATCACATCGCGATGAAATCTATTGCCGTCGACAAGCTCCGAACAAAGTACCCCGATGCCAAAATCGAGATTGAGTTTACGGCTGACACGGTGCCCCGGCGTGCCGACGTTTTTGTTGAGTTCGATGATCCGAGGTGCCCACTCGGGAGAGGGATTGCAGTTGAGGTGCAGTACCGCAATGATCAGAAAAATCTCATCGAAACCACCGCTAGCTTTCTTGATGATGGGGCTAGCGTGATCTGGCTATTTGAGGAAGATTACGAGGGCGATCGCCCCAATTACGGCGACGTTCAACTCCCACAACCGATTCCGGTGTGGCCGCATGGCGTCCCCCATGGTGAGAAACCCTCACCGGGAACATCCACAGCAGCTCGTATCGGTATCGATGAGGAGGATCTCGTTTCGTTCCACCCAGACCACGTCGACGGACAACTTTCATTTGGAGAATTCTCAGACAAGTCGAGGAACTCTGAAACGGACCTAGCAGATTCTGGATGGTCTCTTGAGCGAGAAATTCACCTGAACCTTTCAACGAACAGTGTCGCTACTCAAAAATTCCACTCAGCTTGGATGGACGGTCGAATAGACAAACGAATAAACCAACACCGTGACACGATGGAGGATCGGCGTAAGGAAATAGAGCTCGCGAACCGGTCGACCTACATTAACAACCGATTCTGGAAAGGTGATGGTGACACATTCGAGTTCAGTATGAAAGTTAACCCGTGGAAAGACGACCGCTTCCTTATCCGCCAGTTCGTTGGTGGATCCGAATTACAAATTCTCACCTCCTTTGACGAATCTATGGTTGGGGCGTTCAATCGTTTCGTCAAAAAACTTGTTTACGAACTAGACTGTGTTCACGAGTTCAATCCGCAATCACGAAATCAGCGACCAGTTGTTCGTTCCTCGGTAGGCTCAATCTCTTATACGCTTATTCGGACAGGTACCGACGTAGTCCTCGCCAAGGCTAGCCGAAGCAATACCTCACTATATCTCACGTTCAATCGCGACCATCTTGAAGCGTTGATCGACCTCTGTACTAAAATCAATCTCTGGTACAGCCAGCCACCGACCGATTCAAATTAACGAAACTGAGTCTCCGGAATTGAGCACTATCAACAGATCTTCTAATCTTGAGGACCGGTGTGTCGAGATTGACTTATAGACATTCTATTAGTTCGAGATTCATGTCCTTTTCTTGACGAGCGTAGCCTACCTCCTTCAATACCAGTGCCTACGGAGCCGCAGTGACCATACTCAGACACAACCAGAGACACGGCACAGGGATATCAAAGATCAGATTAGCGCGCTTGAGTTCTCACATCTTCAACACCGAGCTGGTGAATTGCGACGGACCTGCCGAACTACCCTATAAAATAAGTGGTGTCGATGGGTGGATTCGAAGTATGACTCTCCGCACCGACGGGAAAGGAGATTCTCTACCCTCTCTCGATTCGCGATTCTCTCATGGGGAAGTATCGATGGCGCTCACCATGTGTGGCCTGCTCGTGGAGAAAGCTGAGCAACTCTCCCGGCTCTACACGCGCCACCGCGATTGGACAGTCGTTGAGGAAAAATGGGAGACTGAGCGCTATGATGAGCGTAGTACCCGCGACAGCTCAAAAAAGATCTACCGAGTTCTCAGCTCTCGATTCAAAACTGTAGGGTCGGACCTGCCAGCAATTACCAAACTCCCCTCCATCTTCGATCAGTGTGCGAATCACCGAGACAAGGCACAGGTTCTCTACTTCTATCTCCTTGAAGACGACCCGCTCGTGAAATACACCATTCATCGGTACGTAGAGCGAATGAGACAGATGGGGGTAGACGGACTCGATTTTGAACAAGGCACTGTGGAGACTTTGTTGAATGAATTTCACTACGAGGATGGAAGTGAATTCGACTACGCTGAGTCGACCACACGTCGCTGGGGCGAGGGGCTCCGCTCGGTGATGCGCAAGATCGATGCCCTTGAAACTCAACAGACCTTACACGGTCAAGTACCCAACGTAGGTACCATTCCGCTACTTGTCGCGGCCGGATATTCGTGGGAAAATAACGGCAAAGACTGGCTGAGATTACCAATCGGTTGGCTCTATCTTTTCCAGCCAGAGCAGTATTGGGACTCGTTAGCTGAACGCCTCTCCGACCATCCGAACTGGGAGGCTAGTGGAATACATGGTGAACTACGACTTCAACCGGTAGCTGAGACGTACGGATGGGCTGAGACGCTAGAGGACGACCAATGACCGGTGAGGACTGGTTCGCAGCCGATGTCGGCGCAGACTTCGAGGAGTCGGTTCGAATTGATCGGGAAGACGATGAAAGAGACCACCGGCTCGAATCCATCAACACGTACCATGTAACGGATGAGTCCGAGGACTTTATCGGCGACTTCTTCGCCCGACTCTTGGGGCGTTCTGAGGATATGCGGTCTGGAGCCAACTACTGGCTCTACGGCTACTACGGCAGCGGGAAGAGCCATCTTCTGAGCGTTCTCAGAGGGTTGATGGACAGCGAATGGCTCCGCCAACAGCACGGAGTCTGGGAGAAGCTAACTGATAGTCGTACGTTGCCAGATCTCCACTCGACATGGGAGTCAATTCACACAGAGTACGAGGTCATCCCGATCTCGGTGAATCTCCTGAAGCATCAGGGTCAGAAGAAGCTGAGCTTCAGCGAGATTGTTCTCCGAAGCGCTCACACGTCGGAACAATTCACTGGTGCGGAAGGAGGTCTCTCGTCGCAACTCGACGTCGCCTTCTTTGAAGACTGGTACCGGACGACCGACGCGTGGGAAGACCGGACTGCCAACACCCAAACGGCACTCCGGAATACGGTTGACAGTCCCGAGAAGTACGACTGGGAGGACGTTCAGCAGTACAACGCTCTCGCGGACGCCGTTCTACCCACCCTCTTCGAGCAGGAGACCGGCACGGTGGATGGGCTAGACGACCTGATGCCGTCTGATCTCGACCCGCAGGCGATGGTCGAGCGCCTCGAACAGTTGCGGAGCGACCGCGAAGCGGAACTCGGCCGCCCAGTCAAACTCGTACTACTGCTCGACGAGGTCAGTCTCTTCATCGGGACGGACTTCGACCGCCTCACCGAGCTGCAGACCCTTGCGGAGAGCGTCGACGAGACCGGCGACGGCGACATCCAACTGGTGGCGACGGCACAGGCCAAAATCGAAGACGTCCAACCGCAGTTTGCGGCTCGCGGGGCCGACTTCAGTATCGTCAAGGATCGGTTCCCACACCGGTTCGGGCTTCCGAGTCGGCACGTCGGCGAAATATCGACCCAGCGGTTGCTTAAAAA
>ENA-ORCR01000774-ORCR01000774.1-marine-metagenome-genome-assembly--contig:-NODE-774-length-12873-cov-8.245311_pt1 | contig 12873 bp, 14 predicted proteins | sample MGYA00237782_ERZ508514 | MGnify/ENA primary metagenome ERZ508514 (study PRJEB26185, sample SAMN06268960) | marine metagenome | isolation source: Eden Landing Ponds, San Francisco, CA, USA | place...
TCTGGTGTCCCGTCTGCGGGCAGGAGGTCTTCACTCACATCCCGTTCGAGGGGGTGTTCTGCAAGAACTGCAACACCGAGGTCGAACTCCAAGAATCCCGAGAGACGCGCGGCTACGAGGAGGCCGTGCTCGCCTGCTTCGATACAACCACGACCTGGAACCTCCACGTCGACGAGAAACTGCGGCGCGACCTGCCTGATGGGTCGGCCCGCGTGAAGATCCTCGGTGCACCGGGCGCCTACAAGGTCGACTGGTGGAGTCCAGAGCCGGGTGAGGACTGGGAACCTGTGGAGCGCGGCGAGTTCGACGACGTCAAAGAGTCTGACAGCGTTTCGCACCTAGCGTAGAGCCCCGAGTCGAATCTTATGTCGGTAAGGGGTTTTAGCCAACTTCTGAATATAGAATCGTATTCAGCTCAATCGTCAGTTAATATCCTCGTCAAATTTCAATCAGAGAGGGTTCGAGGTGCCGGGTACAGAATTCACGATATGGAGTGTGCAAAACTGAAATCGACGGCCCTGGAAATTAATATGTTGCAACTCATCACCATCATACGATGATTTTCACGTCTATAGCTCCTCGGAAGGAGGCTGAGAAAAAATTCGGGGATTATTACAAGACGACACAATCCTCGTCTTTTCGTAAGAAGCGGGCGGTCGCTAACCTTAATGAGGAGATTTCCTACGAAAACCTAAAAGAACATCCCGTTTCAGAATTGGGAAACCTATTCTCCATCTATAATGAAATTGATGACGATGATCTACACAAAGCCATCGTTTATTTCTGCTCTGAATATTCCAATGCCGTAATTGAGGGTGGAGATCATAGAGTATTACTAAATGACCTGAAAGATGAATCCAACACACATGCTACATCTGATTTCAATCCATGGTCCCTAGTAGCATTACGCGAGTTGGTCAGCGACGCCCCAGAAGAGATTGAAGAAGATCTGCCGATATTCTTGGACATTCTGGAAACCCGGTGTGGCGCTGATTCTCAGCACGAAAAAGAGACGTGGGCTCTGCTAGGAATCATCTACAGGTTGGCTGCTCATAGCCCCGATGCTGTCGTCAGACTACGAACAGACGTGGTGGAGATATTCGTGGATGTCGCTACTCAATCCTCAATCGCATTGAACAGGGCCTTAGCGGTCGCGACTCTGACGCGACTCGCAGAAACCCTTCCTAGACGTGGTCGCCGAAGCATCATGGAACACGAAGAGACGCTATCAACCCTGCTGTATGATGATTCATCCAATGTCCAGTTCCACATGTGTCGGCTCGTCGAACGAACTGGTGGGTTCCGGGATGAGAAACAGCAACTTGAGACGCTATATTCCTTATCGCTCTACTTCGGGTTCGGGGGGGTCAACCAAAATCCCCCCATCAATTCTCGATTATACCTAGCTGCCGGGCGCGCCCATGCAGCCGTCAACGGTGATATGGAAACCGCCGAAAGAGCCCGTCAGTTCGTCGATCAAGGGAGCAACTCTGAACTATTCGAGGTAGATTTAGAAAGTGCAGTACAAGAACTACAGCATCCTCAACGGATCATCGCAGAACACGCCGACTCCGTCGTTGTCGCTCAGTCAAGGATGCCCGCACGGGAGACCGAGTACTTTTCGGAGATTGCTCGTTCAATTAGAGGGACCCCCCACCTCGTTACGAAATTGAATTTAGCGACAAGTATAGGAAATATTTGTGATGGTTCTGCCGGGGTAATTTCGGACGATATTGACTTTACACCGGAGAGAAATCAGCTCGAAACGGTTCTAAGCGCAGTACCAGACCTCTGGGAGAGACACCAACAAGCCACCCTACGAGGAATGTACCTCTTAACCTCCGTTTGTCGCCTCGAACCCGACCTCGTTGAGAGCCGTATGGAGACTTCTGAGTTCCCAGATATGGATGAAATCATACGGAAAAGCCGAATACACCCGGACGTTGCGGGAGGGGTGTCCAAACTTCTGAGTACCTTCGTAGCGAACGCTATCAAATCGGACGCAATATCGAAGAACACCGATTTATTCCCTATTATTGCCGAGCATCTGTACGACAAAGAATCAGATGTTAATGTGAACTCGCCTAAATTCTGTAGACTGACCGCGTATCTCATTAGAGATGAGGCAATGTCTCGCGGAACGATCCGAGAACTCGTATCTCCGGTTTCTCATCTGATCAATTCCGAAGAATCTTCGAGTGCTACCAGAGGTCACGCCATCACCGTGCTTGCATTGATTGCATACCGACTCGATGACCGAACACTCCCCCCTACGATTTTCAATACTATTAGGAGAGCTGTTGTTGAGAAAGAATTTGGATTCAGATTCGATACCGAACCTGCCCTTGCTGGGGTGTTACTGTTAGCGGAGGCGGAATTCAAGATTCCGGAAGACGTTCGCGACTGGGTCACCTCATATCTTGATAGCCCCCAAGATGTGGAATTCCACGACTACGAAACCATTGGGGAGTTAGCAGTTCGCATTATCGGGGCAATCGGCGATGCAGAAGCTCATCGGACCTTGGACGAACTCGCAGTGGACTCAAACTACCCAATCAAGACGCGGCAGACGGCACAGGAGATACTGGGGAGTTACAAACGCGAAGAGTGACACGATAGCGAATCATCGACGATTCAGGCGGTCCATCATGTGGCGGAAGTTCTTGACAAGGATACCGTCGGCCAGTAAATGGCTCATAAAACCTGTGAGGAAGGCTTTCCCGGCGAGACATCCGAGAGCCGAGCCGACCACCGAAGTGATCCCAAAGACCCGAAGTCCGGCTGCCAATACAGCTGCGATGCAGACGGAGAGGAGGATACCAGTCGAAATTCGATGGGTGACTGTCCGGTGAGAGGGACGGAGTTGCGGAAGAAGTCGTCGTGTCACAACCCAGGTCATCCACCCGGTAGTCGCAACTCCGACTCCGGCCGTGAAGGCAGAGTTAACCCCAAATATTCTGCCTTCGGTCACTTTCATAAGGATAAACCGGTGGTGATTCGCGACAGCTGCGGCAATCACCCCTAAGATGGCCGGTACGTAACGCTCAGCCCATCGGTATACAGATGACCGGTGATGATCGATATCAGGAAATATGGCCCCGATGAGCGTGAATGGAATTGCCAATAGAGCGGTAGTCAGGATTCTGGTGGAGACTAGACCGCCCAAGTAGAGGCTACTGATAGCTGTGACCATCATAAGGTGGCTGAATAAGCCGTATTGAAGATGTTTTTTGAGATCTGGCATAGGAAACAGGAGAGTCTTGTACGAGTCGTCTCCTTGGAGGGCTCAACGTCAGTCAGGGAACGTCGACGGGATGGCCCGCGTTGTTAGTCACGAAGGTTCGGGAGTTCGTGCCGATAGGCTTCGGGGAGTTCCGATGCTTCGGCCATCCCGTTTTCGTCTTCGTCGTCCTTCAGCCGCTGCTCGCGGACCGTGGCGCCAACGCCACCGCGGCTGTCACGTTCTGAGTCCGTCGAGCTACCGCCCGAAGCCGAGCCAGTGTCGGAGGATCGACGGTCGCCCTCCCGGTCCTCAGACGATCCTCGGAGTGTCTCGTCGGTCGTCGGGCCCGATGATTCAGCCGTTTGCGATTCTGAGACACCCCCATCATTGTTGAGATCGCTGCGACGCTCAAGCCGCTGCTCAAGCGGATCACCGCTGCCGCCCGAGTTCGTCTCGTCGTTGATCGGGGGCTGCGACGGAGATGACGGGCCAACGGTGCCGTCGTCATCCTCAATGTTTGAACCACCCTCCCCAGTATACTCGGAATCCTCGCGAAGGCGGGTGAACAGGAGGTACCCACACAGGAACAGCGCCACGGCAACGCCAGCGGTGAGCCCCACGACGATTTCGATCGGCAGAGCGGCCGGTATGTCAACCTTCACGAGCGTGAACGTACTGCTCAACCAGAGGGTGGCAGCGACGATGAAGACGCCGCTGGCGACTCCGGATGCGTATGCGGTAACGATACTATGATCGATGGTTTGGGTTATGTCGAAGGTCATGGTATGTTGTAGGGGGTTACAGTTGTTCGTCGAGGGCCTCGTAGGCGGGCAGGAGGCTGGAGACGCCGAACTGGACCCAGCACGCGACGTCGGGTTGGGCTCCGTCGACGAACCACTGGGGCTCCACGTTGGAGATACCGATCGGGGAAACCCTGGCACCTCCGTTGAGCTCCGCCGCCAGCGCATTCCGGGCGGTACTCAGGTACGGCTGCGGGTTTCCGTCACTGGTCGCCACGTGGATGACCGCGGACTCGACTTCCGTCCGAGAGAAGCCGGCGATGGCCGTGTACAGGGAGCGACGCGCAGCCGCAGCCACCGCGTCCTCATAGTTCGCGCCGAAGTGGCTCGCATCGTCCACCGCCTCCGTCCGCGAAAGAGCCACGTAGGACGGGACCGTGACCGTGTTCTTCCGGAGCGCTGCCAGTAGGTCGGTCCGGTCATGGGTGCCACCACCCTCCTCGATGAACCGGACATTCCCTGGCGAGTACTCCCGGAGCAAATCCGAAACCTCCGTCCGGACGTGGTTAGTGTTCAGAAGACCGACGCCGCTGTTGGACTTCAGTTCCGGCGTCCGTCGGACGTGGTCGTACAGGGCCGTCCAGTCGTTGTCCTCTCGAAGTGGACCCGTGACCGCCTTGATCTGGTCGAGGGAGAGGTCGTTCCGGTGAACGAACTCTGCCCAGGCACCCAGAGCGTTGCCCTTGCCGACCGCGGTGGTCCAGACCCCCTGCTCGGAGTCGGCCTCAACGGAGGCCAGCTTGTCGAGGAAGTCCTCGTAGCGCATGACGTGGCCATCACGGGTGTTGATGGACTGGTCTCCCCGCTTGAAGAACGGGAGCCCCACGTCGACCTCGACCCGCCCGCGCTCGGGCGAATCGGGGGAGAGGACGTTCTGGCCACGAATCTGATCGGCAATCCAGAGGGCGACACCGCTGCCCTGACCACCGAAGAGGTGGGAGTACACACGGGTGAAGCCACCCTGGGACGTGTCCCCAGTAGTGAGCAGGTCCAGCAGGAACTCGCGGAGCCGCTCGTTGTTCTCCACGTACTCCATACCGCGCCGGTAGTTCATCCCGGTGCCATCACGGTCGATGACCTCCCGGTTCGCTGAGACGAAATTGAGGAGGGCGGGGTCCTCGATGAGGGCCTCACATTCCTCAATGATCGTCGCGTCGCTATCACCGTACCCGAAGGCAGCCTGGGAACCGTCGGGAGTCTGTGCCACGTATCGGCCGTTTGCTGCGCGCTCGACGTCGAGGATATCCGCTTGGGCCTTGTATCGGATGAGGTCCGTCAGGTAGCGAGATCCTCGCTCGCCGGCGCCGATGTGTGCCTTGTTGCTCATTGTTTGTTCGGCCAGAGTTTTCTGACTGGCCTTACAGAGAACGCACAGAGGAATTTGTATAAAACTTACGGCGATATATCCCCCCTGATATGAATTCTAGTCCTCTAATTGTTCTCTGGTTCAGCTATAGTCAACTGTGGAGGACACCCACAGAGCATTTACCAGATGAGAGAGTAACACTAGCTATGTCACCTGATGCTAATGACGGGTCCTGGGAAAGCCCGAGAGAAGAAGGGATTCATCACTTGCGATCGTCGGAGACGGCGAAAGCTATTGTTCGTGAATTAGCTCAAGACGACCTTCTTCGGACGACCGATATGCTCGAGCGAATCGATGAAAAGATGGGTGTTACTCGGTCGAATTTCTACGACTTTCTAAACCGGCTAGAAGGCATCGTTATCGAGGAACGCGATGGCCCCGGAAGAGCGAGTCTGTATACACTCACCGAACTCGGCGAAGAACTCGCAGCCGAGTTCGGGCTGAGTCCGACTACTAACCAAGTAGTTGATCTTGATCGAATCGAGATTACCACTGACGATTCACTAGTCGATTGTCTCAAGAAAGTGAGGAAGGTGAAGAATGCAACCCCAGATGATCTCGAATTGGCCTTAGAACGCCTTCGCCGTGAGTTCGAAGAGGAAAGGGGACAAGCTAAACCTCGACGAACGACAGGGGGGAACAGGTCCCGAGAAGATAGTAGCATGCCGGAAACTACCAACCAGTGAATAAATAATTGTCTCTCGATGACATATCATATCATGGCCAATCTGGGAATTCTTCCGAGAACTGTCCAAGCTCTCCCGAAGTTACTCTCAGCTACAGTGGTGTTTTATCTGTCGTTCAATAATAGTAGAGGTACTGGGCGACAAATTCTCCTCGCCCAAGATCAATCGTAGTTCCTGACCCGCTCGCCCTTTATCCACATAGAACAGAATACGGCAGATCTTCTCAATTCGAGAGAGTTCTACCCTCTCCATTCGCACTGTCTCCAGAAGTTCATCCCACCATTCGTCAGGTATCTCGTTCTCATGATTAGCGATACTATAGGCTGCATCCAAAAGTCCCCCAACATCGCTGAGCTGTCTCAGTCCTTCGCCTATAAACACGAACGGAGCGTGGCCCTGCGTACGCCGCTGCCCAGTTCCTGTTCCTCGACACGCTCTCGACGATGACCCTCTACGTGGATGAAGGGCGTGACCGGAGCATCCACGCTGACCAACTCTCGGATCTACTCGACCCGGACAATATGGAGCATCTCGACCAGCCGATGTTCCTGCTGGGACACGGTGTCGAAAATCCGGCCGACGGCATTCACGGCGACGAAGAGTACCTCTACGTCGTCGAACTCCCGACACGGAATCCGTTCGAGGACCCCTCCGAGTGGACCGTCAAGGTGAGTGGTCACTCCGCCTTCCCGCGCTGGGATGGCCCGACCGAAGAAGCCTTCGAGCGGGCTAGCTGGCAGTTCCATGGCCCGCTTGAGCACGCGCTCGAAGAGATGGTCGCTGAGCCGGCGTGAGCACCGAGCCCGCTCAGATGATGCCGCCGATGACGAGGAGTCCGACGACGAGCAGCAGCGTCGCGATGACGCTTCCCCCGGCCAGCCACTTGTTCTCCATCGCCTTCTCGTGAAACGGCATATCGGCGTACTCCTCGCGGAACGCCTCGAGGTTCTCCTCGTCGTAGAAGTACTTCGTCTTCAGCGCGAACCGTTCCGTCACCGCGCAGCCTGTACAGATCGACTCACCTTCCAGCCGCTCCGTTTTGGTGTGGCTGGAGCAGGCGATGGCCCCGCAGTTCGGACAGTAGGTGTACGTCTCGGTGACGCCACTCGTGTCACAGTGGACGCACTGATGGATGCCGTCCTCGGCGGTCACTCGTGACGGGCCTGCCGCGTAGTACTCGTAGGGGTAGGTGTACTCCTGGACGTCGGTAGTGTGCCGAACTTCCGGGAGGTACACTGGTTCGATCGACTGGACAGAGATGTCCGAGCGGTTCGGCTCACAGGTCTTGTTGTAGGTGACGTTGTTGTCGCCGGTGTAGGTGACCGTCGTCGTATGGTGTTGCTGGAGGCGCTCGACGGCCCACTCCTTGTACTCCGTTTGGGTCTGCCCGAACCGGCGCTCCTCGGCGTCGTCGAACACCTCTCCGAACTGCTCGGTGTCGAGGTCGACCGTCGCGTGGAGATTCTCGGTGACCAGCGTCCCAACGTCTTCGTCGACGACCTTTGGCTGCCCGCGTTCGGCGTGGACGACGAACCCCGTCCGCTCATTTATGCGGTGGATGACGCCCACCGACGTCTCGAAGACGGCGTTCGTGTCCGCGGTGACCGCGACCACCGGGCGGAACGTCACCGCTGAGTGCGGTTCTGGGAGGTCGGCAGCTTCGATGTTCTCGATGTCGCGGAACGCCTCCGCGACGGCCGCTTCGACGTCGGCGGCCGGGTCGTACGGGCGTAGGGTCTCGTCGCAGAGAATCTCGATGCGCCCGTTGTAGAGGTCGAGGCCGATCTCGTCGGCGATCCCCCGGAGGTCCTCGCCGTCGAGTAACTCGATTGGGTGTGGGTCGTCGTTCTGCTGGAGGCGGTTTGCGTACTCCTGAGCAGGGTTCGTGAACCGGCCGGTCGTGACGACCATTCCGCGTTTGGGGCCGTCGAAGTCGAACGTCGCGATCGCCGAGTGGAGCTTCTGGACGACCGGCCGTCCGACCGTCCCCGTATGCTTGCACTCGACGATGATCGCACGCCGGGTCCCGTCGACGACCTCCTCCATGATGACGTCGCGACCCTCGTCAGCCGTCTTCTCGGCCTGGCGGACGTTTTCGTAGCCGAGGTTCCGGAACACGTCCTCCATCACGTCCTCGAACTCGAACCCCGAGAGATCGTCCAGTACAGCCATCCTCAATTATATGGACAGTACGTTGCAACTGCCAAATACGTTGCCGAACGCTGCGCCGTCCTGTTTGTTGAACCCCTGAGAGGGGTGCGGGGGTCACCGAACCGCCCGCGAGCAACGATGAACGGGAATGTACCTGTAGCAAGTTCGGAATCGGTTCCAGTAGCATCGCCCGGTCAGTCTCACCGAGACGCAGTCGAGTACGTCGGCTTCCGCGTCGACGGCCAAGCCGTCGTCCTGAACCTCTCGGAGCATCGGCGACTCTCCCTCGAGCGCAGTCTGGACCTCGTCAACCACAGTCCGAGCGGGTTCGAGTGGGGGTACACCGGTAGCGGGCCCGCCCAGCTCGCGTGCGCACTCCTGCTCGACTACTACGACGACGAGCAGTTCGCCCGTGAGCACTACATCGCGTTCCGGAATCAGGTGGTCTCACAGTTGGAGTGCGACGGTGCAGCGGCGTGCTGGCACCTCACCGGCGAGGAGATCGACACCGCGATGACGACCCTTACCGACGACGTCGTCGCGCTCCCCGACGGTGGACGGCCGTCACCGACGCTCCCCGAGAACTGGCGAACCGTCTCTCACCCGGACCAGCAGGTCTTCCAGCGCGCTGATCGCGACCACTACATCGTACTTGGGGATGGAAGCGACGGGTGGCTGGTCGTGCTCTGCAGCCAGGGCGACCGTGCATATCCTGCCCCGCTCGCACATCGGACTGTTGCCGAGGAGGCTGACGTGGAACGGGTGATTCAGGAGGTCGCCGAGGAGAGCAACGACCTCATCGAGGCCACGGAGGGAGAGTGCTGATGGAGACGCTTCGACTGGCGCGAGCCACCCATCGGCTCCTCGAACGTAGTGTCGAGGCGCTCGAGAACATCAGGTGCGAACTGGAGCGGTACAACGACCGACAGGAGCGCACCGACGGAGACACCTGAGGATGTGAGGACACGCTCCAGGTCGAGTGGTAGTTCGTGAGACGTTGTTTTTGCGCCCGGGAGAGGGGCGCAGGGCGCGAGACGATGCAGTCGCACGTCGACGAGGATTCCTGAAGTGAGGTGACTGAGATGAAAGATCCAGAGTCCAGAACCATCTTCGCTGGCGTCGATGGACGTACCGACACCGAACTACCAGAGTGGTACCGAGAGCGACACGGGGATGCAGACCCTGTGACCTTCGCCGAGGCGATTCGCGATCTTCCGCAGGCCGTCGAGACGACCGTGGCGTACCAGAATCCGTACACCGACGAGTGGGTCGAGACGGAGCGGTTCAACGCGCTCGTCGAGCCGAGTCGAGCTCGAGAACAGGCCCGAGATGAGGACGCGGAGACGGACCCGTTGTTCCACGTTCCCACTGACAGCTACTCGATCATCAACCCTGTCGACGTCTACGGGCCGCTGGAGGAGGTCCTCCGCGAGGAGACCATCGACGGGAAGCCGCTGGCCGAGGTGATGTTCGGCGAGATTCGGCGCTACCGGGGCGGCGGCGAGGTCCACATGGACATCATGTTCGATGGCCTTGAGGTGCGCCTGCCCGGCCGGTCGGACCCGATCACGATGGGCGTCACGTCGGGCTACGATTTCTTCGGCGAGCACGCCGTCTACGTGGAGGGGTTCGCCCAGGATGGCTACTGCTCGAACACGATGCGCTCGCTCACCGACAAGGAGGTTATCAAGCACGTCGGCGACGTGCGGAACTTCCGCACCTGGTGGGAGGAACTCCTCGCACAGGTCGAACTCGTCGCCGACGACCTCTTCGAGTTCATCCGAGACGCTCAGGATATCGACCTCGACTTCTCGGAGCTCCCGTTCACCGTCACGGAGTTCTACACCCTGCTGGGCTTCCCGGACTACCTGGCCGAGCGTGCCGCCGGCGATGCAGAAGCCAATGCGGCGTCCCCCTTCGAGATCGATATGTGGACGCTGCATTCCGGCGCGACGTACGCTCTCACCCACTTCTTCCAGGGGAAAGAGGGGGCATCCCTCGATCAATACGTTCGGATCGCCAACGACATTCTGTTCAACCCGGAAGGTACAATCGAGCGCGTCGAGCAGGCGTACGAGCAGCAGCTAGAGGCGGACGGTGACGACGGGTCACAGGCCTCGCTGGCCGGCGAACGAGCGCTGGCGAGCATCGAGCGCGTCAGCGACGACCTGCAGGAGAAAGTCGAGCGGTTCGAAGAACGCGAGGACGCGCTGCGCGAGCGGTTCCAAGAGGCGATGGGCTAAGAGCAGTCGGAGAGAAAATTCGTCAGGCGTGCTTCCGTTCTAGCGGCTGGAATCCACTGCTGACAGTATTAAGTGAGTAGGGGTGTACCCAGAGACCATGTCTATTGAGCATAATCCGACTCTCGACGCGCGAGAGCCACAGCAGGGGGATATAGAGACTTTTGAAGAGTTGGAGTCTGGTGACTCGGTCAAATTCTTTGAGTGGCCCGTCGAGCCGTTGACTGTCATCGGCTGGGAAGAAGACGACAAAGTCGGGGAGCGGGTAAGAGTAGAAGCAGAAGGCGGCGAGTCGTTTCTATATCAGGTAAACGGTCACCTCTGGCATTACGTCCCTGAGGACGAGTTCGCCGGCGAGAATAACCCGTACCCTGTTCAGGACCTCGTTTTGCTCGAATCCTCGGAAGCCTGACTGGGCTTCGAGACAGCGCGAATCCTGTCGTGAAGGCCTCTATTTTGGTGGTCCCATTCGCAGTGGGTGCACCTTCTCAAGATCTACTGCTTCAATTCTCTGCTGTTGCTCGTGCCCTCGATAGGTGGAGGCATCCGTTATGGGTACTTCTACAGACGACTCAGAGGCGTCAGACGAATTTCCGCCTGAAAAACGGCTTGAAGCACCGAACACGCGCCTGATCAAGGCAGGGATCGAGACAATTCCGGATATGGAAACCCTCCAGGAGTGCGTTGCCTACGAGAACGCCCACCAGAATCGAACGCAGATTCTGCGCCGGCTCAAGTGGAAGGCTGAAGAGCTACGTGAGGGCGAAGAGTAAATTCTGTTCTTAACCAACACATTCCGCGTGGGTTTCCTGATTGTTGGTTAACTGCCTGAGTCTCGGTTTTTCGGGCCCCTGAATGGGTGCGGGGCAGCCAGCAGCGGCCTCGCGAGCCTAATCATGTCCCTCAAGCTGAGCTCCAGCGCCAGCACCGCCCGCGAAATCGCCGCCGCCAGACAGGCAGACTACGTGGCGTTTCTGCATCGAGCGCCGTTTGTCATCGACGCTGTCGACCTCGGCTTCCTTCCCGGCTTTCGCGAGGACTGTGGGTACCAGGAGACGCAGTATCAGAACCTCAGCCTCCCCGTTGGGATGCTCGACAACGATTTCCGGAATCCCGATCTGGAGCGGTTCATCGACCGTTTCTTCGAGTACGAACCAGAGGTCGGGGTCATCGGAGACGTCGACGAAATCGACGACGTCGACGCCCACCTCGCTGCGGCTCGCAAGATCCAAGCGAGCTATCCCGAGGCCGAGCTCATCGTCGTTCCGAAGTCGCGGGCGGTGATCGACGCGATTCCCGAGAACCTCGTCCTCGGGTATTCACGGGGATACGCCGACCGCCTGGCCCACGAGTTCTCCGACCCAGCCGATTGGAGAGGGCGGCGCGTCCACATCCTCGGCGGGAGTCCGCCCAAGCAGCTCGACGCCATTCGACAGTTGACCCGACCGACACTCACGGACGAGCCACCAGCCGACATCGTCGGCGTCGACTGGAACGGGCTGCATCGCGGCGCGCAGTTCGGTGAGTTCTGGACGGCCGACGGCTGGGACGACAGCGGTCGCGACGCCGACCACGTCACCATGCGAAAGACGGTGCGACACAGCCTCGCTCGCGTCCGTGAGTTTTGGAGGACCCACGGAATCTGGCCCGAAACGACACCGCAAGACGAGGGGCTCGACGTCGAGTACGAGGGTCCGAGTCCTGCCGATCTCGAGGACGCCGCCTGTACCGAGTGCGGGACGAACGTCTGGCGAACTCGCCGCGGCCCGTACGTGGCCGAATACGATACCGGCGCTATCTGTGGATACTGCAGCTACGAGTGCTACTTCAGCCACCGTCATCGAAACAACCTGGAGGAGATCGCCGGCGAACAGAGCGTCTACCTCCCGCCGGCGTGACTTCGCGACCTGTTTTTCGTGCCCCCAGAGAGGGCGAGGGCTCCTTCGAGAGCCCTCAGAGGTGACTTCCAGTGAGTCAACAACAGAGTCCCGACAACGTCTCGGTCGACGATATTCCCGTCGATATCGACAACACGCAATCAGCGGAGGTCGATCCCGCCGACGTCCCCCACGAAATCGAATCCATCACCCGTGGGCTCGCCGGTGAGCAGCCGCCGACGAATCCCATAGTGGTTCTCAAGGCGGCCCGGTGGTGGTACATTCACGGCAAGGGCGGGACGGATCCCGCCTTCCAGTGGGCCATCGAGTGGGTGCGTCATCTTGCGACGGACACGCCCAGCGATGTGGAACGGTTCGACGAGTTCCTCGAGTACCTCGTCACGGTCGGCTTTGCAGACGAACGCCACGAGCTCCGCTGACCGACAGAGCGGTTTTTTGAACGCCCCTGAGGGGTGCGGCGCGGTCTGAACAGACGCAGTCGCCGTGAACTCGATTCGGTGAACACAATG
>ENA-ORCR01000775-ORCR01000775.1-marine-metagenome-genome-assembly--contig:-NODE-775-length-12858-cov-3.002425_pt1 | contig 12858 bp, 14 predicted proteins | sample MGYA00237782_ERZ508514 | MGnify/ENA primary metagenome ERZ508514 (study PRJEB26185, sample SAMN06268960) | marine metagenome | isolation source: Eden Landing Ponds, San Francisco, CA, USA | place...
GGACTACGGCGTCAGTCGCGTCACGGACAGCCACTCGATCCCATCGTCGTCCGAACCATCATCATCATCTTCGCCGTCCACGAGCGCGAACACCATCTCCTTGCGAACCCCGTGAGCCAGCCGAACGTCCAGGGCCAGATCCCGCGGCGAGAACGTATGCCCGCCGTCCAGCACCCGGATCAGCAGCTCTGAGTGACCGAGGTCCTCGACCGATTCCACGTCGGCGTAGGTCCGGAAGTCCGCACCGAACTTGTAGCCGGTCTTGGGCACCAGCCCGCGCTCGCGCAGCGACTCGTACACCCGGAGTCGGCGGTCGAAGCGTCCATGGAACGCCTGCGTCGGCCGAGACTGAAACGCCTTCCCCTCGGCGGTCGCGGGAGGGTGTACCGGTGTCACCGACGGTGGAGTTATATTTACGTCCCAACTACAGTGGCCCAGTGAGCGTCAACGTCGAGAAGCGGGTCGACGAACCCGGGGACGCGAGCTACGCCGAGGACGCCTGGAAGCTCAAAGAGCGGATCAGGGCCGCCGAAGGGGTGCTCAAGCAGCGCCGCGGCTTCTTCATGGACGCCTACCGCCGCGCCCGGACGCACCTGCTGTTCGTCGACGACGACCGCTTCGCGCCCGAGAACGTCGCCGTCGTGACCGGCGCGGGGTCGGGCATCGGCCGTGCGACGGTGCTCGCGCTCGCGGCCAACGGGCTCACCGTCGTCGCGACGGACGTAGACGAGGACGGACTCGACGGGACCGCTGAGGCGGCCGAGCGACTGGGGGCCGACGGTGCGGTCGAGTCGGTCGTCGCCGACCTGACCGTCGACGCCGATATCGAGCGGATCGTCGACCGGGCCGCCGAGTTCGGGACGGTCCGCTATCTCGCCAATATCGCGGGCCTCCAGCACATCGACGCCATCGAGGCGTTCCCGATGGACCGCTACGACGAGATGCACGACGTGATGCTTCGGGCGCCGCTCTATCTCTCGAAACTCGTCGTCGGTCGGATCCGCGAGACGGCCGACGGCGCGGGCGTCGTCGGCAACATGGCGTCGGTCCACGGCCACTACGTCACCGCCGACAAGGTGGGGTACAACGTCTCGAAGTTCGGGATCCGGGGACTCACCCAGTCCATCGCGGCGGAGGGCGGCGACGGTCTGCGCGCGTTCTCGGTGTCGACGGGCTACGTGAAGACCCCGCTCGTGACCGACCAGATCCCCGACACCGCCGACCAGCGAGGCATCTCGGTCGACGAGGTGATCGACGACGTGATGCTCGGTCAGTCCCGGGTGACGGAAATGATGGACCCGGTCGACGTGGCGAACCTCTTCACCTTCGGCTTCTCCGAACACGGGCGCCACCTCAACGGCGGCGACCTGCTGTTCGACGGTGGCATGACGCTCACCTACGAATAGAACCGTCGGCGTCCTCACCGCCCGCGCCCGCTCTCAGTCCCGGTCGAGGACAGCGTTGCAGTTCGGGCAGTTCGTGCGGTCGGGTTCGGCGGCGTAGGTCTCCCCGCAGATCGGGCAGAACTCGTTTTTCACCGCGGTCTCGCCCGCACCAGCCGTCCCGCCCGCGTCGCCCGTTCCGGTACCGGGACTCACCTCGTCGGCGTCCTCCGGTGGTGTGAACACGCGGGTCTGTCCGGCGGGTTCGACCGGTTGCTCGTCCGACTCGCCCGGGTCGGCGTCGGCGGGCTCGGAGGCGCCGGTCGCCGGCTCGCTCTCGCTCCCGCTCGCGTCGTCGGCGCTCGACTCCGCGCTGTCGTCGGTCCCGTCCTCGGAGGCAGTGCCCATCGCCAGGCGGTCCGTGGTGCCCGGCTGGACGACCTGCGGATAGCGCTGGCCGGCGCGGATCGCCGACCGCGGCACGTCCGGTCGGCGGATCCGGACGAGGAGGCTCGCGAACAGCTGGATCCAGACGTACGCGAGCGCGAGCGCTGCGGGGGTCGCGACGGCAACGAGCGGTAACAGCGGTGCCGTGAGCCCGGCGCGGCTCACCTCGCCGAAGACCACGTCGGTGACACCGTATCGCGCGGCGGCCGCTTCGACGAGGGCGGTCTGGCCGCCAAGCGACGAGGCGCGGGTGACCGTCGCCGTCGTCGCGACGGCCGCCGAGACGAAGACCAGCAGCTGGAGGAGCCGCGGCGCCGAAAAGGAGTAGACGCGGTAGCCGTAGGCGACGGTACGGACGAGCAACAGCGTGTTCGCGACCGCCAGCAGCGCGAGGACGTACCACGTCGCGACGCCTCGGACCGCGGCGACGGCGACGGCCAGCAGCGCGAGCGGCGGCGCGAGCGCGACCAGCGGCCGGTCGAAGCGGTAACACTGCTCGACGTTGCCCCGGAGGTTCGTGAGCCTGCCGACGACGTAGCGGACGACGACGACCGAGGGAACGAGCACCCAGAGCACGGCGAACGCCGCCGCGAGCCCGGCGGCCTCCGTCGACCAGGGGTCGACCGTGTAGGCGCCGACGACCAGGTCGGCGACCTGGGAGACGGCGACGCCGGTGCCGGCCAACCAGATGAGGTAGCCGGCCGCGCCGGCGACGAGTCCGAGGAAGAGCCACCGCTCCTCGTCGGCGAGGAGGCGGACGGACCTGCCGAGTTCACGGCGCGTGTCTCTGGTATCCATGCTCGCTCGTCGGACCGAGCCGCGGGGTCAGGGGGCTTCGACGCGCATCGTCGCGACGCCGGAGAGTTCGACGCGGTCGCCCGGCGAGACCGGGACGCGCTCGCCCTCGTCGACCGTTTCGCCGTTGACGACCGTCGGGTTCTGCCCGAGGGCGACGAGGTGGAACTGGCCGCCCTCCTGGACGAACCGGACGTGCTCGCGGTGGATCCGTACCGCGTCGTCCTCGTCGCCGCCCGTGTTCATCACGATACTTCGGATGGTTCGACCGACCGTATCCCCGTCCCACACTTGAACCTCGCGGTTGCGCACGACCAGCACCAGCGAATCCGGCGCCTCGGCCGCCGACTCGTCGGCTCCGCCGGCCTCGTCGACCCGCTCTACGCGCCGGTCGTCGTTGTCGGCGTCACCCGCGTCGGTCCCATCCGAGGCCCCGTCGCCCGCAGCCTCGTCGGCGGATCCACCCCCGCCGACCGAGCGGTGGGCGTCGAGGTCCTCGCCGCAGCTGGCACAGAAGTTGTCCTCGGCGTCGACCTCGGCGTCGCAGGCCGGACACTCCGTCAGCGGCCCCGGGTCCAGCGCCGACACGTCCTCGCCACAGTTGGCACAGAAGTTATCCTCGGCGTCGACCTCGGCGTCGCAGGCCGGACAGACCAGGTCGACCGACCCGTCGTCTGCTTCGGCCGCGTCGTCGGCTTCCGCGGCCGTCTCGTCGTCGGCTTCCGCGGCCGTCTCGTCGTCGACTTCGGCCGCGTCGTCGCGTTCCGTCCCCGTTGCGGCCGTCCCGTCGGACTCGGCCGGCGAGTCGGCCGCAGCCGGCTCGTCCGTCCCCTCCGGATCGGCGACCTCTCCGGCGGCCGAGTCGCCCGCGTCGACACCGCTGGCGGCCTCGGCGGCCGCGACCGCGTCGCCCGCGTCGGCCGGGTCGGCGGCGTCCGGCTGTCCCGCGCTCTCGGCGCCACCGTCGTCGCCAGACTCGGCGGACGGGATCGGGTCGTTCGGATCCTCGGCGTCAGCGTCAGTCTCGGCGTCCTCGGAGTCGGCGTCAGTTTCGGCGCCCTCGGAGTCGGCGTCGGCCTCGGCGTCCGCTCCCGTGGTTCCGCGCTCGCCGTCCCGCGGCTCGGGCGCGGCCGCCTCGTGTTGCCATTCCCCGCAGTCCGAGTTCGTACACCAGCCCCCCGCGGCGGTCGGGTCGAACTGCTCCCCGCAGAGGGGGCACTCGACCGTCCCGCTCGTGCTGTGCGACATAGCTGTCGGCATATGCAGGCCGGCCATCAAAACAGTTGCCCCCGGTCGTGTCGCCACGGCGGACGGTCGACAACCGCGCGACCGCGAGGAGGTCGACCGACCCCACGGACTCGCCGCCGGTCAGTCCTCCTCGACGAGGGGTCCCCTGCTCGCGGGTCGCGCTGCTCCCGGCTCCCCGCCCAGGACGCTCATTGCACTCGCGTCTCGCGTTCCTCGACGGCCGTCCGGGTCCCCGCAGCCCGCGCAGGCGGGTCCTCGGGCGTGGGCGGGAGCGTCCCGTCGTGCAGGAGGAGCGTCGAGAGATTGTCCTTGCCGCCGCGGTCGTTGGCGAGGTCGACCAGCCGGCCGGCGGCGTCCGACAGCGAGGCCGCGGAGAGCACCTCGTCGCGGATCTCGTCGTCGGTGACGGCGCGGTCGCGGACCACCGCGGCCATCTCCTCGTCGCGGCCGGCGTCGACGTACCACTCGTAGAGTTTCGACGCCTCCGTCTGGGCATCGACCAGCCCGTCGCTCGTGACCAGAAGCACGTCCTCGCGGTACAGCGGGACCGTCGCCGTCTCCACGTCGACGGTCGCGGTCTCGGGGTCGGCGCGGCCGCTCCCCCCGACGGCGCGGGTGATCTCGTTGCTCCGCGGGTGGACCAGCGCCGCCACGTCGTCGACCTCGCCGGCCTCGCGCAGCCGCTGGACGACCGCGTGGTCGGTGGTCAGCGGCAGGATCTCCTCGCGGGCGGCGTTGACGACGTAGGCACGGGAGTCGCCGACCCACCCGAAGTGACAGCGGCCGCCGACGACGACGCCGGCGACGACGGTCGCGTGGGCCTGCTCGCCCGCGTCGGCGGCGTATTCGAGCACCTCGCGGTGGGCCGCGACGACCGCCTCGGCGACCGCCGATTCGAGATCCGCGTCCCGCGGCGGGGTCGCCAGCGGCTCGTCGACCGCCAGGTCGAACCCCGCGGGGTCGCCCCGCGCGGCCGTGACGACCGTGCCCGCGAGGTGCTCACAGACCGCCGTCGTCGCGATGTAGGAAGCGGCGTCCCCGGCGTCGTGGCCCCCGGCGCCGTCGGCGAGCGCGAACACCGCCGCGCTCCGGTTGGCCGGGTCGCCGTCGGGCGGGGCCTCGTCCGCCTCAGACTCGCCACGGTCCGACTCGCCGTCGACCGGCGGTTCGGCCTCGGGGGCGTCCCCCTCGTCCGCCCCGTCGTCCGGGTCTTCGGCGTCGTTCGACTCGGCTTCGTTCGCACCGGCGGCGCCGTCGCGGTCGTAGCCGCGAAAGCCCGCGCGGTGGCCCTGTTCGAACACGGAGACCGCGACGCTGTCCTCGTTGATCCCCCCGTCGCGCTTGCGGTCTCCCACGTCGTAGTGAGTCGCGTAGTCCATGGTTATGCCGTACTGAACTCGAAGGTGACGCCGTAGCTCGGGTGGACGAGGGCGATCAGGTCGCCCTCGCGCAGCCCGTACAGCTCCGGCGGCACGTTCCCCTCCGCGTCGGTGGCGTCTTCGCCCCGCTGCTGTAACCGCTCGCGGCCGGCCTCGCTGAGCACGCGCTGCCAGCCGCCGCCGGTCTGGACGTACGTGCCGTTGAGGCTCCGGTCGCGGATGAACCACTCGTCGTCCGCGTCGGTGTCGAACTGCACCTGCACCGTCGAGATGTACTCCTCTTCGTCCTCGATCACGACCGACGACCGGGGGCCCTCTGCGTAGCGGCGGCCGATGGTGTCGCCCGGGTAGATCGTGTACGTCTCGCCCGCCTGCGTGTAGCGGACCGTCGCCGACGGCGGCGGACTCGGGTCCCGCGCTTCGAGGACGCGCTTCATCGCCGTCGCGTTCCGGTAGCGCCCCTCGTAGTCGCTCGCGGTCGCCTTCTCGACGATCTCGGCGAGATACGGCTCGCACTCGGCGCCGAAATCGCGCGGGTCGACGCCGTCTTTCCGGGGGACGGTCCCCTTCAGCAGATAGAGGAGGATCTTCCCGACGGAGTAGACGTCCGACCACGGCCCCTGGCGCATCTCGGTCGCGTCGGCCTCGGCGACCTCGCGGGGCTTGTACGGGCCGACGATGGTCGTCTGGTCGGTGGCCTCGGCCGCCGTGTCGAACCCCGTCGCCGTGTTGAAGTCGATGAGCACCGGCGTCACCGTCCCCCCGCGGTGGGTGATCATCACGTTGTCCGGCTTCAGGTCGCGGTAGACGATCTCGTTCTCGTGGAGGAAGCTCATCGCGTCACAGAGGTCGATCCCGATCTGTCGGACCTCGTCGATGTCGTCGAGCGGCCCCGTCCGGCGGATCGCGTCGTCGAGTTCGTAGCCGTCGACGAGTTCCACGACGAGTACGGAGGTGCCGTCCTCGTCCTCGGCGACCGCGCGCAGCGACATGATGTTGGGGTGGCCCCCCGCCGCGCGGATGGCTTCGAGCGTCTCCGCTTCCTTCTCGAAGTACGTCCGGACGATGTCGCGGTCGTTCTGACTGCCCTCGTAGTTGGGGTACTTGATCGCGACCGACTCGCCGGTCTCGGTGTCCGTCGCGGAGAACACCTTGGCGAACCCGCCCTCGCCGACGACCTCGCCGAGCTCGTAGCGGCCGACGACCAGATCCCCCTGCGTCGGCGCGGCGGTCATTCGAGTCGGGAGTCGTCGACGATCCTGGTGGCGTTCTCGCGCTCGCTCCGACCGCCTTCGTCGACGAGGCGGGTCTGTCGTTTGGCCTCCTCGACGACGGCCGTGTCCTCGCCGTGGACCCGGGTCATCTTTTCGACCTCCGTCTCCGCCGCGGCGACGTTGCCCTTCCCGAGTTCCGTGCGCACGACCGTCTGACGGTGGTCCAGCGACACGTCCTCGTTGTGCGCGGCGAGCTCGGCGTTGTCGTCGGTGTACTCGACGGCGATGCGGTCGCTCGCCCGCTCGCCCGACGCCGTCAGCGTCACGTCGACCAGGGCGTGCTCGCCGAGGTCCTCACGAGCGGGCGCGTGGACTTTCAGGACGACGCGCTGGCTCTCCCGTTCAGCCAGGTCGGGCAGCGGGACGTGCGCCGCGTTCCCGCTCCAGTTCACGTCGACCTCCTGGGCCTGCGGGAGCGCGCGGTACACTTCACTGACCTCGACGCCGGCGGCGGCGTCGAGTTCGAGGGTCGCCTCCGTCGCCACCACGGACTGGGCCTGCTCGACGGCGTCGCCGAAGAACGACTCGATGTCGCCGGGCGATTCGAGGTGGGTCCACTCGCCGCGGGCGGTCGTCCCGAGGGTGCGGATGGTCTCCTCGTCGTAGTCGGTGCCGATACCCGCCGAGAGGATCCGGATGCCCGAGTCGTCGATGTCGGCCGCGAGTTCGCGGAAGTCGGCGGGCTCGTGGTTGTTGTCCTTGCCGTCGGACAGCAGCAAGATCCGGCGGACGGCGTCGTCGGTCTCCGGGCGATAGCCCAGCGAGTCGAGCGCGGTCCGGGCCGATTCGAGGCCGTCGTACATGTCGGTGCCGCCGCCGGCGCCCAGCTGGTCGACGCGGTGCATCGCGTCCTCGCGGGCGGTGTCGCCCCACCGCTGGGGGCGCATGACGACCTGCGCGTCGGAGTCGAAGGCGACGATACCGACGTAGTCGTCGGGTTCGAGGAGGCCGAACACCCACGAGGCGCCCTCCCGCGCCTGGTCGAGCTTCGCCCCGTCCATCGAGCCGCTCGTGTCCAGACAGAGGAGGATGTGACGTTCGTGGGACCCGCCCCCCGTCCCCGGTTCGACGTCGACCGTCGCCGTCAGCGTCGCCCCGTCGGCGGGCACGTACGGCCGGTTGACGTCGGTCGCGATATCTACCATCGTTCGCCCTCTCGCTCTCGTCCCGTATGTGTTTTTCTCCGAGCCGAGCCTGCCGGCGGCCCGACCCGCCGGATCGGTCCGCCAGACACCACCGGACGCTACGCGAACACGCCCCGGATCACGTCGCCGAACCGCACCAGCACGACGCCCCCCACGAGCATCGCCAGCAACCAGAGCAGCGTTATCAGGACGCTCCGGCGGATAAACGGATCCTCGGTCCAAGTTGCCATACCACACGCTCGGTCGCCCGGACGAAAAAACCCCGCGCCCGTTCGCCACCTCCCGTCGCGAACCGAGCGGCGCCGAGCCGTGAGGCGTCGACCGACCGATGGCCGACCGCCCCTTCGGGCGCTCCCCGGTGACGCTTTCCGTCGCAAAGTCTACTTTGCAGCGCAAAGTAAATTTACTGCACAAACTTTATTGGATTAGAAACTAGTTTTCGGATCGAGGCATGAACGAGATGGTCCCCGATTCGGTCGAGCAGTACAGTCCGCCCGCTCCGAACCGCGCCGCGGAGGTGTGGGTCGGATGAGCGCGGTCGAGATCGACGGGCTCACGAAGCGATACGGCGACGTGACCGCCGTCTCCGATCTGTCGCTGTCGGTCGGGCGCGGCGAGGTCGTCGGCTTCCTCGGCCCGAACGGCGCGGGGAAGTCGACGACGATCAACGTCCTGCTGGGCTTTCTCGACCCGACCGCCGGCGAGGTGTCCGTGCTGGGGACCGACGTGACGACGGACCCCCAGTCGGTGAAAGCCCGCGTGGGGTTGCTCCCCGAGGCGTTCGAGCCGGTGCCGAACCTCACCGGGCGCGAGCACGTCGCGGCGGCGGTCGAGACCAAGGGTACCGACGACGACCCGGATGTCCTCCTCGAACGGGTCGGGCTCGCCCCCGAGGACGCCCGGCGACCCGCCGAGGACTACTCGACGGGCATGTTCCAGCGGATGGCGCTGGCGGTCGCGCTGGTCGGCGACCCCGACCTGCTGGTGCTCGACGAGCCCTCCGCCGGGCTCGACCCCAACGGCGTCCAGCTGGTCCGCGAGATCGTCCGCGAGGAGGCCGACCGCGGCGCGGCCGTGTTCTTCTCCAGCCACATCCTCGACGAGGTCGAACGGGTCTCCGACCGCGTGGGGATCCTCCAGGACGGGGAGCTGACCGCGGTCAACTCCGTCGAGAACCTCCGCGACGATCTGGGGATGGGCAGCGTCGTCTCGGCGACCGTCGACGCGGTGCCCGACCTCGGTCCGCTCCAGGCAGTCGACGGCGTCACCGACGTGTCCGCCGACGGCTCGACGGTCCGGGTGGCCTGTGCGGCTCCCGGCGCGAAAATGGCCGCGCTCCGCCGGCTCGACGACCGTGCGACCGTCGCCGACGTGACCATCGAGGAGTCGTCGCTGGAGGACCTGTTCGAGGCCTACACGACCGACCGGTCCGACGCTGGTGAGGCCGAATCCGGGACCGGTGCGGGAGCCGGCGACGGGAGCGCGGCGGGGTCGCCCGCAGACGCCGCGACCGCGGGAGGTGATCGGGCGTGAGCACCGCGACCGTCGCCCGGACGGACTTCCGAAGTATCAGGCGCTCGTACGCCGTCGTCGGCGTCGTCGTCGCGTTCGCGGCGCTGTCGGCGCTCGTCTTCCTCGGCTCGGGCGAGGTCCACCCTCACCCCGTGCGGACGACGTTCGGCCTCTCGGCGCTGGTGGCGTGGGCGCTCCCTCTCCTCCTCGCGCCGCTCGCCTACCTGGCCGTCGCCGGCGACCGCGCGCGCGGGACGATCACCTACCACCTCGGGCTGCCGAACTCCCGGGCGGCGTACTTCCGCGGGAAGTACGTCACCCGGGCCGCCGTCGCGGCCGGGTCGACGCTACTGGGCGTCGCCGTCGCCTTCGCCGTCGCGCTGGCGACCTACGAGCACGCGCCCGACCCCGGACGCTTCCTCGCGTTCGGCGCGCTCTCGGCGACGTTCACGCTCGCGATGGTGGGCGTCTTCGTCGCCGTCTCGGCGTCGGTCGCCTCCCGGTCGCGCGCGATGGTCGGGGTCGTCGGCGCGTACTTCCTGCTGTCGGCGTTCTGGGTCGGTCCGCTGCCCGTGCTGAACCTCGGGACCGCGCTCGACGCCGTCGCCGCCCTCCCCGGCGTGAGCGTCTCCGAATCGGCCAGGGCACTGATCGGCTCGCTGTCGCCCGCCGGCGCCTATTTCAACCTCCTCCCCGAACTGGTCTGGGCCGGCGCGCCCGGCGAGTACGCCGCCCTCCAGCAGTTCGCCGACCGACCCGACTACCTCGGGTACGAGCCGTGGGTCAACGCCCTGGTCCTGGCCGCGTGGACCGTCGGCGCGCCGCTCGTCGGCTACTTGCGCTTCCGTTCGGCGGAACTCGGATAGGTCGCCCGGCGGTGGTCCCCGCCGACGCTTCCGGAATCGACTTACCGGCCCTCCGACAACACGGCGGCAACGACCGCCACCAAGGCATGACGCTACTCCACGACACCCCACGCCGGCCGACGGACGCACAGCCGCTCGCCGCCCGGCCATCCACCGGGGCCGCTGCGGGCCGACCCGCGACGGCGCCCACGAGGTGGTCGTCGTGAGCGACGCCTCCGAGAGCGTCGACCCCGAGGAGCTGCAGCGCCAGCTGTCGGACATCAAGGGCGCGATGGGGCTGGCCGAGCAGTACCCGGGTCGCGCGCGGCTGTGGCTGGTCGGCGGGCTGATCATCGGCGTCGCGGCGCTGCTCGTCCAGGCGACCTTCTTCCTCTACGAGACGTTCGGCCCCGCCGCGTACGTCGCGATCTGGGGCGGGTTCTGCGTCGTCGCGGTCGCGACGCTGTGGCTGGTCTCCGCGCGACTGCCCAGCCAGGAGGCGCCCGCGGGCACACCCAGCTGGAAAGCGGTCTACGGATCGCTGGCGGCGTTTCTGCTGGCCGCGACGGGAGTCACCGGTGACGCGGCCGGGCAGGTCCCCGGGCTCGACCGGGCGCTTTTGTACTTCGGGCTGGTCATCGCGACGATCGGACTCGGACTGCTGGTGACCGGCGCCGTCCTGGCGGCCTATCGGGTCCGTCGGCGCGACCGGCTGGTCTTCTACGCCGGGGGGGCGTGGGTGCTGTTGTTCGCGTCGTCTCTCCCTCACGCCGAGCCGTTGCGATACGTCGGCGTCGGTGTCTTCGGCATTCTCTTCAGCCTGTACGCGATAGGCGCCTACGTGTACCTGACCCGGGCCTGACCCATGGATTTCGACAAGCTCGTCCACCAGCCGACGCGACTCCAGATCTTCGCCTACCTCTACCGCCACGGCGAGACGAGCTTCCCCGACCTGAAGGACGCGCTGGACGTGACCGAGGGCAACCTCGCCAGCCACATCGGGAAGATGGAGGAGGCCGACTGCGTCGCCGTCGAGAAGCAGTTCGTCGACCGCAAGCCCCAGACCACCTACGAACTCACCGACCTGGGCCGCGAGAAGTTCGAAGAACACATCGGGACGCTCGAAGCGCTGATCGACGATCTGGACGAGTGAGCGGTCGCGAGCGACCGATGGGAGCGAGCGCTTTTTCACCCATGTTTTTGTCGGAGGGGTTCCCGCAGCGACCGCAGGGAGCGAGGAAACCCCGCCGGGAAAAAGATGGTCGCCAGGAACACATCGGGACGCTCGAAGCGCTGATCGACGATCTGGACGAGTGAGCGGTCGCGAGCGACCGACGGGAGCGAGGGGACGAACGGAGTCACGAAGGTGTGATGGACCGGGAGACAGCCCGACAAATATATTCGCTCCCGGCCCCCAGCGAGGTCAATGGACCGTGAAACACCGCTCGAGGAGACCCAGGAGACGTTGACCGAACACCTCGACGCGGCACTGGAACACGTCGACGACGAGACGGCGCGCTTTCACCTCCGACAGGCGAACCAGATCGCCGTCGACCTGCCGACGCTGGTCGCCAGGAAGGAAGCGGAGCTAGACGACTGAGGCGGTGCGGATCAGCGCTCGCGCGACCCCGGCGCGTCGGCGACGAGTCCGCGAGCCGCGGCGCCGAGCGGTCCGGCGACGAGCGGCACGACGACGCTGACCGCCAGCAGCGGTCCCATCGCGAGGTACCCGTCGAGGCTGCCGGCGAGGGCGAACTGGCCCGCCATCGCGAGCAGGACGACGACGCCGAAGGCCAGGCCCGCGACGAGCGACCGGCGGAGCGTCGGCTGACAGAACCCGACCAGAGCACCGCCGACCAGCAGACCGGCCCAGTGGACTGTCGCGAGCGCGAGCCCGAGGGCGGTCGCCACCGCGGTCAGCGCCCGCCGCCGACGCGGGGTCGTCTGGGCGCCGTAGATCCGGGCTCGGAGCCCGTCCGAGGCGTCGTCGGGTTCGGACCCGTACACGTCATCCAGTGACTCACTCATCGCCCCCACCCCCGGTAGCGTCGGCGTCGTCCGGGTCGAATCGCAGGTCGGGGTCGCTCTCCGTGGTCGCGACCAGCGGGCGATACTCGGCGTCGGCCCACGCTTCCAGCAGGTCGCTGTAGTGGTCGGAGAAGTACTCGCCGTCGTTGCCGCCCGGGATCATCCCCAGCGAGGGGTCGCCGTCGAACCGGGCGAGCAGGCGGAAGCTGCTGCCGACGGCGGACTCCTTGCGGAAGTTGCGGACCGTCGCGGGCGAGCCGTCCGTCGGGAGCCGCGGGTAGTTCAGAAAGCCCAGCTCGAAGGGGTGGTCGATGGCGGTCCGGTTGTAGTCACCGTAGGTCTCGTAGCCCTCCGCGCCGATCTCGGCGGCCGCGTCGGCCATCGCCGCGGCGATCACCTCGCTGCGGTCCCGCGGGGCGACCCCCTCGGCGGGCGGGTCGGCGAACCACCGGTTCTCGGGGTCGAGCGTGAGCAACACGTGGTCGTTGGGGTAGTGGCTGTCGTCGAGTCCCGCCGCCTCGAACACGGGGTCGAACACCCGCTCGCGGTAGTGGCCGACGAACAGCTCGAAGACGAGAGCGGCGCGCGAATCGCGGTCCATCCGGAAGTCCCAGCCCGCCAGCCGATCTGCGGCGGCGCGGGCGCCGTCGTCCATCGCGTCGCGAACGTCGAGGATCGTCGGGACGAACAGCCGGGCGCGCTCGTCGGCCACGTCGCGCTGGACGCGACGCACGTACTCGAAGTCGAAGGGGTCGTCGCTCGCGGCCCGCTCGTCGAGCAGGTCGTAGATCCGCCGGGCGCGG
>ENA-ORCR01000776-ORCR01000776.1-marine-metagenome-genome-assembly--contig:-NODE-776-length-12856-cov-6.986697_pt1 | contig 12856 bp, 12 predicted proteins | sample MGYA00237782_ERZ508514 | MGnify/ENA primary metagenome ERZ508514 (study PRJEB26185, sample SAMN06268960) | marine metagenome | isolation source: Eden Landing Ponds, San Francisco, CA, USA | place...
AGCAGGACCCGGCGGTCCAGAACGCCGACGTACCGGCCGACGTACGCAAGTACGACCGCTTCAAGAAGATCGAGGGCGGGACCTACGACCGGGCCAACGACTTCCTCCGGGACCGGACGTACATCACCGCCCGCGAGTGGGCCATCGCGCGCCTCTGTGCCGACTTCCGGACCGAGACGGGCGTCGAGATGACGAAAATCGGCGAGAACCTCCCGGAACTCGTCCCGTTCATGACAGACACGTACACGCCGCAGGCCGTCAATCAGGCCCGCTCGGCCTTCGAGGACAAGGTCCGGAAGGCCGGCGCGACCTTCCTCTACGGCGCGATGTGCGACTTCTTCACCGCCGAGGAACTCGACGACGTGATGTACGAGGCCACTGAGGTCGCGAAGTTCCTGCTCGAAGTCGAGGGCGTCGACCTCGCCGTCGAGGACGAGATGGAGGCCGAGGACCGCATCTCGACCGTGATGCGGGAGGTCCGCGAGCAGTCGGCCGCGCTGCGACACGACGAGGTGTGTTGTCCGGAGTGCGGCCACGAGTTCGAGGCGGACGAGTAAGCCAGTGAAGACCGTGTGTCTGAACACTTCCTCGGACGCCTCGCTTGCAGCGGATGAGTAAGCCAACTCGGACCGCGAGATTCCGGAGGAATCTCGGTACCCCGAGCGGTGGAACCGCGAGGGCCGCCGTGCGTGTCCGAGCACGTAGTCATTCGCCTCGCTTGCAGCGGACGAGTAAGCCAGTGAAGACCGTGTGTCTGAGCACGTAGCGGAAATGAGCGCTCCCGGCCCGGAACCGCGAGGGTCCGCGATGTCGGACCGCGAAGCGAGACAGCGAGTGCTGCGGACCGACCTCGCGGTCGGGTTCGGCGGCGCGGTGCTCGGCTACGCCGAGGCGGGCCGGGCGCTGGTCACCGTGCTCCCGCCGCTGGCGGTGGTCGGCCTGCTGACCGCGGCGGCGCTGTACGCCGTCGAGCACGACGCCGTGCCGGGCGTGTATCCCGAGGTGGCCGCGCTGGCGTCGCTCGTCGTCCTCGCAACCGTCGTGACGGGGTTCGTCGTCGTCACCGAAGCGACCGCGGCGGTCGTTCTCGCCGGCGCGCTCTCCGGGTTCGGCGTCGGCGTCCTGTGGAACCGACTGCTCTACGGCTTCGTCTTCGCCGTCCCGGACTTCCGACTCGACCGGGTCAGAGAGCGGTGAGGGTGCCGGCTACTCGACCACTTCGCCGTCGGCGTCGCGGACGTTCGTCCCCTGGTGGTCGTAGAACACGTCCTCCTCGCCGCCGTCGCCCAGCGCGTCGCCGCGCTCGTACACGACGGTCCCCCGGACCATCGTCCACTCCGGGAAGACCGCGTCGAAGCCCTCGAAGGGCGTCCAGTCGCACTTCGAGTGGAGGGCCTCGCCGCGGACCGGCGTCGTCTCCGTCGTGTCGACCAGGACGAGGTCGGCGTCTCGGCCGGCCTCGATTGCGCCCTTCTGCGGCAGGTCGAACACGGCCGCAGGGTTGCGCGCGGTGAGGTCACAGACGCGCTCGTAGGAGAGGTCGCTGTCCGAATCGCGGGCCTCGGCGAGCAGGAGGGGGAGGGCCGTCTCGACGCCGGGGACCCCCGACGGCGCGTCCCAGATGCTCGCGTCCTTCTCCTCGCGGGTGTGGGGCGCGTGGTCGGTCGCTATCATGTCGACGGTGCCGTCGACGACGCGGTCGTAGAGCTTCAGCCGGCGCTTCTCGCGGCGCAGCGGCGGGTTCATCCGGCCGAACGTGCCCAGGTCGGAGAGGTCACGACGGGAGAGCAGCAGGTGGTGCGGCGTCACCTCGGTGGTCATCCCGGCCTCGCTGGCGATGTCGACGCCCTCCGGCGTGGAGGTGTGAGCGATGTGGATGGTCGCGCCGCGTTCGTTCGCCACGGAACATGCGCGCTCGACGGCCTTCGCCTCCGCCTTCGCCGTTCTGAAGGCGCTCCAGGCGTCGGCGTCGTCCCGGGCGCGGGCGTCGTCGTTGAAGTAGTCGGCGTCCTCGGCGTGGACCGTGACCGGCACGCCCTTCTCCGTCGCGGCGTCGAGCGCGTCGGCGAACAGGTCGGCCTCGATGCCCATGTCGCCGGTCGAGTCGGCGAGGAACACCTCACCGAGGGCGAAGAGCCGCCGCCGCAGGAGGACGTTCGGGATCCAGTCGGCCGTGACGCCGCCGTTGATGCCCCAGTCGACGATGGAGTCGCCGGCGAACTCGGCCTTCTGATCGAACGCCTCGCCGTCGATGGTCGGCGGGTCGGTGTTCGGCTGGTCGACGACCGTCGTGACGCCGCCGGCTGCCGCGGAGCGAGCGCCCGTCTCCCACGTCTCCTTGTGCGGATAGCCGGGCTGCCGGAAGTGGACGTGCGCGTCGATCATGCCGGGGAACAGGCGCTTGCCCGTCGCGTCGATGACGTGCTGGTCGTCGGCCTCGAGGTCGCGGCCGACCTCGGCGATGGACTCGCCACGCACCCTGACGTCGCGCTGGCGACCGTCGGGCAGCGTCGCGTTGCGGATGAGCATACTCCCAGTCGGCCGGGCGAACCCCTAAGTCTCTCGGATACGGCTCACCGAAACGTCGCGCTCCGCCGTCAGCGCCGCTTCGAGGGCCGCGACGACGCGGTCGGGGTCGTCGGTCCCGCCAGCACGGGCGACGCTGCCGACGCTATTCGGGTCGAACGGAACGCCGAGCGCCGCGTAGACCGGCGTCAGCACCGCGGCGATCTCCTCGTGGTCACGGACGACGACGACAGCGCCGACGACGGCGACGGACCGGCGGACCCGCTGGGCGAGGCCGGCGACCTTCCCGTCGGCCTGCAGCGAGTGAGTTCCCGGACAGAACGAATCGGGTGGTTCACCCGTCCGAGCGTCGACGCCGCAGTCATCGAGGGCCTGCTGGATGGCGTCGCTGACCCGGGCGTAGCGGCGCTGGATGGTCTCGCGGGGATTCTCGGTCGGTTCGGCGAGCGCGACGGCGACCGTCGACCCGGTGTAGGCGACGGCGCGGCCGCCCACGGAACGCTCGACGACCGCGTAGCCCCGGTCGCGAGCGGCGACCTGCGCTCGCTCGTAGCCGTCGCCGGTGGCGTCGCGGCGGCCGAAGGCGACCTGCCGGTGCGGTCGCCAGACGCGAAGCGCCGGCTCGCGGTCCGACGCGACGCGGTCGGTCATCTCCAGGGTCCGCTGGTAGTCCCGCGCTGGGTCCGCGGCCCGTCCCCGGAGCAGTCGCATAGCCCGACAGTGGAACCGCGGGGACAAAACGCCCGCGGCGGGGTGGGGACAGCCGACGGCCCGAGCAGTCCGCGGGCTCACCGATGGCGAACAGGCGACACCCGACCCTCGCGACGGGACGTGTCGCGCTCCCGCGGCCCCCGTCGCGTGTACAGTCAGCGCACGTCAGCGGGTGGCCCCGGCATCGGACATGAACCCTCGGGCGACAGTCACTTGCTGGCGCGCTCCTAACCGACGGCGATGGCCGTGACGCTCCCCCGGGACGTACTCGCCCGATACTACCGCTTCTCGCTGTACAATTCCCCGTTCGACGCCCACGACGAGGGATGCGCAATCGACCTCTATCCCGAGGGAGAGCGCGCGCCGTCGCCGGTCGCCGGCGAGGTGCTCGACACGAAGACGGTCCGCGCGCCGCCGAAGGCCTACGCCGCCGAGCACGACCACCTCGTTCTTATCGACACGGGCGAGCACGTCGCCCGGCTCCTCCACGTCGACCCGCGCGTCGAGCCCGGCGACTCGGTCGCGGTGGGCGACGAACTCGGCGACCTGGTCCGGGCGGGCTTTTTCGCGCCGTGGGTTCCGAACCACGTCCACCTGGGGTTTCGCGACCCGGACGCGAACCCCTATCGGGCGTCGGGGTCGCTCCCGGTGGACGTGGCGGTCGACGTGGCGGCGGTTCCGTGGGACGGAACGGGCACGGTCGTCGCGGCCGGCGAGACGTGGGCGCGGCTCGACGCGCCCGAACACCCCGCACCGGGCGAGCGCTTCGCCGGGGTCGCGAACGACGTAGGAGGGGAGGAATCCGGCGTCCTCGACGGCGGCCTCCCGCACTACGACGGGGGCGGTTTGCTCGGCGGCAGTGGGTGCGAGCGCGCCGCGCTCGCGGGCCGGCGGGTCGGAACGGCCGACGGCCGCACCGTCGCGTGGGACGACGTGACCGTCCTCGCGAACGGCGAGCCGGTGACCGGCATCGCGCTGTTCTGCGACCGAAAGCGGGCCGGCGTCAAGCTGGTCGGTCGGGACATCGACCTCGACGTGGGAGACGCGGTGCGGGTGACTATCGAGGGGGTCGGCGGCGCAGACAGTGGGTAGCGTCGCGTCAGCCGGCTATCAGACGAAGTCGAGGGCCGCGCGGTCGGTCACCTCGCCGAACAGCCAGTCGGCGTGCTCCAGCGCGTACTCGCGGTGGTCTTCCTCGATGAAGCCGACGGCGTCCTCGACGAGGACCGGGCGGTAGTCCCGCAGGCCGGCGCTGGAGGCGGTGTGGAGCACGCAGACGTTGGCGAGCGTGCCGCAGATGACGAGGTCCGTGACGCCGTGGGCGTCGAGCCAGCCGTCCAGTTCCGTCTGGTAGAAGGCGTCGTAGGTGTGCTTGACCACGACCAGGTCCGCGTCGGCGGGATCGAGGTCGTCGACCAGTTCGGCCTCCCACGACCCCTCGACGACGTGTTCGCCCCAGCGCTCGAACTCGTCGTAGTAGTGGGCGTCCTCGAACTGCTCGGGCGGGTGCACGTCCCGGGTGAAGACGACGCTGGCCCCGGCCTCGCGGGCGCGGTCGACGAGGTCGCCACAGGGGTCGACGGCCGCTTCGCTGTCCGGCGCGTAGAGGCTCCCGTCGGGATGGCAGAAGCCGTTCTGCATGTCCACCACGACGAGCGCGGTCTGTGACGGGTCGAGTTCCATACGCGGACGTTTGCGCCGACGGAGTACCAACGTTACCCCGTGTGACTTTTCACTGCGCTGGTCCACGTTCGGGTAGATGCGCCGCCCCCTCGCACTCGCCGTCGTCTGTGTCGCGCTGCTGCTCGCAGGCTGTCAGGCCCCCGGGTCGCCGGCGGACCAGACGCCGCTCGGCGGTGACGCCGGCTCTGCCGGTGCCGCCGCGACCCCGACCGAACCGGCGGTCGACCTCGCGGTGAACGGGTCGGCCCCGTCCGCGCCGACGGCGGACCGGCTGGGCTACGAGAACGGCTACTGGTACAACGAGTCGCTCGCGGTGACGACCGAGGACGGACTGAACGAGACGGAGCGCGAGGCCGTCGTCGCCCGGACGATGGCCCGCGTCGAGCGGATTCGCGGCCTCGAATTCGAGGAGCCGGTCCCCGTCTCGGTCGTCTCGCGGGCCGAGTACCGCAACAGCACCGGCGGCGAGACCGGCGAGTCGTTGCGGCGGTTCGACAACGCGAAGTTCGAGGCGCTGTTCTTCGTCGGCGAGGACCGCGACTCCATCGCGGTCCAGAACAGCAACCGCGGCGAGAGCGTGCTGGGCTACTACAGCAGCCGACGCGGCGAAATCGTCGTCGTCAGCGACTCCGAGACGCCGACCATCAGCCGCGGGACGCTGGCTCACGAACTGGTCCACGCGCTCCAGGACCAGCAGTTCGGGCTGGGAAGCGACGCGAACACGCGCGACGGCGTGCAGGGTCGAAACGGGCTTATCGAGGGCGACGCCGTGGCGACGCGCCAGATATATTCCGAGCGTTGCGCGGAGACGTGGGAGTGCATCGAGACGCCGACCAGTGGCGGCGGTGGCGGCGACCGCCACTTCGGCATCAACTTCATGCTGTACTTCCCGTACAGCGACGGCCCGGGACTGGTGACAGACCTCCGGGAGCGCGGCGGGTGGAGCGCGGTGAACGACGCCTACGACGACCACCCCGACAGCGCCGTCGAGGTGACCTACCCGGACCGCTACCCCGACTGGGAACGGGCGTCGGTGTCGCTCGCGGACCGGTCGAGTGGCGACTGGGAGCGGGTCCGCCCCTCGACCGACCGCGACCGGCCGGACTACGCCGTCGTCGGCCCGTCGGCCGTCGCGGCCTCGATGGCCTACACGCTCGCCGACGACTACAACGACTCGGCGGTCGTCCGCACGGGCGACGTCATCAACTACGAGTCCGACGGCTCGCTCCGGAGCGAGGACCCCTACAACTACGACCTGCCCGCCACCGACGGCTGGCGCGGCGGCCGGATGCACGTCTACGAGAACGGCGGCGAGACCGCCTACGTCTGGAAGACGCGGTGGGACAGCGAGGCCGACGCCCGCGAGTTCGCCGACGCCTGGGAGCGCGTGGTCGCCCACTGGGGCGGGAGCCAGCGTGCCGACGGGACCTGGGTCATCGCGGACGACAGCCCCTACGCGGACGCCGTCAGAATCTCCGTGGACGGCCGGGTAGTCACCGTCGTGAACGCGCCGACCGCGGCCGAACTCGACGAGGTCCACGATGCGTAGGGAACGCCTGCTCGCGCTGTCGCTGGCGCTCGCCGCGGTCCTCGCCGGCTGTTCGGTCCCGTCGTTCGGCGGGAGCGATCACCCGGCGTCGCCGGCCGGCGAGGACGCAATCGGCTGGGAGGACGGCTACTGGTACGACGACCCCGTGCGCGTGACCACCGACGACGGGCTGAACGAGACCGAGCGCGAGGCCGTCGTCGCCCGGACGATGGCCCGCGTCGAGCAGCTCCGACAGCGGGAGTTCGAGGAGTCGGTCCCCGTGTCGGTCATCTCGCGGGCCGAGTACCGCAACCGCTCGCGCGGCGGCGGGAGCGGCGGCCCGCCGGAAGACCCCTGGAACGACCAGGTGTGGGAGGCGCTCCTCCTCATCGGCGAGGACTCGGGCAGTAGCGAGGAACTGGACGACACGCTCTCGACGACGGTCCAGGGGTACTACTCGCCGAGCCGCGACGAGATCGTCGTCGTCAGCCCGACGGAGACGCCCCAGATCGACCGGCGCACGCTGTCGCACGAACTGGTCCACGCGCTCCAGGACCAGCAGTTCGGCCTGAACGGCTCGGCGGAGACCCAGGACACCCAGCTCTCGCGCCAGGGCGTCACCGAGGGCGAGGCGAACTACGTCCGCATCTTCTACGAGCGCCGTTGCGGCGAGCAATGGGAGTGCATCGCGCTCCCGGACCGCACAGAGAGCGGTGAGAGTAGCGGTAACGGTACCGAAAGCGCGCAGGAGCCGAGCTACAACGAGGGGCTGTTCACCGTCCTGTACCAGCCCTACGTCACCGGACCGGCGTTCGTCCACGCCATCCGCGAAGACGGGGGCTGGGACGCCGTCGACGCGCTCCACGACGACTTCCCGGACAGCACCGAGCAGGTCCTCCACCCCGAGAAGTACCCCGACGAGAAGCCGGTGAACGTCACCGTCCCGGACCGCTCGACCGACGCCTGGAGCCGCTTCGACCACGACCCGGTCGGCGACACCGTCGGCGAAGCGTCCATCTACGCGACGGTCTACCACAACGGCCAGACCGAGGGCGACCGCTACAGCTACGAGAGCGAGGCCTCCGAAGGCTGGGCCGGCGACCTCGTCGTGCCGTACCGCGACGGCTCTGGCGGCTACGGCTACGTCTGGGAGACGCGCTGGGACACCGAGGAGGACGCCCGCGAGTTCGCCGACGCCTACCGCGGCGCGCTGGTCGAGGAACACGACGCCAGTCGGCCGCGAGCGAACGTCTACGTCGTCCCCGAGGACGACCCGTTCGCCGACGCCTTCCGCGTCGTCCGGTCCGGGAAGACCGTCCGCATCGTCAACGGGCCGACGGTCGACGACCTGGGCGAGATTCACCGGGCCGAGGGGTGAGCGAGGCTCAGACTGCGCGGCGGTACGCGAACCGGCCGAACCCGACGACGGTGACGATGGCCGTCGCGTAGGCGGTCATGTCGTGTGGCGGTTTCGAGACGGCGACGTAGCCGCCGACCGTCCCGAGCGCGGCGAGGCCACAGAGCGCCCAGAGGACGACGGCCCAGCGGCCGTTGACCGGCGCGTCGGGGGCAGAGTCGCCGTCGTCGTCCGAATCGTCGGGCGCGGCGTCCGTCCGGTCGAGAATCCGCGTCGGGTCGTCGGGAACGCGGTCGTCGGTGTCGGGCTGTGAGAGCGGACTCCGTTCGTTCTGGTTCAGCGGAATCTTCGACAGGACGAACCGGAGCCACCGCGTTCGCGGCGTCAGCGCGTCACCGAGCAGCAGGAGGCCGAGCGCGACCAGGACGCCGACGGGGAAGAAGTCGAAGCGCTGGGCGAGGTAGGCGTCACCGGGGTCGGCGGGGTCGTAGCGGACGGTGACCGACGACCCTTCCCGGTAGTTCGACAGCACCCGGGCGGCGCGGTCCCGCTGGTTCGTGTCCACGTCGGTCCCGAACGCGACGTCGCGGCCGGTGTAGGTCCGGCCCTCGACGCGGTACGTGTAGGTCACGTTCGGCCGGTAGTAGCGGTTGCCGCCGAGCGTGGGTCGGCCGATTTCGACGTAGCTGTCCATCACGACGGTCTCGACCGTGCCCGTGGTCGCGGCGTAGCCGGTGGCCGTCCGGTACTGCGAACCGCCGAGGCCGAAGCCGGCGGCGAGCAGCGCGAGCGCGAGCAGGAGGGCGACGGAGCGGCGGGGACTGAGCACGCCCGACGGGTAGCGATGGCGACGTAGAAAGCGTTACGAGGGCCGGCGACGGACGAGGTCCCCGCTGACGTTGGGGCGTCTCGCGACCGCCGACCGGACCGCTTTTTCCCCCGCACGGCCGAACACGGGACAATGACCGAGGAGTTCGACATCGTCTCGCCGGAGGCGATTCGCGACGGACGGGCGACCGACGCCTACTTCGACCGGACGATGGAAGCGCTCGAGCACGCGGACAAGAACCCGGACGTCGTCGCGGAAGTCACGGCGAACCAGTTCGCGACGGGGACCTGGAAGCTGCTGGCCGGGCTGAAAGACGCCGCGCGACTGCTCGACGGGCGCCCCGTCGACGCCGACGCGCTCCCCGAGGGTCAACTGTTCGACGGCGGTCCGGTGATGCGCATCGAGGGATCGTATCGTGAGTTCTGCCGGCTGGAGACGGCGCTGCTGGGGTTCCTCTCACACCCGACCGGCGTCGCCACGCGGGCGCTCGAAGCGCGCCACGCCGCGCCGGAGTCGACGGTGCTGTCGTTCGGGTCCCGCCACGTCCACCCCTCCATCGCCGCGATGATCGAGCGGGCGGCGCTGCTGGGCGGTCTCGACGGCATCTCGAACGTCGCCGCGGGCGAGGTCATCGGGCGCGAGGCGGGCGGGACGATGCCCCACGCGCTGGTCATCTGCTTCGGTCGCGGCAATCAGGAGGAGGCCTGGCAGGCGTTCGACGAGGGCGTCCCCGAGGAGACGCCGCGAATCGCGCTGACGGACACCTACAGCGACGAGACGGACGAGGCGTTGCGGGCTGCCGAGGCGATCGAGGACCTCGACGGCGTCCGCCTGGACACGACCGGCTCCCGGCGCGGCGACTTCCGGCACATCGTCCGGGAGGTGCGCTGGACGCTGGACGCCTACGGCCACGAGGACGTCGACCTGTTCCTCTCGGGCGGCCTCGGCCCGGCGGAGCTGCGCGACCTCCGCGACCTGGCCGACGGCTTCGGCGTCGGGAGCTACGTCGCCAACGCCGACCCGCTGGACTTCGCGCTGGACCTCGTCGAAGTGGACGGGGAGCCGGCGGCCAAGCGGGGCAAGCTCACCGGGAAGAAGTCGGTGTATCGGACCGCCGACGGCGGCCACCACGTCGGTCTGGCCGACCGCGCGGGACCGGAGAACGCCGAGTCGCTCATGGAACCGATCGTCAGGGACGGCGAGGTCGTCAGGGAGTTCGACCTCGACGCGGCCGTCGAGCGCGCGGCGGCCGACGCCGAGCGGGTCGGGTACGAAGGGGTCGACGCGTCGGAAGGCCGGGATTAAGTCGACCCGACGCCAACCGCGGGTATGGTCGACCGCATTATGAAGGTCAACGCGTACACGACCTTCGACCTGCTCGACGGCGAGGTAGAGGGCCACGGCTTCGAAGAGGAAGCGCTGGCGGTGCTGAACGTGACCGCGCCGCGGAAGAACCCGGACCACGTCGAACTCAAACTGGAGATGGACAACACCGACCTCGACGCGGTGAAGCCCCACGCCGACTCGGTCACGCTGTCGGCCGACCAGGCCCGCGAACTCGCGGCCGAACTCGAGGAGTACGCCGGTCGCATCGAGGACGCCCAGTCGGACGGCTGAGCGCGCTGTCGGTGAGTACTCAGGGAATCGACGGACGGAGGCGGCGTGAACAGTCGGAAACGCTTTGGTGTGACGACACATACCAGAGTTTATGTCGACCGAGACGCCCGGCAACCCCGCGGCGCGGGAGCTCGGTTACTGCCCGTGCTGTGGCTACCGGACGCTCCCCGAGGGTCGGCCCGGGTCCTACGAGATGTGTCCGGTGTGTCACTGGCTCGACGACCCCATCCAGTTCGGCGACGCCGAGTACGTCAGCGACACGAATCACGTGTCACTGCGCGACGCCCGCGAGAACTTCCGCGAACACGGCGCGTGCACGCCGGACGAGGCGACTGACTGCGAGTCGCCGGACGGCATCGACCGCGACCCGAACTGGCCCTACGAGGAGTGAGCGGCGTTTCGCTCCGCCGCCGGTTCAGGCGGCCAGCGAGATGTCCAGGTACAGCATGACGACCACGCCGACCATCAGGCCGAGCGTGGCGACCCGCTCGTAGCCGTGCTGGTGCGTCTCGGGGATGATCTCGTCGGAGATGACGAACAGCATCGCACCGGCGGCAAAGCCCATCGCGTAGGGCAGCAGCGGTTCGACGACCGTGACCGCGACGGCCCCGAGCACCGCGAGCGGAATCTCCACGACGCCGGCGCGGACGCCGGCGAAGGCGGCGTAGAGGCGGCGGTCGAGTCCGGCGTTGATCGCCGCGACGGAGACCGCCAGCCCCTCGGGGATGTTCTGGATGCCGATGGCGAGCATCAGCGAGAGCGCACCGCCCAGGCGTGCCGGGTCGCCGCCGGCCGCGCCGAAGCCGACGCCGACCGCGAGGCCCTCAGGCATGTTGTGCAGCGTGATGGCGAGGATGAACAGGACGACGCCCGTCAGCCGCGCCTCGTCGACCGGGAGGGACTGGCTGGGGTTGGCGGCGTCGGTCCGCCGGCTGCCGGTCAGGAGGTAGTGTGCGTGGGGAACGAGCACGTCTGCCCGGTCCAGAAAGAGCGCGCCCAGCGCGACGCCGACGAGCGTCGGGACCGGGTTGCCGGCGGAGTACTCCTCGATGCCGGGCAGGATGAGGCTCGTGAACGCGGCGGCGAGCATCACGCCGGCGGCGAAGCCGAGCGCGGCGTCGAGCGCCCGCTCGGAGGGGTCGCGCCAGACGAACACGAGCGACGCGCCGAGGAGGTTCATCAGCGCGATGATGACCCCGCCGACGAGGCCGTTGACGAGCGGATCGGCACCGACGAGGTCCGCGAACAGTTCGACGAATCCTGCTTGCATTCGTCAGGTGTTCCGTATCGATGGCCCTTTGCTGTACCGCCTCGACGCCGCGAGACGGCGCGGTGTCGCGTCCGTCAGAACGGCTCCGGCGAGCCCATGAGACGGCGCATCTCCATCGCGCTGGCGAAGTCCTCCCGCGTGACGACGCGGGTCCCCTCGGGCCCGTCGACGAACGCGGCGGTCGCCCCCTCAGTGTCGAGCGAGACGAGCGCGTCGAACGCCGGCGTCTCCGCGGCGAATCGCGGGAGGTCGGTCTCCATCAGGTCGGCGACGCTGTCGGCCTCGCGCTGGGCTCGCGACAGCTGCTGGAAGTCTGCGACGGTGACGACCCCGACCACGTCGCCGCCGCGCGTGACCGCGAACTCGGTCCGCCGGTCGGCGAACATCCGGTCGACGAGGTCCTCGACGGTCGCGTCGGCCTCGATGGTCGCTTCGAGCGGGCTCGCCACGTCGTCGACGGTCATCCCCTCCAGCAGCGCGGCCAGCGCGACCGACCGGGACTCGCTCGCGGCCGCGCCGTAGACGAACAGCGCGAGCAACAGCAACATTGGGCTTATCGAGAGGACGCCGACGACGGCGAACAGCACGGCGAACCCGGTCCCGATGCGGGCTGCGATGCGAGTCGCCGCGGCGTAGGGCCGGTTCCGGGACAGCAGCGCCCGCAGGACGCGACCGCCGTCCATCGGGAACGCCGGCAGCATGTTGAACACGGCGAGGAGGAGGTTCGTGACCGCCAGCCAGCCGACGACGAACAGCGTCACCTGCGCGCTGGCCGGCAGGGCGAACAGCGCGGCGTAGCAGCCGACGCCGACGAGGACGCTGACCGCGGGGCCGGCGAGCGCGATGACCAGTTCGCGGTTCCACTCCTTGGGCATGGCTTCGAGGCTGGCGAGGCCGCCGAGAATCCACAGCGTGATCGACTCGACCCGGAGCCCGTAGCGCATCGCCGCCCACGCGTGGCCGAGTTCGTGCAGGGCGACGCTGGCGAACAGCCCCACCGCCGCGGCACCGCCGATGAGCCACGGCGTCGACCCCGCCGTCAGTCGGTCCAGATCGAGCGCCACGCCGGCGAGTCCGCTCACGATACCCGTGTACACCTCGATCTGCGCCCCGCTCCCGATAATCCAGGCCAGCACCGGCAGGAAGACCAGCAGCGAGACGTTCACTCGGATCGGGATGCCCCAGACCGTCGTGATGTGGAAGTTTCGCACGCCGGAAGCGACAGGCGGGGCGGAGTTATAGCTTCGGCCCGCCGACGCGGCAGTGTTTAGTGAAGAGAAAGCGACCGCACACAGCCAGAAAGCCCCGGCTGGCTGAACTCGGGGGGCTCGCTGC